>Ga0163199_1000471_pt1 | contig 25535 bp, 22 predicted proteins | sample PL_2010_150m_FD_113537 | JGI IMG/M metagenome (GOLD analysis project Ga0163199, IMG submission 113537) | Freshwater microbial communities from Powell Lake, British Columbia, Canada to study Microbial Dark Matter (Phase II) - PL_2010_150m | ecosystem: Environmental > Aquatic > Freshwater > Lake ...
ACAGGCGGCGGAGCGTTCCTTATTTCCTGCGCTTGGAGCCGAAACGCATCCCCTTGTGGGTGCGGACGCCCTTGGCAGATTTCAAAGCGGCTGCGGCTTCGGTCTCGTTGAAGATCGCCGTATAGACATAAGCGAAATTATCGAGCTTCAGACGGGGCACCGACTGGCCGATGAACCGCTCGATGTCCTTGACGTGAGGAAGTTCCTCCGCAGTCATGATGGTGAACGCATCGCCCACATTCTGGGCGCGCCCGGTGCGGCCGATCCGGTGGACATAATCCTCCGGGTGCTGGGGCACATCGTAGTTCACCACATGGCTCACTCCGGCAATATCGATCCCGCGCGCCGCAATATCGGTGGCGACCATAACCTCATAGCGTCCGGCCTTGAATCCCTCAAGCGCCTCGACGCGCTCGGTCTGAGTCCGGTTCGAGTGAAGGGCGACCACGGAATGGTTGTTCTTTTTGAGTTCCCGACAGATCCGGTCCGCACCGTCTTTTGTGCGGGAAAAGATGAGGACGCTGTCGAAATTCGTCCGGGCGAGGAGCGCGAGGAGAAGTTCGAATTTCTGGGCGACGGCAACCGGGTAGAGCGCGTGGTTGACGGTCTCTGCAGGTGACCGGTGCGCGCCAATCTCGATCTTTTCAGGATCCTTGAGGCACCAGGATGCCAGGCGGCCGATCTCTTCGGGAATGGTCGCGGAAAACAGAAGCGTCTGGCGCGCCTTCGGGCACTTTTCCACGATCCGCCGCACGTCGGGCAGGAACCCCATGTCGAGCATGCGGTCCACCTCGTCAAGAATCAGGAATTCCAAGTTGTCAAGATCCACGGCCCCCTGCTGCATGTGATCGAGAAGCCGTCCCGGGGTCGCCACGACGACATCCACCTTACGGGCGAGATCCTCCTTCTGCTTTCCGTATCCGACACCTCCGTGGACGAGCGTGACCTCGGTATGCATGAAGCGCATGTAATCCCGGAAGGCTGTTTCGACCTGCATGGCCAGCTCGCGGGTCGGCTCCAGAACAAGGCAGCGAATCTTCCGCTCCGGGTGGTCGAGCTTGCAGAGCACAGGGAGGGCGAAGGCGGCGGTTTTACCCGTGCCGGTTTGAGCCGAAGCGATGAGATCGCGTCCGGAAAGGATGACAGGGATGGCGCGGAGCTGGATCGGAGTCGGTTCGGAATACCCCATCCGCTGGGCACCGTGGAGCACGGTCTCGGAGAGGCCAAGATTTTGGAATGACATGAACGAACACTATTAAACAGCTTTCAGATTTGAAACCAGCCTTTTACCTCGAACGGTTGAAATGATGCAACCGCCCCTGCACACGCCCCTAGGCAGAATCGGCGGATCGAGACTCTCTGTCCGTTAAGCATCCCCTCCCCTGCAGCTCCCGGCTGGGCCGAGGCAAGCCCTCCGGAAATCCCGGCGCCCGCCAATTTGAGCATCGCCTCCTTCGCCGTCCAGCATCGTAGGAAGGAGTCTTCGTCGACGATGAGGGATGCCTCCTCCGGGTGAAAGAACCTCTGCGCAATGCCGGCAAAATCCCGGCAGCGACCAGGAAACTCGATGTCGATGCCGATCGGAAAAATCGAAAACGCCGCAACGACCTCGCCTCCGGAATGACTGACATTAAAATGGAGGCTTCCCGCATTTTCGAAAAATGGTTTTCCCTCCGGCAAAGAGGATAGCCTGAATCCACGAGGGTCTCTTCCGGTGTAGATGCCCGCAATACGTCGGATTCCACTTCTGCCCGCGATGAAAGCCTGCCTGCTTTGGGGAGATTGATATCTGTCGGCTTGGGCTTTTTCATCCGCCGACAGCAGGTCACACTCCATGCCGGTCAGTCTCCAAACATGAACGGGCTCCAACGCAAGGCCGACCGGAGGAACAACGAATGTCGTCTCCTTCAAAATAGAACCGCCCGCACAGCTACCTCGGAGCATTCCTGAATCCAGAAAAGTTCCGGACGGTTCCTGTTGTTGCGAGAATCTCCAGCTTGCCGATCGGTTTTCCGCCGGAGTCATGGCATTCAATCGTCCAAACCGGCGGCGTTCGTTTGGCATGGCAGGTCAGCATGTAATCCACACGCCCAAGCGTCGCGCCGTTGGCCGCTGCATAGCTCCGCGCAATATCCCAAACACCGCCGGAATCGATCCCGACAGCGCTCATCGGAATATTGATCTCTTTCCTCTCGGCCTCATAGATATTCACGGAAAGCGAATCCGAGACAAACTGGTCGCTGGCGACAGTCAGTTTGTGGACGGTGCCTGGATCCTCGGTGTTCCATGCCTGCAAAACCCATTCCTTGGGATTTGGCGAACCTCCTTTTCCAATCACCTCCAGAATCCCGTCGGCATACTTCGGCGGCACGGCCAGCATGGCGGCCACGGCGCCACCTGCGACCGGGGCCAGAGTCCTGACAACCGGCACGCCCGACCCTCCAGAATCGGGCAAAAGACCATCAACCTTGGGGGCATCCTGAGCGCGCAGTCGAAAAGGGACCGTCAGGGTGCCGATGACGCAAATGATGAAGAATATCCTGCAGGAGGAATAACTCATACCTGCAAGAAAAGCCCCCGGGACAGATCCCTGTCACGCCCAAAAGTATGCCGCTTAGGCAAGAGGCAATTTCCTCATCAATCTGATAATCTCGCGGTCTTCGCGCCCGTCGAATGTCGGAATGCCCACCGTCTCCCGAATCAGTTGGAAATCCCCGCCGAACAAGTCACCCAGTTCCTCCATCGAGCATCCAAATGGGGGGCCGTCCTCACCGTCATGCGAAGGATTTCTGTAAAAAATCGCGAGAAACAGCCCGCCTGGTTTGAGAGCGGAGGAAACAGTGCGGGCATAGGCCGGGCGCAAAGCGGGCGGGATCGCACAGAAACACGTGTGCTCGAAAACCGCATCAAACGCACCGTGTTCAAATGCCGATTCAGAAAAAAAATCCGCCAGACGATACGATTCCCCACCGACGACCGGAATACTTTCGGCCCGCGCAATGGCGGAGGGGGCAAGATCCAACCCGGTCACCAGGGCGTCGGGATCGGCTGCGAGGGCGCGCACATCGTGGCCGGTTCCGCAGCCCGGAACAAGAATCCTTCCGGTCAGACGGTTTTCACGCAACCACTCGACAAGAGCGGGATGGGCGCATCCTTTTTCCCAAGGCGTGTCGCCAGCCTGATAGCGGGCCTCCCAGTCAGGACCGCCGGATCCAGCGGGATCCAAGGGAGACTCCATATTGGTATTTTCGGCTGTGTTCACGAATCAGAAAGGGCATTTCTTTTTTCAGTTGTAAATCGAAATGCGGTTCGAGCGCCAGGCGAAGCGCGTCCCACGATGACCCGGTGCCGGGCCGCCCGCCGATCCAATTCCTGGGATCGGTGAACTCTGGAAGCCATGAAAACGGCGTGGCCAGGAGAAGCTGACCGCCCGGCGCAACAAGATCCGGAAGGCTGCCGAGAAATTTCCCCGGATCGGGAAGCCGGCAAAGAAGGTTTGCGGCGAGCACGAGGTCGAAGCGCCCGATGTCCGTCCGCAAAGCCGTCGCGTCCCCCGTTTCAAAGCTGACACGTGAAACGTCGATGCCAGCGGGAATGCGGGCCGTGAATTCCGCGGTGCGCTCGCCTTCGACAAGGATTTCGCAGGAATGCCTCCCGTCGCATCGCAAGGTTTCTGCTACGCCGATGAAGGCGGCGGAATAGTCCACCCCGATCACACATTGTGCGAATCGAGCCAGTTCGAATGTGGATCGCCCAACCGCACAGCCAAGATCCAGAGCTGACTTCACACCCCGCTCATGATCGGCCAGTTCCGCGACAAGCCGGACCGGAAAATGCAATGCCTCGCGGGGGACTGGAATGTCGCCAGAAAAATCCGTCTCCTCCGCGTAATGGAAGAACAGATATTCCGAAACGAGCTTCCGGGTTTCGTAGGGGTTTATCATGAGGCGAGCAGCTTTCGCGCATGCGCGAGCGCCTCGGGGACTTTGGAGACATCTTTCCCGCCGCCACGTGCCGCATCCGGTTTTCCGCCGCCTTTTCCTCCGACGATCGGGGCCACCGTCTGGATCAACTTCCCGGCCTGGATCCGGGATTGAAATTCCTTGGAAACAGTCGCAACCAACGACACGGACCCAGTGGCAGTGCCCGCGAGGAGGCAAACCCCGGAGAAGCTTCCCTTGATCGCATCGGAAACGGCCTGCACGTAATCCCCGTCAACCGGTCCGAGATCAACGGCGATGCACGGAATCCCTCCGATGTCTTCCGCCTGAACGAGAACCTCCTTGCCACGGTAAGAAGCCTCTCGTGCGCGGGCGGCCTTGAGGGCTTTCTCCAACTCCTTGTGCTGAGCGAGAAGTCCTTCGATCTTCCTCTCGATTTCTCCGACCGGGCTGTTGATCTGCGCAGCGATCCCCATCAGGCGATCCCCATCGCGGACCGCATGGGCGGAAGCCTCGAGTCCGGCGATCGCCTCGATCCGGCGGACGCCTGCCGCAATCGCTGCCTCACCAAGAATACGGAACAGCCCGATCTCGCCGGTCGCCCGGGCATGGGTTCCGGCACAAAGCTCCATCGAGTATCCGTCCAGCGCTGACCGACTGCCTCCGATCTGCACCACCCTCACGGTCTCCCCGTATTTGTCCCCGAAAAACTGCATGATGTCCGGGCGTCCGCGCACATCGGCATACGGCACCTCGATCCATGACACCGCAGCATTCTCGACGATGCGCTCGTTGACGAGCCTCTCGATATCCCGCACCTGTGATGCGGCCAGAGGACCACTGTTGAAGTCGAATGTCAGCTTGTCCGATCCGACGAAGGACCCCTTTTGCGCCGCCTCGTGGGAGACCACTTCGTGGAGCGCCCAGTGGAGCAGATGGGTAACCGAATGATGCCGCTGGATGGCAGCGCGACGGTCGGCATCCACACTCATCATGACCTCGCTTCCGATGGGGGGAGTGTCGTCCGCATCAAGAAAGTGAAGCCATGTGTGCCCGGTTTTCTGAGTATTGGAAATCCGCCAGACATTCGCGCCGTGAGTCAGCTCACCGGTATCCCCGACCTGTCCGCCCATTTCGGCATAGGCCGTGCTCGCATCGAGCACCACGGCGGTTTTGTCTTTCAGGCTCAGCACCTCGACCACCCTGGCCGGAACGGAGAGCTGGTCATAACCAAGGAACTTCGTCGGCTCTTTCGTCTCGACCTCAGAAAGCTCGATCACCGTCTTCTTCTGCGCCGATCGGGCGCGGGAGCGCTGGGCCTCCATCAGCTTTTCGAACCCCTCGTTGTCCACGGCAAGCCCCAGTTCCCGGGCCATGAGGGCGGTCAGATCCAGCGGGAACCCCTGCTCATCATAAAGCCGGAAGGCAAATTCCCCTGAGATGAGGCCGGAGTGCTCCTCCACTTCGCTCTCGAAAAGGGCAATGCCCTTGTCAAGGGTCTTGTTGAAGGCCTCCTCCTCGCGACGGAGCACTTCCTCCACATGCTTTTGCTTCTTCCGGATCTCCGGAAAAACATCGCCCATTGTTCGGGCGAGAACATCCACGAGCTTGTAAAAAAACGGTTCGTGAAATCCCAGCGTGCGACCGTAGCGAACCGCCCGGCGCAGGATCCGTCGCAGCACGTAGTTCCGGTCGGTATTCCCGGGCTGAATCCCGTCGGCAATCGCAAAGCTCAGCGTCCGGATGTGGTCGGCAATCACGCGGAACGCGACGTCTATATGTTCCTGCTCGGTTCCTCCCGTGCTGCCGGACGCAGGGAGCGTGGAGCCGTAGGTTTTCCCGCTCAGGCTTTCGATCTCATCGAAAATCGGCCGGAAAATATCGGTTTCGTAGTTTGAGATTTTTGCGTTGGTGAAATCGGCGAACCCCTTGGTCCCCTGGATGATCGAGGCCACACGTTCGAATCCCATCCCAGTATCCACATGCTTCGCCGGGAGCGGCGAAAAGGAACCGTCCGGATTCGCGTTGAACTGGATGAAAACCAGATTCCAGATCTCGATGCATTCGGCGGTCCCCCGGTTCACAAGCGCTCCGCGCGTATCGCCCGATGGGGTCAGGTCCATGTGCAATTCGGAACACGGGCCGCAGGGACCGGTCTCGCCCATCATCCAGAAATTGTCCTTCTTGTTCCCGTTGACAATGTGGAGCTCGGGATCCAATCCGGCACTTCGGAATTTTTCGGCCCAGAATTCCCAGGCTTCCGCGTCGCGCTCGGCGGGGTCACCAGCGGACTTGTCGGGATTGTAGATCGTGGCATACAGGCGCTGCGGAGGAAATTTCCAGCGACCCACCACAAGATCCCACGCCCACGAAATGGCTTCCTTCTTGAAATAGTCGCCGAAGCTCCAGTTCCCGAGCATCTCAAAGAACGTGTGGTGATAGGTGTCGAGCCCCACATCGTCGAGGTCGTTGTGCTTGCCCCCGGCACGGATGCACTTCTGCGTGTCCGCCGCCCTTGTGTCGACACCCGGCACGGCTCCCGCCCACGAAGCAACGTCCGCTGCGTGTTGCCCGAGAAAAATCGGGACAAACTGGTTCATCCCGGCATTCGTGAACAGCAGGTTCGGCGAATCGGGCATGAGGCTCGAAGAGGGAACGATTGTGTGCCCCTGCTCATGGAAGAAATCGAGAAACGACTGGCGGATCTGTGCGGACGTCATGGTGTAAAGAAAAACGGAACGGATGCGGTTGGCAAGCGGCTACGGAACCGTCCAGGAGGAGGGTTCCGCAGGAACGGCGTCCAAAAGTGACGGAGAAGTGAACGCCACCTCGGGAGATCCTGTCGTGTGGACAGCCAGTTCCGCCTGCGGCACCCCCATGCGGAATTCGGAAATCAACTGTTCCCCGGCGGGAGATTCCGGGGTGTTCTCCGATGCCACGGAATAAAATCCCACAACGCGAGCAGGATCCGCCAGCCCCACCTTTTCCAGCACGGCATCGGTGGCCGGCTCGTAATGCGCGGCCCTGGCAGCAGCAAGCGCTTCCACCAGATGCTGAATCGCAGCACCACCAACCCTGTCATTGCCGGTTTTCCACTGCTCTCTATCCCTCCGGATCTCAAAGGTCTTACCCGGGGAGGAGATCCGGATCATGTCCACGATGTCGAGGTTGATCCGGCCGATCGCCGGATCCCGGAACGTGGTCGGATCCACGGAAAGAAGATCCATGATCGCGGCCGGGAGACGCACGGTCACATTCCTCGGCAGCAATTGCGAAAAGTAGGAACCTCCAGGTGAGGTCTCGCCAAGACGGATCGTCTCCGGAACGCTTTCCCCTTCTCCAAACGCCTGGACCTCCGCCTCGGGCTCCGAAAGCCCGAACGATGAGGGATCCGATGTGGACTCGAACCCTTCGATCCGCGTGCGGAAAAGCTTCTCAAGAAATGACTCCACGACCGCGGTGCCGGCTCTTGCCGAAAACGGTTTCACCACAGCCCACCCGCTCCCTTCGCGGTTGAGTTCGATCTCTCCCACCGGCCGGCGAATCACAATCCGGACCACCCGGTCGGGCCGGAGGCGAACAGGCATCCGATCGCGGTAATCCTCCGCCGGGCTCAGAACCATCCTTACCAGATTATCAGGAATCAAATAGACGTCACGCGAGTCTTCAAACCTGACGTAAGCCCGCTTTTCGTCGGCAGCATCCTTTCCGATCAGCAACGGATGATCGCGATCCCCCTTGATGTCGAACTGCACGCTGCTTTTTTTCAACCCGTATTCGGAAAGCTGATCCCGGTTCGCTATCTCCCCGGCGTTGATGCGGTCGAGAACCGGGGTCGACATCGCCGTGTCGATGAGTCGCTTGACGGCGTCCACGGAAGCCCGGTCCGCAGGTTCGGGCCCGGTCACCCACCCCTCATCGGTTTTTTTCAATTCGATGATTTTGTCCCCGTTTGTGATTTTGATCACCCGAACCTCCTCGGGGTCGAAAGCAAAAAGGGGGGATCCTGACGGGCGCCCCCCCCGGCTGAGCGGGATGAAAATCGCCGCAAAAACCGCGATACCAACGGCAGCGAGAAGAAGCAGAATCGTTGCGGACCGACTCATGACCTCCGCTTCCACCAAACAAAAATTCCGGCCAGAGCGGCGATTCCCGGCAGAAGAACCATCGTGAAAAGCGCGATGCGCCCGAGTTGGACATCCGTCAGGTTCAGGGCAAAATGCGTGACGGACTTCGGAGCCACCCCGGTCAGGCGGCTGCGGTCCAGCAGGGAATTGATGGCGGAGAGCAGAAAGTCGAATCCCTGTGGAGTCGCCGAGGCATCGTAGGCGAACTGCGAGGTTCCGACGACAATCAGCTTGGATGTCTGAACTTCGATGCGATCGTCCTCGACCCCTCCGCGATCTGCCGACGCGGCGATGGCAAGCGGCTGTCCATTGTCCCGGCCATCATCGTAGCGCACCCCACCCGGTTGATTCGGAGCATAATCCCTCTCCCCCCAGAACTCCTCAGCCGCCAGGATCAACGGGCGCAGTTGGATCGTTTCCTTTTCCGCCAGCTTTTGGTCGAGCGTCAGGGATTGGGTGGCTCCGGAAAACAGAATCGTCACCCCCTGCAGCCTCCGCGTGAATTCGGTTGTGGGCTGCACCTCACCGGTGACCTCCCGCAGAATCCCCGTGGCAAATGCCAAGCGGACCGTCCTCAGCACCCGGTCATCCTGCGGGATGATGCCGTTTGCAGCGAGCAGCCCATGAAGGCGAGGAGTTTCCGCATCCGGATCCAAAAGTACCAGCATCCGGCCGTGCACGCGAAGCCAAGCCGCCAGCAATGCCTCCTCGCGAACTTCCAGATCGAACTTCGGCGAAATGATCGCGAGCGCCGCGGCATCCGCTGGAATCGCGTCCGTCGATGCCAGGGACAAAACATCCACGCGTGCGTTCTGTTTCTGAACGTGATCGATGAGCGCGGTGATCTGGGAGCCCGGTCCTAGGGCGGGCTCACCGTGTCCCTGCAGGAAATACACCACCTGTGTTTCCGGCTTCAGAAGCGCGATCATGGCCCCGGTCAGCACCTGCTCACCACGAAAAGCAAGCAACCTCGGTTCATCCCCTTGCGCAACGGGACTCATGTCGAAGTCGGCCATCTCCGCAATGTTCAGGAACCGGGTGTGCCCATCGTAGTCGAGAATGATCAGGTTGTCCGCGGTGGTGAATTTGTATTTCGCCTGGAGCGCGCGCATGCGTTCCAGATCGCGGGTGGGATCGACAAATTCGATCGCCACGCGCTCGCGGCCGGAATACTGGACCTCGCTGAGCAGGTTTCTCACGTCGCCAAGAATCTGTGTGGCGGGACCGAACATCGTCGGCGAGGAGATCACCACGATACTCAACGGTTTCTGGAATTCACGGATGACCCGCCGGGTCTGCGTGGAGAGAAGGATATCCCGCGAACGCGAAAAATCGAGGCGGGTGTAATTCTCGAAACCTAGATAATTCACCGCCAAAAAAATGATGGCCACGGCGAGCGCCTGGAGGCCGATCCCCAGTCGTATGGCACCGCGCGGAATCCTGGTCAAGACCGCCACCTCCTGTATTGAAAAACATGGAACGTGCAGAAGAGCACGACAGCGGTCGAACTCAGGTAGAATACGACCGGGCGGGTGTCAAAAATCCCCCGCGAAAAGTCCATCATGTGCTGCACCGGGGAAAAATAGTAGGTCACCTCGCGCAGTAGGGCCCCCGATGCAGGGAGAAAGAGGGAAAGAAGACCCAGAAAAAAGAGCCCGAGGATCGCCGCGAAGGCGATCACGGCCGCGACGATCTGGTTGTCGGTCATTGCGGAGGCCAGACACCCGATCGCGGTGTAGAGCATTCCGATCAGCAGGATCATGGCATAGGCCCCGAGATACGACCCGACCGCTCCGGCGGCACTCATGCTCGTCACCTGCTGGAAAACCACAAAATAAAGAAGGCTCGGAACCCACAGGATGAGGAAAAACATCAATGCCCCTGCATACTTGGCGAAAACCACCTGTCCATCGCGCACCGGCGCCGTCATCAAGGTTTCCACGGTCCCGAGTTTCGCCTCCTCGGCAAACACCCGCATCGTGATCAGCGGGAACACCAGCACAAAGGGAAACCAAAAGTAAATGGTGTTGAAAAACGCCTCCACCACCGTGGTGGAACCGGCCGCGTGGTTCAGTAGTGAGACCCCGGCATGAAAATTGAACCCCGTGATCAGCAAAAAGAAGAACAGGACGACAAAGGCCAGCGGCTGGTGGAACGCAGCCGCCATTTCGCGGCCAAGGAGAGTGTGAAATTTCCTCATCTCCTAATGTTCCTCCGCATGGGTGACCTCGGCAAAAACCTGCTCAAGGGATACGGGCGACCGGCTCAGCTCCCGCACCGGCCAGCTTTGAGCGACGGCGCAGGCGTAAATGGCCTCGCGGGGATCCGCTCCGGCACCGGCCTGGATCGAAAAAATGGTCCACTCCCCATCGGAGCGCACCGACACCGATGAGACCCCCTCCACCTTGCGCAGGCAGGCCGCAGCCGTCCGGGGATCGGACACCCTCGCATCCAGAACAATATGGCCGGCCGCCCCGATGCGCGCCCGCAGATTCTGTGGCGTGTCCATCGCCTCGATTCGGCCCTTGTTGATGATGATCACCCGCGAACAAACCATCTCCACCTCGGGCAGGATGTGCGTCGAAAGCAAAATTGTGTGATGCCGCTTCAAACTCCGGATTAGATCACGAACCTGCCGGATCTGGTTCGGGTCGATGCCGATCGTCGGCTCGTCGAGAATCAGCAAATCCGGCTCGTGGATCATCGCATCCGCCAGCCCTACCCTCTGGCGGTATCCTTTAGAAAGGCGTCCGATAATGGTGTTCTCCACCTCGCTCAAACCGCAAAGCTCGACAACGTCCCCCACCCGCTCCTTCATCCTGCGCCCCGGCACTCCCTTGAGAGCCCCGCGGTATCGGAGATATTCCGACACCCGCATGTCCGGATAAAGCGGCACGTTCTCCGGCATATAGCCGATGTGCTCACGGGCGCGCAGCGATTCCCGGAAAACGTCTAAGCCGGCTACTTGGGCTCTTCCGGACGTCGGAGGAAGAAAGCCCGCGATCATTTTCATCGTCGTGCTCTTCCCCGCGCCATTCGGCCCGAGAAACCCGACGATTTCCCCCTTCTCCACCGAAAAACCAATCCCGTCCACCGCGGTCACAGACCCGTAGCGCTTGGTAAGCTGTTCAACTTTGATCATCGGAGAGCCCTTCTGAATACCCCCTCGATACACGCGCTGCAAGAACTCAAAAAGGCATCAAAAAGATTGCGTTGACTCAGCCGTATATCATGGCATTATTTTGTCCTCTCGCGCGGGTGTAACTCAGTTGGTAGAGTGCAACCTTGCCAAGGTTGATGTCGCGAGTTCGAGTCTCGTCACCCGCTCTCCCTTCACACGAAGGGAAACCGGCTCTCCACCAAGCAATGGGGGCCGCACTGAGCGATAACGCGCAGGCGGCAGTTTTTAAAGTCTGCCTACTCTCATTCGCGCTCATACTCCCCGATAAAACGCCATAAATCCCGATTAATTTGGAAGCGGATGGTCAGACGAATTTTATGGCTCCGCAGCCGGCCCAAAGCACAAAACGACTATCGAAAAGTCTCCAAAAGTTACAAAGTGACCCAGATGCCGTCTCTAACACCTATGTCATGGCCAGATACATCATTGTAGTCGCCGCTCTATCGAGGCACTACAGCGGCACGGCGACAGTGCACGCCCGTGACTACTCAGCTTTGCTCGAACCGTTCAGCGGATTGAAGGCCTGTCAGCCCTGGTCCACGCTGTATATGCCGGCGCCGATCACGACGAGGGCGAGGCACACTGTGCCGATTTCGGCGGGGTGGTTCCATTCGGCGAAGTCGCCCTTGCTGACATGATTCGTCATCACCGTGGCCACGGCCATGGTGCCCCCCCCGGGGGAAAATTACTTCATCAGAAGCACCGCGCGGGCCCGCTTGATTTCGCTGGTGATCTTGCGGTGGAGGCGTGCGGACATGCCGGTCACGCGGCGGGGAAGGATCTTGCCGCTCTCGGTGACGAAACGCTTGAGAAGGTCGGGGTTCTTGTAATCGATCGCCTCGAGGTTGAGGTCCACGCGGCGGCGCGGCATCGATTTGTTCGCCTTGCGGAAATTGGTACGGCGTTGAGGAGTTTTCGGCTGCATATCAGGTTATTTGATTTCGCGGTGGAGCGTGTGACGCTTGAGAAAGGGGTTGTATTTTTTCTTCTCGAGGCGGGTCGGCGTGCGCGGGCTCTTCTTGTTGCGTGTGGTGATGTAACGCGAAGCGGGTTTCCCCTCGGCTTTCGCCTCGGTGCATTCGAGAGTGATGTTTTCCTGTGCCATGGTCTAGTCTTTGCTGTCGGTTGATGAATCGTCGTCGTCGTCTCCGCCCTCGTCGTCACCGAGGCCGAAGAGCGATGTCACCGGCTGGCGGACCCGGCTGAAGCGATTGCGCTTCTCAATCTCCGACTGACACTCGACGGTGTAGCGGGTGAACGGCAGGGCTTCAAGTCGGGGATGCGGAATGGATTTCCCGGATATTTCACAGACCCCGTAGGAGCCGGTTTCCAGCCTCTTAAGCGCCTGGTCGATCTCGTAAAGGGAATCCTGCTCCAGAGAGAGGAGGCTGAGCGCAAAGTCGCGGTCGTAGGCATCGCTGCCGGCATCGGCCTGGTGCATTCCAAATGCGGAAGCCTCGCTGCCCTCGGCGCGCGAGCGCAGGCTGTCCTTCGCCACTCCGTTCATGGAATCCAGAAGCGTGTCCTTGAGAACGAGAAGGCGGTCGCGCTGTTTGGCGAGAAATCCGGTCAGTTTCACCGGGGGTCTAGAGGGCGTCTTGGCCTGAGGTTTGGCCGCCAACTTCGCTTGGGGCTTGGCCGACTTCTTTGATACGGTTGCTTTTTTTGCGGGAGCGGATTTTTTGGCGGGCGAGACTGGACGGGTCACCTTGGCGGCTTTTACCGGGGCGGCCTTTTTCTTCAGGGCAGTCTTCAGCGCGGCCTTTTTCTTCGGCGCGGGCTTAAGTGCGGGCTTTTTCTTGGCGGAAGTTTTTGGTGCGGGCTTTTTGGCGGCCTTTGCAGTCACCTTTTTCAAGGCTTTCTTGGGCGCAGGTTTTGCTTTGGAAGCCGTTGACTTGGGGAATTTCTTGGATTTTGTCGCCATGGAAAAGCTGGAATGTAGAGAAAGGGGGCGATATGTATCGTCTGGATGCCCCCCATGCAAGGGGATTCTTACAAAAAAACCATCGGGTGAGTCATTCCGTGTCCAATCCCTATTTGCCCACGAGTATAATCGAGGTCCACTCGCGAACAGAATACTGTTTTTGACGGGCCAGGACTTTTTCTCCCCCCGGGACCGTGATGTCATCCGGCGCAGGCAGCCCGGTGTCCGAGAACACGTGCCAGGACATCCCCTTGGGGAGAACGGGAAGGGTGAATTCGAGAGGCTTGCAAAACATGTTCATCGCCACGTAGAGAAAATGAGGCGGACCCCCGGCGGCCTCGCCGTGCCGGCCGCAGAGCATGAAAGCCAGCGAGCGGCTTGAGGCGGTCCAATCCGGCCTCCAGGGAAGCACCCCATGCCAGCTGATGTCCGGATACCCGCTCCCGATCTGGTCGCGCCCTGTGAGAAATTCCGGCTGGCGCAGGGCGGGGTTGGCCTTTCGGAAAGCGATCATCCCCTTGGTGAACCGCAGCATCGACTCCCCTTCCGCATCGAGATCCCAGTTCATCCAGTTCCAATCCTCGTCGTGGCAATACGCGTTGTTGTTCCCCCGCTGGGCGCGCCCGCGCTCATCGCCCATGTAGATCATCGGAACCCCCTGGCTTGTCAGGAGGAGGAGCATGGCGTTTTTGCACTGCCGGAGCCGGAGTTCGCGGACCTCAAGGTCGTCGGTCTCCCCCTCCACGCCGCAGTTCCAACTGTGGTTGTCGTTCCCCCCGTCGTTGTTGTTCTCCCCGTTTTCGAGGTTGTGCTTCTCGTTGTAGGTAAAAAGATCCCGGAGGGTGAACCCGTCGTGGCAGGTGATGAAGTTGACCGAGGCGGTGGGCTTGCGACCCGCCGCCGCATACAGGTCCGGCGATCCCATGATGCGCTGGACCATCTCCCCCACCATGCCTGAATCGCCCTTGAGAAACCTCCGCACGCAGTCGCGGAATTTCCCGTTCCACTCCATCCAGCGTCCGTAGGAGGGGAAATTTCCGACCTGATAGAGACCTCCGGCATCCCATGCCTCGGCGATGAGATCGCAGCCGGCGAGCACCGGATCGTAGGCGAGGGATTCCAGCAGCGGGGGATTCAGCAGAGGTGCACCGCTGGTATCGCGCCCGAGCACGGAGGCAAGGTCGAAACGGAAGCCGTCGATGTGGAACTCCGCGGCCCAATACCTCAGGCAGCTGATCACAAATCCGCGCACGGCCGGATGGTTGCAGTTCACGGTGTTCCCGCATCCGGTGTAGTTGGAAAACCGTCCCTTGGCATCGATTATGTAGTAGGTCTTGTTATCGATGCCGCGGAACGAGATGACCGGGCCGTCCGCACCGCCCTCGGCAGTGTGATTGAAAACGACGTCGAGCACGACCTCGACCCCTTCGGCGTGCAGGGTCTTCATCATGTGCTTGAACTCATGCACCTGCCTTCCCAGTTCGGCACTGGCGGCGTAGCTGCATTTCGGGGCAAAGAATCCCACCGTGCTGTATCCCCAGTAGTTGCAGAGCGGCTCTCCCGTGGCCGGATTCGTGCGGGTGTTCTCGCATTCGTCGAATTCAAACACCGGCATCAGTTCGATGCAGTTGACACCAAGCTCGGAAAAGTAGGCGGCTTTTTCCCGGATCCCTTCGAACGTTCCAGGATGCTGAACGCCCGAACTCGAATGGCGTGTGAACCCCCGGACATGCATCTCGTATATGATCAATTCACTCTCGGGGCTCCGCAACGGCCGGCTGTGCTCCCAGTAGAACTCCTCGTGCGGAATCCTCCCCCGGTGGATCGGCGGCGTCACGGTTGGACGACCCATCCAGACCTCGCGCCCGGCGATTTTCCGGGCATGGGGATCAAGGACAATATTTTTCGGATCGAAGTAGTGCCCCTCGCGCGGGTCGTAGGGTCCTTCAAACCGGAATCCGTAATCGAACTTTTCGTAGTCCAGATCGTCCACCGTCATCGCCCAGACCTGGCCGAGCCGATACTCGGGCGGGAACGGAATTTCCACCAGCGGCTCGGCGGCACCCCGCTCGAAAAGGACCAAAGTGCAGCCAGTGGCGTGTGCGCTGAAAATCGAAAAGTTGACGCCGTGCGGGACATGGCTGGAACCGAACGGAAGCGGGTGCCCGTAACGCAGCTTAAACTCACCGTGGGAATGCGTGGGATTGGAACGTTCGTCCATATTTTTCCGAGAGTATGTCGCGTGGAGAAAACCGCAAGACGGGGCTTAACGCTTGAGCTTGCCGCGCATTCCGGCGACATTTTTCCTCCACATGCCCGGATGTTACGCCGTTTTCCACAAGCAGCTCGGTGATCTGGTTCTTCTCGAGCCGGCACTGTCCCGCCTGCGCGATCATCACGGGGCTCCCGTGCGGCTGATGACTCGCAACGGGCACGCCGATCTCGTACGGCTGATGCCCGGCGTCGAAGTGGTGCGCGGCATCGCCCTCACCCCCTCCTCATCCCTCTATTGCTTCGATCCCCTCAACAAATCCGCCCTGCGCTCGCTGACGGCTCCCGTTGCCCACCGCCATCTCATCCCGCCGGAACGCGCGGAGCTCCAGTGGTATCACCGCTTCCTTTTTCCCAGCCCCTCAAATCCGGAACTCGGCGATTCCTACGTCGCGGAATTCTTCTGGAACCACACGCCCGTGCCGTGCAAACACGGATTCCGTCCGCCCGTCCTGTCCCCTCCCCCTTCCGACTGGGCACCGCAGGGATTTCTTCCGCAAAATTTTGTCCTTGTGAATCCGACCGCGGGATGGAGAAAAAAAATGTGGACCATCGAGGGGTGGACCTCATTGCTGCACTCCATCGGGAAGCAGAATTTTGTCCTGACAAATGCCGGTTCCGCCTGGCAGGCAGATCACTGCCGGGCAATCTCTGAGTCCACCGGAGCCAGCATCCAATCGACCAGCATGAAGCAGTTCCTCTGGCTCTGCGCGAATGCGCGCATGGTGATGACGGTCGATGGGGCGGCGTCACACCTTGCGGCGGCATTCGGGGTTCCTTGCTTTACCCTCTTTGGTCCGACCAGCATCGCAAACTGGCACCGGCCGGCTCCGGATCACGCCGCCTATCAGGCCCCGCCGGATTCTGACGGGGTCCGCCGCCTCAGAAAAGTGCCTCCGGAACCGGTTGTGGAGGCTTTGAGTGAATTCCTGAGCCGGCTTCCGGGGTCGTCTCCCGGCTGAAGTCCTCAGGCCTGCGTGAGAAGGAATTTCGCGATGGCGCGGGATGCGGACGGCTTTTGGAGAGCGGCGAGATTTTTCTTCCATGCGTGCCAGACCACACCGTCGTTGGCAAAAGCTCCCGTAACCTGATTGAGGATCTGCTCGGGAGAGTTGGCCGCGAGCGACCCGATTCCGGTCTGCTCGATGAGCGCGATGTTGCCCTCCTCCTGTCCAGGCACGATATGGCTCACCAGAAATGGAATCCGCGAAGCGATCGCCTCCTGCACGGTCGCGCCGCCGGCCTTGCCGATGAACAGATGGTGCGAGGCCATGAGGTGGGGCATTTGATCGGTCCATCCGGTGAGGGTTCCGGCGCGTGGGAGCCTCGCTGCGGCGATGGCATCGTAGGTGGCTTTCCTGCGGCCGGTGACGACATCGACGATCACGTTGTCCAGCCTGGCGAGCAGTTCCAGCGTCGCCACCGCCCGCGCGGATGTCCCCCCCGGGAAAAAAAGAACCTTCCACGGCTGCGATGCCGGAATGGAATGTAACGTCTCAAACAACAGCCCGACCGGAAAACCGAGCACATGGATTTTTTCCGGAGGCACCCCGTCCCGGCGCAATACCTCGGCGGTTTGATCGTCCGCCACGATCGAACCGTCGCAGGGACAGCGATACCACGCGGAATTGATCTGCGTGGAATCGGTAATCATGGTGAAAAAAGGCACCTTCATCGAAGGGTCGGATTTCCGGATCTTCGCGTTAAGAAACGAGAAAACCGGATACGTCGAGGCGATCACATCCGGGCGGAACTCGCGGATCATCCCGCGCACGGCATTCGTCAGCTCGGCAAGCATCGGCCCCATACCCTCGACGACTCCCTTTTTGCTCAGGACCTCGAAAACAACCTTCCAGGCCCGAGGATACCGGTTGATCGCCATCGTATAGCCCGACTGCATGAGGCGGTTGACGAGCGGATTCGTGCGGGTGTATGGGTCCGCGACGAGGACCTCCGCCTGCCCCGGAGCCTCGGCCAGAATGGCATCGCGAATGTTCCGCGCAGCCGTGTTGTGGCCTTCCCCCATGCTGGCGGTGAGGATGAGAATGCGAACCGGTTTTTTAGAATCTGAACTCAAGACTGGGTGGAACCTTGGCGGAAATGCAAACCGAAATCAAGAGCTGGAACGAGTGATCGGCCACTCCGGAAAATCGAAAGAGGAGATTGGCGAACCGCTTCCGGTCACGTATTTTTTCGGGAGGAACGCAAAGCCCTGGCATCTTCCAGATGGCGGGACCAAATCAACATGAACCTGAAATCCCTCGCTCCGCCCCTCCATCTCCCCGCAAGCATGGTTTCGCGCAGGTCACGGAGACGGGGTTCGCATGGCGAAATGCACGCCCATCTTATGGGCATCTCGAAATCGGCCGCCTGTCTCATGCTGGCAATTCTGCTGCCTGCTCATGCGGCCGTCGAAATGGCAAACCCGCATCTAAAATTCCGGGCGGATCCATCGAAAAACCAGCTGACCATCAATGACGCCAAGACTGGCCGCCTCTGGACGGCGAGCTTTGATCAATGCGCCGGCTCAAGCGGAGTTGATGAATGGCAGCACCTCAAGGATCCGGATTACGGAAAATTTGTCCTCCGGGAAGCGCGACAAACTTCCCCGTCCACCGTCGGTCTGACGGTGGAAGATCCCGGGAACAAACGGACGTATTTTCTGGATGCGGAATTGAAAGCGGACGGCGTGACTTTTGAGCTGTCCTCGGAAAACATGGATGTTCCGGTGTCATGCATCGGTCTGCCGCCGTTGTTTTCGACCGACCTTGAGGACGGGTATCTGGTCTTTTGCGACCGTTCCTGCGGCGTCTTCAAAAGCCAGTCGGATTTCGACGGCTATGCGGATTGGATCCTAGGCACCTATGAAAACACCTCCTGCCTGAACATGCCGTGGGTCGGGGTGGTCGACCAAAAAAAAGGAGACGGACTGCTCGTTCTCTTTGAAACCCCGCTTGATTCGGCGATGCATCTCAAAAGGCATGACAACCGGATCTGGCCTCAGCCGCTGTGGAAAGCCTGCATGGGGCATCTGGGTTACCGGCGCCGCGTGTCCTTGCGCTTCTCGGAGAGCGGCGGGTATGTGGCACTGGCAGGAATGTATCGGGACTATCAGAAGGAGCAGGGAAGACTCAAAACCCTCGAAGCGAAGATTTCCGAGCGTCCGAAGGTCGCGCGTTTAGCCGGGTCCCCTCCGGTGTGGGGAGACGGAGATGTGTTTGAGTTTCTTCGCGACGCACGGAATCTCGGTGTGACGCGGGCGACATTCGGTAACGCGGAACGCGGCGGGCGGGGACGCCCGGACATGGAGGAGCTGGATCGACTGGGTTACCTTGCACTGCGTTACGACAGCTACTCGGACATCCTCGAGGGCAAGACGTGGTTCCAACAGGACGATGTCAAAAAAACGGCTTACATGCTCCAGCCGGAAGGTCCTCTTCTCAAGGGCTGGCGCACGTTGGAGGGCCTTCAATATTATTCGCGATCCTCCGCCTACGCTCTCAAGGCGGCAGAGGCCTACAGCAAAGAACTGATCGAAGCCCCAGGATTCAACGCCCATTTCATCGATGTGATGTGCGCCATGGACCTGGTGGAGGACTACCATCCGGATCACACGTTTCCCCGCTCCCGGGATATGGAATTCAAGCGGGAAGTGTTGAAATACTACGACGGCAAATCGCTGGTCCTTGGAACTGAACACGGAAATGATTGGGCGGTTGACCTGATCGACTACACGGAAGGTTCGCTCAGTGGATCCCTCTGGTGGACCGCTGGAAACAACAAGACCGGCTGGAACCCGGGGCATTTGCAGCGTCCGATATCACGGAACGACTTCAGTCCGCTCTACCTGAAATACGGGGTCAACCCGGCCAACCGGATTCCGCTCTGGCAGCTGACTTACAACGATTGCGTTGCCTCGACCTGGTATTGGGGGGATTCCCCGGGATGGTTTTACGAACTGGCTCCGGAGATCACCGACCAGAAGGATCTGATGGCGATTCTCTACGGGGCTTTACCTCTATTCTGGAGGGACAATTACAGGGGCTACGATTGGAACAAAAACAAGGTGCGCTGGATGGAATCCTATTACCTGACCGTCAAATTCAATGAGGCGGTTTTCGGACAGCAGATGGTTTCGCATGCCTTTCTGACGGAGGACCGCCAGGTGCAAAAAACCGAATTCAAGAATGGCGGTGTGGCGCTGGTGAATTTCGGCACCGATCCGTATGAGACGGTATTGGACGGGAGAATATTGCTTCTGCCTCCAAATGGCTTCTACGCAAAAGCCCCGGGGATAGAGGAGGGTCGCCTTGTTCAAAATGGGAGCACCATCACATTTGTGAAATCCAGGGACCTGTTTTATTGGAAATCCGACCGGGCGGTCCCGGGGGAAGATCTCTCAGTCGCTGGAAAGCTGGTGTTGTTCCGCCTGGATGAGAATCGTTGGAATCTTCTGTTCACGCCGGAACGGGCGGATGACAGGCTGGATGCTGGAAAGCTGGAGAAGGCGCTTGGCTGGAAGGAATTCGAGGCGCGCCCGCTGTCGCCGACATGGGAGCCGGGGGAACCGGTCAAGGATTCCGGAAATCATGAAATGCTTTTACCCGGGGGAACTTACGCGCTGATGAAAAAGCCCTCCGACAACCATTAGAGCGCTTTGAAAAATATATGACGAGAACCACATGCCTCGGAATCGCTGCATCCGTTGTGATGACCGGCATCGGCTTTTCGGGAGAGCCCCCCGGAGAGCCAGCGCCCCGAGCGCTGCCAAACGTGGTCTTCATCCTGGCGGACGATCTGGGATGGATGGACACGGCTGTTTATCAACGAAGGCAGGAGCCACGGGGGACCGGGGCCTACTACGAAACGCCCAACATCGACCGGCTGGCGGAACAGGGAATGCTGTTCACGCAGGCCTATGTTTCCCCCATGTGCAGCCCGACGAGGGCCCTGCTTTTAACCGGCGTGCATAATGCGGAATCTGGCATCCTCAAGGCGACGTATGAATGCGAGCACGATGCCAATTACGATGAGATCGTGGCTCCAAGATACAAAAAGGAATTCGCGGTTCTGCCCGCGACGAACCGGATGGTGCTCGATGGCAGCTACGTGACGTTTGCCGAAGCACTCAACAAAACCGGCTACACCTGCGGCTTTCTTGGAAAGTGGCACGTCGGGTGTCACAACAAGATTCCGTCCGCCACTCCGGAAGCCCAGGGGTTCCAGACGATCGGCTACTACGACACCGGCGGTTCGCCGTATCTGAACTGGCGGCCCGCATGGGAGGCGGTGGGGAAACCGATGGATGAGCCGGAGGATCAGTATTTGACCGTTGCGGAAAGCCATGCCGCCTGCCGGTTCATTGAACAAAACAAAGCCAACCGTTTTCTTCTCTATTACTGCACCGGCGGGGTGCACTCCCCCTTTCAGGATGATCCGAAAACCGGATACCGGGAGCATTTTGAAAAAAAGGGGAAACAAGGATGGCTGGATGACCGCTCAGCCCCCTTCCCCGTGTATGCGGCCATGGTGAAAAGTCTGGATGATGCGGTCGGCGGGATTATGAAGCAGTTGGAGGACACACGGGGGCCCGACGGCACGCCACTCTCGGAAAATACGCTCGTAATTTTCCTTTCCGACAACGGGGGGATCAACCGGTATCAGTTTGCTCCGGAGGGCAGTGAATTGAGCAACAAGGTCATCACTTCCAACCTCCCGCTTCGCGGGGCAAAAGGGAATCTCTACGAGGGAGGAATCCGGGTGCCATTGATCGTGCGCTGGCCGGGGAAGGTGAAGCCGGGGACGGTCTGCGAAGTTCCTGTCGACTGCTGCGACATTCACTCGCTCCTGCTTGAGGCCGGGGGCCTGGAAAAGAAAAACGGTGCGGGCTCGGTGCTCTCCCTGCTCCGGGACCCGAGCGATGCCGCCGGTTACGGACGGGACACTTTCTTTTTCCATTTTCCGTTTTGGTGGCCCTATGCCGAGGTGGGATCTCCGCTGCCGGAGGATCCCCCGATGTCCGCAGTCCGCAAGGGGAACTACAAACTCATCTACTATTACACGGGAAAAGTGGAACTTTATGATCTCGCATCAGACCCCGGCGAACGGCATGACCTCTCGGAGAGATTCCCGGAAAAAACAGAGGAGTTGAGACAGACGCTTCAGGCATGGTTGAAAGACCGCGTTGCTCCGAGATACATTCCCGCGAAGAATCCGAACTTCGACCAGTCCGCCACTCCATACGGTGAATTCCGCGATCCAATGGGGCTGTGGAATGCCGGCCAACAGTAACCATGGAAAACGGACCTGTGATTAACCGGAAGGAAACTTGTGCAAGGCATCCGAATTCTGCCGCCGATCGGCGGAGAGATCCCCGCTCCCATCCGGTTTCGGTCGTTCTGGACACCGACATGGGCAATGACATTGATGATGCACTTGCCCTGGTAATGCTGCACTCGCTGCAGGACGCCGGTGAGTGTGAGATTCTGGGTGTAGCCCTGAGCAAGGACAGTCCGTGGGCGGCTGTCTACACGGGACTTCTCAACCGCTTTTGTGGTCGCCCACAGATTCCCCTGGGGGCTGTGCGGGACGGCCCGACCAAGGATGAGGGGAAATTTATCCGCCAAATAGCGGAAACCCTCGGTGCGGGCCACTCGACGAAGGAGCCGGAGGATGCGGTGGTGCTTCTCCGCCGTCTGCTCGCATCCTGTGAGGACCAGTCGGTCGTTGTCATCACGATCGGCTTTCTCACCAATCTCTCCCGTCTGATGGATTCACCACCGGATGACATTTCTCCGATGGATGGCATGGAATTGTTTTCGAGGAAGGTTCAGCATGTTTGCTCGATGGCGGGATGCTTCCGTCCGGGGAAGACCATCGGCGGCGATTCCGGAAATCCGGAATACAATATCCGCACCGACATCTCCGCTGCGCGCAACTTTTTTCACCGGTTTCCCGGGACGGTGACATTCAGCGGATTTGAAGTCGGCGCATCGATTTTGTTTCCCGGCGACTTCATTGAAAAGGCACTGGAGGAGAACCCTTGCGATCCCGTGGCAAGTGCCTACGCATCGTTTCTTCCGATGCCCTACGACCGCCCTTCCTGGGACCAAAGCGTCGTATTGCACGCTGTCCGCCCGGACCACGCGTATTTTGATGTTTCAGAACCCGGACGCGTGAATGTGGCACCGGATGGGAGGACGTCGTTCATTCCAGACGGCCATGGCAGGCACCGGTATCTCATCCTCCGCGAGGAAATGATCCCTGTCATCATTCGGGACATGCTGGCGCTTTGCTCCATGAAACTCTCCGCAGGCTCGCCGCCCGTAGCTTCGGATGCATCTGCTTTACAATTATGAAACAGAACCGGTTGCTTGTCGTTGGCAGTTCGAATCTTGATTTGACCATTTACTGCGACCGCCTGCCCGGACCGGGAGAGACCCTGCTGGGAGGAGAATTTTCCTCCGGGATCGGCGGAAAAGGCGCCAACCAGGCCGCTGCGGCTAGCCGCGCGGGGGCAGAAGTGACTTTTCTGAGCGCGATCGGGAACGATTCGTCCGGGGAGCAAATCCGCGCTTTCTTCTCGAAGGAGTGCATCGAAACCCTTTGGGTCACCCCCGGGAAGGCGACCGGAACAGCCATCATTCTCGTTGATAAGAATGGAACCAACAGCATCGTTGTCGCGCCAGGGGCAAACGCTGCGATGGTTCCGGACGATGTGGATTCCGCCACGTTCCATGGCTGCAGCCATGTTCTCCTGTCCCTGGAAATACCCATGCCGGTCGTGATGGAAACGGCCAAAAAAGCCCGGGAGGCGGGATGCGTCGTCATTTTGAATCCCGCTCCCGCGTCTGCTCTCCCGGATGAACTTCTCCGCTGTGTCAACATTCTGGTCCCCAACGAGCACGAGGTCGGGGTTCTGGCCTGCTCAGACCGATCCGAATCGGCGCATGAAGCGGCCGCCAGAAGATTTTTCAATCTCGGCGGCGAAGCGCTCATCATCACCCTGGGTGCGGACGGAGCGAAAATGATGCAACCGTTGCAAGATGAGCTGGTGCCCGGATTCGTTGTCCCGGCAGTCGACACGGTCGGTGCGGGAGATTGCTTTTGCGGCGTGTTGGCTGCATCGCTTGCCGCAGGAAAATACCTGACAGAAGCGGTCCGCTTTGCAAACAGGGCGGCTTCGCTTTCCGTGCAAGAGCGGGGAGCCATACCGTCGTTTCCCTCGAAGGAGACGATCTTTTCCGAGCCACCCTGAAAGGACCGGATTGAAGTCCGCACTTGCCTCCCCTGAAGTTTTCCAGTTTACCCAACTACTCCCCTCTTCTTCTATGTCCACTTCTGCCGCCCCACGAGTTTCCACCGCTAGAATTCTTGGTTATGCCCTTGGAGAGGGAGCGACCTCGATCACCATCAATGGCATCTCGAACTTTGCCATGCTCTATTATACACAGGTCCTCGGCCTGGGAGCTGTCGCTGCCGGGATCGCCCTGAGCATCAGCCTGATCGTCGATGCGGTCATTGATCCGGTGATGGGCCACATCACCGACAACACGCGGACACGCTACGGGGCCCGCCTGCCATATATTCTCTGGGGGGGAATCGGACTGGCGCTGACCTTCTTTCTTGTCTGGCTCCTCCCGGGGTGGACCCACTCACCGACAGCCCTCTTTGTCTGTGTTCTGGGGACAAACCTGGCCGTTCGCTTCGCCATGACGGTATTCGGCATTCCCTACAACGCCCTCGGCTTTGAAATTTGTCCCGGTTACGAAGACCGCTCGCGGTTGCAGGGAATCCGCATGGCATTCAACCAGGCGGTCAACCTCCTCTTCGGAGCGCTGGCCTGGTCCATGTTCTTCCGGGACCAAACAGGCGCTGACGGAGCCCGTATCGACGGAACAACCGTGACAGGCAACTACCTGAACATGGGAATTGTACTCTCGGTCTTTGCGCTGGTCCTCATACTCCTGTGCGTCGCCGCCACCCGCTTTTCCGCAAAGGACAACCGGGGAGCACATCTGGAAGGCAATACGATCCAGGCATTCTGGAGGGATCTCACCGGGATTTTGGGCGACCGCGTGGCATGGTATCTCTTCGGCTTTTTTGCGATCGCGCAGTTTGCGATGCTGCTGGTCTCCCAGATCCAGATGTTCACCTACGTGTTCTTCATGAAATTGCCCGCGGATGCAAAAACGATGGTGCACGGCGGTGGGATGGTCGCGTTCGCCATCGGGGCGCTGCTCCAATCCTGGCTCACGCAGCGCATGGACAAGAAGACCACCGGATACATCGGGATGCTGGCTTCCCTCGTAGGTGGCCTCTCCCTGTTTGTCATGTTCATGGGCGGTTTTTTGAAGCCGGAAAGTTCGCTTGCGCTGGGCGGTCTGACCATCCCCATCGGTTTCGTTGCCTTCGCGCTCGGACAGGCGCTGTGGTGGGGAGGATGCGGGATCCTGACTCCCCTCGCCATGTCGATGGTCGCGGATCTTTCCGAGATCAATTTCCTCAAAACGGGAGTTCTCAAAGACGGAAGCTACGGGGCATTTTTTACCTTTATCCTCAAAGCCTGCATGTCCGCGGGACTGCTGGTAACCGGCTGGCTCGTGGATTTGTCGGGCATCATCTCGGGAGCCGCGAACCAGACACCCCAGGCGGCCTTCAATATTGCCGTCATGACGTTTCTCTCCGGTCCGGCTCTTGTGATTTTTTCCTTTCTGATTCTGCGCAAATACCCGGTGGATCGCTTCTATTTGAAAAATCTGGAGCAGACCTTGTCGCGAGTGAAAACCGGGGCCGGCGGGTAGATGCCGTTTGTGACCCGATCCGCGAATTTTTGCTCTCGATAAATTGAGTTTCATCCGGTCCACAATTCAATCAACAATCCCGCATTCTATGAATATCAGGACCCCCATCACAGCGTGCGCGGCGGCTGTGCTCATTGCCACGGGCACCGGGCATGGCAAAACCATCTATCAGGACGATTTCGGGGGAGAGGCGGGCTCGCAGCTTCAGGGGCGCTCCCCCGACACCGTGAATTCGACAGGGGACACCTATGCAACGCTGGCCCCCACCAGCCAGTTGCAGGTGAACGG
>Ga0163199_1000473_pt1 | contig 25524 bp, 17 predicted proteins | sample PL_2010_150m_FD_113537 | JGI IMG/M metagenome (GOLD analysis project Ga0163199, IMG submission 113537) | Freshwater microbial communities from Powell Lake, British Columbia, Canada to study Microbial Dark Matter (Phase II) - PL_2010_150m | ecosystem: Environmental > Aquatic > Freshwater > Lake ...
CAATACCTGTTCGCCAATTCCGGAGGCTACGGCTTTGTCGCGGCAGCCGCCGACCTGACGGGACGCAACAAGGCGGGCAAAGCCTTCATGACCCTGGAACCGGGTGAAACACTGCTGGAGCCGGTCGCCGTGACCGGCTCGCATATTTTCGCCGCCTCCAGCAATGGTCGTTTGCTGGTGTTCGACGCCGGCGAGATGCGGGCCTTGGCCAAGGGGCGGGGCGTGATCATCATGACCCTCGACGAGCGCTGCACGCTCGCCGCCCTGGGCTATTGCGACGGCCGGAAATTGTCGCTGCCGGTCCGGGAACGAGGAAAGGTCTTCCAGTTCATCCTGTCCGGCGCTGAAATGCAAAAATACCTGCTGCATCGGGCGCGCAAAGGATACCAATTGCCCGGCAAGAAAATGCCCGCTTGACCGAAGTTACCCCCCTGGGCGAATGTTCTTCCGGCATCCCTTTTCGCATTGACAGCACTGGGCAATCGCTTTAGATTGGCCAGCCTTTCCCCCATGAGGTCACCGGTGAGGAACCCAATTATCTCCATGATGGTCGTCATGCTCCTGGCGGGCGCGTTGAGTGTTCCCGCAACTGCGGCGCAGCGCGCCGCCACCGAGACGCTCACCACGACCCAACTGCCGCGCAGCGTCCGTCCGATCCGTTACGACCTGACGATTGCGCCGGATGCAGAGGCGATGCGCTTTGTCGGCAAGGTCGATATCCTCATCGAGGTCATCCAGCCAACCCGATCAATCACCTTGAACGCCCTGGAACTGACCTTCAGCAACGTAACGCTCACGGCGGGGCAGAGGCGCTGGAACGCCTCGAGCACCGAGGTCAACGCCAACGAGCAGACCGCCACGTTCAGATTCGATCATGAACTCGTCAGGGGGCGTTATGGCCTCGTGCTCGACTACGCAGGCAAGATCAATACCCAGGCCGCCGGCCTGTTCGCCATCGACTATCCCATGCCGGACGGCAACAAGCGCGCGCTCTACACGCAGTTCGAGACCGCCGATGCGCGGCGGCTGATACCCTGCTGGGACGAACCGGCGTTCAAGACCCCGTTTACCCTGCAGCTCGCCGTGCCGGGCGAGTTGATGGCGGTGAGCAACATGCCGGTCGTGCGCAAGAGCCCCTTGCCCGATGGACGTTCGTTGGTGCAGTTTGCACCGACGCCGAACATGTCGACCTATCTGCTGTTTTTTGGCCTTGGGGAATTCGATCGCGCGACCCGGCAGCAGGATGGCGTCGAGCTCGGTGTCGTCGCCAAGAAGGGCTCACTCGGCCAGGCGGCGTTTGTCCTGGAATCCTCACGGGCAGTGCTGAAGGAATACAACGAGTTCTTCGGCGTGAAGTATCCCTTGCCGAAGCTCGACAACGTCGCCGCGCCGGGTGGCAGCCAATCTTTCAGCGCGATGGAAAACTGGGGGGCCATCTTCAGCTTCGAACATTCGATCCTGCTGGATCCGGCCATCTCCTCTCAATCCGACAAACAGCGTTCGTTCGCCACCGCAGCGCATGAAATCTCGCATCAATGGTTCGGCAATCTGGTCACCATGCTGTGGTGGGATGACCTGTGGCTCAACGAAGGATTCGCTTCCTGGATGACTCAACGCACCATGGAGCGTCTTCACCCGGAGTGGAATGCCACACTGTCGTCTGTCGCCCGCCGTGAATGGGCTCTGGACCAGGACGCGCTGGAGACCACCCGGCCGGTGGTGCGGCATGTGGAAAGCGTCGACCAGATGCACCCGGACGCCATCACCTATCAGAAGAGCGCGGCCGTGATCCGCATGCTCGAAAACTACGTGGGTCCCGGCGCATGGCGCAACGGCGTGCGACGCTACATGAAGAAGCACGCCTATGGCAGCGCGGCATCCAACGACGTATGGACCCAGATCGAAGCCGCGGCGGGAAAGCCGGTCAAAGCCATCGCGCATGACTTCACGATGCAACCTGGAGTTCCCCTGATCCGGATCGAATCTTCACTATGCATCGCCGGTCACACGACTCTGAAACTCCGCCAGGGCGAATTCAGCAGAGACCATCCGGGGAAGAAGCCGCTGCACTGGCGGGTCCCCGTGATCATCCAGCCGCTGGGAAGCCCGCGATCCTACCCATCGCTGGTCAGCAAGGGGTTCGCGACCGTCACCATCCCGGGCTGCGCACCGGCTATCCTCAACGCCGGCCAGAACGGCTATTACCGTGTCCAGTATCTGCCGGAACAGTTGGCCGAGCTTGCGAACCGGTTCGCTGCGATGCAACCGCTCGATCAACTCGGAATCCTGTCCGACAGCTGGGCGTTGGGAATGGCCGGCATGCAGTCACCGGCGCACTTCCTTGACCTCGCCAAAGCTGTGCCGCTATCAGCCGATCCTAAGGTCTGGGGCAAGATAGCGGCACAGCTTGCATCGCTCGACCGCGCCTATGCCCCGGACCCGGCGCGGCGCGCGAGCTTCCGCAGTTTTGCCATCGGTCGCCTGGCCCCGAAGCTGGCACAACTCGGCTGGATCGCGCAGTCCGGTGAGCCCGAAACATTCTCGATTCTGCGCAACGAGCTCATCGAAACCCTGGGAAGCCTTGGCGACGCGCCAGTGATTGCCGAAGCGCGACGTCGCTTTGCGGCCCAGCCCGGCGATGCCGCGACCCTGCCCGGCGCCCTGCGCAAGGCGGTCCTCGGCGTGGTCGCCCGGAGCGCCGATGCAGCCACCTGGGACCAGTTGCACGCCGCCGCACGGGCTGAGATGATCCCGTTGATCAAGGATCAGTGGTTCGAAATGCTGGCCTCGCCAGAAGATCCGGCATTGGCGCGCGCGGCGCTGTCGCTGGCGATGACCGGCGAGCCGGGTGAAACCAGCGGCGCGGCAATGATCCGGCGCGTAGCCGCGCTGCATCCGGAAATGGCGGTCGATTTTGTGCTCGACAATTTGCCGACGGTGAATGCCAAAGTCGAAAGACATGCGCGCAGCCGCTTTATCCCGGCGCTGGCCAGGACTTCGCTTGATCCGGCGACGATAGCCAAGCTGAATGCCTATGCGGAAAAAAACCTCCCCGCCGCGGCTCGCCACGAGACCCGAGCTGCCGTGGCGAATATCCGCTATTGGATCAAGGCGAATCGCGAGCGCCTGCCGTTGATCGATGCTTGGCTAGCCCAGAATCGCGCATAGGAATCTTCGGAGGTCGTCAGTCCTTCGTCAACACAGGCGTCAGATGCCAGACAGACAGAATAGCCCGCCGGCGCCTCATACGCCGATGATGCAGCAATATTCGGCCATCAAGGCGCAGCATCCGGACATGCTGTTGTTCTACCGGATGGGCGACTTCTATGAGCTGTTTTTCGGTGATGCCGAGAAGGCAGCGCGCCTCCTGGATATTACCCTGACTCGCCGCGGCCAGTCAGGCGGTCAGCCGATCCCGATGGCCGGCGTCCCCTACCACGCTGTCGAACAATATCTGGCACGGCTGGTGAAGCTGGGTGAATCCGTGGCGATCTGCGAGCAGATCGGCGACCCGGCAACCAGCAAGGGACCGGTCGAGCGCGCCGTGACACGCATCGTCACGCCCGGCACGCTGACCGACGCGGCGCTGCTGGATGACAAACGTGACTGCCTTTTGCTGGCTCTGACACTGGATGGCAAACGTGGCGCGGGACTGGCGTGGCTCAATCTTGCCAATGGCGATCTGAGCGCGCTCGAATGTCCGGGCGATTCGCTGGCGATGCATTTCGAGCGCCTGCATCCGGCCGAGGTGTTGCTGCCGGACGGATGGCGCGGCGAACTGCCGGAAGCCCGTGGCGCGGCATTCAAGCGCCTGCCCAACTGGCATTTCGACAGTGCCGCGGGCGAGCGCCTCTTGGCGAAACATTTCGGCACTCTCGACCTGGCGGCCTATCTGCCCAGGGGAATCGAGGAATTGCCGTTGGGTCTCGCCGCCGCCGCGGCTCTGTTCCAGTATGCCATCGCGACCCAGCGCCAGGCGCTGGCGCATGTCACCCGCATCAAAGTAGAACGGGAAAGCGAATATCTGCGCCTTGACGCAGCCACGCGCCGCAATCTGGAAATTTCCGAGACTTTGCGTGGCGATGCTTCGCCCACCCTGCTGTCGCTGCTCGACAGCTGCACGACCAGCATGGGGACTCGCTGGCTGCGCCATTGCCTGCACCACCCACTGGCCGACCGCGGCATCGCCGCGGCACGCCATCAGGCGGTTGCCGAGTTGCTCGACGAGAGCCGCGGGATTGCTCCTTGCCTGCGTTTCCGAAAGGTGTCCCGGGGCATCGCCGATATCGAGCGCATCACCGCCAGAATTGCTTTGAAGAGCGCCCGGCCGCGAGACCTTTCGGCGCTCCGTGACAGTCTCGCCGCGCTCGAGGCGCTGCGTCAGCCGCTTGCTACCACGCAACCCGGGTTGCTGGAGAATATCTGCCGCGACCTCGCCACACCGGTCGACGCATTGCGGCTGTTGCAGCGAGCGATCACAGCTGAGCCGTCCACCTTGCTGCGCGAAGGCCGCGTCATGGCCGACGGCTATGATTCGACGCTCGACGAATTGCGGGCATTGCAGGACAACTGTGGCGAGATCCTGCGCGAGATCGAACTGCGCGAAAAAGCGCGCAGCGGCATCACCAGCCTCAAGGTCGAATTCAACAAAGTACACGGCTTCTACATCGAAGTCAGCCATGCCCATACGGCGAAGGTGCCCGACGACTATCGCCGCCGCCAGACACTGAAGAATGCCGAGCGCTACATCACACCGGAACTCAAGAGCTTCGAGGACAAGGCGCTCTCCGCCAACGAACGCGCGCTGACGCTGGAGAAACAACTCTATGAATCCTTGCTTGCGGAACTTGGAACCTACATCGCCGACCTGCAACGCATTGCCCGGGCGGTGGCACTCGCCGACGGACTTTGCGCTTTCGCCGATGCGGCACAGCGCCTGAAATATTGTCGGCCGCAATTCCAGGACCCCCCGGGCATCGACATCGAGGGTGGACGCCACCCGGTCGTGGAAGCTCAGGTCGCCCTCCAGGGAGGCATCTTCATTGCCAACGACGCGCGTTTGTCCGCAACTCGTCGCCTGTTACTGGTCACCGGTCCCAACATGGGCGGGAAATCCACCTACATGCGGCAGACGGCGCTGATCGTCCTGCTCGCCCATTGCGGCTGTTTCGTGCCGGCCCAGTCGGTACGCCTCGGCCCGCTCGATGCAATATTCACCCGTATCGGGGCTTCCGACGACCTCGCTTCGGGACGCTCGACGTTCATGGTGGAAATGACCGAAGCGGCGGCGATTCTGCATGGGGCGGGCGAACGCTCGCTGGTGCTGATGGACGAGATCGGCCGCGGCACGTCGACCTTCGACGGCATGGCGCTGGCTTTCGCCATCACCCGCCACCTGATCGAAAGAAACCGCGCGCTCACCCTGTTTGCGACTCACTATTTCGAGCTGACGCGGTTAGCCCATGATTATCCGGAATGCGCCAACGTGCATCTCGACGCCGTTGAACATGCACACCGCATCGTCTTCCTGCACGCGGTCGAGGAAGGTCCGGCGAGCCAGAGCTATGGCATTCAGGTGGCGGCGCTGGCTGGCATACCGGGAAGCGTAATTCGTGACGCCAAGCGACGCCTCTCCGAACTCGAAAACCGCGTCGCGACGCAAAACAGCGATGGGCCGCAATCCGACCTGTTCGCGGAGATCCCCGCGGCATTCGAGACCGAACCGCACCCAGCTCTGGACGCCCTGCGCGATCTCGATCCGGACGCCCTGTCGCCGCGCGAGGCGCTTGAGAGACTTTACCAGTTGAAACGCCTCGCCGACTGAATGTCAGTTCGTCGAATTCGGAATCGTCGCTAGAACTCGGGTTTCAAAACCGGGCACTAGTACCCTAACTTCAAAACCGGGCACTAGTGGTGATGCCCGCCCGGCCCATGCGCGTGGCCGTGCGCAAGTTCGTCGGCGCTTGCGGGGCGAATTGCGGTGACCGTGCAGGAAAATACCAGCGACATGCCGGCCAGCGGATGGTTGCCATCGACGACGACCTTGTCGCCATCGATGTCGGTGATGGTAAATAGCGTATCCTCATCGTCATCCTCGCTACCACGCTCGAACTGCATCCCGACCTCGATCTTCTCCGGAAAAAGGTTGCGCGCCTCGACATTCACCAATTCCGCGTCATACTCGCCAAATGCCTCTTCCGGTTCCAGCTTGAGCTTCAAAGCCGCGCCAACGTCCTTGCCATGCAACTCCTCCTCGATGCGCGGAAAAATGCCGTCGTAACCTCCGTGGATATAGACGATGGGTTGGTTGCCATCGTCAATCAGGTTGCCATCACTGTCATGTACTTGATAGGCCAGGGTTACGACGGAATTTTTCGCAATTTGCATGGCTTCTCCATTTGTTTGACGAGTTGCAGTACTGCGCTGACATGGCCACGCGGGTTGATATCGTAAAGTGCATGTCGGACCACGCCATGGCTGTCGATGATGAAAGTGGAACTGATGATGCACATCTTGCGTGCGCCGTCCTTTTCCCGCATCTGGCAAACTCCGTACTTGCGGCTCACCTCGCCCTCGTCGTCGGCCAGCAGTCGCACCGAAAGCCCATGCTTGTCGCGAAACTCGGCATGGCGCAGGCAATCGTCGCGACTGACGCCGAGAATCACACAGCCGTGGCGAGTGAACTCCTCCTCGTGATCGCTGAAGTCGATGGCTTCAATGGTGCAGAATGGCGTGTCGTCCCTGGGATAGAAAAACAGTACGGCATGCTGTCGACCGCGTAGCGATGACAGGTCAAAACTTTCCATATCAGCATCGGATAATGTGAATGAAGGAGCAGTTTGGCCAACTTGCAGCACTGATTTATTCCCGGAAGCAGACGAATGGATTCTAACCGAGGCTTTCGGGAAAAAGCCAGATTATCGAGAGGAAGGTTTTCCGCGGTCTCGACGTTACCGAGGAACCGCCAAGCTTCCGGATTGGATGTCGTTCTCTTCCTGACTCGATCACCAATCCAGCCAGCCATGCAATGCGTTTCGGCAAGCGCGCCCGCAAAGGCGCTCAGACTAGCGTGTTCAGAAGTGCAATGCGCGTCCTTCGACCGCCAGCGCCGCTTCGTGCATGGCTTCCGACAATGTCGGATGGGCGTGACAGATTCGGGCAATGTCTTCCGACGCAGCACCGAATTCCATCGCCACCACCGCCTCCGCAATCAGTTCGGAGGCGTTATTGCCGATCACATGCACGCCGAGAATGCGATCGGTCCTGGCATCGGCAAGCATCTTCACGAATCCGGTGGTGTCGCCTTGCCCGAGCGCGCGACCATTGGCCATGAAAGGGATTTGCCCGACGCGATAATCGACGCCCTCGGCTTTCAATTGCTGTTCGGTCTTGCCGACCCAGGCGATTTCGGGATGGGTGTAGATGACCCACGGCACGGTGTCGTAGTCGATGTGGCCCGCCTGACCGGCAATCAATTCAGCGACCATGACGCCCTCCTCCATGCCCTTGTGCGCCAGCATCGGGCCCGGCACGACATCACCCACGGCCCAGACGTTCTCACGGTTGGTGCGACAGTGTTCATCGACCTCGATTCGGCCGCGCTCGTCGAGCTTGAGACCGACATCTTTACAACCCAATCCCTCCGTGTTCGGCAATCGACCGACCGACACGATCAGTTTGTCACATTCAAGCTTGAAACTTTCATCGCCCACTTCGTAGGTGATGCTGACGCCTTTCTTGCCGACGCTGACCTTGCCGATCCTGACGCCGAGATGGATGCTGAGGCCTTGCTTGCGGGTGAACACCTTCCACGCCTCCATGGCGACCGCCTGATCCGCCGCCGCCAGAAAATCCGGCAGGGCTTCGAGAATGGTCACTTCTGAGCCGAGGCGTTTCCATACGCTACCCAGTTCCAGGCCGATAACGCCGGCGCCGATTACCCCCAGTCGTTTCGGTACTCCATCCAGCGCGAGCGCGCCGACGTTGTCGCAGACCACTTTGTTGTCGACCGGAATCCCGGGCAAATGGCGAGGCTTGGAACCGGTCGCGACAATGACGTGCCGGGCTTTTACGATCTCGGTCCCGTTGGGACCGGCGACCTCAATTCGCCAAATGCCACCTGGATCCTCTGATTCGGCGCCGGTTGCAACCCTGACAGGGGAGGCGGCGAACTTGCCGTGGCCGACCAGCAGGGTCACCTTGTTCTTCTTGAACAGCCCCTTGATGCCACTCGTCAGCTGCGTGACGATGTTGTCCTTGCGCCGCATCATCGTGGTCACATCAATCTTCACGTTGTCAAAGCCGATTCCGTGCATGACGAAGGAATGATTGGCGTGATCGAAGTATTCCGATGATTGCAGCAATGCCTTCGAAGGAATGCAGCCGACATTGAGGCAAGTGCCACCGAGGCGCACCTCGCCCTTCGGATCGGCATACGACTCCGATTCGACGCAGGCCGCATTCAGGCCCAGCTGAGCGGCCCGGATGGCGGCCACATATCCGGCTGGGCCTCCACCTATGACCAGTACGTCGAACTGTTGGGCCATCGAGTATTCCCCTTATACGTCAAGCAACAAGCGCGTCGGATCTTCCAGCATTTCCTTGATCGTCACCAGACCAAGCACTGCTTCCCGTCCGTCAATGATGCGATGGTCGTAGGACATGGCGAGGTAGTTGATCGGCCGCACCACCACCTGGCCGCCCTCGACCACCGCGCGATCCTTGGTGGCATGCACGCCGAGAATCGCCGACTGCGGCGGGTTGATGATCGGCGTCGACAGCATAGAGCCGAAAACGCCGCCATTGGAAATGGAAAAAGTGCCGCCGGTAAGTTCCTCGATCGTCAATTTCCCATCCTTGGCCTTGGCGCCGAAATCGGCGATCTTCTTCTCGACATCCGCAAGAGACATCTGGTCGGCATCGCGCAGAATCGGCACCACCAGGCCGCGCGGGCTGCCGACGGCGATACCGATGTCAAAGTAGCCGTGATAGACGATGTCGTTGCCGTCGATAGAAGCGTTGATCAATGGATATTTCTTCAACGCCGCAACTGCCGCCTTGACGAAGAACGACATAAAGCCGAGGCGAACGCCGTGTTCCTTTTCGAATCTTTCGGCATATAGTTTGCGCAGCGCCATGATCGGCGCCATGTTGACCTCGTTGAAGGTCGTCAAGATCGCCGCGGTGGATTGTGACTGGACCAGCCGTTCCGCGATGCGTGCGCGCAGCCGCGACATAGGCACGCGCTGCTCTGGCCGGTCTGCAAGAACCGCATCCATGTTGACTGCCGCCGGCTGGACCAAGGCCGGCTTCGCCGCAACCGCAGGCAGGGCTGCTGCAATCGGCGCGGCAACGACTGCGGGTGCGACCGGGCCGCCCAGCGCATCGGTCTTGGTGATGCGACCGTCGCGGCCTGACCCTTTCAATGAAGCCGGGTCGATGCCCTTCTCGGCCACTATCTTGCGCGCCGACGGCATCATTTGCGGCGCGGCTGACGCGGCGGTCGCGACTGGAGCGACAGTCTTGTCTGGTCCCGCTGCGACAACAGACGAAGCTGCGCTGGCCTTCGCTTCGGTGTCGATCCTGGCAATGATTTCGCCGCTTACCACGGTTGCGCCGTCGCCCTTGAGGATACTTATAATGACCCCGGCACCCGGCGCCGGCAGTTCGAGCACTACCTTGTCGGTTTCGACGTCAATCAAATTCTCATCACGAGCGACTGCCTCGCCTTCCCGCCTGTGCCAACTCACCAATGTCGCTTCGGCGACAGATTCGGATAATTGCGGAACTTTGACTTCGATTAGCATAATGACTCCTGGTTTATTCCGCTGATGCCTTGAGCTTGGAACTCGGGCCGAGGCACATTTCGATGACGGCTTTTTGTTGCGCATTATGCTTGGAGTAGTATCCGACCGCCGGCGAAGCAGAACCGGGACGGGCCACCACATGCAAGGTCTGATTGTCACGCAGTCCGGCGACCAGATGATGGCGGGTGGCGAACCAGACGCCCTGGTTCTGCGGTTCTTCCTGACACCACACGACCTCCCTGGCGTTCGGATACTTCTTCAATTCTGCGGCAAAGACTTTGTGGGGAAATGGATAGGGTTGTTCCAGCCTCAACAAGGCGACGTCACCCTGCTTCTTGTCGCGGCGCGCGGCCAGAAGATCGTAATAAACCTTGCCGGCGCAGAACGCCACGCGCTTGACTTTCCTGGGGTCGATTTCCTCGGCATTTCCGATTTCGCCGAGGATGGTCTGGAAGTGTCCTCTGGCCAGATCATCGAGGCTGGAGACCGCATCCTTGTGGCGCAGCAGCGACTTGGGCGTCATGACAATCAGGGGCTTTCTCACCGAACGCAGCATTTGCCTGCGCAACAGATGGAAAATCTGCGCCGGAGTAGACGGCACACAGACCTGCATGTTGTGCTCGGCACAGAGTTGCATATAGCGCTCCAGGCGCGCCGAGGAGTGCTCCGGGCCCTGGCCTTCATAGCCATGCGGCAGCAGCAGAACCAGTCCGCAGAGGCGTCCCCATTTCGCCTCACCCGAGCTGATGAATTGATCGATGACGACCTGGGCACCGTTGGCGAAATCGCCGAACTGGGCCTCCCATACCACCAGTTCATTCGGCTCGGCCGTGGCGTATCCGTATTCGAATCCCAGCACGGCTTCTTCGGAAAGCACCGAATCGATGACGATGATCGGCGCCTGGTTTTCTTGAATGTGTTGCAGCGGCAAATAATTGCCGGCATCCCATTTTTCACGATTTTGATCATGCAGAACGGCATGCCGATGGAAGAAGGTTCCCCGTCCGCTATCCTCGCCGGAAACACGTACGCCGTAGCCCTCAACCAGCAAAGACGCATACGCCAGCGTTTCACCGAGGCCCCAGTCGACACCGAGTTTGCCTTCGCCCATGGCTTTGCGGTCGTTATTGATTTTCTGCACCCGTGAATGCAGGGTGAAATTTTCCGGAATATCGGTCACCCGCTGTATCAGGCGCTTGAGGTCGTCTAGCGGCACCTTGGTGTTGCACTCATCGGTATATTTCTGCCGCAGGAACGGTGTCCAGTCGACCGCAAATTTACGTTGATGATCAGACAGTACCGGGCTTTCAATCAGGCGGCCTTCATCCAGCGCCTCGCGGTAGTCCTTGATCATCTGATCCGCCTCGTCTGCCTTCAAGAAACCCTGGCCGATCAGCCGGTCAGCATAAAGCCGGCGGGTGCCGGGATGTGCCGCCACTTTCTTGTACATCAGTGGCTGCGTCACCATCGGCTCGTCCTGTTCGTTGTGGCCGAGCTTCCTAAAGCAGATCAGATCGATGACGACATCCTTCTTGAATTCATGACGGTAATCCATGGCCAGTTGCGTGACCAGGGCAACCGCTTCCGGGTCATCGCCATTGACGTGGAAAATCGGTGCCTCGACCATCTTGAAGATGTCCGTGCAATACAGCGAGGAACGATAATCGCGCGGATCGGAGGTGGTAAACCCGATCTGGTTGTTGATGACCACATGTATCGTGCCCCCGGTTCCGAACCCGCGCGTCTGTGAAAAATTTAGCATTTCCTGATTCACGCCCTGCCCTGCCACTGCAGCGTCGCCGTGAATCAACACGGCCAGAACCTGATCGGCGGTCTTGTCACCGCGTCGTCGCTGGCGCGCATAGACCGAGCCTTCGACCACCGGATTCACGATTTCCAGATGCGATGGATTGAACGCCAGGGTCAAATGAACAGCCCCTCCGGGGGTCGCAATGTTGGATGAAAATCCATTGTGGTATTTGACATCGCCGGCAGAAAGCTCGTCGGCATGCTTGCCCTCGAACTCGGAAAACAACTCCTGAGGAGACTTGCCGAGGATGTTGACCAGCATATTGAGGCGACCGCGATGAGCCATTCCGATCACCACTTCCTGGATTCCGTAATTCCCGGCGGAACGTACCAGTTCATCCATCGCGACGATCGCGGACTCGCTGCCTTCAAGCGAAAAACGTTTCTGCCCGACATACCGCGTGTGCAGATAGCGCTCCAGTGTCTCGGCGGCCGTGAGGCGCTCGAGCAGGCGCTTTTTCTGTTCGAGCGTACATTCGAGCGTCGCCCGCCGTGGTTCGAGTTTGAACTGGATCCAGCGCTTGTGTGAGATGTCGCTCATGTAAATATACTCTGCGCCGATGGACCCGCAGTAGGTCTGTCGCAACGCTTCGAGTATTTCGCGCAGGCTGGCTTGCTCAGGTCCGAAGGCGAATGAACCGGTATTGAAGACGACACCGAGATCCGCTTCGGTGAAACCGTAGAAAGCCGGGTCAAGTTCGGCGACCGCCGGACGCTCGGTGCGTTTTAGAGGATCGAGTTGCGCCCAGCGGTTGCCCAGGAATCGATAGGCATTGATCATTTGCAACACTTTCACCTGCTTTGCGTCATCACTCGGTGTTACGCTCGGACGCAGCGCACCCGACTTGGCGCGCTGCGCGAAGGATGCCACGATTGGCGCGTGGGCCACGTCTGGGGCAGCAGACATGCCCGCGCCCGGAAGGTTCTGCAGCTTGTCGAAATATTCCCGCCAGGCGGGAGTCACCTCACCTGGGTTGTTCAGATAGGTCTCGTAGATATCCTCTATAAAGGGAGCGTTGGCTCCAAACAGATAAGAATTGCCGAGCATTTGCTTCATCATGGGGCTTACACCTTTTCGGCTGATTTGACTGTCAGGTAACAGCGAACGGAGCCCGCGCTGGGCGACCACTCCACCCCATACTCGGTTTCACCTGCTGCCCATGGGTTTCACGTCCCGGTGAGTCGCACCGATATACAGCTGGCGCGGGCGGCCAATCTTTTGATCTGGATCGGAGATCATCTCGTTCCATTGCGCGATCCAGCCGACGGTGCGTGCCATGGCGAAAATACCGGTGAACATCTGGGTCGGAATGCCCAGCGCTCGCTGGACGATGCCGGAGTAAAAATCGACGTTTGGATAAAGTTTCTTCTCGATGAAGTACTCGTCCTCCAGGGCGATCTTTTCCAGCGCGATCGCCAGCTTGAACAGGCGGTCGTCGTGCAAACCCAGTTCGTTCAACACCTCATGGCAGGTTTCGCGCATGAGTTTGGCGCGCGGATCGAAGTTCTTGTAGACGCGGTGACCGAAACCCATCAGCTTGAAACTGTCGCTCTTGTCCTTGGCCCGCTTGATGTATTCGCCGACGCGCGAAACGTCGCCGATTTCTTCCAGCATCTGCAGGCAGGCCTCGTTGGCGCCGCCGTGAGCCGGGCCCCACAGGCAGGCGATACCGGCGGATATGCAGGCGAAAGGGTTGGCCCCGGAGGAACCGGCGAGGCGGACGGTCGAGGTCGAGGCGTTCTGCTCGTGATCCGCGTGCAGGATCAGGATGCGGTCAAGCGCCCGCGTCAGCACCGGGTTCGGCACGTACTTCTCGCAGGGCGTGGCAAACATCATATGCATGAAGTTGCCCGCATAGTCGAGATCGTTGCGCGGGTACATGAACGGTTGTCCCATGCCGTATTTGTAAGCCATGGCGACGATGGTCGGCAATTTGGCGATCAGGCGGAATGCCGAGATGTCGCGGTGATGCTGGTCGCTGATATCCATCGCATCATGGTAAAACGCGGACAGCGCACCGACCACGCCGACGCTGATCGCCATCGGATGCGCATCGCGTCGGAAACCCGCATAGAAGCGGGTCAATTGCTCGTGCACCATGGTGTGTTGTTTGATCGTGGCAGAGAACGCGTCATTTTCCTGCGCATTCGGCAATTCGCCTTTGAGCAGCAATTGACAGACTTCGAGAAAATCGCAATGGACGGCGAGTTGTTCGATCGGATAACCGCGGTAGAGCAGCTCGCCCTTGTCACCGTCGATATAGGTGATTGCCGACTTGCAGCTGCCCGTCGACATGTAGCCGGGGTCGAGGGTAAACGCGCCCGTCTTGGCGTACAAGGTGCGTATGTCGATGACGTCTGGACCGATGCTGCCGGACTGAACAGGAAACTCGACTGTTTTGCCGCCGTAGGTGAGAGTGGCCGTGCTGTCTTTGGTCATGGTGGTACCCCTATGTCAAAGTTGGAACAAATTTCGGCAAGAACTGCTTGCCCTGCGATCTAATCAAACATCAGGCGATTCCGGATCTAGTGGTCGTCAGCGAGGTTCGCCGATTTCCTGGTGCCGCGCAACAGTCCTGGAATATTTCGAATCAGACTACAGCCTGTATCGCCGACCGAATCCATCGATCCGGCCCGCGAATCACTCAGCCCAATTCGTTTTGATAATAATGCTCGGCGGTCAGGTACAGGCCGCGCCGCCATTCCACCGGCCGATCACCATATGTATAGCTGACTCGCTCGACCGAGAGCAACGGCGTTCCTTCAACGATCGCGAGCAAGGCCGCGTTGGTACGGTCCGCGGCAACCGCCCGCAAGCGTTCCTCGGCGCGAATCATGCGAACGCCGAACTGGCTTTCCAGCAGGCCGTAAAATGAGCCTGGGTATCCCTGCAACATTTCCAGGTCTAGCCCGACGAATACCTCTCCAGGCAGATAGATTTCGTCGATCACGACCGGCTTGGCGGCGAATTTGAGCAGTCGGCGAATGATTGTGATGGGGGCGCCGAGCTTGATGCCAAGGATGCGGGAGGCTTCCTGCCCGGTTTTGGCGCGCCAGCATTCGAGCGGCAGGCTCTGCGGAGGTTCCAACTGGCCATTCTCGGGAATCAGGCGCAAGAATCGGAATTTCGCTCGCTGATCGGCATCGTTGTGCGATGCGACATAAGTACCCTTGCCTTGCCGGCGCACCAACAAATTTTCTGCAGCCATCTCGTCGATCGCCTTGCGCACAGTCCCCTGACTTACGCTGAAACGCAACGCCAGTTCGGTCTCGCTGGGAATCGCTTCGCCGGGACGCCACTCGCCAGACTCCAGGCCCTGTAGAATGAGGGTCTTGATCTGCCGATAGAGCGGGCTGAAGGTCGGCGACGAATGAGTTTCCTGCAACATAAAACGCATTGCACCACAAAATATCACTGCCGTCCACAGCAAGTCTTATGTCTTATATCTAATATAAGTTAGCTATTGACACGGTGCAAAAAACGGATTTAACATCACACGATGCTTTAAGCGTTGGCATGGCCGCAAACCCCCGTCTGGACGCCGCCCCGGCGACAGATTGAGCCATCCGCCGCACAAGATTCTTTCTTTTGACAAAGGAGCTTCCGAAATGCCCACCCCTCCCGTTCGTGTCGTAGTCACCGGCGCCGCCGGCCAAATCGGCTACAGCCTGTTGTTCCGTATCGCCAGTGGTGAAATGCTGGGCAAGGATCAACCCGTCATCCTCCAACTGCTGGAAATCACGCCCTCCCTGGCGGCTCTCAAAGGCGTGGTGATGGAATTGGAGGACTGTGCTTTCCCCCTGCTGGCGGGTGTCGTCCAGACCGACGATCCGAAAGTCGCCTTCAAGGACGCGCAGGTCGCCCTGCTGGTGGGTGCCCGTCCGCGCAGCAAGGGAATGGAGCGCAAGGATCTGCTTGAGGCCAACGGCGCCATCTTCACCGTCCAAGGGCGCGCCATGAACGAAGTGGCCGCCAGGGACATAAAGGTGCTGGTGGTCGGCAACCCGGCCAATACCAACGCTTTGATCGCCATGAATTCTGCGCCCGATCTGCCACGCGCCAGTTTCACTTCGATGATGCGCCTGGACCACAACCGCGCCATCTCGCAACTCGCCACGCGGACCGGAAAATCGGTCACCGATATCGAGAAAATGGTGGTCTGGGGCAACCATTCGCCGACCATGTATCCGGACATACGCTTCGCCACCATCGGCGGGCAGAACGCGATGGGCGTGGTGAATGATCAAGCCTGGTACCGTGACACTTTCATCCCCACCGTCGGCAAGCGCGGCGCGGCTATCATCGAAGCGCGGGGACTGTCATCGGCCGCTTCGGCCGCCAATGCCGCGATCGATCATATCCGCGACTGGACATCGGGCAGCAACGGCCAGTGGGTGACTATGGGGTTTTGCTCCGACGGCTCCTATGGAATTCCGGAAGGCATGATCTACGGCTTCCCGTGCATCTGCGCCAACGGCAAATACGAGATGATCAAGGGACTGGAAATCGACGCCTACAGCCGCGAGCGCATGGACTTGACGCTCAAGGAACTGCAGGAGGAGCGCGAGGCCATCAAGCATCTGCTCGGCTGAGCGACATTAGTCGAGTGCGACGCAGGACGGGAGAAGCCCAAAGGCCATGAACGCCCGCCCGCATCCTGCGTCCGTGCTATATCAAGGGTTGAGCAACCAGAAACCGTTACCTGCGCTTTCGGCGTGCGAACATTTTGCCGGTAGCGAAAAGCTGATCGCCAAGGCATTCACGTTGCAGTCGGAGCTCGGACCGATATTCGATATCACCTGCGATTGCGAAGACGGCGCCGCTCCGGGTCAGGAACATCAACATGCCGAAATGATTGCGGCGCGCATCATGGGCGATGACAACCGTCACGGCCGCGCGGGCGCACGTATCCATGACGTCACTCATGCAAGCTGGCGCGATGACCTGCGGACCATCGTCGGCAAGGCCGGCAAGCGCCTCGCGTATATCGTCCTGCCCAAAGTACGCGGGGTCGACGACGTCCTGTCCCAGATTTCCGCGCTGCGCGAAATCCAGGTCGAGCATGCCATCCCCGGAACAATTCCCGTACACGTTCTGATCGAGACGCCAGCCGCCTTGCGCGAAGCCTGGCAGATTGCCGCACTACCCGGCGTCGAATCCCTCGATTTCGGACTGATGGATTATGTCAGCGCCCACCATGGAGCCCTGCCGGCCAGTGCCATGCGCAGCCCCGGGCAGTTCGAGCATCCCTTGATCGTCCGAGCCAAATGTGAAATCGTCATTGCGGCGCTGGGCAATGGCATCATTCCGACGCATAACGTCAGCGTCGAACTGCGCGATGCCGAACTGGTCCGCGGAGATGCCCGGCGCGCCCGTCAGGGGTTTGGTTTTCTGCGCATGTGGAGCATCCACCCGAACCAGATCCGGCCAATTGTCGAGGCGATGCGACCGGATTTCACCGAAGTCAGCGAAGCAGCCGAAATCATCATCGCCGCACAGGATGCCGACTGGGGTCCAATCCAGCATGCGGGCAAATTGCATGATCGCGCCTCGTTTCGCTATTACTGGGACTTGTTGCGCCGCGCCCACAGCTATGGCATGGCCCTGCCCGAGGACGCGCAGGAACGATTCTTCGACTAATCCATATCACTCTTCACTCGCCTCTACTGAAAGGATGTCGCCGTGCTAGAAGCCTATCGCCAACATGTCGCCGAACGCGCCGCACTGGGTATTCCACCGCTGCCGCTGAGTGCCGGTCAGACCGAGGAGCTCATCGAACTCCTTAAGGATCCGCCCAGGGGAGAGGAAGCCTTCCTGGTCGATCTGATCACCTATCGCGTGCCCGCCGGCGTGGATAATGCCGCCAAGGTCAAGGCTTCGTATCTCGCGGCCGTATCGCTGGCCACGGAGAAGTGTCCATTGATCTCGCGGGAAAAGGCCACTGAACTGCTCGGGACCATGCTGGGCGGCTACAACATCCAGCCGCTGGTCGACCTCCTGGGCGATGCGCTGGTGGGCCCAATCGCCGCCACTGCGCTTTCCAAGACGCTGCTGATGTTCGACGCCTTTCACGACGTCAAGGACCAGGCTGACGCCGGCAACGCCAACGCCAGGCGGGTGCTGCATTCCTGGGCGGACGCCGAGTGGTTCACTTCGCGTCCGGAAGTGCCGAAATCGCTGACCGTTACGGTATTCAAGGTGACCGGCGAAACCAACACCGACGATCTTTCACCGGCGCCCGATGCATGGAGTCGCCCGGACATTCCCTTGCACGCGCTCGCCATGCTGAAGAATCCGCGTCCCGGTATCGTGGCCGACGAGCCGGGCAAGATCGGTTCGATCAAGCAGATTAATGCACTCAAGGACAAGGGGCACCAGGTGGCCTATGTCGGCGATGTCGTCGGCACAGGCTCGTCGCGCAAGTCCGCGACCAACTCGGTACTATGGTTCACCGGTGACGACATTCCCTACGTTCCAAACAAACGTTTCGGCGGCGTCTGCCTCGGCGCCAAGATCGCCCCGATCTTCTTCAACACCATGGAAGACGCCGGCGCCCTGCCCATCGAACTCGACGTCGGCAAGATGGACATGGGCGATGTCGTCGAACTGCGCCCTTACGAAGGCAAGGCGCTTAAGAATGGAACGCTGATCGCCGAGTTCAAGATCAAGTCGGATGTCATATTCGATGAAGTCCGCGCCGGCGGCCGCATCCCGCTCATCATTGGGCGCGGCTTGACCGCCAAGGCACGCGACGCGCTGGGCTTGCCGGTCTCCACGGTGTTCCGTCTGCCACACAACCCGGCCGATACCGGCAAGGGTTTCACCCTCGCCCAGAAGATGGTCGGTCGCGCCTGCGGCCTGCCGGAAGGCAAGGGCGTGCGCCCCGATACTTACTGTGAACCGAAAATGACCACGGTCGGCTCGCAGGACACGACCGGCCCGATGACTCGGGATGAGCTCAAGGATCTTGCCTGCCTCGGCTTCTCGGCCGACATGGTGATGCAGTCCTTCTGCCACACGGCGGCGTATCCCAAACCGGTCGATGTCAGGATGCACCATGAGCTGCCGGCCTTCATCTCCACCCGCGGCGGCGTCTCGCTGCATCCGGGCGACGGCATCATCCATAGCTGGCTGAACCGCCTGCTGTTGCCCGACACCATCGGCACCGGCGGCGACTCGCACACCCGATTCCCGATCGGCATCTCCTTCCCGGCCGGCTCCGGCCTGGTGGCCTTTGCCGCTGCCACCGGGGTAATCCCGCTGGACATGCCGGAATCTGTCCTGGTGCGCTTCAAAGGCACGATGCAACCCGGCGTCACCCTGCGCGACCTGGTCAATGCGATCCCGCTCTATGCCATTCGCCAGGGCCTGCTGACCGTCGAGAAGAAAGGCAAGAAGAACATTTTCTCCGGCCGCATCCTGGAGATCGAAGGTCTGCCCAAACTCAAGGTGGAACAGGCTTTCGAGCTGTCCGACGCTTCCGCGGAGCGATCCGCTGCTGGCTGCACGGTGCGCCTGGACAAGGAACCGATCATCGAATACATGACGTCCAACGTCACCCTGATGAAGTACATGATCGCCAGTGGTTACCAGGACCAGCGCACCCTGGAGCGGCGCATCAGGGCGATGCAGGCCTGGATCGCCAAGCCGGAATTGCTGGCGCCGGACGCCGACGCCGAATACGCCGCCGTCATAGAGATCGATCTGGCCGACGTCAAGGAACCGGTGGTTGCCTGCCCGAATGATCCGGACGACGTCAAGACTCTCGCCGAAGTCGCCGGGAACACCATAGACGAAGTCTTCATCGGCAGCTGCATGACCAATATCGGCCACTTTCGCGCCGCCAGCAAGCTGCTCGAAGGCAAGACCGACTTGCCGGTGCGCCTGTGGGTCGCGCCGCCGACCAAGATGGACCAGCAATTGCTCACGGAAGAAGGCCACTACGGCGTCCTCGGCCGCACCGGGGCACGCATGGAAATGCCGGGATGTTCGCTGTGCATGGGCAACCAGGCATCGATCCGCAAAGGCTCAACGGCGATGTCCACCTCGACGCGCAACTTTCCCAATCGTCTCGGTATCGACACCAATGTCTATCTTGGTTCCGCCGAGCTCGCCTCGGTCTGTGCGCTGCTCGGCAAGATCCCGACCATGGCAGAGTATCTGGCCAACATCGGCATACTCCAGAAGAATGCCGCCGACATCTACCGCTACATGAATTTCGACCAGATCGCGGATTTCAGGGACGTGGCGGATACGGTGGAAGTCTGAGTTCCTTCAACAGTCCGAACGCAACGCCCCGCTAGGAACTGGCGGGGCGTTTTTCCATAGATCGCCACGCTGCGGATACAATGGCGCCTGCCGCAAGACACGCTCGCCATGGCCTCCTTCCTGCATAATCTTTATCTCGCGGCACCGTTGTATATCCTGGTGCTGGTGGGCTTCGCCATCGCCCGCTGGAGAAAATGGCCGAAATCCATTTCCAGCGCCCTTGCGCGTTTCGTATTCACCGTCGCCCTGCCGGCGCTCATGTTCATCATGATGAGCGACTTCTCCCGGTTGCCGCCAGTCGACGCACGGCTCCTGATCGCCTATTTCGGCGGATGCCTGCTTGTCTTCCTCCTCGGTCGGATCGTCGGACATTACCTGTTTCGACTGGATGGCGTATCTCAATCCGTTTTCGCGCTGGGTGGAGTGTTTTCCAATAACGTGCTGCTTGGCGTTCCGCTCGCAAAATCGATGCTCGGGGATGAGGCGATGCCGTCGGTGGCACTGGTACTCGTGTTCAACGCGCTGACGCTGTGGACTCTGGTCACGATATCGGTGGAATGGGCCCGGCACGGCTCGTTTTCCGTCGCCGGATTTGCCAAGACGGCCCGGAACGTCCTGACCAATCCCATAGTCGCGTCCATTCTTGCGGGAGCGCTCTTCAGCACGCTCGGTCAGCCACTGCCCGGATTGATCCAGATGCCGCTGTCGATGATCGGCCAGATCGCCGCTCCGTTGTCGCTCGTGGTCGTCGGCATGGGACTGGCGGACTATGGAATCCGCAAGGGCTGGCCGCAAAGCCTGGCAATCTGCCTGCTCAAACTGATACTCTTGCCGCTCGCCGTATGGGGACTGGCGGGTATCCTGGCGCTGCCACCATTGGAGACGCGAGTTGTCGTGCTGCTGTCATCATTGGCGGTGGGAGTGAATGTTTACCTGATGTCACGCCAGTTCAATACCATGGAATCGCCGGTGGCAACCAGCATGTTGTTGTCGACCGCATTGAGCGGAGTCACCGCGCCGCTGATCCTGAGCCTGATCGGATAGTGAACCGAGAAGGGGCCCCTTCTGGCGCCGAAAGGGAAAGCTGACGGTGAAACCGGCCTCAGTTCGAACTGCTCTCGATCGAAGGCGATAATGTAGAATCGCTCTCATTGTCGCTACGCCATCCCGATCCCGAATAAATGATTGAGCATCCCTTTCCCGATACCGAAGCCTGGGTGTTGTTCTACACGCAGGCCGATTTGCCGATTCTGCGCCATACCCAGAATGAACTTGAAAAGCTGCGGGAAAAAGCGGAATCCATCAGCGGGCGGGTGATCTCCTCAACCGTGCTCAAGGATCCCCTGATGACGCTGAAAGTCCTGGCCTATCTGGAAAGGCGTCGCCCGAAAGCCCAGAGTACCGATATCACCACCATCGGTCGGGCAATCATGATGATAGGGATCGATCCGTTCTTCAGCAACTTCAATAATCTGCCTCTGGTCGAAGAACAACTTCAGGCATACCCCAAGGCCAAGCTCGGTTTACTCAAGACGGTCAATCGAGCGCGCAAGGCCGCTCACTGGGCGCGCGAATGGGCGATGATGCGCCACGACCTGGACATAGACGAAATTACCGTCGCCACCCTCTTGCATGACATTCCGGAAATATTGATGTGGTGTTTCGCCCCAAGCATGCCGCTAAAGGTGCTTGAGCTACAGGCGAAAAACCGCAATCTGCGCACAGTCGCGGCGCAACAGATGGTCTACGGTATTCCCCTGCATGAACTGACATTGGGGCTGGTCAGCGCCTGGCACCTGCCGAAACTCCTGGCGACCCTGATCACGGCGACTCCGCCCGAGGAAGGCGAATTTACCGGCAACAAGGTGGACTCTGACAATCCTCGCGTCCGGAATGTTTCCCTCGCCGTCGATCTGGCGCGCCACTCCGCCAACGGCTGGGAGGATCCGGCTTTGGCCGATGATTTCAAGGCAATCGAGGAATTGCTGCGCATTAACCACGAGACCTTGATGCGGAAACTTGGCATTGAAGTCGAAGACGGCACGAAACCCGCCGCGATCCCCGGTCAGCCGCAATAGCGCAGGTTGAGAAAATCGAGCAACAATCCCGGCTGCCGATAGGCCACAAAGACCGCGGTGAGAATCAGCAGCGCCAGCGCCGCGGCGACCCACCAACCGTAGTCTCTCATTGCGCTTGTCCACCCATCCGACGATGATACGCGATCCGGCGGCAACCGCGCCAATTCGCGCTGCGGCCCGAACCCATGATCAAGCCGCGCGCTTTTCGAGTTCTTCCCAGCGCAGAAGCAGTTGCTCCAATTCGAGATTGAGCTCGCTGACGCGCACCTCGCGCCGTCGCGCTTCATCGGGCGCGTCGCGATAAAGCGCCGCATCGGCGAGACTTGCGATCGCACGGGCTTGTTCCGCCTCCAGCGTGGAAATGCGATCCGGGAGTGTCGTCAATTCCCGGGTTTCCCGGTAGTTGAGCCTGCCACTCTGTTCCCGGCGTTGGATACCGATCGCTTGCGGGGGTGAATCCGCCGTTTGCGCTCCGGCAGCGCCTGCGCGCGGCGCCCTGGCCTTGGCCGCCAGCCAGTCGGCATAACCGCCGGCGTATTCCCGCCAAATTCCATGGCCTTCCGCGACGATGCTTTGCGTCACCACGTTATCCAGGAACCACCGATCATGGCTGACCAGGAACAGCGTGCCGGTATATTCCTGCAACAGGGACTCGAGCAGTTCGAGTGTCTCGATGTCCAGGTCATTGGTCGGCTCGTCGAGCACCAGCACGTTGGCCTGCCGAGCGAAAAGGCGCGCTAGCAGCAATCGATTGCGCTCACCGCCGGACAGCGACTTCACCGGTGAGCGCGCGCGTTCCGGCGCGAAAAGGAAGTCCCCCAGATAGCTGATGACATGTTTGCGTTGCCCGTCGATCTCGATGTAATCGGATCCGGGACTGATGACATCGACCAGGGCCGCGTTCTCGTCAAGCGAGGCGCGAAACTGATCGAAATAGGCAACTTGCAGTTTGGTACCACGGCGAACACTGCCGGCATCGGGCTCCAGCTCCCCGAGAATCAGTTTCAGGAGCGTTGTCTTGCCTGCTCCGTTGGGTCCGATCAGGCCGATCTTGTCCCCGCGCAGGATACGGCTGGTGAAATCGCGCACCACCTGATTTTCGCCAAAATGCTTGGAGACAGCTTCGAGTTCGGCAACCAGCTTGCCTGATTGTTCGCCACGCGAAACACGCAGTTCGACATTACCCAATCGCTCCCGCCGCGCCACACGTTCCCGCCGCAAGGCTTCCAGTCGCAGCACGCGACCTTCATTGCGGGTGCGGCGTGCCTCTACGCCTTTTCGGATCCAGACTTCTTCCTGCGCCAGAAATTTGTCAAACTTTGCGCTCTGTTGCTCCTCAGCCGCCAGTTCCGCCACCTTGCGCTCCTGATAGGCGGCAAAGGAACCCGGATAGCTGGTCAGGCGACCGCGATCGAGATCGACGATACGCGTGGCAACGGAATCGAGAAAACTGCGATCGTGGGTAACGAGCAGCACACCGCCCCGAAAATCGCGAATCAATTGCTCCAGCCAGAGGATGCCGTCCAGGTCGAGATGATTGGTCGGTTCGTCGAGCAACAACAGATCCGGCTCGGCGGCCAATGCCTGGGCTAGCGCCACCCGCTTGATGCCACCGCCGGAAAGCGTGCCGATCCTGGCATCGCCGTCCAGCGCAAGCCGGCTAATGGACTGTTCGATGCGAGTATGCAGGCGCCAGCCATCGGCATGATCGAGTCGACCCTGCGATTCCTGCAGCGCTTCCAGGTGCGCCGGCGATGGATCGAGCGCTACTTCGTGCGCCGCCTGGTGATAAGCAAGCAACAGCCCGCTCGCCGCGCCCAGGCCGGCAGCGATGGTTTCGTAGATGCTGCGCTCCGCGTCGAAGCTCGGTTCCTGCGCCACGTACGCGAGCCGCACTCCCGACTGACGCCACAGCGTCCCATCGTCAAGGCCGGCGACATCAGCCAGCGCCCGCAACAAAGAGGATTTGCCGGTGCCGTTGCGGCCAATCAGGGCGATGCGTTCGCCGGCATCGATCTGCAAGGCGGCGTGATCCAGCAGGGCCACTTGACCGAAAGCCAGGCAGGCATTCTCCAGCGTCAGCAGTGGCATTTCATGTTCCGCTCATCTGCCGGTCAGGCGTTTCAGGTCGTCGATGATCTCGGCCGAATGGCGCGACGTATCGACCTTCAGATAAGACTTTGCAAGACGGCCCTGTGGGTCGATCAGAAAAGTATAGCGCTTGGCCATCTTGACCAACACCCAATCCGAGAGAGCACCATACGAGTCAGCCACCCGGCCACCCGGATCGGCCAGGAGCGGAAACTGGAGGCTGTTCTTTTTCGCAAATGCAGCATGCGAAACACTGTCGTCAACGCTTACGCCGATAATCTGTGCGTCAAGCGCGCCCAATGCAGCCAGGTCGTCGCGAAACTGGCATGCCTCCTCGGTACATCCCGGCGTATCGTCCTTGGGGTAAAAGTACAATACCACCCACCGGCCTCGCAGATCCTCAAGTCGCCAGAGCTTTTCATTCTGGTCCCGTAACGAAAACCCCGGTGCGGTACTCCCAACGGCTGGCAGCGGGGCTGCACGGACCAGAAACGGGCACAACAGTGTTGCAAACAAGACTAAGCGGTAGCTGAGTTTCATAATCCGTTCCAATTGAGAATCAAGCATCACGGGCGGCGATCGGAATTTCGCAAAAATCACCCCGAACGTCCCAGGATAGCGCCGGTGGGTGCCGTCAGCCTACGACGACGGAGCTCAGACCCGGCAGCAGGAATGGTCAGAAACGTTCACCAAACTGAAGGAATTATACGCTTCCGGCCCAACTCCCAAGGACGGGCACTCACCGCTCAATCGGGCTAAAATACGCGCCGCGCAGGCTCCCCGTAGCACAATGGATAGTGCATATGCCTCCTAAGCGTAGGATGTGGGTTCGATTCCCGCCGGGGGGACCACGGCACGTGGCACTCTCGACACCTGTCGCGAATCCGAGGCCCGAGATCGCAACAATAGCCAGAGGTCGCCTCAAAATGAGACTTGGCGATCCGCCAGCGTTCTTGCACCAGGCAGAAACCATTGTTCAGTCATCCGATTGAAATCAGCGAACAGGATGGGGTACGCAGTCTCCATTTCGGGTCGGAATGGATACAGGGTTCAATGCGAATTCGCCGTCCGTTTGCGCTGGAACTTGCCTATACGCGCGAGATGATGTCCTGCCTGCTGTTGCGTCCTGACGAGGCATGGCCCAAGCGCGTGCTCTTGATCGGCCTCGGCGCCGGTTCGCTGGCGAAATTCATCTATCGTCACCTGACGCAAGCACGCATTACCGCAGTTGAGATCGATGCGCGCATCGCGCCGATGGCCCAGCGCCACTTCTGCCTTCCGGAGGATCAGCAGCGTTTGAGGATTCTGGTAGCGGATGGCGCAGAGTACGTCGAGGAATCTGCGAGGCGTTACGATGCGATTCTTGTCGATGGCTTTGGTCCGGATGCCCGCGCCGGACCACTGGACACCATGAAGTTTTATGCGGCTTGCCGGAGACGCCTGACGCCGCAAGGTCTATTGGTGTGCAACC
>Ga0163199_1000474_pt1 | contig 25497 bp, 40 predicted proteins | sample PL_2010_150m_FD_113537 | JGI IMG/M metagenome (GOLD analysis project Ga0163199, IMG submission 113537) | Freshwater microbial communities from Powell Lake, British Columbia, Canada to study Microbial Dark Matter (Phase II) - PL_2010_150m | ecosystem: Environmental > Aquatic > Freshwater > Lake ...
AGACATACGGCGCCACGCGCTTGACGCGGCCCGGGAAAGTCTGTTTGGGAATGGCGTCGAGACGGATGCGCACCGGCTGCCCGGCCTGGATCTTCGGCGCATCGACTTCATCCATCGGCGCCTTGACGTAGAGGCAGGTCTCATCGATCAGATCGATGGCCGGCGGCATCTGCACGCCAGGCGGGGAAGGAGTCGAATACTCACCGACTTCTCCGACGATCTTCGCGACAGTGCCATCGAAGGGCGCATACAGGACAGTACGCCCCTACTCGACGCGGGTCACCTTGACGCGCGCTTCGGCCTGAATCACGTCAGACTTGGATGCGTCGCAAGCGGCGCGTTTTGCCTGGGCCTCGGCGCGGGCGGCTTCCTCGCGGGAACCGGAGACGTAGTTTTTCGCCCGCAACTCGGTCTGGCGCTGCGCCTCGCGTTCGGCATTGGCCGCCAGCGTGCACACTTCGGTGACGCGCCGTCGCGCTGTCTCCACCTGGGTCAGCGCCAGCGCGCTCTGAGCCTGCTGGTCGTCGTTCCAGAGCTTGAGCAGGAGTTGGCCCTTCTTCACCTTGTCGCCTTCCTTCACCGCCAGCACCTCGATGCGCCCGCCAAGGGTCGTCGACAGCTTGGTGCGCTGGCATGCTTCGACCGTCCCGGCACGAGTATTGGATACGGTCGATTCGACGATGCCGAGTCCGACTTCCTTGAAGACGACTGGAATTGGTTTTGGCCGCGTCATCCACCAACCGCCGGCGGCGAGAATCAGGAGGATGACGAACGCGATCAGCGAACGCCGCAAGAAAGGCGATGAGGTTGGAGGATTCATGGTGAACTGTCCGGAATGATCGTGCCCAATGGGGTCAAGCGTCGCTATTCTACCCGTCTGGACGCACGCGGCTTCGGGAAGAACGGTATGATTGACTTCCGTTGATTGCGATGTATCTCGATATGCCCATGCGTCGCCTGATCGTGCCGATTCTGATCACCGTCGCCGCACTGTCGGGTGGTTGTGGCGGTGGATCGGCACCCGACCCCGCGCCCGAACCGGCCCCCCCACCGGGGACGCTCGTCGGTCCCGCCTGGCGGGGTTTCGGCGGTGATGCGCAACACACGGCTCTAGGCGCAGTGGCAACGCAGCCCTTAAGCCGTGTCCGCTGGTCAGCGCCAATGGACTTGTCTCCGCAGCATGTCGGCAGTGACCTGCTTATCCACTATGGTTCGCCTGTCATCACCGCGAGGAACGTGGTCTTGATGCCGGTAAAGACTGGCGCCCTTGGCGGTTTCAGGGTTGAAGCCCGGTCCGGAACGAGCGGGGCCCTGCGCTGGTCGGCGGTGAGCGACTACATTCTTCCCGAGCACGATTGGACCCCAAGTTACAACCTGACCTTGACCGAGAACAACCGTTTGCACATGCCCGGCGCAGGCGGCAAGATATTTTTTGTGGACGATGCCGACGCGCTGGCTGTAACGCTGAAAGCCAGCATCTTTTACGGGTCGGAAACATATCTGGCTTCCCAGCAGATATTCGATGCCAGCGTTTTCATCAATACACCGATCACCGCCGATTCGGCCGGCAATCTCTTCTTCGGCTTTCTGGTGACGGGCGAGAATCCGGCGGGTCTGGTCAGCGGGATCGCGCGCATTGGTGCCGACGGGGTTGGCCGTTGGGTGGCCGCGAGCACGGCAGCCGCCGACGCGACGATTGCCAAGGTGGCCATGAATAGCGCGCCTGCCCTGTCAAACGATCAGCGCACCCTGTACGTTGCAGTCAATACGGCCGGCGTCCGTGGAACTCGCCAGTCCGGCTACCTGTTGGCGCTGGACAGCAGTACCTTGGTTACGAGAGCGGCGCAACGCTTGAACGACTCCAGGAACGGAAAACCTGCCTGGGTCAGCGACAATGCCAGTTCATCCGCCACCATCGGTCCTGACGGCGATGTGTACTTTGGAGTGCTGGAGTCCGACCCTCCCGGACATAACTTTCGCGGATGGCTGTTGCATTTCGATGCCGGTCTCACCGTGAACAAATTGCCGGGTTCGTTCGGCTGGGACATCAGTGCTTCGGTTGTTCCCTCGAGCATGGTGAGCGGCTACAGTGGCGCGTCCGCCTACCTGGTGATGACCAAGTACAACAACTATGCCGGTTCGGGCAGTGGAGACGGCCGAAACCGAATGGCCGTGCTTGACCCCTTTCAGAGTCAGCCCGATACCATTTCAGGAAATCCGGTAATGCGGGAAATCCTGACCCTCCTGGGACCTACGCCCGATGCCGGCTACCCCGGCGGCGTCACCGAGTGGTGTATCAATACGGCAGCTGTCGATCCACTGACGAACTCCATTCTGGTCAATAGTGAAGATGGTTACCTGTACCGATGGAGCACCGTGACCAACCAGATCGATGAACGAATCCGCCTGACGAGCGGAGTTGGAGAGGCGTATACACCCACCGCAATAGGGCCGGACGGCGCCGTCTATGCGATTCAAAATGCGACCTTGTTTTCCGTCGGGCGTTGATGGGCATCGGTGCGTTTCGCAAGCGGCGGGCATCGAATAGGCATTCTTCGAAGAGGCCGCGCCCTGAAGGACGTGCCATCTCTTGAACACCGGAGAGCCCTGTTAGAATTGCTGCATGCGTCGCAGTTCCCCCTCGGCCACCCTTCCCGGCCCCCTTCTCGCCGAACCCAAAGCCTGGCAAACCATCAAATCGCTATTGCCCTATCTGCTGGCCTGGAAGGGCCGCGTGGCGATTGCGCTGACTTGCCTGATCTGCGCCAAACTGACCAACGTCGCCGTACCGCTGATTTTCAAGGACATCATCGATGCCCTCGGCATGCCGGCCGACAAGGCAATGCTGCTGGTGCCACTGGGATTGGTCGGCGCTTATGGTGTGCTGCGTTTTTCAACATCGCTTTTCACGGAACTGCGCGAACTGCTTTTCGCGCGCGTCACACAACGCGCGGTGCGGACGATTTCCCTGCAAGTGTTCGAACACCTGCATGCGCTTTCCCTACGTTTCCATTTGGAGCGCCAGACCGGCGGGTTGACGCGCGACATTGAGCGCGGCACGCGCGCAATCGGCTCGCTCATCAGTTACACGCTATATTCGATCCTGCCAACGCTGGTGGAAATCTCCCTGGTGCTGGGAATTCTGTTCGTCAAATACGAAATCAGCTTCACCCTCATTACCATCGCCACGTTGATTGTCTACATCGCGCTGACGATCACCATCACCAACTGGCGCACGCATCTGCGCCGCGAAGCCAACGAGATCGATTCCGCGGCCAACTCCCGAGCCATCGACAGCCTGCTCAACTACGAGACGGTCAAGTACTTCAACAACGAGGTTTACGAGGCCAATCGCTACGACACCCAGATGGCGAGGTGGGAAGCAGCGCAGGTGAAGAGCCAGATGTCCCTGTCCTTCCTCAACCTGAGCCAGGCGCTGGTCATTTCCATCGGCGTGGCACTGATGATGTGGCGCGCCGCCGCCGGCGTCGCGGCCGGCAACATGACAGTGGGTGATATCGTGCTGGTGAACGCTTTCCTGATCCAGCTTTACATTCCGCTCAACTTTCTCGGCGTCCTGTATCGCGAGATACGTCAGTCGCTAACCGACATAGAACGCATGTTCGCGTTGATGCACCAGAATCGCGAGGTGCGCGATGCGCCGGATGCCATGATATTGCAGCCGGGATCGTGCGCCGTATTTTTTGAGCATGTCAGTTTCAGCTACGAGCCGAAACGCCAGATTCTGTTCGATGTCGATTTCGCGATTCCGGCCGGCAAGACGGTCGCTGTGGTCGGGCACAGCGGTTCGGGCAAGAGCACGCTGGCACGCCTGCTGTACCGCTTCTACGACGTGGCGACCGATGCGGCAAGGGGGGGGATCCGCATCAACGGTCGCGACATCCGCCAACTGACGCAGAGGACGCTGCGCGCGGCAATCGGAATCGTGCCGCAGGACACCGTGCTGTTCAACGATACCATTCACTACAACATCCAGTACGGCCGTCCCGAGGCGTCCGAAGCGGAAGTGATTGCCGCATCGCGCGCCGCACAGTTGCATGACTTCATCGCCCAACTGCCGGATGGCTACCAGACCCGGGTCGGGGAGCGCGGCTTGAAGCTTTCCGGAGGCGAGAAACAGCGCGTGGCGATCGCGCGAGCGCTGCTCAAGAATCCGCCCATCATGATCTTTGACGAAGCCACGTCGGCGCTGGACTCGAAGACCGAGTTGGCAATCCAGAGCCAACTCGACCTGGCCGCCGCCGGCCGGACCACGCTGGTGATCGCTCACCGTCTGTCGACGGTGATGAACGCCGACGAAATCCTGGTGCTTGATCAAGGACGCATCGTCGAGCGCGGCACGCACCGCAGCCTACTGGAAATGAATGGCGCCTATGCGCAAATGTGGGCTTTGCAGCAGCAGGAGGAGGAAGAACAATCGACACTGTCTGAGGGCATCGCCTAGAGGCAGCCCTGCCGCGGCCGCAAAGCCGTGGTGTCAATTTGTCAATGCGCCAGAATCTTTGAAAGGAAGTTCTTGGCGCGCTCGGAGCGGGCGTCCGGATTGCCGAAAAAATCTTCCTTGGCGCAGTCTTCGACTATCCTGCCCTCGTCCATAAAGATGACGCGGTTCGAGACCTTGCGCGCAAAACCCATTTCGTGGGTCACACACATCATGGTCATGCCTTCCTGCGCAAGCTTTACCATCACGTCAAGAACCTCGCCGACCATCTCCGGGTCCAGCGCCGAAGTCGGCTCGTCGAACAGCATGCAAATCGGATCCATGGCCAGGCCACGGGCGATCGCCACCCGCTGCTGCTGGCCTCCCGAGAGTTGACCGGGAAACTTGTCCTTTTGCGAGATCAGGCCCACGCGATCCAGATACTTCAGGCCCTTTTCGAGTGCCTCCGCTTCGCTGCGTCCAAGTACCTTGATCTGGGCGATGGTGAGGTTTTGGGTCACCGTCATGTGGGGGAACAGTTCGAAATTCTGGAACACCATGCCGACGCGTGAGCGCAGCTTCGAAAGATTGGTCTTGGGATCGCCGACTGAAATACCGTCGACCATGATGTCGCCCTGCTGAAAAGGTTCGAGGCCATTGATGGCCTTGATCAAGGTCGATTTGCCGGAGCCCGAGGGGCCGCAAACGACGACGACATCGCCCTTCTTTACTGAGGTACTGCAATCCGCCAGGACCTGGAAGTCACCGTACCATTTGCTGACGTTGTTGATTTGGATCATTTGCAGTCCTCGAATTTAAGGATTGAGCGCCAATGGTTTAACGGATGATGGCAATCCTGTGCTCCAGTCGCTTGACCAGGCTCGATAGCGCGTAGCACAGGACGAAATACACCAGAGCGACGAACAAATACATTTCCACCAGGCGGCCGTCGCGTTGCGCCACTTTCGACGCGGCACCGACAAAGTCGGTAATCGAAAGCACATAGACCAGCGACACGTCCTGGAATAGCACCACCGTTTGCGTCAAAAGCACCGGGGCCATATTGCGGAATGCTTGCGGCAGCACGATGTGCCCCATAGTCTGCCAGTAATTCAGGCCGAGTGCGTGCCCGGCCGAAACCTGACCGCGCGAGACCGACTGAATGCCGGCGCGCATGATCTCGCAGTAGTAACAGGCCTCGAACATGACGAAGGTGATCAGGCTTGAGGAAAACGCACCGACATGAACCGGTTCGTTCGCCCCGATCAACCAGGCGCCGATGTAGGGAACCAGGAAGTAGAACCAGAAGATGACGAGTACCAGCGGGATCGAGCGCACCAGATTGACATAGCCGCCGGCGACCAGCGCGAGGGGCTTGAAGCTGGACAGGCGACACATTGCCAGCAGCGTTCCGACGACGATACCGCCCAGCATCGCGAGCAGGGTGAGTTTCAAGGTAAACGCCATGCCGTCGAAGAACAGATACCGCCACGAGCGCTCGATGACGTTGAAATCGAAATTGGCGAACATGTCGCTAATGTCCCGCCGCGATCAGGCCCGGCACTGCCACCTTCTTTTCCAGCAGGCGCATCAGGTTGACCACGATGATGTTGACGAAGATGTAGATAACGGTCGCCGCGGTGAACGCCTCAAATACCTGAAACGAGAATTCCTGCATCGAACGGGCGCGCGCGGTGAGTTCGACCAGACCGATGGTCAGCGCCACGGCGCTGTTCTTGATGATGTTGAGGAATTCGCTGGTCAGCGGAGGCAGGATAATGCGGAATGCCTGCGGTAACACGATATAGCGATAAGTCTGCGGCAGCGTCAGGCCCAGCGCCGTGCCGGCCAGAGTTTGCCCGCGCGGCAGCGAGCCGATGCCGGCCTTGACCTGCTCCGCCACCCGCGCGGAGGTAAAGAAGCCCAGGCTGAGCACGGCCGTGATGAAGGCCGAACTTGGAAGCTGTTTCAACCAGTCCCCCATGCCTTTCGGCAGCAGTTCCGGCATCACGAAATACCAGAGAAACATCTGCACCAGCAGCGGAATGTTGCGGAACAGTTCGACGTAGGCATTGCCCAGTCGAACCATCCAGGCTTTTGGCGTAGTGCGCATGGTTCCGACCAGGGCGCCAAGCACCAGCGCGATGATCCACGCGGACAATGCCGTCGTAAGCGTCCAGCCGAGGCCGTCGAAAAGCGAGGTCATGTAGGTACCGCCACCCTCCGGGTGGGGTTGCCAGAAAATATTCCAGTTCCAGTGGTAGTTCATGGCCTAGCCTCCTCGTTTGCTACGCCGTGCTGCGGGGGAACCCATTGGCGGGCATAACAAAACGGGGAACCATGGAGGCTCCCCGCAGTGTTACAACCGAGAGTGCATCAATAGCTGGCAGGGTCGCCGGAGTCGGTTGGCTGGGCGATGACCTTCTTGAGCGAAGCCCCCATCGGCAGATTCAGGTTGACGCCCTTGGGTGGAATCGGCGCCATGAACCATTTGTTGTAGATTTTGTCGATTTCGCCGCTCTTCATCAGGTTGGTGACCGCCGCGTCAACCACTTTCTTGAACGCCGGATCATCCTTGCGCTGCATCACGCCATAGGGCTCGACCGATAGAGCCTCGTCGGTTATGGCGTAATCGGCCGGCGCCTTGGAACTGGCTGCCAGCGAATACAGCAGAATGTCGTCCATCGCAAACGCGACCGCACGCCCGGTTTCGACCATCAGGAAGGCTTCGGCGTGGTCCTTGGCGGCGACGATGTTCATGCCGAGGTTGCGTGTATTGTTGAGTTCGGTCACCTGTTTCAAATTGCTGGTGCCGGAGGTCGACACCAGGGTCTTGCCCTTCATGTCGTCCAGCTTGGTGATGTGGGAGGACTTCTTGGCCAGCAGGCGATTGGCCGTCACGAAGGTCGTGGGCGCATAGGAAACCTGCTTCTGGCGTTCGAGATTGTTGGTGGTTGAGCCGCATTCAAGGTCTATGGTGCCATTCGCCATCAGCGGAATTCGCGTGGCAGACGTCACCGGGTTGAGCTTGATTTGCATACTGGGCATCTTCAAGTCGGCCTTGACTGCGTCCGCAATTCTCATGCAGATGTCCATCGAGTAACCGATCGGCTTCTGGTTGTCGTCCAAATAAGAAAACGGAATTGACGATTCGCGATAGCCGATGGTAAGCGCGCCGTCTTTCTTGATCTTGTCGAGGGTCTGTGCAGTGGCACCTGTGGCAGCCACAACGGCGATGACGGCGGTAAGAATGGTTATGAATTTTTTCATTGAATCATCTCCTTGGTTGAAATCATCTGGTTTGCAACATTTCGAGCACTGCGAGAAGCTGGGGAGAAGCCCCAAAACCCCACTGGACCTATAATAATACAATGTAATCAGTCAGACTGTTGTTTTTGTGCCTCGCGCAGACTCGATCACCATCGCAAATTTGGTCTTGTCGCGCCAGCAGTCGAAGACCACCTGATTCAATACTATGGATCCCATGCCCGCCATGCAAAGACTACAGACATTCTTCCTGGCTCCCCGCTTTCCCTTCATTTCCGCACTGATCGTGGCTGCGGCCATGGTGGGCGGCGGCGTCCTGCTGCAACAGACCTTGCATATCGCTGCCTGCCCGCTGTGCATCTCGCAGCGCATGCTGGCCATGCTGGTTTTGTCATTGGCGGCGATCGGGTTGCTGGTCAGCAATCATCGGGCCGCACGGATCGGGACGTTGATATTGATGTTGGCCTGCACCGCCACGGGCATGTTTGTGGCCGGCTACCAGACCTTTCTGCAACGCTTCCCCCAAGGTATTCAATGCAGCGGCCAGGCGGCCTGGTGGGAACTCTTGATCGATTGGGCCGGCGAGCAAGTCCCGATTCTGTTCTATGCCAGCGGCCTTTGTTCCGACCCGGCCTGGAAGTTGATCGGCTTATCGATTGCGGAATGGTCGCTGGTAATTTTCAGCGGTCTGACCCTGCTGATCCTGCGAAGCTTGCTGGGTCGTAATCGGCACTCCCAGCCGTAGACGCAAAAAGGCCAGGAGATCCTTCCCGGCCTTTCGAATTCTCGCCGCGCCTTACTCGACTTCGGCAGGGATGACGACTTCGGCGCGTTCCGGCTGGTCAAGCAGTTCGACCAGTGCCATCGGCGCATTGTCGCCGATGCGGAAACCCATTTTGAGGATGCGTAGATAGCCGCCGTTACGCTGGTTATAGCGCGGGCCGATTTCGGCGAACAGCTTTACCACCATCTCGCGGTCGCGCAAGCGGTCGAATGCCAGTCGGCGATTCGCCAGATTCGGCTTCTTGCCAAGCGTAATCATCGGTTCCACGACGCGGCGCAACTCTTTGGCCTTGGGCAGGGTGGTCTTGATGGTTTCATGGCGCAACAGGGAGTTGGTCATGTTGCGCAACATCGCCAGGCGATGTGACGAAGTGCGATTGAGCTTTCTTAAGCCGCTACCGTGACGCATGATTCTTCCTCATTTATGCGGCCGTCGCAGAGTCTTGCCTTGCGCAAGCGGCCGGTTAATCGTTAGAGAGGGTTATAAATTAGGACAGCTTTTCCAGGCCGAACGGCGGCCAGCTCTCGAGTTTCATGCCCAGAGTCAACCCGCGTGAAGCCAGGACTTCCTTGATCTCATTCAGCGACTTGCGGCCAAGATTCGGAGTTTTCAAGAGTTCCGCCTCGGTACGCTGTATCAGATCGCCAATATAGTAGATGTTCTCGGCTTTCAGGCAGTTCGCCGAACGCACTGTCAGTTCGAGATCATCCACCGGACGCAACAGAATCGGATCGACCGCAGTCTGTTTCGGCGACTCGATCGACATCGGCGTACCTTCCAGGTCGGCGAAAACCGACAACTGATCCATCAGGATGCGGGCTGCATATCGAATCGCCTCCTCGGGATCGATCGCGCCGTTCGTCTCGATGTCGATGATGAGCTTGTCGAGGTCAGTGCGCTGTTCAACTCGTGCCGCTTCTACCGCGTAGCTGACACGATTGACCGGGCTGAAGGACGCATCCAGCATGATATGACCGATGCCCTTGGTTTCCTTGTCGCTCGGTCGCAATGAGGCCGGGACATAACCGCGACCGGCTTCGATCTTGATCTGCATGTCGAGCTTGCCGCCCGGCGCAACGTGGGCAATCACATGGTCGGGATTGATGATCTCGACATCATGGCTGATTTCGATGTCGGCGGCGGTCACCACACCCTCGCCCTTCCTGGACAGGGTCAGCAAGGCTTCGGACCGATTGTGGAGTTTGAGCACCACGCCCTTGATGTTGAGCAGGATATCGACGACGTCTTCACGCACGCCGTCGAGTGTCGAGTACTCGTGCAATACGCCTTCGATCGAAGCCTCGGTCGGCGCATAGCCCGGCATGGAGGAAAGCAGGATACGGCGCAAGGCGTTGCCCAGCGTATGGCCGTAACCGCGCTCGAACGGCTCCATCACCACCCGAGCATGGACCGGGGAGAGCGTTTGTACATCGATGATGCGTGGTTTTAGAAGTGCGCTGCTTTGCATCTGCATTCCCTCTGAATGGAAGCGTCTCTTGGCCGATTGAGTGAGTTGGACTTAACTCATACGGTCCTGGAGCGCCGGTTAGCGCGAGTAAAGTTCGACGATCAGGCCTTCGTTAATCGTCGCGGGAAGTTCCGTGCGTTGCGGGTAGGCCTTGAAAATACCCTTGGCTGCCTTGGCGTCGACTTCGATCCACTCCGGGTAACCCCGCGACTCGGCGGCCACCAACGCCGCCTTGGTGCGAAGCTGGGCGCGGGCACTGTCGGTGAGTTGCACAACGTCGCCTGGGCGGACATTGTAGGAAGGAATGTTGACTCGACGCCCATTCACCAAGACACCGTTGTGTCGAACAACCTGGCGCGATTCGGCACGCGACCCGCCGAAACCCATGCGATAGGCGACGGTATCGAGGCGCCCCTCCAGGAGTTGCAGCAAGTTCTCGCCGGTCTGGCCCTTGCGGCCCTCGGCAGTTGCAAAGGTTCTGCGGAACTGGCGTTCGAGGATGCCGTAAATACGGCGCACTTTCTGCTTTTCACGCAGCTGTGTGCCATAACCGGAAAGGCGCTGACCGGATTTCTGGCCATGCTGGCCAGGAGCGTAAGCACGGCGCTCGACTGAGCACTTGTCCGTGAAGCATTTCTCAGCCTTCAGGAACAATTTCTCGCCTTCGCGGCGGCATTGGCGGCACTTTGGATCTAGATTGCGGGCCACGGTTTACTCCTTGAATTCAGTCAATAGCTGGGGCATCTGGATGCGCCAGGGTTAGATACGGCGCCGTTTGGGCGGCCTGCATCCATTGTGGGGGATGGGTGTAATGTCGGTAATGCTGGAAATCTTGATGCCGAGCGCGTTAAGTGCCCGAACTGCGGACTCGCGACCAGGGCCGGGACCCTTTATGCGCACCTCAAGATTCTTTACGCCACACTCCAGCGCCAGTTTTCCGGCAGCTTCGGCGGCCACCTGAGCGGCAAACGGCGTGCTCTTGCGAGATCCCTTAAAGCCGGCACCGCCGGAGGTTGCCCAGGACAATGCATTGCCCTGGCGATCGGTAATGGTGATGATCGTATTGTTGAAGGACGCATGCACGTGGGCGATGCCTTCGGCGACGTTCTTCTTGACTTTCTTGCGTACTTTGGTTGCTGGCTTGGCCATGTCTTATTCCCTGGTTTACTTCTTGGCGCCGGCGATAGCCTTGCGGGGTCCCTTGCGGGTACGGGCGTTGGTGCGGGTTCGTTGACCGCGTACCGGCAGACCGCGGCGATGGCGCAGGCCGCGATAGCAACCCAGATCCATCAACCGCTTGATGTTCATCGTCACCTCGCGGCGCAGATCGCCCTCGACGGTGAACTTCCCCACTTCGTCACGCAACCGGTCCATCTCACTATCGGTCAGATCCTTGACCTTTGTCGATCTGGCAATTTTTGCGGCATCGCAAATTCTTTGCGCGCGCGGACGGCCAACCCCAAAAATCGCAGTCAGTGCGATTTCGGTATGCTGGTGGTTGGGAATGTTTACCCCTGCAATTCGGGCCATAGGCTCACCCTAACTTTTGTCCCTGAAACGGGAAACAGAACATTATAAATAACTAACCTGTCGAAATCAAGCTTTTCAGCCCTGGCGCTGCTTGTGGCGGGGGTCGGTACAGATCACCCGAACCACCCGTTTGCGCCGGATGATCTTGCAATTTCGACAGATACATTTGACTGATGCGAGTACTTTCATGATGCTTCTCCGAGATTGTTTCCACTACTCCAACTACTAAAGCCTGCCACTTACTTTGCGCGAAAGACGATCCGTCCCTTGGTCAGGTCGTAGGGAGTCATCTGTACGGTCACCTTGTCTCCAGGCAGAATGCGGATATAGTGCATGCGCATTTTCCCGGAGATATGTCCAAGCACGACATGGCCGTTCTCGAGTTTTACCCGGAAAGTCGCGTTGGGGAGGTTTTCCTGAACCTCGCCCTGCATTTCGATCATGTCTTCCTTCGACATAGCTGCCGTTTATCTTTCCACTATCGTGTCGGGAAGCCGGAACCTTTGAAATTGGCTTTCTTCAAGAGGCTTTCATACTGGTGGGACATGATGTAGGCCTGCACCTGCGACATGAAGTCCATGGTAACCACGACGATAATCAGGAGTGAGGTACCACCGAAGTAAAACGGCACGTTCCATTTTAGAATCAGGAATTCAGGCAGCAAGCACACCAAGGTCACGTAAATGGCGCCGGCCAGTGTCAGGCGCATCAGAATCTTGTCAATATAGCGGGCGGTCTGTTCGCCGGGACGAATACCGGGAACGAAGGCGCCACTCTTCTTCAAATTGTCAGCAGTCTCCTTCGAGTTGAATACCAGCGCGGTGTAAAAGAAGCAGAAGAAGACGATCGCCGTGGCATACAGCATTACATATATCGGCTGGCCGGGGGACAACGTGCCGGCAATGTCCTTGAGCCAGCTCATGCCCTCTCCGGAGCCGAACCAACTTGCGATGGTCGCCGGGAACAGGATGATGCTGGATGCAAAGATCGGCGGAATTACCCCGGACATATTCAGCTTGAGGGGCAGGTGCGAACTTTGTCCGCCGTAGAGTTTGTTTCCCACCTGGCGCTTTGCATAGTTCACAAGAATCTTGCGCTGCCCGCGCTCGACGAACACGACCAAGCCGGTGACCAGGATTACCAGAGCAAATATGAACAGCGCCGTCACCGGATGCATGCTGCCCGTGTTGACCAGCGAAAACAGGCCGCCGAGCGCATTCGGCAAACCAGCGGCGATACCGGCAAAGATGATGATCGAAATTCCATTACCCAGACCGCGTTCGGTAATCTGCTCGCCCAACCACATCAGAAACATGGTCCCAGTGACCAGGGTCGTGACTGCGGTGAGACGAAACATCATGCCCGGCTCGAGGACCAATCCCGGTTGTGATTCCAGGGCTATGGAAATACCGATTCCCTGAAACAGCGCCAGTCCAACCGTACCGTAGCGCGTGTATTGGGTGATCTTGCGGCGTCCCGCCTCGCCTTCTTTCTTTAATGCTTCGAGCTGCGGAGAAGCGATGCTCATCAACTGCATGATGATCGAGGAAGAGATGTACGGCATGATCCCCAGGGCGAAGATCGTAAAACGCGACAAGGCACCGCCGGAGAACAGATTGAAAACGCCGAGTATGCCGCCCTGCTGGCCCTCGAACAGTTGTGCCAATGCCACCGGATCGATACCCGGAACTGGAATATGCGCGCCGATCCGGTATACAACCAGTGCCCCCAGCAAGAACCACAATCGGCGCCATAAGTCGCCGAACTTGCCGGTATTGCCTAGCGGTTTAGCCACGGCTTTGCCGAATGCGACTGAGGTGGCTGGAGTAGCCAAGGGACCTTCCTTATGCCTCGGCGACGCTGCCGCCAAGCGCCTCGATTGCGGCCCTGGCGCCCTTGGTAACACCGACGCCCTGCAGAATCACCTTGCGGGTTAACTTGCCGGAAAGTATCACTTTTGCCGACAGGGCATTCTGGGCAATAACGTTGGCTTGCTTCAGCGACAGAAGATCAATTTCAGCGAGCGGCAGCTTCTCCAGATCGGAGAGGCGCACCTCGACATTCCGTCCGTGTGTCAGCGAAACGAAGCCACGTTTCGGCAATCGCCTCTGCAAAGGCATCTGGCCGCCTTCGAAACCGACTTTGTGAAAGCCGCCGGCGCGCGACTTCTGGCCTTTGTGACCGCGCCCCGCAGTCTTGCCAAGGCCACTGCCGATACCGCGGCCGACGCGGCGTTTGGCGTGGGTGGAACCTGCACTCGGTTTGATGGTATTAAGTCGCATTTTCTTAGCCCTCGCATTTCACCAGGTAGGCGACCTTGTTGATCATTCCGCGCACTGCGGGGGTGTCTTCCAGCATGGCGCTGCTGTTGAGGCGTCGCAATCCGAGGCCGCGCACGGTGGCACGATGACTCTGCTTGGTGCCTATGATGCTCTTGAACAACGTCACCTTGATTTTCTTCTCAGCCATGTTGCCTACTCCATGATTTCCTGAACGCTCTTGCCCCGCTTGGCGGCAAATTCGGCAGGAGTGCTCATCGCCTGCAGCCCGTTGATGGTAGCGCGGACAACGTTATACGGATTGGTCGAACCCAGAATTTTGGCCACCACATCGGTGACGCCTGCGACTTCGAATACTGCGCGCATCGGTCCGCCGGCGATAATGCCGGTACCCGCCGCGGCCGGTTGCATCATGACTCTGCAAGCACCATGATGACCAATAACCTTGTGTTGTAGTGTTCCGTCCTTGAGGCTGACGCGTGTCTGCTTTCTGCGCGCCTCTTCCATGGCCTTCTGCACGGCAACAGGTACTTCACGGGACTTCCCCTTGCCCATGCCGACGCTTCCATCTCCGTCGCCGACCACCGTTAGCGCCGCGAAACCGAGAATACGGCCGCCCTTCACCACCTTGGTGACGCGGTTGATGGCGACCATTTTCTCGCGCATTCCATCGTCGCTTTTCTCGGTCGTCTGCTGCTGTTTTCTTGTCTGGGGTTTAGCCATTATTTGCCTCGCTCATTTGGCGCTCATCTGGCGCATGGTTGCCGCCTCAGTTGCCGATTTAGAACTTCAGTCCGCCTTCGCGCGCTGCTTCCGCCAGCGCCTTGACGCGACCATGGTAGTGAAAGCCGGACCGATCGAAGGTGACGATTTCGATGCCTTTCGCCTTGGCGCGTTCGGCGATCAGCTTTCCGACGGCCGTGGCGGCCTTGACATTTCCGCCATTGGGCACCTGACTGCGCACTTCCGCTTCCGCGGTGGACGCGGCGGCGAGCACTTGTGTGCCACAACCGGAAAAAATCTGTGCGTAGATATGGCAGTTGGTGCGATGCACGGAAAGTCGCACCGTCTTGAGTTCGGCGATCTTCGCCCGGGTTTTGCGGGCTCTGCGCAAGCGCGCTAGCTTCTTGTCCATGTATCCGCCTCTACTTCTTCTTGGTTTCCTTGATTACCACTCTTTCGTCGCTATAACGCACACCCTTGCCTTTGTAGGGCTCAGGCGAACGGTACGCTCGGACTTCAGCGGCAACCTGCCCCACTTGCTGCCGGTCGATCCCCTTGATGAGGATCTCGGTTTGCGTCGGGGTCTCACATTTCACGCCTTTGGGCATCGCGTGCACCACGGGATGCGAAAAACCCAGCGACAGATTGAGCTTGTCGCCTTGAGCCTGTGCCCGATAGCCTACGCCAACCAGCGTCAGTCTTTTCTCGAAACCCTTGGTGACGCCCGCAACCATATTATTGACCAGGGCTCGCATGGTGCCCGACATCGCGCCGCCATTCGGTAAACCGGGGATGGCCTGGCAGAGCAACTTGTCTCCATCGCGATTGATCTTGACCGACGGCAACATGAACTGGTTGAGCGTGCCAAGCGGACCCTTGATGCTGATCGCGGTATCGCTGAGCATCACCTCGACACCTTTCGGAACCTCAACTGGATATTTTGCAATACGTGACATGTTCGCTCTCCCGATTACCCTATGCCACGATGCAGAGAACTTCGCCGCCGACATTCGAGGCGCGCGCCTTTCGATCTGTCATCACTCCCTTCGGCGTGGAAACGATGGCGACGCCGAGACCGTTCAATACCCGCGGCAGATCGTCCTTGCCTTTGTAAACTCGCAATCCGGGCTTCGAGATGCGCTCTATGCGTTCAATCACCGGACGACCGGCGTAGTATTTCAAGGCGATGTCGAGTTCCGGCTTGCCGCCATTCTCGCGTACAGCGAAATCATCGATATAGCCTTCATCCTTGAGAACGGCGGCGATCGCCACCTTCAGCTTGGACGAGGGCATGACGACGGCTCCCTTTTGCGCCGTTTGCGCATTGCGGATGCGGGTCAGCATATCGGCGATAGGATCGGTCATGCTCATAGCGATCTCTCCTGATTACCAGCTGGCCTTGGTCATGCCCGGCACCTCGCCGCGCATGACAAATTCCCGCAGCTTGTTGCGGCACAGGCCGAATTTACGAAAAACACCGCGCGGGCGGCCGGTCAGTGCGCATCGATTGCGCTGGCGCGTTGGCGAAGCATTGCGCGGCAATTGTTGCAGCTTGAGTCGCGCGGTCATGCGTTGTTCGTCGGTCAGCTTGACGTTGTTAAAGATCGCGGCAAGTTCGGCGCGCTTGGCAGCGTATTTGGCAACCATTTTGGTGCGCTTGGCTTCCCGGTTGATCAGTGAGCGTTTGGCCATGTGACCCTCAGTTCTTGAAAGGGAATTTGAATGCCGCGAGGAGCGCCTTGGCTTCCGCGTCGGTTTTTGCGCTGGTCGTAATGCTAATGTTCATTCCACGCAGCGCGTCAATCTTGTCGTACTCGATTTCGTGAAAAATAATCTGCTCCTTCACGCCAACGTTGTAATTGCCACGACCATCGAAACCCTTGCCGGAAATGCCGCGGAAGTCGCGGATGCGCGGCATTGCCACGGAGACCAGCCTGTCGAGGAACTCGTACATGCGCTCGCCGCGCAAAGTCACCATGCAGCCGATCGGATAGCCCTCGCGAATCTTGAATTGGGCGATGGCCTTCTTCGCCTTGGTAACGACCGGTTTCTGCCCGGCAATCTTGGTCATGTCGCCGACTGCATGATCGAGTATCTTTTTGTCGCCGATCGCCTCACCAACGCCCATGTTGAGGGTAATCTTGGTAACCCGCGGTACTTCCATTATCGAATGGTAGCCAAATTTTTCCTTCAACTCGGCAACCACCTTGGTCTTGTAGAACTCCTGTAAGCGCGCCATGATCTTCCTTACGCCTCGAGAACTTCGCCGTTCGCCTTGAACACCCTCACCTTGCGGCCGTCGTCGAGAGTCTTGAATCCGACACGGTCCGCTTTCTGGGTGGCCGGATTGAACAGCGCCACATTGGAAACCTGAATTGGCATCTCTTTCTCGACGATGCCACCCTGTTGCCCTTTCATGGGATTGGGCTTGGTGTGTTTCTTGACGCGATTGACACCCTCGACGAGAACATGGGCCGGGTCCACGCGATTCAGCACCACTCCGCGCTTGCCCTTGTCCTTGCCGGTAATGATGATCACGTTGTCGCCTTTACGAATCTTATTCATGGGCTATCCTTACAGAACCTCAGGCGCCAGTGAGACGATCTTCATGAACCGCTCGGTGCGCAGCTCACGCGTCACAGGCCCGAAGATTCGGGTCCCGATAGGCTCAAGCTTGTTGTTTAGCAGAACTGCCGCATTGTCGTCGAACTTGATCAGGGAACCATCCGCACGACGCACTCCCTTGGCGGTCCGTACCACGACGGCGGTATACACTTCGCCCTTCTTGACCCGGCCACGCGGCGCCACATCCTTTATGCTGACCTTGATGACATCGCCAATTCCGGCATAACGCCGCTTCGATCCACCGAGCACCTTGATGCACATGACGGTGCGCGCGCCGGTGTTATCGGCGACGGTCAGCTTGGTTTGCATTTGTATCATTAAATATCCTCCAACTTAATTCGCGTAAAGCCAGGCTATCGCGATCAGTCTTGGAACCCGTATGGGTATGGCAAGAGGCGCATCGCTCGGCAATGCACCTGCGGTAAAACAAAGACGGCGATTATCATACTATCTGCGCTGCTCTGTCAATAGCCGTCCCCGAAGTATCGCGGCGTTTGGCGGTTAACGTTTCTGCTAGGCGCTCTTTTCAATGACTTGCGCAACGCGCCAGGCCTTGGTCTTGGAAATCGGGGCGCATTCTTCTATCAGCACCAGATCGCCCGTCTTGGCCTCTCCGCTATCTACGTGGGCGTGATACTTCTGGGTGCGTGTCATCATCTTGCCTATCACCGGATGCTTGACCCGGCGCTCGATCAAGACAGTAACCGTCTTTTGCATCTTGTCGCTGACGACTCGACCGGTTAGGGTACGACGCACTTTCTTTGTCACCTGAGTCATTTTGCGGTACCCCTTTCGCCCAGAATGGTTTTGACCCGCGCGATGTCCTTGCGCACCTTGCCGATCTGGCTGTGGTTGGTAAGTTGCTGCGTCGCTGTCTGCATACGCATGCTGAATTGAGCTCTGCGCAAATCGAGCAGTTCCTTGTCCAATTCGGCAGTGCTCTTTGCTCTCATTTCAACTGGTTTCATGATTACCTCAATTGACGCGTAACGAATGTCGTTTCAATCGGCAATTTGGCTGCCGCAAGGCGGAAAGCCTCACGCGCCAGGGTTTCGTCAACGCCATCCATTTCGTACAAGACTTTTCCCGGCCGGATTTCCGCAACCCAATACTCAGGATTACCCTTGCCGTTACCCATCCGAACTTCCAGCGGCTTCTTGGAGATTGGCTTGTCGGGAAATATGCGAATCCAGATGCGGCCACCGCGTTTGATGTGACGGGTCATGGCACGTCGCGCAGACTCGATCTGACGTGCCGTCAAGCGGCCCCGGCCGACGGCTTTCAGGCCATATTCCCCAAAACTGACTTTGGCGCCACGGGTCGCCACTCCCGTATTGCGGCCTTTCTGTTGTTTGCGGTATTTGGTGCGGGTGGGTTGCAGCATGATTATTACTCCTTAGCGTCCTTGGCCGCGACCGGTTTTGCTGCGGCGGGCTTGCGCGCACGCTTGACCGGGGGACTCGCCTCGGTGGCAGCTTCTTTGGCGGTCGCCTTGGCCGGTGCCTTCGCCGCCGGCGCCTTGCCCGACGCCTTTATCGGGGCCTTGGCAATGGCCTCTTCAGGGGAAACTGCTGCCGGTTTTGATTCAACTGGTTTGCGAGCAGTACGTTTGACCACCGCCGCGGGCTTAACTTCCGCGGCTTCGACGGGGCTGGGCGGAACCCGCCGGGTAGCGCCACGGCGCTGCTCTTCGGCCACGACGTCAGGCACAGCCAATGCCGCATCCTGTTTGGCCGCCATTTCACCCTTGAATACCCAGACCTTTACGCCGATGATTCCGTATGTGGTCTTCGCTTCGGAAGTGCCATAGTCGATATCGGCACGCAGAGTATGCAACGGCACGCGGCCCTCGCGGTACCATTCGCGACGCGCGATCTCGGCGCCGTTGAGGCGGCCGGAACTCATAATCTTGATGCCCTGGGCGCCGAGGCGCATGGCATTCTGCATCGCGCGTTTCATGGCGCGGCGGAACATGATGCGTTTTTCGAGCTGCTGGGCGATCGAGTCGGCAATCAACTGGGCATCTGTTTCGGGTTTGCGAATTTCCTCGATATTGACATGCACCTGACCGCCGAGAATTTTCTGCAGGTCGGTCTTCAGATGCTCGATATCCTCACCCTTCTTGCCGATGACGACGCCTGGCCGGGCGCTGAATACGGTGATGCGCGCATTCTTCGCGGGACGTTCGATAATCACCCGCCCCACTGAAGCGTGCGCCAGCTTCTTCTTCAGATACTCGCGGACCTTGATGTCTTCATTCAACATCACCGGAAAGTTCTTGCTGTTGGCAAACCAGCGCGAAGACCAGTTGCGCGCTACCGCAAGGCGGAAACCGATCGGATGAATCTTCTGTCCCATAGTTTTTCCTTAGTCCCCGACCGTAATGTAGATGTGACTCGTCTGCTTGAGGATGTGATTGCCACGCCCCTTGGCGCGTGCCGTGAAGCGCTTAAGCACCGCGCCCTTGTCGACATGGATGACCTTGACCTTGAGCGCGTCGATGTCGGCACCGTCGTTGTGCTCTGCGTTGGCGATTGCCGACTCAAGGACTTTCTTGATTATCGTGGCGCCCTTCTTTGGTGAAAAGGCCAGGATATTGAGAGCCTGGTCGACTGACTTGCCGCGCACCAGGTCGGCGACTAGTCGCCCTTTTTGTGCCGACAGGCGGACGCCACGGAGAATAGCATTGGTTTCCATTGTCATTCCTTACTTCTTGACCGCGGCCTTCTTGCCGGCGGTATGGCCCTTGAAAGTACGAGTCAAGGCGAATTCGCCGAGCTTGTGTCCAACCATATTCTCCGAGACATATACCGGAATATGTTGCTTGCCGTTATGCACGGCGATGGTCAGGCCGACAAGGTCCGGCAGGATAGTCGAGCGGCGCGACCAGGTCTTGATCGGACGTTTGTCGCTGGTGCCGCGCAGAGCATCGACTTTCTTCAACAGATGGGCATCGATGAACGGGCCCTTTTTAAGCGAACGTGTCATTTATCACCTCTTGTTTCTTGGCCGACGGGCAACGATCATCACACTGGTGCGCTTGTTGCGGCGCGTGCGGTAGCCTTTCGTCTTGGTGCCCCACGGACTGACCGGATGCATGCCGGCGGCGGTCCTGCCCTCGCCGCCGCCATGCGGGTGGTCGACCGGGTTCATTACCACGCCTCGCACCGTCGGACGAATTCCGCGCCAGCGGTTTGCCCCTGCCTTGCCGATGGAGCGCAGGCTGTTTTCCTCGTTGCCGACTTCACCGATGGTGGCGCGGCACTCGACGTGCACGCGGCGGATTTCGCCGGAGCGCAACCGAAGTTGGGCATATACGCCTTCGCGTGCCATCAGTTGCACCGAAGTTCCGGCGGCACGCGCGATCTGGGCCCCCTTGCCGGGGATCATCTCGATGCAGTGAATGGTTGTGCCTACCGGGATATTGCGAATCGGCAGGGCATTGCCCGGCTTGATCGGCGCTTCCGCTCCGCTGACCACCTGTGCGCCGACTGCCACGCCTTTCGGCGCGATGATGTAACGCCGCTCACCGTCCGCGTAACAAAGCAACGCCAGATTTGCGGTGCGGTTGGGATCGTACTCAAGGCGTTCGACTTTGGCGATGATGCCGTCCTTGTTGCGTCGAAAATCGACGATGCGGTAGTGTTGCTTGTGGCCGCCGCCCTGATGACGGACTGTAATATGGCCATGATTGTTGCGTCCCGCCTTGCTGTGCTTCTTTTCCAGCAATGCGGCATGCGGGCGTCCCTTGTGCAGGTCAGGATTGACGATCTTGACGAGCGAGCGACGGCCGGGAGATGTCGGCTTGACTTTGACGAGCGCCATTACGCGGCCCCTCCTTCAGCGAAATTGATTTCCTGACCAGGCTTGAGGCAGACAAATGCCTTTTTGGCATCGCTGCGACGCCCCATGAAGCGTCCGAATCGTTTGGCCTTACCTTTCATTTTGGATATTTGCACCGACTCGACCTGAACCTTGAACATCAATTCGACGGCGGCCTTCACTTCCGGCTTGGTGGCATCCGGGGCGACGAAGAAAATTACCTGCTCATTCTTGTCGGCAATGTAGGTGGCCTTTTCGGATATCTGGGGTGCGAGCAATATTTGCAGCAGCCGTTCCTGATTGAATTTGGTCATCCCAGCAGCTCCTCAAATTTGGCCACGGCGCTCTTGGTCAGTAGCACTTTGGGGAAACGGATCAAGGATAAGGGGTCGGTTTCGGAAACCTCGAGAACCAGAACCCGAGGAAGATTACGCGAGGCCAGGTAAATGTTCTCTTCCAGCGCCGCGGTCACCATCAATACGGAATCAAGACCCATGCCCTTGAGTTTTTGCGCCAGAAGCTTGGTTTTCGGCGAGTCGAAGCTGAAATCCTCGATCACCACCAGACGATCTTCACGCGCAAGCTGGGAGAGGATCGCGGCCAATCCGGCGCGGTACATCTTGCGGTTGACCTTCTGACTGAAATTTTCTTCCGGCGAATTCGGGAAGATTCGTCCGCCGCCACGCCACAGCGGGCTGGAAGTCATACCGGCACGGGCGCGACCGGTACCTTTCTGGCGAAATGGCTTCTTGGTGCTGTGGTGAACCTGCTCACGATCCTTTTGTGCGCGATTGCCGGAACGGGCATTGGCCTGATAAGCCACGACCACCTGATGCACCAGTGCCTCGTTGTAGTCGCGGCCGAACAGCGAATCGGAAGCGCTCAGGGTGGCGGCTGGCTGGCCTTGTTCGTTGATGAGTTTGAGTTCCATTACGCCCCCTTCACTGCGGGGCGGACAATCACGTCGCCGCCCCTGGAACCCGGGACGGCACCTTTGACCATCAGCAACTGCCGCGCCTCATCGATGCGCACCACTTCCAGATTCTGCTGGGTCTTGCTGACATCACCGAGGTGGCCGGCCATGCGCTTGCCCGGGAACACCCGGCCAGGATCCTGAGCCATGCCGATCGAACCGGCGGAATTGTGCGACAGGGAATTCCCGTGCGACGCGCGATTCGACGAAAAGTGGTATCGCTTGATGGCGCCAGTAAAACCCTTGCCGATCGAGGTACCGCTGACGTCGACCATCTGACCGACGGCAAATATCGACACGCTGACGACATCGCCCGGCTTGAAACCGGACAACTGTTCCTGGGTGATGCGGAATTCCCGGAGAACCACCCCGGCCTCGACGCCGGCCTTGGCCAGATGCCCCGCCGCGGCCTTATTGACACGAGTGGCGCGGCGCTTGCCGAAAGTCACCTGAACCGCGGCATAACCGTCAGAGTCAGGGGTTTTGATCTGGGTCACGCGGTTATTCGACACGTCGAGCACGGTAACCGGGATGGTCGAGCCATCATCGGCGAAGATGCGGGTCATGCCGACCTTGCGACCCACTAGGCCTAAAGTCATTTCTTGTTTCCTCCAGAGAGGTGCCGGCTGCTATTGGTCGGCCAATCACCAAAAGTGAGAAGATTTGCGAAGAACCAATCTTCGCCAACCAACCCACTCACTGCTTACTGCAACTTGATCTCCACATCCACGCCCGCCGGCAAATCCAGCTTCATCAAGGCATCCACCGTTTTGTCGGTCGGATCGATGATGTCCATCAGGCGCAGATGCGTACGAATTTCGAACTGGTCACGCGAGGTCTTGTTGACGTGCGGCGAACGCAGAATATTGAAACGCTCGATGCGGGTTGGCAGGGGCACGGGGCCGCGCACGACTGCTCCGGTGCGCTTGGCCGTATCAACGATTTCGAGTGCCGACTGGTCGATCAGGCGATAGTCGAAAGCCTTGAGGCGAATGCGAATTTTCTGGTTCTGCATGTCGAATACCTTAAAGAGCGGGGCCGCAAAGAGACGCGGGCGAAGCGCGAAAGAGCGGAATTGTACTGTTCTTTCATAGGCAGTGCAAGGCCAATTGTTGTTTTTTGATGCGGTAGGGGTGTTGATAGACTTGGAAGTCGCATTGCCGGATCTCGCCCCGGCGGGCAAGGTACTTTCTTGCTGCGCGGCAAGAAAGTACCCAAAGAAACGCGCCCCGCTGCCCCGGCCTGCCACCTCTCCAGGTGGTTCTGCCCTGCGGGCTCCTGCGGCTTCCCTCGCTCCAGACCACCAGCCCGGCCGGCCTCGCAAACTCGCCTGCGGCTCAAACAGCTAGTCCGGACGACCCCGGTCTGGCGGTCCTCCGCTCGGCGGGGCAGAGGGGAATGACCGGGTCCGGCCACAAGCCGGTATATCGGGTATCCTTTCAATTTGGCTAATATTGGCTCCTACAACGCAAGCCGTATTGTGAATCTGGAATGATGACGAAGGACGAAATCCTCTCTGAAATTCGGCGGACTGCAATAGCGAATGGTGGTACCCCATTTGGTCAGGCCAGGTTCTTGGCAGCAACCGGGATAAAGCAAGCCGACTGGATAGGTCGCTACTGGGTTCGGTGGAGTGATGCTGTACAAGAAGCTGGATTCGCACCAAACCAGTTGACGGATGCTCGAAGCGACGACGATGTCCTGAGCCACCTCGCTGTGTTTGTCGGTGAACTTGGCCGTCTTCCGGTATCGAACGAAATCAAGTTGAGGGCGCGAACTGACCCAGGGTTTCCATGGCACAACACATTCGCAAAGTTTGGTCGCAAGGCGGCTTTAGCTGCGCGACTGGAACGGTTCTGTCGAGAACGAGGTAATGACTCGGTAGCCGATATATGTGCGTTAGCAGCGAAACCTGAACTTCGTGAACATGTGCATGCGCAAAATTCGGTACCAATTGGGTACGTCTATCTTGTACAGCACGGATCCCGCAGAGAGTACAAAATCGGCCGCACCAACAATTCTCTTCGACGGGAGGGAGAACTGCGCACCGAACTCCCTGAGAGACTCTTGCCGATTCACACAATCGCAACGGACGATCCGTCCGGAATCGAGCGATATTGGCACATGCGGTTTTCAGACAAGCGAAAGAACGGTGAGTGGTTCGCCCTCAATGCCGAAGATGTCCAAGCGTTCAAGAAATGGGAAAAAATATGCTGACCCGTGACCATACGATTTCTAGGATGCGCAGCTCGAAATGACCGGTTCGGAGCAATTCGGTTGACAAGAATCGGGCGTAACAGGGAATTCCCGTTGGCAATCTTTGCAGGATGGCGGCATGGAAACTGCGGTGGAGAATTTGACTTACCTTCCCCTCTGCCACGCCGAGCGGAGGACTGCCAGACCGGGGCAGTCCGGTAGCGTTGTCTGAGCCGTAGGCGAGTTTAGCGGCCGGCCGGGCTGGTGGTCTGGAGCGAGGGAAGCCGCAGGCCGGGACGGCGGGGCGCGTTTCTTTGGGTACTTTCTTGCCGCGCAGCAAGAAAGTATCTCGCCCGCCGGGGCGAGACCCGGCATGTATCGGCCATTAACTTCCATAGAACCAAAATTCAAACCACCCGTACCGTAGAACCATAACGCACCAACCTGGAGTCCGGCGTGAGCAGCACCAGCGGCTCGACCTGGCTTTGCGCCACAATCAATCGGTCAAACGGGTCCCGATGATCATCGAAAACAGGCAGCGCCGCGACGGCAAGCAGGTGCTCATTCTTGATGTCGAGCCAGGTGAAACCGTGCTTCTCAACATTGCCGGCAAATTTGGTGATGTTCATTTTCAGGCGCCCGGTCGAAACTTTGATGGCAATTTCCCATAGCGACGCACGACTGACGAAAACCTCTTCCGCCTCGTTGCGCACCCATTGCGTGACATCTGCGGGCAAGCGCGGATGCTTGGCCTCCCACCAGATGACGAGGTGAGTGTCAAGCAAGACTCTCATGTCGATTCCGGCTTCAGGCATTCAAACAACTCATCCATGGGCGCGTCAAAGTCATCGGCAATCCAGATTTCTCCCGCCATAGCGCCGGGTGGCGCAATCTTGCGCTTTGGCACGGCATACGGGATAAGGCGCACGATAGGGGTGCCCGATTTTGCGATGACGACATCCTCTCCCGACTGCACCTGCTCAAGCAGCCTGGAAAGCTGGGTTTTGGCATCGTGAATATTGACAATCTGCATGGCGACTTCTCCTAGGTTAGCTAGGTATTAGTTTACTCGTGCGCATGCAGTGGAGCAAGAAAGAATTTTCTTGATTAGCCACAATGCTTAGCCAGCTTTCACCCATGTTTACACCTTGACAATCAATGGTTTTCCTTTCATAATGCGTATTACAGCAAATTGAAAGGAAATATCATGATGTTCAGTGAATTATCAGCCAATCAAATACGGGTTGCCATTGATACTCGGCAGACCTATGAAGCCTATCGGGAAGCCCATCGTACCGCGCTCCAGTATGCAGGCGGACTTACCTGGAAGCCCGTGAATGGCGTGGATTACCTTATCAAGGTCATCAACCGGACCGGCGGCAATAAAAG
>Ga0163199_1000475_pt1 | contig 25473 bp, 28 predicted proteins | sample PL_2010_150m_FD_113537 | JGI IMG/M metagenome (GOLD analysis project Ga0163199, IMG submission 113537) | Freshwater microbial communities from Powell Lake, British Columbia, Canada to study Microbial Dark Matter (Phase II) - PL_2010_150m | ecosystem: Environmental > Aquatic > Freshwater > Lake ...
GCTGATCAACGTTTAAGAGAAAGCGGTGATGCCGGCGTATTTAAAGTGCGCGAACAGATTGCCAGGGACATCGCCGTTATTCGCAATATCCATGTACCTGATATTGTCGGCATGTATGCAGCGCTGCAAACTCTGGAAGCCCAAGTCGATAAATTAACGCTGTTTCTGCCTTATTCAGGAAAAGCGCTGACGCCGTCTACGGAAATACATGATCACGCAGATAAGACCGAAGCAGAGCATGGGCTGCTGGATTCGGCAATAACCCATCTGGAAGGCATTGTGACGCTCAGGCATACCGATCAGCCGGTTGCTGAGATTCTGACACCTGAACAGGCCGAGTTTATTCGAGAACAATTAAGAGTGAAGCTGGAAATGACTAAAATCGCTCTGGTGGAACATAATGAAGCGATTTATCAATCCAGTCTCGCGGATGCAAAGAGCTGGGTCGAGCAGCATTTTACTAAAAACGATGAGAGCCGGGCGATGGCCGCCGAGCTGAATCGCTTGAGCGCGATTAAAATTCGCAGCCAATACCCTGACATCAGCCAGTCTATTAAAATGCTCAGGGATATTGCCAAGCTGAGACTGGAAGCCGATAAAGGCATGCAGACCGAGGTGATGCCGCAAGCCTCTGAAGCACCTCAGTCTGTTGTTCAGCCCAAGCCGCCGGTAAAACTTGAATCAGCAATTCCGACTGAAACAGTCGCGCCGGCAGTAGAAGCGCAGCCGTCGTCTGAAGCGGAACAACCAGAGCACCCATAATGAAAACAGTACTTTATTTTCTAGGTTCTCTGGTCTTTACTATCGCGTTTGCTTTTTTTGTCAATAACTGGCTGCAGGGATTCGATGCGCCCGGTTATGTGTTAATCGGCATAGGGCATTGGTCCTTGGAGACGACACTGGCAGTCTTTGCAGTCACGCTGATTATCGTTTTTTTTATCCTGTATTTCTTTTTCAGGTCATTGGGCTATCTGGTCAGATTGCCGGGTCGGCTTAAGCGTAGAGGCAGTACGGTAAAATTTAATCGTTCCCAGGAAGCGCTGATTGCAGGCTTGGTGGATTCTGCCGAAGGTAACTGGGAGAAGGCTGAAAATGTATTGATTAAGCACGCATCACATAGCGGCGCGCCGCTACTTCATTATCTGACTGCCGCCAGGGCGGCGCAGTCGCGCGGTGCATTGGATAAAAGAGATGAATACCTGAAAAAAGCCGCGGATCAGTCACCGGATTCCGGCGTAGCGGTAGGGCTCACCCAGGCAGAGCTGCATTTGTCGGGCAATGAGTTTGGGCAGGCGCTGGAAACGCTTACCAAGCTGCATTCAATCGAGCCGACTCACGCCAGCGTCTTAAAATTATTACACCAGGCTTATCAGCATGTCGGAGACTGGGAGGGCATACGTAAACTGCTGCCGTCATTGCATACGAATAAGGTGCTGATGGAAGCGGAGATCAAATTGCTGGAAACCGAAGCATTCAGCAAATTATTGAAGCAATCGGCAGAGACCGGTAATGTTGACGCGATACAGATGTTATGGTCGGAAGTCCCTAATTACATCAGAAGGATATCCGGCGTTTCAGCCATCTACTTTGCCGCGATGATCAATGCCGGAGCAGGCTATTTGGTTGAAGATGAATTGGCTGTTGCATTGTCGACAAATTGGGATGCAACACTGTTGGTATTGTTTGGCAGCATAGAATCCGGAGATGCACTAAAGCAGCTGGCAATGGCCGAGCGCTGGCTATCCTTACATGAAGATGATGCCGTGCTGCTGGCAATTTTGGGTAAGCTGAGTGTCCAATGTACCGATACTGAAAAAGCACAATCCTATTTAGCAAAAAGCATCGCTGTCGAGCCGACGGTTCAGGCCTATCAACTGCTGGGCGATCTGTTGTTTGCGCAGGGTGATAAAGATCGCGCCAGTCAATGCTATAAAAACGGCCTGGAGCTCGCTTCCAGTGAAATTGTCAGCCGGATTGATACGGTATTCTAAGTTATCCCAGGCCATGATTCATGACATCCAAGTAATAGGTGTGCGCTTGTGCACACTACAGGAGGGGTAGCGAGCGTGTGGTTTTTCTTCTCAACCTGAAGCACTTGCGGCGACCAAGCCGCATTATCACGGCTGTCTTTCGCATCTAAAGAAAACGGGAGGGATGGTAGTGCCTGGTTTCCGGTTTTTGTTCGCACATTGCTATTGCTTTGTGGAAGGCTTCGTCTGCTTCTATGGGGCCCAAAAATTCGCATAAAGCGGTATAAACAAGATGTACTAAATCAGCAAGCATTTTCTCGGTTAGGCTTTCAGCCCATTGAAAATCGCCGGGATTGACGGCCCAGGAATTGACATGTGCTTCAATTATTTTTGTACCCGTTCTCTTTTTCCTGGACAAATCGGTCAGTGTTTCAAAGAATTCAGTCTGTTCCGGCAAATAGGCAATGACCTGGTGCATGAAGTGTGAAAAAACAAGGGCATGAAGCGGCAGGATTATAGGTGGCTTTGCCGGTGCCGGCGCTACGTTTGCCGGATTTGGTTGCCGCTCTGCTACTGAAGAAGATAACGCGATGGGTATTGGTTTTGTATGTTTTTTTTCAAGTACTAGTGACAGTGGGTCGATCAGTAAGTCAGTTTCTTGCATCATCAATTCATGAAATTGGCCGTACAATGATTTACGGGTCGCCGTTTCAATACTAAACTCTGAGCAAATTTTGGTTACATAAGCGATCAGATTACTTACGCTGTCCAGCTGAAAACCGTGCTCCAATATCTGAATCGCTTTAATGAGTTGATCCTCGGCAAGATGCGGCTCAAAGCAAATCCACGCGGCCTGTCTTCTGTGTTTTTTCATATCGCTATTCATCAGGTCACCTTTATGCTTCAGAATCCAGGCGCTTCTGGAATTCAGGATAACCGACTTCATAATGCTCGGTATAATCAAGGCCGCGTTGCTCATGCAAGGTAGACGCCCGAATGCCTATCGTTATGTCCAGTAACTTAAAAAATACAAGGGCCACAGGGAATGCCCATAAAAATGCCGCGACAATGCCGGTTAGCTGTACTAAAAGTGCTGGAAAACTGAATGTGCCCTGCGGAAATAATGCTACAGCTAACGTGCCCCAGACGCCACCTACGCCATGTACCGCAATCGCGCCGACGACATCATCAAGCTGCAGTTTATCCAGAAGATTTACGCCCAAAATATAAAAAATACCGCCTGTGAAGCCAATAATAATCGCTGAAAGCGGAGAGATATAAGCGGCCCCGGCGGTAATGCTGACCAGTCCTGCAATGCTGCCGTTGACAGTAGTCGACATTAAGACAGGTTGCTTTCTCAAGTACATAAACGATAAGGTGCCCAAGCCTCCGGCACAGCCGCCCAAATGGGTATTGATAAGCACCAGTCCCAAATTATCTTTTTCCAGGCTGCTGATGCTGCCGCCGTTAAAGCCGAACCAGCCCAGCCATAAAATAAATCCGCCTAGCGCCACTAGCGGCAGGTTGTGTCCCGGAATTTCACGTGTTTCTCCGTTTTTGGAATATCGTCCCAAGCGGGGGCCTAAAACGATAATACCGGCTAATGCGCACCAGGCGCCGATCGAATGTACGACCGTCGAACCGGCAAAGTCCACGAAGCCCAGTGCCGTTAACCAGCCGTGTTCATTCCATACCCAGCTGCCATATACGGGATAAATAATACCGGTTACCAAGCCGCTAAAAATCAGATAGGCCGGAAAGTGCATGCGCTCTGCGACTGCGCCGCTGACTATGGTTGCCGCTGTCGCTGCAAACATGACTTGATAGGCCAGTTTAACGGCTTCTGCCGTTGTGACCTGTTGCGGAAAGAAATGATCTCCACCCAGCCATCCCGTTACATTGGCGCCGAACATCAAGCCAAATCCGAAGCCCCAGAAAATCAAGCCTCCCAGACACATATCCATGTAGTTTTTCATCAATACATTAATCGAGTTTTTTGCCCGTGAAGTGCCCGATTCCAGTAAAGCAAATCCTGCTTGCATAAAAAACACCAGCGTCATGCATATAGCCATCCAAATAAGCTGTAAATCATTCATAAACGTCCTTAAGTAAATAACTTTTGTAGAACGAATACAGCAAACATCGAGCCAAAAATAATTTATCATGCCGCTTGAACTCCAGTTTGCCATGTTGGCACTCGATATTAATGGCAAACTTGCTCTTAGCGTATAGAAAAGAAGTATGTTAGGTTTTTTAAACAAAAAGCAGGATAGGGAGGTGTTTTAAGTTGGTGCAAAACAGATGGAGGATGAATGTTTTTTGCACTGTTTCGGATCGGCGCAACAGGCTTTATTGTGGGCATCCAGAACCATTTCCTGGGTTTCACAAGGACAGGCCGGTACAAACATTTTACGGCTATAGGAAAGACGAAAATGAGGGTAGTCCTAGGCTGTCGAAACAAGCCACCTTATCCACGTTATATTTCCCCTGCTTTTTGGCTTTCAACACTGTCAAAAAAAGTCTGACGTTTCTTGCGCACAGTATAAGGGATGTTTTCTTTCTCCCAGATTTCCAAGTCATTATGGCGTGCGTAGCCTAATGCTTGGATAACGGTTGCCTTATCCAGGTTTCTACAGAGAGCCGGGATTAATAAGGTTGTCCGTTCATGTCGGCCTGAGGACTCCGCTCAATAATGTGCTTAAAATTACCAAACAGAGATTCAATAATGTCACTGCTGACCAATAATGGCAGGTCTGTTAGTTGTTGCTGGATAAGCAGGTGTTGCTGCAGCCATTGTTGCAGGTGCTTTTTGACTTTAGAGTTTTTGGGCAGCGTTTCTGAGAGACGGTGACAGTGTTCGTAATGGCTTGGGTCAAGCCCTTTATTTTTTAGGATTTCCATCACCTCTGAGACGACTTGCGCGTGTTGGAAAAGCGTTTGATGAAAGGCCTAAGCTGTAGGAAACCAGGCAATGCCTTACGAAGTTTGGCTATTACGCTGCCCTTTTTGGCGCGGCCTTGGACGGCAAACACGTCAACTATTTTATCGGCCCATTGGCCTAAGATACTGATGCTTTGAAAACGCCCTTTACTGCGGAGTTTGGGCGGGATCAGAAACGCCAACTCGGTCTGCCGTAAGCGCTTGGCGCCTTGGCGGGTTAAGGTAATGAAACGCTGATAAGCGTCAGTCTTCTCAAATTGATGCTTCAGCGCCGTGACCATCGAATGCCCGATGTCTGCAATCACCGGACAACAACGCCTTGTTTTTCAGACGTAAACCTGCCGCCTTTTTGCAGGGTGTAGTCGCCGTCCTTGATAATCGCCTTGGGCTTTCCGGCTTGGGTAAAAATGCCTTCCAGGTACTGCGCGATGCTTTCACCGTTAACCCGCTCGCAGATTTTCAGGCCGATACATTCACAGTCGGCCAGTTGGATGGCCGAATTTCTTAGGGACAGGGCGGCGACCGGCACCCGTAACACCACCAAGGCTTTTTTGGTGCCGATGTCGATAGAATGGTCGATGATAGCCAGCCACGGTTCACTGACCGGTTGGACTTGTTTGAGCAACCCCAACCCTAAGCGCAAAGTCCAGTTGATGACCGAGGTGAAATGCGGCACCCAGCTCAAGTTAAAGCCTGTCAAGGTCTTGAGCAAGTTTAATATTCCGGGAACACTGCGATAAGAAACAACCACTTGTATCACCAGCAGCACACACAAGGTGCGGACTTCTTGCGCTTGACCTAAGTCAACAACCGTCTTCGCTGTCGCTGGCAGCGTTTTTTTTATCCACTTCAGCGGCTTGTTGCAGGGCATCGAGCTGCCGCTTAAGCTCGGCTATGTGCGCTCGGTTCCGTTTGTGAGTTTTCCGGTGCTCCCGGAGTTCATTAGCTCTTTGGACGGCTTTAGTTCGCCAGTCGTCACGGCTGCGTATCAGTTTTGACAGTTGGGGCATCGCTTTGGGGTGAGTTTCGAATCCATTAACCGGTGGTTTAAATTATATTTATGGTTAAGGTATTTCGACAGCCTAGATATATACCCGTTTTAGTGGGCTAGGTTTATAGCCACACCTTTTGAGCGATAACACTATTCCAGGTTACCCCATCCACACCCGCAGTTTTCTTGCCTTGATTTTCAGTCACTCTTTTAACCGCCAGTTCTTTCGCGCTGAAAGAGTGAGTTAGCAGCCATTGTAAAGATTTTACCTTACGCCAGCGGCCTTCTTGTGTTGCCTTAACAATACGCGCTTGCATTTTCCTGACCCATTCATGACACTTGCGCCAATCAATGGCGTCCCAATGTTCAAAACAGTCTGGAGACGCATACGTTGTAGTTACCTGAACGCTCATTTGCTTTCTCCATTAGGAGGTTATCAAACTCTCTTGTCATAAGAGACCCAGCGGACGTTTGCACCGCTACCGGTTGAAGCCATGTCGCCTGACGGCTCAGCTTCTATCCATTTCGTTACAAAATGGCATTCGCTTTTTCCGCTATCCTATTCCCGCCCTTCATCGGTCTTCCTTGCGGTTAACTTGCCATTGCTGGCGAAGGAACGGGGTTTTCATGTTTCGCTTAGGTAACAGAAATGGTTTAGGTCTAGTCTTTCCCCCGGTGGCGCTTTGTCCCTGTGAACTGATGTACCAGCAGCTCATCCGACCACGTGCCATTTTGGCCACAGCCTATCAGTGTTTTTGGCTGTTTATCTATGACGAGGTTTATCGACTATTCACATGTGTTGACCTTACCCTTCAAGCCTAGCATCCCACCGCCTTAACACTGGCAGTTCCATATTCCCCGCACGGGTTCCTTTTCACCGTTTTCACGGATGGATTACATTGTCCCGGCAGCTTCACACCATTTCATTACTGAAATCGCATGTGCCGGTAGGCTACTATCGAGGGGACGATAGGTTTTCTAACTGACCTCTTGTCAATTGAAAACAGTTACATAAGCGACTTCATGTCGCACGATACAGGTAAACCCCCTCGCCTTTGACCTTGATATACGTTTCGTCCATCTTCCACGAAGTCGCCACTGGGCGTTTGGACTTTTTGGCCGCCGCTTGCCAAGGCGGTGGAGTAGCGGACGACCCGGCGGTTGAGGGTGGCATGGTCAACGTTGACACCCCGTTCCTCCAAAATTTCTTCCAAATCCCTGTACGATACGCCGTAGCGGACATAAAAAAATACAGCGAACAACATGATGTCTTTTGGGAATGGTGTACCTTTAAAGCAAACCCTATATCGAGCCGTCAACGGTTAAAATAGCCTGATTCCAGCCCATGCCGACAGACTTTGCGACAGAACCCTCTAATAACGCATCCCGCTTTTTGATGAACAACATCCGGTACGCGCTGAATGTAGCGTATTCCCGAGTATTTTGTTAAAGTTTTGTGACGTACTGCCGATAACTACAGCAGATAAAAAGATACCAAGGAATTTGACATGACTATCGAATCAATAACAGGCAGAACGCAGACGCCGGGGGTCATCAAGACAGCCCCAAAAGCTGAAATCGATGGCGAGGGAAAAGCATCTGTCAAAAACACTGAAAAAAATGACAGTATCGCCATTACGACGATAGCCCAAGGAATAAAGAAAGCATTTGAATCATCGTCTGCGGCTTCATCTGTCGATCTCAACAGAGTGAGCTCTGTAAAAAAAGCGCTTGCTGATGGAAGCTATCCTATCAATGCAGAAAGAATTGCGAAAAAAATGATTCAATTTGAAAAATCCATGCCCTAAAACTATATAAAGCGCAACTATGATAGAAAAAACCTATCCCATTGTAGAAAAGCTGGTGTTTAATGCGCTACATTTAGTAGAAAGGCTTTTTCAGCAACTTATTGAAGAAGCCGATGCGTTAAAAAAAGCCCAGAACGCTGAATTGATTAATACCATAGCCGCCAATAAAAAACAGCTGGTTGTGCAATTGGAGCTATTCAACACCCAGTGTGGACAGGTTTTGGCAACTGAAAAACTGCCGAATAATCAAGATGGCATTATTGAATATTTTCAACGTGCAGCCGCCGCAGACTTATTAACCGCTGAATTAACGCGCAATTGGGCTCAAATCCAGTCTCTCTGTTCAGAGTGCCGGATCCTGAATGATCAAAACGGCGCCAGTATCGCGCTGTTAACCCGCCATACCAACCGCTCATTGCACATATTAAAAGGTAACCCCCACACATCAAACACATACGGCCCGGATGGTTCAACTAAAAATGAGCTGTACTCCCGCCCCCTGATTTCAGTATAATTGCCATTGGAATCAAAAGCTTCCTTGCCTTAGTAAAATGCGCTATATATTTAAAATCATTTTACCATGCAATAAATCGAAATTCGTACTCAAAACACAGCTTCACAACACTTATTGGCGGCAATATGCAATATGAATCTGCATTTTTTATCCGTAAGCCGGAGCTTATAATGAGCAAACTGGCGATTTTACACAAACATAAATGTTTGTTGAATGTTTCCCTTGGAGATAACGGCGATTCATTTATCACCACGATATTTGAGATTAATCGAAAGAATAATAACGTAATCTTCTACCATGCCCCCCAAAAAAACCTGATTGAAAAACTTTACGAAAGCACCGACATTGCTTTTAACACCGAGCATCAGGGTATCAAAGTATCTTTCAACGGAAAAAAAATGGCGCAAATTCGCCATAACGGGACGCCTGCATTTACAATGCCTATCCCGGACACCCTCTATTGGGTAGAAGCCAGGGACTTTCCTCGCATAAAAATACCAGCTTCAACCCCCGCTTTTTGCTTGTTAATGCTAAACAGCCAGGAACCCGTCAAACTTAAATTATATGATATTAGCCTGACCGGATTTTCAGTCCTTAACAATTCCGACGAAATTTCCAAGATAATGACCCCTAATATCCATTTCAAACACTGCAAACTCTTACTTCCAGACTCCAATGAAGGGATTGTATCTTTTGAAATTCGACACAAATGCATCATTCAGCAGGCAGAGAAAGAGAAAAGCACGGAAAAGATTGGCTGCATGTTTACGGAGATAACACAAGCATTTGAAAACACCATTCAGCGCTATATGCAGCAGATTGAAAGAGAATTCAGGCAAAACATCTCACCCTAAAAAGGAGAGCCGCGCCGCATGACTGTGGTTTTTGCAAGCATTGGCGGCTGAGAGTGCAGACTAGCATCCTGGGCGCGGCAATAGTAGAAACGTCCATGCAGAGCACGCAACGGCGGCGGACGCTGATGCTCTGAATCAGGGCTACGGGAAAATTGCAGAGGCGCAAAATATTGCACCTCTGCGGGGGACAAGATTAATTAACTGTTGTACCTGGCGTACCCGGCAAAACAGGCATTTTTTGTTTAGGGAACTCACCCGTCAAACCCTGCAAAAATGCCGCAATATCTGCAACATCTTCTTTAGATAAATCTTTACCGAGTTGTAATTTGCCCATTAATGTTACCGCCTGTTCCAGCGTTTTAACTGACCCATTGTGGAAATAAGGCGCAGTCAAAGCAATATTGCGCAAGGTAGGCACTTTCCACAAGTTTTCGTCGGCAGGATTTTTGCTGACTTCAGCTAGGCCTTTATCTTTTTTGAAATGATACTGCGCTTCAAAGTAGCCGTTGGCAATCACAGGAAACTTTTGGAACATACCCGCGCCATTAAATGCCGCACCGCTGTGGCAACCGGTACAACCCAGCTCTGCCATTTTTTCCATACCGCGGACCTGTTGCGCGGTTAAAGCAGACTTATCACCATCGACATATTTATCGTAAGGACTGTTTGGGGTAACCAGTGTCCTTTCATAAGCAGCTATCGCTTTGGTGGCATTGTCTTTAGAAACAGCATCCTTGCCAAAGGCTTTTTCAAAAGCTTGCTGATAGCCTTCGATAGTTTTCAGCCGGGCAACCACATCATCCCAGCTTTTCATGCCCATTTCGATAGGATTCGTGACGGGACCGGCCGCCTGCTCTTCCAAACTGGCCGCCCTGCCGTCCCAAAACTGTACTTTATTAAATGCCGCATTCCATACCGTTGGCGCACTACGCCCGCCTGTTTGGCCATGAACGCCCATTGAATTAGGTCTGTTATCTTCACCGCCCAGCATGGTGTTATGACAGGAGGCACAAGCAACCGTACCGGTAGAAGACAAGCGTGGATCGTGATAAAGCATTTGCCCCAATTCAACTTTCTCTGCCGTCGTAGCATTATCTGCAGGCGCGGGCGCTTCTGTAGGCAGAATTTCCCAGGCCGAAGCGACTGAGATAGAACCTGCCAAAGCCAGGGCTGTAACCAGTGACCGAATTTTAAACATACCATCCTCCAAATTATTTATTATAAATGTAAGAGCGGTGTGCACTCTTAGCACTAAAGAGTATACAACGCCAGGAACTATACCCGTTTGAATTGTAAAATATAATACGGGCAAGATACAATGAAATTCCCATGACGGAAGCGATAGCGGCATATAGATGACGATATTGCGGACGCTTCAGCATCCAAGGCTGCCCGTATTAGGTATTAGACTGCCCAGGAAGTCGTTTAAAAACGGCTACCGGTTTTTATTCCTCAGTTTCCAACGCTTTCAACATTTCCTCGCAAATTTGACTTTGCTTGACCGTATCATTAATCGGTTGGTTTTGCTGATCGGTTATATAAAACATATCTTCAGCGCGGCTGCCGATAGTCGTTATTTTTGCGCTGTGTAAATTAATATTTTGCAGGATGAATGCCCTGCCTATTTTTGATAAGAGACCGGCATGGTCCGTCGTTATCAATTCGATAATCGTATGCCTGTTTAATGGATCGGCATGGAATTTAATACTGGTTGGAATGGGAAAATGCTTGGCCTGCCTTGATTGCCGATGAATGTTTTTATGTTTTTTTACTTTTTGCTGCTGCAAATTATTGCGCAAGGCAATGCAAATATGATCTTCCCTGCATCTGTCGTTAATCGGCTCTCCTGACTGCTCAAGCACTTGAAAACTATTGAGCACATAGTCATCCAGAGTCGTCATGATTCTGGCATCCAGAATAGTTAGCCCCAATTGATCCAGTGTTGCCGTGCTGAGTGAAAAAACAGGCCCTTTATTTTCTGTATACACAAAGATTTCGGCACTGCCGCGCTGGGGATGCCGCCTAAGCAGAACCAGCGGCAAATCGGCTGCGCTCGATGACGCAATCGCGGCGGTATGCCAGGCGATTTCATCCGCCGAATAACGCAAAAAATAATCATCGCTGGCATGTTGCCATAACGCCTCGACAACCGATCCGGCAATGCCGAGCTTAAGCAGCTCATCCTTGGCTTCTTTTTTGTTTTCAAGCAGGCGATCGGCAAGCGTGACGGGGTTCCTTAGCCCTTTGCGCAGCGCGCTGTGGGTCGCGGTATAGAGCTCTTTAAGCAAGGCGTCTTTCCACGAGTTCCACAGCTCCGGGTTGGTCGCGCGTATATCCGCCACAGTGAGCAGGTACAGGTAATTCAAATACTCGATGCTGCCGACATGCTGGGCGAATTCGTGAATAATATCCGCATCGCCGATATCTTTGCGTTGCGCCGTCATCGACATGATCAGGTGATTACGCACCAGCCAGGCAACCAGTTTGGTGTCATGCATGGAAAGCTCGTGCTGAATGCAGAACTGACGTGCGATTTCTTCGCCGATCATTGAATGATCGCCATTTCTGCCTTTGGCAATATCATGAAACAGCGCAGCAATGTATAGCAATTCCGCTTTAGGTATCAGCAGAAAAATACTGTGGCAAAAAGGCAGTTCATCGTAATGGGCATCTATCGAGAATCTCCTCAAGTTACGGATAACAAACAACGTATGCTCATCTACGGTATAAATATGAAACAAATCATACTGCATACGTGCAACGATGTTGGCAAAACACGGCAAATAAGCGGCCAAGACGCCATAGCGATTCATTCGTCTTAACTGGGTGGTAATGCCGCGCGGCTGACGCAGCAATTCGATAAAAAGACGGTTGGCCATTTTATTTTCGCGAAAGGCATCATCAATTTGATGCAGGTTTTTGCGTATCAACCGTATGGTTGTCGCCCGGATACCTTTAAGCGAATGGTTTTTCTGAAGAATTAAAAACACCTCCAGCAATGCCGGCGGATACTGCTCAAAGACTTGTTCGTCTATAGCTTCAAGATAGCCGTTGATAGCAACAAACTTGTCTGATATAGACGTAGGTTTGCAGCCTGTTTCACCGCAAACAAAACGTTCATTAAATAATTGCAGCAGCATTTCATTGAGGCGCTCCAAGCCCTGCACCGTTTTATAATAAAACTGCATGAACTGTTCAACATCCTGGTTATATTGCTGATCCTCTCGACTAAAACCAAATTGCCTGGCCAAATCGCGCTGATAATCAAAAATCAATCGATCTTCACCGCGATGCGTTAAAAGATGTAGCGCATAACGGATACGCCACAACACATCACGCGCGGCAATCAACTCCGAATATTCAGACTCCGGCAAAAAACTGTATTTAATCAATTCTTTTAGTGTCGACGAATTGTAGTGGCGTTTAAATACCCACGCGATAATCTGCATGTCCCGTAATCCGCCCGGACCTTCTTTGATATTAGGCTCAAGATTGTAGGCTGTATCATGCGACTTGGCATAGCGCTGCTGCTGCTCTTCCATTTTGGCAATAAAAAAACGGTCCGACGACCAGATTTTATCGGGCGTCGTTTGTAGCTTAAGCGCTTCATAAAGCGCCGGACAGCCGCTGATTAAACGGATTTCCATTAGACTGGTCATAATGGTTTGGTCGTCAAGAGCGGTATCTATGCATTCTTGAATCGTGCGCACGCTTTGCCCCGGCTTAAGCCCCATATCCCACAGAAAAGTAAAGAAATCAGCCAAGGCTTCCCTGTAAGGCGAGGTGTCGTCCGAATCCAGTAATACGACAATATCAATGTCGGAATAAGGAAATAATTCGCGCCTGCCATAGCCGCCAACGGCAATCAAACTGAGTTGCAAGGCGTGTTCACCGAGAAAATGCTGCCAACAGCAACTCAATATTTCGTCGATAAAATCAGATCGCTCTTTAAGCAGGCCAGCAACCGAGCTATGCGGGTCAAACTTTTGTTCTAACTGGACATGTTTTTGTCTTAGCAACTGTTTGAAGTGTTGCAGGGAGTCTGTTCCGACAAAAGGCGTGATATTATCCAAGTGAATCACCTTTCTTCGTGGCGCAAGGTCAGTATTTCATAGCCGCCGGACGTTACGAGTATCGTGTGCTCCCATTGAGCGGACAAACTCCGGTCTTTAGTCACTGCAGTCCAGCCGTCCGGCAACACCTTAACGTGACGCTTGCCCAGATTAATCATCGGCTCAATAGTGATGACCATGCCCTCATCAAGCGCTATTCCGGCACCGGGCTTGCCGTAATGTAATACCTGCGGCTCTTCGTGAAATTTTTTACCGATGCCGTGACCGCAAAACTCCCTTACCACAGAATACCGATTGGATTCTGCATGTTTTTGTATGGCATGCCCTATATCTCCCAGCGTCGCTCCCGGTTTAACCTGTTCGATACCGCGATACATGGCTTCCTGGGTAATCTTAACCAGGCGCTTGACATGCTGACCGACTTCGCCGACGCAGAACATTTTGCTGGTATCGCCGTGGTAATCGTCTTTGATAACCGTAATATCGACATTAACAATATCGCCGGATTTGAGCCTTTTGTCGCTGGGAATGCCGTGGCAGACCTGTTGATTTATCGAGGTACATATTGACTTGGGAAAACCATGATAATTAAGCGGTGCCGGAATAGCCTTTTGCACATCAATAATGAAATCATGACAGAGCTTGTCGAGTTCGTTAGTGGTAACGCCGGGCACAACATAAGGCTCAATCATTTCCAATACTTCGGCCGCTAATTTTCCGGCGGCTCGCATTTTTTCGATTTCACTTTCGGTTTTAATAATTATGCTCATGGATAGTTGGAAATGTTCGCTTATTCTTAAAAAGTATTCAGGGTGTGTTGAATTTTACAATTAATGAGTTTAACAGAGTTCATCTTATTGTAAAAAAAAAGAGTGTGTGGTATAAAGCTAAGTTCATTTTTGTATTAATACTCACGTTTATCGTCACGTTTGGTAGGGTGCCGACTGCAATACCTTGCAGCCGGTTTCCAGACGGGATAAGCGGAGGCGTAACCCACCGGACAATGTCCGAATCTTACCTAAGGAGAAATAAATGGCAGCAGTGTCTATGCGTCAAATGCTTGAAGCAGGTGTTCATTTTGGACACCAAACCCGTTACTGGAACCCGAAAATGGCTAATTACCTGTTCGGTGCACGTAACAAAATCCATATCATTGATTTGGAAAAAACGCTTCCTTTGTTTAATGACGCCATGAATTATCTGGGTCAAATGGCCGCAAACAAGGGTACTATCCTGTTTGTCGGCACCAAAAAAGCGGCGCGTAAAGTCGTTGCAGAAGAGGCTTTGCGTTGTGGCATGCCCTACGTCAACCATCGTTGGCTGGGTGGCATGATGACAAACTTCAAAACCATCAAAAAATCGATCAATCGTCTTAAAGAATTGGAAGCCATGAAGGCAGACGGCACGCTTTATCAGCGTTTCGGAAAAAAAGAAGCCTTGGGCATGGAGCGGGAACTGGAAAAGCTGGAACGCAGCCTTGGCGGCATTAAAGATATGAAAGGCATCCCTGACGTGATCTTTATATTGGATGTCGGCTATGAAAAAAACGCCATCAGTGAAGCTAAAAAACTAGGCATTCCGGTTGTAGGTATTGTTGATTCTAACAATTCACCAGAAAAAATTGACTATGTTATTCCCGGTAATGACGACTCAATTCGCGCCGTTAAGCTTTATTGCGAAAGTGTTTGTGCGGCCGTGCTGGAAGCTAAAACAGCAAGTTTAGGTTTATCTGCAAAATCAGATGATTTTGTTGAAGAAGCTGTAGTGGCGACAGAGTAAGTTATGACTAGGTTTTTTACAGATAATAATCTGTAAGGAAAGAGCAGATAGACCAAAAAACGCCTCCTCACGGGGGCGTTTTTATAGTGACAATAATATTTTTCAGCAAATAGACGAGGAAAAACAAGCAATGAGTATTACTATTAGTGCGGGAATGGTTAAGGAGTTACGCGAAAGAACGGGCTCCGGCATGATGGAATGCAAAAAAGCCTTGGTTGAAGCCGATGGTGATATGGAATTAGCCATTGAAAATATGCGCAAAGCCGGTTTAGCGAAAGCGGATAAGAAGTCAGGCCGCATTGCCGCTGAGGGCATAATCGGTGTCCAGGTCAGCGATGATGGCAAAGCGGCGGCTATTGTCGACATTAACTGCGAAACTGATTTTGTCGCCAAAGCCGATGATTTTATTAATTTCGTCAAAAGTGTAAGCGTTGCGTTGTTGAATGCGGATGTTGAAACGGAAGAACAGTTATTGGCGATGCCGCTGGAAGGCGGCGTTACTGTTGACGAAATGCGCCGCGGCCTGATTTCAAAGCTGGGCGAAAACATAACCATCAGACGCTTTGAAAAATACAAACCGCAAGAAGGCGGTACAGCCTGTTATTTGCATGGCAATAAAATTGGTATTATCGTCGAATTAGCGGTAGCAGATGCCGATCTGGGTAAAGATGTTGCGATGCATATCGCCGCAAGCAAGCCTGTTTGTGTTTCAGAAGACCAAGTATCGCCGGAGACTATCGAGAAAGAAAAAGAAATTTTCTCGGCGCAGGCCGCGGAAAGTGGCAAACCGACAGACATTATCGAAAAAATGGTGCTTGGCCGTATCAGCAAATTCCTCGCTGAAGTTACTTTATTGGGCCAGCCGTTTATTAAAGACGATAAAATTACTGTCGGCAAATTGGTGGCATCAAAAGGTAATCGCGTTATTCGTTTCACGCGCTTTGAAGTCGGCGAAGGCATAGAAAAGAAAGAGGAAAATTTTGCTGAAGAAGTAATGGCGCAAGTTAGAGGCAGTTAATGCAGCACCCTGATCCGGTTCGAGGCCTGCTGTAATCAATAAAACCGACCCCCGATAAAACTATGATTAAACTGATTTGCCAAAGAATTTTACTTAAATTAAGCGGTGAAGCGTTAATGAGTGAAGCCGGCGGCAGTATTGACGCCGACATTATTAAACGACTTGCTACTGAAATTAAAGAATTATGTGATTGTGGAGTACAGGTTGGTCTAGTTGTCGGTGGCGGCAGTATCTTTCGCAGCGACGAAAAAGCCTCGGAAGGCCTGGACAGGGTAACCAGTGACCAGATGGGAATGCTGGCGACGGTTATTAATGCCTTGGCTATGCAGGATGCAATTGAACATTTAGGACAACCCGTGCGGGTCATGTCGGCGCTGAAAATCAACCAGGTTTGCGAAGATTATATTCGCCGCCGTGCTGTCAGGCATTTGGAAAAGGGGCGCGTAGTCATCTTTGCCGCAGGCACCGGAAACCCGTTTTTCACTACCGACTCTGCCGCGAGCCTCAGAGCCATCGAAATAAATGCTGAATTGATGATTAAAGCGACTAAAGTTAAAGGTGTTTATTCGGCGGATCCTGAAAAAGTCAGCGACGCTAAATTTTATTCCCGATTAACATATGATGAAGCTTTGGATCAGCGCCTTAATGTCATGGACACCACCGCATTGGTTTTATGTAAAGAAAATAACATGCCGATGCGCGTTATGAATATTTTCGAACAGGGGGCTATTATGAGGCTGATGACGGGCGAAGACATAGGATCTCTTATTCAATAAGGAACGCTTAATTTTATGAGGAGCAAAAAGTGATTAATGATATTCAACAAAATGCAGCAACCCGCATGAGCAAAAGCATAGACGCTTTGAAGCATGAGTTCTCAAAAATAAGAACAGGAAGAGCCCACCCCAGCTTATTGGACCAGATTACTGTTTCCTATTACGGTACGGATTCTTCTCTTTCACAAGTTGCCAATATTGCTGTTGAAGATTCCCGCACGTTAACGATTACGCCGTGGGAAAAAAGCATGGTGCAAGCCATTGAAAAGGCGATTCTGAAATCAGATCTCGGCCTGAATCCGGCAACCAACGGGATGGTTATCCGCGTACCTCTGCCAGCCTTGACTGAAGAGCGCCGTCGCAGCCTGGTCAAGGTTGTTAAGCAGGAAGCTGAAAATAGTCGCGTTGCAATCAGAAACATCCGCCGCGATGCCAATTCGGAAATAAAAGAAAGCCTTAAGGAAAAGCTTATTTCAGAGGATGAAGCCCGCATTGCTGAGGAAAAAATCCAAAAGTTGACCGACCAGTATGTCAAAGATGTGGAAAAATTACTGGAAGCGAAAGAGGCGGATTTATTATCATTTTAGTTTGTCACTTTGATAAGACGCTAATTCAAGAGATTAAGCATGCCCAGCGATGCTGCTAAGGATCTGGAGTCGGCTAATCCCCGGCATATCGCCATTATCATGGATGGTAACGGCCGCTGGGCACAAAAAAGATTTATGCCGCGCGCTTTTGGTCATCAGGCCGGCGTTAAAGCCGTCAGAAAAATAGTTGAGTATTGCGCGGAACAAAAGGTTGAGGTATTGACCTTATTCGCATTCAGCAGCGAAAACTGGCGGCGGCCCGAAGAGGAAGTGTCATTGCTGATGAGTTTGTTTATGGCAACCTTGCAGCGGGAAATCAATATCCTGGACCGCAATAATATTCGCCTGCGTTTTATCGGTGACAGAAGCGCGTTCTCAAGCCAGTTGCAAAACAAAATGACCGAAGGTGAAATGCAGACACAAGCCAATGATGCGTTAACATTAGTCGTTGCCGTTAATTACGGCGGTCATTGGGATATGTGCCAGGCATTCCGGAAAGTGCTGGATAAAATATCGACCGGAGAGCTGGAAAACCCGGTAATCAACGACCAATTGATTAATCAGCATTTATCAACCAAGGACCTGCCTGACCCCGATTTATTTATCAGAACGGGCGGCGAACAGCGTGTCAGTAATTTTATGCTATGGCAGCTCGCCTATACTGAACTGTATTTCACACCGACACTTTGGCCTGATTTTGATCAGCATGCCCTCACAGAAGCCATCAAGAGCTTTAAGACTCGGCAACGTCGGTTTGGCCATACCGGCGAACAAGTCCTGAACAAATCCGTCACTCAATAAACCTTACTATTCCTTACAAAAATGTTACTACAGCGAATTATAACAGCATCAATCCTGGCCTCCCTGATTGCACTGGCGGTATTCCAGTTGTCCATCGAGAGTTTTTCATTGGTTTTGGGACTCATTGCGCTTTTAGCGGCCTGGGAATGGAGTAATCTTGCCGGCATTGACTCATTGTTCAAACGTGGACTTTTTTTGTTGGCACTCATATTGCCGATGCTGGGTATTCATTTCTGGACACAAATACTCGAACTGATTGCGCTAAGTTTCGACTGGACCGATGTTAGAACTTACTCGGGCGCCCTTGAGTGGCTGGTGATTGCGCCGGTATTGTTCTGGATACTGGTAATGATATTGATCAGAAAAACGCCGGCAGGCATTTTACACATGAATATCAAGCCGGCTTATAAATTGTTAATAGGCTGGTTTGTACTGCTTGCGGCGTGGATGTTTTTATCCAGATTAAAGGCATTTTATGGTGCCGAAATGATGATGTATTTTCTGCTTTTAATTTGGACTGCCGACGTTGCGGCTTATTTTGCAGGAAAAAAATGGGGAACAGTCAAATTGTCTCCCGAAATCAGTCCGGGCAAGACTGTGCAGGGTATGTATGGCGCATTGGCCGCCGGTGTAGTCTGCGCTGTCGGCTTGAATATATTTTTAAAAGTGACTTACGGTGCAGAAATCACTTACGGCGTGTTGCAATATGAAACCGCTTTTGATTTCATTCTATTGTCAGTGTTGACCGTATTAATCTCTATTTATGGTGATTTGTTTTTCAGTTTAGCGAAACGCCAGCGTGGTGTAAAAGATAGCGGCTCTTTATTACCTGGGCACGGCGGCATACTGGACAGAATTGACAGCATCGTTGCCGCAGCGCCGTTTTTTTATGCGGGTGTATTGTTAATTTATAGGGCAGTTGAATGAAAGGTATCTGCATACTCGGAGCAACAGGATCGATTGGCGTCAGCACCCTGGATGTCGTCGCAAGACATCCTGACCACTATAAAGTAATCGCATTAACGGCTAATACCAATATCGATGCTTTATACGAACAATGTCTGGCACATCATCCTGAATATGCCGTTGTTGTTGATGAGAACAAGGCGCAAGTTCTTAAAGAACGGCTTAAAAGCTCAGCCATGCCTGAAATCGAAATATTATCGGGCGTTAAAGCGCTGGAGTATGTTGCCACACTGGATCATGTCGATTCAGTGATGGCCGCTATTGTCGGTGCGGCAGGCTTGCTGCCAAGCCTCGCGGCGGCAAAAGCCGGTAAAACGGTTTTATTGGCCAACAAAGAAGCACTGGTGATGTCAGGCGATATTTTCATGCAGACGGTAGCAAAATCCGGCGCTCAATTACTCCCTATCGACAGCGAACATAACGCCATTTTCCAATGTATGCCGGCAGGCTATGAAACGGGCATGCAAGCCAAGCAAGCCCGGCGCATTTTACTCACCGCATCGGGCGGGCCGTTTCGGCAAACGCCGTTGGAGCAATTGGCCGGCGTCACGCCGGCCCAGGCAGTAGCTCATCCCAACTGGGATATGGGTAGGAAAATCTCCGTCGACTCCGCGACGATGATGAATAAAGGCCTGGAAATGATTGAAGCCTGCCTGTTATTTAATATGGAACCGGAACAGATACAGATAGTCATTCATCCGCAAAGCGTTATTCATTCAATGGTTGACTATGTAGACGGAACGGTTCTTGCGCAAATGGGCACCCCCGATATGCGCATACCGATTGCCCATTCGCTGGCATGGCCGGAACGCTTCGATTCAGGCGCGCAGCCGCTGAACATCTTTACTATTGCCCGCATGGATTTTGAAGAGCCTGACCTGGAACGCTTCCCGTGCCTGCGCTTGGCTTATGAAGCTATTCATGCAGGCGGCATTATGCCCACGGTATTAAATGCAGCCAATGAAATAGCCGTTGATGCATTCCTGAATGAGCAGATACGCTTTACCGATATTCCCGTCATTATCGAGCGCTGCATGCAATCCTTTGAAGTTAAACCCGCGGATAGTCTGGACATTATTTTAGGGACCGACCAACAAGCCAGAATCGCATCCAAACAGATAGTCTCGGAACTTGCCGGCTAATGGAAACATTACACACCTTATTTTATTTCGTCATTGCCATTGGTATCCTCATTTCCATCCATGAGGTCGGCCATTTTTGGGTGGCGCGCAGGGCGGGCGTAAAAGTGCTGCGGTTTTCCGTCGGTTTTGGCAAGGTACTATGGTCTTACCAAAAAAAACCAGATACGACAGAATATGTTTTATCCGCCATTCCCTTCGGCGGTTATGTCAAGATGGTGGATGAACGCGAAGGCGAAGTCAGGCCGGAAGACCTGCCTTTTGCGTTTAACCGGCAACCGCTGCGGGCCAGAGCCGCTATAGTGGCGGCAGGCCCTTTATTTAATCTGGCGCTTGCCGTCGCTTTATTCTGGAGCGTGCTGGTTATTGGCGAGACCGGTATAAAGCCGATACTCGGCACAATAGAGCAAGGCACGCCGGCAGCAGGCGCAGGCTTTGCTGAAGGCGATGAAATCCTGTCCGTCAATGACAAGGTGACGCCGACCTGGACTGAAGCCCTCAGTGTAATCATTGCTTCGGCACTGGATGGCCGTCAGGAAATTAACGTCAGCGTAAAAAGCATCGATGACAGGCAACAGATCAAAACACTGAAACTTGTGGAAACTGATGCTGAAAATCCTGAAGCATTATATAAACATTTAGGCTTTAAGCCCTGGTCACCTAGATTAAAACCGGTTATTGGGCAAGTGCTGCCCGACAGCGCCGCATTAGCCGCCGGATTACAGAAAGGCGATTTAATCATCAGCGCCGACGACATGCTCATGCATGACTGGATGCAATGGGTGGATACGGTAAAAAAACATCCCGGCACGACGATAAAACTGCTGATCAACCGTGATGATGTACTGATGCTGTTGGCTATAACGCCGAAACCTGTACAAATCGAACAACGGACAGAAGGCAAAATCGGCGCGTCAGTTTATGTTCCTGAAGACCTGATGAAATCAATGACCGTTGAATATTCATTATCACCATGGGCCGCAATTCCCGCCGCATTTGAAACAACCTATTATTATTCCCGGACGACATTGAAAATGATGGGGAAAATGCTGATCGGCAAAGCTTCTGTAGAAAACCTGAGCGGTCCCATCAGTATCGCCCAGTATGCGGGACAATCAGCGAGTATGGGATTGGTGCATTTCTTAAAATTTATGGGCCTGGTCAGCGTCAGTTTAGGCGTGTTGAATTTATTGCCGATACCTGTGCTGGACGGCGGCCATTTACTGTTTTTTGCGATAGAAGGCATCAAAGGTCACCCTGTTTCAGAAAAGATACAGCTTATGTTCCAGCAGATAGGACTGGCTTTGCTGATAACGCTGATGGCATTGGCAATGTTTTTAGATGTGCAGCGATTATTCCCATAAGTTAACTCGCAAAAAATAAACCGCCACAGATTAAACTTATACCCACACGGGGCACTTGTGAAATATTCAGAAGTAACCAAAAGAGTCATTTTATAATCTGCGAATCTGTGGCAACAAAACACCAGCTGAGTAGTAACGTTATTTACATTAAAAAATGAGAAAGCCATGAAAAAAATAATCACTTGTGCCGCATTATCCGCATTAGGTTTGACCTTGCCTGCGGCTAATGCTGATGAAAATGCCATCAGGCAGGGGTTTGCCAAATCCATGCCCGACGTAAAAATTGAATCTGTCAAGCCTTCTGAAGTGAACGGTCTTTATGAAGTAACGGTTGGCTCTACAATGCTTTATGCTTCTGAAAACGGCAAGTACATACTCCAGGGCCGCCTCATCGACCTTCAGACACGAGCCGATTTAACAGAGCAAAAATTAGCGGCTACCCGGCTCAGTGCGCTTGAAAAACTCGGCCAGGATAAAATGATCGTCTTTAAGCCTAAGATAAAGAAATATACCGTCACGATATTCACCGATATCGATTGCGGCTATTGCCGTAAATTGCATTCTGAGATAGACCAGTATCTGGCGGAGGGAATTACCATTCAATACCTGTTTTTCCCAAGAGCCGGAAAAGGCTCCGAATCCTACGACAAGGCCGTGTCGGTCTGGTGTGCAGATGACCGCAATGCAGCATTGACCGCCGCCAAAAAAGACCAGAAAATAGCCGCCAAAACCTGTACTAACCCAGTCGATGAACACATGCGATTAGGGGAGGATTTCGGAGTAAAAGGCACGCCGATGATAGTTACGGAAAAAGGCAATATCTACCCCGGCTATCTGCCGGCCAAGCAATTGGTTGAGGCGTTGGAAAGCGAGAAAAAACCCAACTGATGACGCAACCGTCCCCTGCAGCAGTCGGGGCTCAGTCCCGACTGCTGCAAAAATGCTTTTGATGCCCAATTCTTTTTCCGTAGCGTTAATTGATCCTGAAATCGGTAAAAAATACATCTTTAAAGCCATCACTGGTCGCATACCTGTCCAGCGTTTTTTCTATCACTTCAGCTGTTTCCTTTCGCAACGCTTCACGTTGCTCGGCAGTCGCCAATTCTTCAGATTTCCTGCCGCTATACAGCATAATCAGCGCATTTTTTAATGCCGGCATATTTTTTTTTATATGCTCAGCGGCTTCCGCCCCCTCTACCATCAATTGCGGACTGATCTTCATAATTTGCTTCGAATTCGCCAAATTGACGATAAGATTGGGTCCTATTTCAATATACTGTAATCCTGTTTCGGACTTTTCCCCCTCATTGGCAACAGCAAATACAGGCATGAGCAAAAAACTTAATAACAATACAATTGGATGCATATCAGACTCTGTGTAAGTTTAACGGCTTTGATGATTTAGTATATGTCACTTTTTACCAGGCAGATAGCGTTGGCTTACAGTTTTGACCGTCAATTTTTTGGCAATTACTGCCACCCTCACCCAGAGGACTAAAATAATAGTATGCCCTGTCACACAAAATTCGACCCCTTCATAAAGATATTATTTTACAGTTACCGGCAAGTGTAAAATGGAAGCTGTAAAAACCAAACGCCAAGCCATCGCTTGGCCCACATCAAACGGCGAAAATAAAACCTTGAATGATATTATGCTATATTAAAACAAATGGCATCAATCATGCTGGTAATTCAGGACTACCTGGATTGAGAGAACGACCATGAGCGATATGAATGTAAACATGATGTTAGCCCAGATGCGGGCAATGTCACTTGCAGCCGGCAGCCCAAGTCCAACTCAGGAATCAGCAACAGGCACTGACTTCGGGGTTTTGCTAAAACAGTCCATTGATTCGGTAAACACTATTCAACAAAGTGCCGGAAAAATGACAGAAGCCTTTGAAACAGGGGCTCCGAATGTAAGCCTGGCAGAAGTCATGGTGTCTACACAAAAAGCGGGGGTTTCATTTCAGGCCATGTTGCAGGTTAGAAACAAATTAGTCGAAGCCTATCAAGATGTCATGAATATGCCGATGTAGTCCGGCACGCTGTAATTAAAATCAGGCTGTGATTAAACAATGAGTGAACAAGACAGTAATAACTCAATGGTGGCAGGGCTTCAGCAGGCTCTGGTCGCTGAACAAGAAATTCATCCTGCGCTTAAAGGTTTGGCTGGACTGACGATTGCCCGCCAGCTTGGACTCATGCTCGGGCTGGCGCTCAGCGTTGCCATCGGCGTTGCCGTCGTTTTATGGTCGCAGGCTCCCTCCTACAGTCGCTTGTATTCTGAAATCAGCGAACAGGACGTCTCCGATATTCTTGGATACCTCGATACGCAAGGCATTAAATATAAAGTCGAAACAGGTTCCGGCGCCATTATGGTGCCTCCCGATAAGGTCAATGAAATAAAACTTAAACTGGCCGGACAGGGCTTGCCGAGAAGCAACAGCCTGGGCTATGAACTGCTGGATAAAGAACAGAGCATGGGCGCCAGCAAAAGTGTAGAGCTGGTACGTTTCCAACGCGCTCTGGAAGGCGAGATTGCACAAACCATTATGGCTATCCAGAGCGTAAAATCAGCCAGAGTGCTGCTGGCGCTGCCGGTGCAATCGGTGTTTATTCGTGAACGCAAGAAGCCCAGCGCCTCCGTCATCGTCAACCTGTACCAGGGCAGGTCATTGGACAAAGGCCAGATTGAATCGATTATTCATCTGGTGGCCTCCAGTGTGCCCCAGCTCGAAGCGGAGCAGGTGACGGTTGTTGATCAAAAAGGCCGCCTGTTGAACAGCAAGGATTCGTCATTGGGCTATCTGACCGCCAAGCAGTTCGATTACAAGAAAGATATTGAAGAACACCTGATGCAGCGCATCGCAAATATTCTGACGCCATTAGTAGGCGACGGCATGCGCACACAAATATCCGCCGATGTCGACTTTACCGAGACCGACAAAACGCAGGAAAATTTTGACCCGAAATCACCCGTGCTGAGGAGCGAGCAGTCGTCGGAAGAGCAAAGCACTTTGCCTGCGGTTCAAGGCATACCCGGGGCATTGTCCAACCAGCCCACACCGGCCGGCGCTGCACCGGAAACGACTGCGACAACCAATCCGGCACAAGGCCAAGGTCAGGGCCAGGCGGCAAAATCAGCGACCGCAGGCAACTCAAACACCTTGCCCAGCTCATCATCAAAAAATGCCACCAAAAACTTTGAAGTGGATAAAACCATTACGCATACCCGCTTAGCTACCGGACAAATGCGCCGCCTGTCTGTCGCCGTGGTTGTAGATGACCGCCATACCACCGGGCCTGACGGGAAAATAAAAAACGAACCTTATACGCAGGATGACATTGACCGCTTTACTAACCTGGTAAAGCAGGCGGTAGGATTCGACAACGCCCGCGGCGACCAGGTCACCGTAACCAATGTTGCGTTCAAAGCCCCTGAAGCGCCTGAAGCGTTGCCCGAACTTCCGCTTTGGGAGCAAGGCTGGTTTATTACACTGATGAAACAGCTTGCTGCCGTACTGGCGGTAATCTTCCTGATTTTCGGCGTACTGCGCCCCACGATGCGGCGTCTCGTCGGTCGTAGCGAAGAAGAAATCAAGGCGGAACTCATGGCGGCAAAAGCAGCGGAAACCCAGGCCCTGGTCTACGATGAAAACGGTATTCCGATTGCGACCCTGAGCGAAGAAGAAGCCGCGCTCCCATCACCCGAGACTGTCGACATGCTGCTTCTGGATACACCCCAGACTTACGAACACCGATTGGAGTATATCAAAAAATTGGTTGATAATGACTCCAAGCTCGTAGCGGAAGTCGTAAAATCATGGATTAAATAAATGGCTAAAGAATTAAATCAAACTGAACGCGCTGCCGTGTTGATGCTGGCGTTA
>Ga0163199_1000476_pt1 | contig 25403 bp, 21 predicted proteins | sample PL_2010_150m_FD_113537 | JGI IMG/M metagenome (GOLD analysis project Ga0163199, IMG submission 113537) | Freshwater microbial communities from Powell Lake, British Columbia, Canada to study Microbial Dark Matter (Phase II) - PL_2010_150m | ecosystem: Environmental > Aquatic > Freshwater > Lake ...
GGTCCGGACCGCACGCGTTCGGGATTTTTTGTTCGCAAGGCGCTCGAGATCGGAAGGGACTGCGAGATGAAGTCGATCGCCCCGGAGGCGTTGACCACCGAGCCCCTCGACGGGTTCTCCGCGGTTTTTCTCGCGGGCATTTCCCAAATTGATGACCGCTCGACCGTCCGACTGGAGCGGTATCTGGAATCCGGCGGCACGGTTTTTGTTTTTCCCGGTGACGCGACCGATGCCGACGGGATGAACCGCATCGATTGGCTTCCGGTCCGGATGGGAAAGCTCACCGACCTGCCGGCCGGCCGCCAGGCGGTCTTCGCGAAAGTTCCCGACCATCCGGTTTTCGTCAATTCCTGGAGCGCCCAGAACCCGTTTCCCGCGCTGCCGCAACGAAGGCTGGTGGATCTGAAGCCGACGAGGGACGCCCGCGTCCTTCTCACGATTGCCGACCAGCCGTTTTTGATCACCGCCGCGCATGGGGCGGGACAGGTCTTTTTCCTCAACGCGTCTCCCGATCGCTCGTGGGGAGATTTTCCGCTGACGGCCTCATTCCTGCCACTGATGAAGCAGGTGGCAAGGCTCTCGGGCGCACGGGGAATCGGGGACACGTCGTTTCTTGTTGGGGATCCGGTTCCGGCGGCGGGCAGCCTCACCAACTCCGGACCGCTCACCCTCACGCTCCCGGACGGCTCGAAGAAACCCGTCCCGAAAAATGCTCCGCAGATTCTCGACTCCATCCCCTCTCTCGGTGTCTATCTTCTCGATTCGGAGTCCGAGGGAACCGTTCACGCGTTCACCGCGCGCCCCGATCCGGATGAAGGAAAACCCAGTCCCGCGCCACCTGCGATGCTTCAGGACATTCCCGGCCTCGAACGTGTCACTGGGCCTGCGGCCCTCCAGCAATGGCTGGGCGAGCAGCGCGGCATGACCCCCCTCTGGCCTCTGCTCCTGCTCGTCGCTCTGCTGCTTCTTGTGGCGGAGGCGCTCTTCGCCAACGCGGCGGCCAAACAACGCTCGCTCGGCGAGGCAAAACACATCGCCACCGGCCGCTTGAACCGCCGCCGCGCCGGGCAGCCGTTCCGGGAAGCCGGACTGAACCCGACGGAAACGGAGGCCCAATGATGAGCGCAATTTTCTGGGAGCCCCTTTTGCCGCCCGCCATTCTTGCGGCGCTGGGTCTCCTTGCATTTGCAATCACCGGGTGGAGCTTCCTCACCCAATTTCCCAAGTCTTCCCCGGGCCGCGTGATCGGCCTTGCGGTCCTCCGCCTGCTGGCGATCGCGCTTGTGCTGGTCATGCTCTTCCAGCCGAAGCGAAAAATCGAGGAGGTCACGGTCGTCAAACCCCAGCTCGCCGTGCTCCTCGACACCTCCGAAAGCATGACCGATCCGGTGGACCCGAACCAACCCACGCGCGCCGATGCCGCGAAAGCCTGGCTGGATTCGGAGGCATTCCAAAAGGCCCGCGAAAAGTTCGATGTCCGGCTGTTCCGCTTCGCCGACCGTCTCGAGGAAATTCCGGAAATCGATTCTGCAAAGAACACCGTATTCAACGGTGGCTCGTCTGTCATCCTCGGCTCCACGCTCCAGCTTGCCGACCGCTTCAAAGGCCAGCCTCTCCAGGCGATCCTCCTGCTCAGCGATGGGCAGGACACATCCGGAAACGCGAAGGACTTCACCTGGACCGGACAGGTTCCGGTTTTCACGTTCTCTCTGGAAAAGCCGTTCGCCCGCCCGGCCCGCCAGAAACGCCTCTCGCTCTCCGGAGTGGATTTCCCCGGCAAGGTCGTCGTCGGCACACCGGTGGATGTCAAATTCTCGGTCACTGCCTCCGGGATGGACGGACAGGTCGTTCCGGTCCAGCTCCGGCACGGGGAAAAAAACGTCGCGGAAACCAACCTCGCATTCAGCGGCGATGAGCAGACGAAGGAGGCCTCGTTCCATGTGACGCCGGACACGATCGGTCCCTGGGAGCTTGAACTCCGGGTCGCCAACGAGGCGGCCGACGAGGATGCGAAGTCCCACCCGATCATCATCCAGGTCATGCAGCCCGGACAGCGGATCCTCTACCTCCAAAACTCGCTGAGCCCGGATTTTAAATTCATCCGCCGCGCGATCTCCGGGAACAACGGCCCGGCTCCGGATGCTTTTGTCCGCTGGGCGGACGGGCAGCTCGCGGGCGTTGGATCGAATGCGCCGGCGCCGGAGATTTCGACGGCCGGGCTCACCCCCTATTCGATCGTCATTCTCGGCGACATTTCCTCGCTCAAGCCCTCCGAGTTCGACGCCCTCAAGGATTTTGTGAGCCGCGGCGGCGGGCTTCTGGTCATCGGCGGACCGAATTTCTTTCCATCCCCGGTCCTTGCCTCCAGCCCGCTGGGAAAAATCCTGCCGGTCACAACCCCGGCTCCGTATGAAAACCTGACCCTCCCGGTCGCGTTCACGGAGGACGGCCTGCGCCACCCGGCGCTGGGTCAGCTCTTCGGCAAGATTGCCAAGCTGCCTCCACTCCTCGGGGTCAACGTTAGCACCCCAGCCGGGGCCGGAAGCCAGGTTCTCATCGAGGGCAAAACGGACAAAGGCCCAATCCCGATCCTCGCGACCGCGCGTTATGGCGACGGGCGGGTCGTGACGGTGATGACCGACACGCTCTGGCGCTGGCATCTTGCTGCCACCACGCGAATTGACGGCCGCAACCCGTTCGACCTCCTTTGGGGGGAGATCATCAAATGGCTGGTCCCGGAAATGGCGAACCGCGAACGCGTGGACATCATTGATCTCTTTGCCGAGCGCGGAAACTACCTGCTCGGCGAACCGGTCGAAATGCGCGCCATCGTCCGCCTCGGCTCGGGCGAACCCGCTCTTCCCCCCACCCTTCCGCTCAAGGTGAAGACGCCGGATGGAAAGACGTTCGAGTATCAGATGGCTCCCGGTGATGTTTCGGTTCCCGGGAGCGCCGCAGTGCGCGGGTTCCGCGCGAAAATCGAGACGAACACCACCGGGGTGTTCGTCGCGACGACCTCCGCCACCATCTCGGGACGCCCGCTCACCGGCGAGGCTCGCTTCGTCGTCAACCGGCCGTCCACCGAGAAGACCGGTGAACCGGAAAATGCCGCGTTCCTGGAAACTCTCGCGAAGCAGTCGGGCGGGCAGCACTACCAGAAGGATCAGGCGGACGCCTGGCTGGATGACATTCCGTTCCAGGAGGACAACTTCACCCGCATCACCGTGGAACCTCTCTGGAACAACCCGATTCTGCTCGGCTTCCTGATTGTGATCATCTGCGCCGAATGGTATGTTCGCAGACAGGCTTCCCTCCCCTGAAAATATCCCACCACTATGAAAATCCACCTCCTGCTCGCCCTCCTCGCTCCGCTGTGTCTGGCCGCCTCCGACGGCTCGAACCTGATTCCCAACGGGGACATGAAGGCCGCGGATCCCACACAGGGATTCTTCATCTCGTTCCCCTACCAGGGGGCCTATGTGAAAAACGCGGATTTCGTGAAACTCGGACAGCTCGGCGGCCGCACGTGCATCGTCATGCAGGGAACGGACAAATATGCGGGCATGAAAGGGATGAAAGTGCTCAGCCCTCTGGCCAAGGTTGAGGAAGGAAAATCCTACAAGGCGAGCGTTGACTTGTATCGCGAGCTGAAGCAAACGCACTTCAAGGTCTTCGTGGAACTGTATGCCGAGGATCCCCGCCCCAACCCATCGATCTCGTCGGTGCAGACAATGCAGATTCCCGCCGGAGACGGACATCCCGCGCTGGTCGAGGTCTATAAAAGAGATCTCAACATCAAAACGGGGATTCCGCTCAACGAATGGACGAAAGTGGAAACCGACCTGCAGGTGCCGGCCAAGGAAAACCTGAAGGTGCTCGGCAAACCGGCTGTGGCATCGTATGCGACAATCAAGGTGATTGTCCTCGGAGCGGGGTCCTTTGATTTCATCCACACGGCAGGAGCCACGAATTTTCAGCTGAAATAGCCCCATGCAATCCTCGAAGCAAACCTGCATCCGCCTCGAACAAGTCGGTTCGCGCATCCGCATGGCGCGGGCCGGGCGCTGGCTTCTCGCCGGTCTGGCCGTCTGCGGGGCGCTGCTGCTTTTGATGGCAGGCCTGGACCGGTTCTTCCGCTTCGGGCCGGTCGGCAGGTGGACAGCATTCGTCATCACCCTCCTCCCGCTTCTCGCGGCGATTGTCATGGCGGTTTATTCGTGGGGACGGCGGCTCAGCCTCGATGCCGTGGCTCGTTGCGTCGAGAAGGCGACGGCCGGAGGCGGGGGAGACAACCCGCTGATCAGCGTCGTCCAATTTCACCGGCTTCTTCCCGAGTCCTCCTCGTTCCGCAAGGCTGTCATCGGGGAAATCAAAGACCCGTTCCCGCAGGTCAAATGGGGACTCGTTTTCAACGCGACCTGGCTCGGTCGCGTGGCGCTCGGTCTGGGAGCCATCCTCCTCGCCGCCACGACGTGGGGAGTTGCCAACCCGAAGACCTTCGGCAATGCGGTTTCGCGGCTGGTTCTTCCGGGAAGCCAGATCGCGCCGCTCACTTTCACAAAACTCGCGAAGCTGGAACCCGGCGACGCAACGGTCATCCACGGAAGCCCGATCTCGATCCACGCCGAACTCACCGGGGTCATTCCAAAATCCGTCTGGCTGCGCTACCGCGAAGAGGGAGGCGAATGGCAGCAAGCCCCGATGAAGGGGGATGCCGCCAAGGGGGCATTCAATTTCGAATTTCCAAAAGTCTTCACGTCGTTCGTCTATCAGGTCGTCGCCTCGGACCTCACCACCCAGCAGTTCCGCGTCAAGGTCAACCCGCGCACCGCCATCAGCAAGGTCCGGACGATCGTCACGCCGCCCACCTACTCCCTCCAGAATCCGACGGTGATCGAATCGGGAACCGTGCTCCCAGAGCTCCTCCCCGGCAGCAAAGTTTCCCTGGCCCTCACATTCAACAACCCGGTATCGAAGCTCCGGGTCGCGGGCTCACCGAAGACCTCCTGCTCGCAGCCAGCCGGAGATTCCCAGACATGGAATTTTGAAGCGTCCGTCTCGGTTCCGGAAACATTGCTTCTGGAATTCCACGACTCCGCCGAAACGGTTTCCACACAGACCATCGAAATCAGGACGACCGCGGATGCACCGCCGGAGATCACGCTGGAGACACCTCCGGAAGGCTCGACGGTGGTCGCGAAACCGGGCGACCTCGTGGACATCCGGTTCAAGGCGGCCGACGCAGTCGGCATCGCAAAAGTTTCCCTGATGTCCGAGGACCCCTCCTCCGGGAAAATGACGCCGGTTCATGAGTTTCCCGACGTGGCTGGCAAGACAACCTACGCGGGCGCATGGTCGCTTCCCGTCCCCGCGCGGACGGGTGGCCAGGACCGCCTCACCTACAAACTGATCGTCGAGGACGGGAACACGATCACGGGGCCTGGGACGGCGGCCTCGCCAGCCATCACGATTTCGGTGACGGACTCCGCCGGAGCAGCAACCACCGAGGCCAAAGCCAAGGATGCCGCACTCAAGGGGCTCGACCATTTGGTCGAACTTCAGGAAAGCAACCTCCGTGCGACAACGGCTGCAAAATCGCGGAAGGATTCCGCAGCGGCTCCGGCGCTGCTGACCGCACAGAGCGGAATTTCCGACATGATGCTCTCCCTCTGCTCCGGGGCGCAGACCATCTCGACAGCGATGCGTGAAAATCTCCTCGGCATCCTCCGCTCCGAAATGCCGCAGGTCATCTCCTCGCTTCGCGATGCCGCCGCCTCCAAGTCGGCGGACATCACCGCCAAGACGCTTGGCTCGGCGGAGACGATCGAGTCGCTCATCCTGTCCAAATTGAAAGGCACCGCGACCGCCGCCTCCAGCGACCTCGAACGCAAGGAAGCCGGCGCCACGATCTCCGCGCTGGAAAGCCTCCTGTTCCGACAGCGCGATCTCTACAAGCTGACCAAGGGAGCCCCTCCGGAAAAAGGTCCGGCCCTCTCGGCGACGCAGGATGAAATCGCCGCCGCCGCCGGACAGGTCAAGGGCGAGCTTCTGGCCGCCGGAAAATCCGCCTCCACCGGAGACGAAGCCCTCCGCACGCGCCTGCTCAAGGTCGCAGACCTCTTTGAGCAGAACAAAATCGCGGACAATATGTTCCGCTCCGCCGAGCAACTCGACTCGAAGGACATCGCCGCCGCGACCACCACCGAATTATCCCTGATCGAAAAGCTCACCGAAATGGTCAAGCTCCTCAACGAATGGCAGGTCGCCGCCGCAACGGAGGAAGCGAAGGAGACGACCGCAGCGGCGGAACAGATGAAGTCCAAGCTCGAAGTCCTCGCCACGATCCAGCAGGCCATCGTCGAAAAATCGAAGGAATTCTCGCGCAAGAACGCCTCCTCGCCACAGGACCTAGCGGTCGTCGCGGAAATCAAGGAGCTCAAAACCCAGATCCAGCAGGCGGCTGAGCAGATGGTCACCGACCTCCATACATTTCCCGACATCCCGGCCACGGAACAGCTCATGGTCCAACTCTCGGAAATCGTTGAAAAGATCGAACAAAACGACGTGGAGAAATCGGAGGAAGGCGAAGTCAAGGTCACGACTTACGACATGGAAAAAGAGGAGAGCGTGCTCAAGGACATCGAAGAGGCCGCGAAGGCGGAAGCGCTCGATCCGCAGGCCGAATCCTGGGCCGCAGACATCAATGATCCTGCCAAAATGCAACAGGAGGCCTACGACGCGAACGAGTTTCCAGAGATCCCGAATGTCCCGCTCCCGGAGACGTATCAGGACACCGTCGGCGAACTGCTGAAAAACGAGGAGAAGGTGGACAACGACGACACGGCCACCAATAAATTCAGCGCCACCATCAGCGGGGGATTCAAGGGGCAGGAGGGCGATATGGCCACGATGAGCGGCATGGGACAATCGGGATCAGAAAAACCCAGCCACAATGAGCAGTCGGGCCGCAGTTCGGGAGGACGAAGCGGCATGGCAAACGGCGAAATGACCGGCAGCACCGCCAACAACCTGGAGGGGGACAAGGCGGATGCCCGCCGCACGAAAGATTCCCAGCAGCGCGGCTACGTTGATGATCCGGCCGGTATGCAGGAAACCGCCGCTACGGGCGGCGGCAAGGGGTCGGGGTTCAGTGACCGCGAGGGCATGGAAGGCGACGGGGTCGTCCAGTCGGCCGCCGCTCCGGAGATCGCAGCCGCCAACGCGAAGGCGGCCGCCCAGGCTCAACTTGCCGAAAAGGCCTCCACCCAGGCCGCCAAAGCCGAGATGTTCTACATCAATGCCGACGGGATGAAGGAGGTCGCCCGCCTCATGGATGCCAATGCAGCCGCCCTCCGCGAAGGCCGGACCGCGGATTCCAAGGGGCTCCACCAGCAGATCGTGACGCGCCTCCGCCAGATGCAGGGCGGCCTGACGAGCGGAACCACCGTTCTCGACAACAAAGGCTCCGGCTCACGGCCCGGTGCCGATGCCATCACAGGCGGCGACGAAGGCCGAGCGCCCGAGGGATACCGCGATCAGGTGGCCGATTACTTCCGCCGACTTTCCGAGTAGCCGCCATGACGTCATTTTTTTCAAGCCCGTCCGCCCGTCGCTTCGTGCCGGTCCTGTCCGCCCTGTCCCTTTTCCTCGGCGGAGCTTCCGGTGCGGAGGATTGGAAAATGCCGCAGCTCAACTACCGGATGCCGGTCCGCGTCAAATCGCAGCCATCCCAGCCAGCGAACGGCTTCCTCATCCGCCTTCCGGATTTCGGCCAACTCCGGCCGGATGGCCGGGATATCGTTCTATTCGACGCCGCCGGTGGCATGGTGCCCATTCGCATGGTCTATCAAAAGCCTGGCCTGCACTCCCTGATCCTCGCCAAAGATCTCAAACCGGGCACCCCCTACACGTTGTATTTTGGAGGCGAAGCGCCGACCAAAATCCAGATCCCGAGATGGGAGCCGGCCACCAGTCTTTTCTTGGAGACGAGGCCTCTCCAGGAAAACCTGAAAAACGCCTCATGGACCAAGCTGGAATCCCTCTGGTCGAAGACCACGGCCTCGTTCGGCGCGGACTTCGTCGACTCCATCAGCCACAGAGGAAATCCTTTCGGCCCGCATTTCGGCTACATCAGCCGCTACACCGGCCGGGTCGCATTCCCCGACCGCAAGGAAATCGAGCTTTACGGATGGGGGCTGGATGCGGCCGGATTCAAACTGGACAACAAACCGCTCTTCTTCCAGCAGGTCCCGGCGGACGTGAAATATCTGTCGCACAAGGGAAACATCCAGACGAAGCGCATCCCCGTTCCCGCCGGGCCGGTCGCAGTCGAGGTGCTCCAAGGCAAAGAACCGCAGGGCGGAACCATTGAGATGGAGGGCATGGTGGACTTCGGCTGGGTGGATCCCAAAATCGCGGCAGAGGCGGCCCGCGTCACGAGAGAGAACGATAAAGCCGCCAGCGAGGATCAAAAAACCAAGCCCCCGCAGCCATTCACTCCGTTCCCGAAAAACTGGTATGAGCACCCCGGCACCACCGAGGCAGGAGCGATCGAACGGATCAACAACGAGCCGGTGCCCCTTCCAGTCGTCACCCTCGAAACCTACATCGGCTGGAACGATCTCTGGATATTCGAGGCTTCGACGAAGCTTGCCTCCCCGCTGCCGCCGGGATGGACCGCAAGCTGGGAATTCGGCGCGGGTGGCAAGGCTACCGGCACCGAAATCCGCCAGGCCCTGGCGGGAATCGAGCCCCAGCCGGTCCGGGTGACCCTCACAAACGGCACCTCCAAACTCACCGGCTTCACGAGCCCGAATACATTCGCCGAGGTCCGCGAGGCCAGCATCAACGAGCCCGCCGACACCGCGCGCTACTGCGAACTGATCGGCGCGGCCGCCCCGGAATCCCTCACTCCCGCCGCGCTCGGGCCGTTTTGCGTTTTCCTTGCTGAATTCGGCCCGGCCGATCTCCTGAAAAAATTCACTCCGGTATGGATGAATAGCGACCGGAATTCCCCGCTCTTGGAAAAGGTGATTCCCTCCTACATCAGCGCCCTGGCCCAGACAGCGCCGAAGGAGGCCCTCGAGGTGCTCAAAAAAGCGCGGGCCGACTTCCGCTCGCCCGAGATGCAAAAGAAGCTGGCGATCCTCCAGCTGGACATCCTCGTCTTCATCCTTCAGGACCCCTCCGCTGCCGAGCAGGGGCACTCACTCTCGTTCCTGCTGAAAGGAACGCCCGAAGAAAAGCTCGGTGACATCCGCACGGGCGATCTCTACCGCCTCACCAACCAGCCGGAGAAGGCGATCGCCGCCTACCAGGCCGCGCAGAGCCCGGAGGCCCGGACAAAAAAACAGGCGGCCATGGACCAGTCCACCTCGATGCAGGTCAAAAACCTCATCGACGGCGGCGAACCCCGCGACGCCATGAACACGCTCGCCGCATGGGAACTCCAGAACCCGATGGCGAAGCTCCAGTCGGATTTCCTCCTCCTGCGCTCGCGGGCGCTCATCGCTCTCGGACGCAACGCCGAGGCCGCCCGCGAACTCCAGTCGTTCGCCGAACTCAACCCGGACAGCCCGTATCAGATCGACACCGACTTTTATCTCGCCACCGCCTTCAAGGGCCTCGGGCGCACCCGCGAAGCGGAAGATTTATGGAAAAAGATCATCGAAAAATACCCAAAAAGCGAATTGGCCCGCGAAGCCGAACGCCTGCTCGGTCAGTGAAGCGCCTCGTCATTCTTGCACTGGTCTCCTCCGGAATCATACGCGCGGAGATCTATGACCCGCCGACATCCTCCCCGGGTGGCGTTCGCGGAAGCGTGAACTCCCCGATCAGCGCGGCCGTCCTCGTCGGGGCGAACCTGACTTCGATTTACAGCGGAACCGTCTCACCGGACCACAGAACCTTCGAGTTCAAAGGCATCCCGGTCGGAAAATACGACATCCTCCTCTTCGACGAGCCTGCGGACAAGAACCGGAAGGGAGCGATCTATTCCGGCCTGACCGTCACGCCGGGGACTGCGGAAGTGCCCGCCCAGTTCGCCGACCGCTTCATGGAACGGACCCGCCTCAACGACAAATTCTTCTCCCGCTTCAACATCGCCGCCTTTTCCTTCACCGAGGGGAATTCCATCGGCCTCGCCGTCATTGAGCGCATCAAGGAAAGCCCGATCACCCACATGGACGGAACAGTCCAGACCCACTACCTCCGCCGGGTTGAACTCGCGACGATGGAACTCGCCGTGGACGACTGGAAGACGAATACGAACCGCCACGTCTACCGTGTCGAGATGCCGATGGAGACCGGAAAGCCGTTTCTCGATTACATCCCCGTCCCGGCGCTCGGACGCATCCGCGTCGTTGACTCGGTGAAGGACCTCGGCCAGATCAGCCTGCCGGTGGTCGCTGGCACGAAGGAGTAGCCGACGTCAAAAGGTAAAAAGTTTTTCTGTCCGCCGCGATGCGGGCTTGATGAATCGCCGGCTGGCAGGCAAAGTGTGCAGCCTATGAGCAGACTGGAAGGAAAAGTGCTGGTGGCGCAGGGCGGAGGCCCGACTGCGGTAATCAATCAAAGCATCGTTGGAGTAACCCTCGAAGCGCGGAAATTCGCCCAGGTCAAGGCGGTCTATGGAGCGATCCACGGCGTGCGCGGAATCATCGAGGAGGATTTCCTCGACCTCACCCGCGAGACCTCGCACAACCTTGAGCAGGTTGCCGACACACCCTCCTCCGGACTCATGTCCACGCGCGACAAACCGGATGAGGAATATTGCGCCCGCATGTTCAAGGCGATGCAGAAGCACGACATCCGCTACTTCTTCTATGTCGGGGGCAACGACTCCTCCGACACCGTCCGCATCGTCAATGAGCAGGCGGAATCCGCAGGCTACGATTTTCGCGCCATCCACATTCCCAAGACGATCGACAACGATCTCGCGGTCAACGACCACTGCCCGGGTTTCGGATCCGCCGCGCGCTTTGTGGCGCAGGCGTTCATGGGGCTGAACCTCGACAACCGCGCCCTGCCCGGAGTTTTGATCGGCGTCGTGATGGGCCGCCACGCGGGCTTCCTCACGGCCGCCTCGGCGTTGGCCCGCAAATACGTGGATGACGGCCCTCACTTGGTTTATGTGCCCGAGCGCGCGTTTTCGACCGAGCGTTTTCTCGCCGATGTGGATCGTGTTTACAAGGAGCACGGCCGCTGCATCGTCGCGGTCTCCGAGGGGATTCAGGACGAGAAGGGCGAAAGCATCGCCGCAAAACTCTCGAAAGAGGTCGAACGCGATGCCCACGGCAACGTGCAACTCTCCGGCTCCGGTGCGCTGGGCGATCTGCTCGGCGACGAGGTGAAGTCAAAACTGAAAATCAAGCGCGTGCGCTCCGACACTTTCGGCTATCTGCAACGCTCGTTCTTGGGCGTGGTCAGCAACCGCGATGCCCGAGAGGCACGCGAGGTCGGCGAGATCGCTGTCCAATACGCCATGTGGGACAACGTGGACGGATCAGTCGTCATCCGCCGCCCCGTCCTGAACTACAGCGCCTCCTACGACCTGGTCCCCATCCGCGAAGTGGCGGCAAAGACCCGGCATATGCCAGATGAATTCCTCATTCCCGAAGGCAACCATGTGACGCACGAGTTCCTGAGCTACTGCCGCCCGCTGGTCGGCTCAAACTTCCCCGAACCCCACAGGCTCCGGGCGCCCCGGGTTCCGAAGATCGAGTAAGTGGAACTTCCAGGGCGATCATAGGCGGTAGTTCCTTCGCTCTGCACCCCCGACCGACCGATTGACCCGTGGGACTTCTCAAGGACATTCTCTCGATCAACAAGAAGCCGGAGTCCTGCCGCGACTACGGGACCTGCGGTTGCGCGCACACGCCGTCGATTCCCAAGCATGTCTTCATCGAACTCAGCGGCGCGTGCAATCTGGACTGCACGTTCTGCGCGTATTCCTGGTCTTCCCGCCGCCGCGGGCGCATGGACCTCGGCCTGCTCGAAAAAATCCTGAAGGACCTCCGCAAGCTGGAGCCGATTGACTACATCATGTTCTCCGCGCTCGGCGAACCGACCCTGCACCCGGAGTTCGACGAGGCGTGCCGGATGGTTCACCGGGCAGGATACCATCTTGTCGTCACCACGAATGGAACCCGTCTCCGTCCGGAAATGGTGTCCCTGCCCATCGACGAGCTTTTCATCAGCTTCAATACCCCATCCCCCAAGGCTTATGAGATGAAGCATTCAGCGGTGCCTCTTCCCAAACTGATCAGGACAATCCGTGATTTCATCGACGCGGTGCCGTTGTTCGACACCAGCATCTACCTCTTCACAGAAAACCGGCTGCACTACCCTGATGCGGGACCTCTCATTCGACCGGATGATCCCGCCTCCGCCCGGCACCTGCAAAAGCTTTTGCGCGAGTGGAACCCCACCATCGAGATCCTCTCCCCCATCCCGGATACCATTGAGATCCAGCCGCATGTTTATGCCCGTCTCAAACCGCTCACCCTCTGGGCGAACTGCAATCCACCGGCTCACATCGAAATCGAGGAAGCCGTCTCCATTCCGGCTGCGACCTGCAATTACTACAAGCACCACATCAACGTTCTCTGCGACGGCGAAGTCTCGGTCTGCTGCGGTGACTACGACGCATCGATCAGCCTCGGCAATGTTACCACCGAACCGCTGCGAAAGATCTTTCTCCGGAAATACGAAACCCCGGACCTCGCGGTCCATTCCATCTGCCGCCGCTGCAAGGGAAAGATCGCTTCGTGAATCCTCACAGCAGGAGGAAGGGTTGGTCTTTCCAAAATACTCTTTGCTCAAAAAATATTCTGTGAAAATCCGCGTCAATCTGCGGTTTCTACGGTAAAAATCATCCATGAAAAAGTCGGCTGATTTCCTCCTCGAAGCCAAACGGGACTCCCGGAAAATCGCGTGCCTGACGGCATACGACTATCCGACGGCCCGCCTGTTGGACGGCGAGGATCTCGACATTCTCCTCGTCGGAGATTCGCTCGGAATGGTGGTCCTCGGCCACCCGGACACAACATCCGTGAGAATGGACGACATGCTCCATCACACACGCGCGGTGGCGCGAGGGGTGGCTCAGGCATGGATTGTTTCGGATCTTCCCGCCGGGAGCTGCCCATCCCCGGAGGCGGCCGCGGAAAATTCCGCGCGCCTGATCGAGGCTGGGGCTGACGCGGTGAAGATCGAAGGCGGCCGGGAATGCCTGCGGATGATTGAGGCGATCCGTGGAGCCGGGATTCAGGTCGTCGGACACCTCGGCATGCTCCCTCAGCGCGTTGTAGAGGAGGGAGGCTACCGGATCAAGGGCCGCTCGGACAGCGAAGCCGAGCGTATGATGGACGACGCGAAAGCTCTGGAAAATGCCGGCGTCGCAGCGATCGTGCTGGAACTCGTGTATCCGCCGGTCACCGAACAGCTCACCTCGATGCTCAGAATCCCCACGATCGGAATCGGGAGCGGTCCGGCCTGCGACGGACAGATCCTCGTCATCCACGACGTCATCGGGCTCTTTCCCTGGTTCCGGCCGAAATTTGCAACGGCCCGGGCGGATGTCGCCGGTGAGATCCGGCGCGCGGCGGCGGAATTTGTGCAGGCGACCCGGTCAGGCGGTAAGGGCAAACCTCTCTGAGCCGAGGAGACCGGATTTTTCGAGGAAGTAGTCGTAGCCGCCCGCGTAGGACGTAACGGTCCCCGCGTTGATGTGGAGGATCCTGTTGGCGAGCTTGCGGATGAAGTGGACGTCGTGGGAGATGAACACCAGCGTGCCTTCGTAGGCCTCGAGCGCGAGCACGAGCGACTCGACCGTGAGGATGTCGAGGTGTGTGGTCGGCTCGTCCATGAGCAGAAGGTTCGGCGGATCGACCAGAAACTTGATCAGGTTGAGACGCGTCTTTTCTCCCCCGCTGAGCACTGCGGTTTTTTTGTGGAGGTCGTCCTTGCGGAAGAGGAACGAGCCGAGGATCGCGCGGGCGTCCTCCTCACGCAGCGTGCCATTCGCGGCGAGGACTTCCTCAATGACGGACTTTGCGGGGTCCAGCATCGCCGACCGGTGCTGGCTGAAGTAGCCGATCTTGGAATTGTGCCCCTCCTGGCGCACTCCTTTCTGGAACGGGACGATCTCCGCGAGGATTTTGAGGAGCGTCGATTTTCCGGCGCCATTCGGTCCGACGAGGGCGGTCCGTTCGCCGCGCTCGATCAGGAGGTCGAGGCCGCGATAGACCGGGTTGTCGCCGTAGGCCATGTGGATCCCCTCCAGGCTGATGGCGCGCTGCCCGCCTCGCGGCGGCTGCGGGATCCGGAAGCGGAACGGCTTCTTCGGCGCCTCCGGACGCTCGACTTTTTCCATCCGCTCGATCTGCTTGAGCTTGCTCTGTGCCTGGGCGGCCTTGGAGGAAACCGAGCGGAACCGGTCGGCAAATTCCTGCAGGGCGGAAATTTCCTTCTGCTGGTTTTTGTATGCGGCCGCCTGCTGCTCATAGTTCGCCTCGCGCTGTCGCATCGCCTCGGAATAATTCCCGGTGTAGGAGACGATTTTCTTGTTGGTGATCTCGAAGACCTTGCCCACGAGGGCGTCCATGAACTCGAGATCGTGGGAAATCAGGAGCACCGCACCGGAATAATTCTGGAGATATTTCTGGAGCCAGAGCAGAGAGAGCAGATCGAGGTGGTTCGTGGGCTCATCTAGGAGGAGGAGATCCGGCTCCATCACGAGCAGGCGCGCCAGGTGGGCACGCATCACCCAGCCGCCGCTCAGCTCCCTGGCCGGACGCTCGAAATCCTGATCCCGGTATCCGAGGCCCTTGAGCATCTTGCGGGCTTTGGCCTCGACGTGCGGGTTGCACAGCGCCTCGTGTTTCGCATGGGCCTCGAGATATTCCGGACCGTCAACGATGCCTTGCTTTTCCAGTGAGGCGAGGATCGCCTCCAGAGCGGGCACTTCGCCCGCCCGCCCGGTTGCAATATCCAGAGCCGATTCGCCGCCGACAGCCTCGCCCTCCTGGGGAAGGTAGCCGAGCATCGTCCACTCGTCGCGCTGCACGGTTCCAGAGTCCGGCTCATCAGTTTTCAGGATGAGCGAAAAAAGTGTGGATTTGCCGGCGCCGTTCGGCCCGACAAGCGCCGTGCATTCGCCATAGTTGACCTGAAGGCAGGCATCCTCGAAAAGGACGCGCCCCCCATGGCTTTTTTTCAGATCCCGGATCGTCAGCATCGGCCGGTCCTCAGCGAACGATTCCGCGCTGGGAGGACTCGATGAAAGTGAGAAGATGGTCACGAACCTCCGACGCGGGCAGGTCGGATGCGATTTTCTCGCAGGCCTGTTTGACGTTCAGGTTCGCGCGGTAGAGGAACCGGTAAGCCTCGCGGAGCGAACGCACATCCGCCGCCGCAAACCCGCGCCTCTCCAAGCCGACCTGGTTGATTCCGCGGATCTCGGCGGGATTCCCGTCGGCGATCATATACGGGGGCACATCCTGCACGATCTTTGTGCATCCGCCGATGATCGAATGGCGTCCGATCCGGCAGAATTGATGGACTCCGGAAAGCCCGCCAACGACGGCATGGTCCTCAACGATGACGTGGCCGGCGAGGGTTCCGTTGTTTGAAAAAATGACATGGTCGCCAACCGTGCAATCGTGCGCGACGTGCGAGTAGGCGAGGAAATTCCCGTGGTTGCCGATCTTCGTCAGCGTGCCGGGAAGCGTCCCCCGGTTCACGGTGCAGAATTCGCGGAAGGAATTGTTGCTGCCGATCTCGAGTCGGGTCGGCTCGCCGGAATATTTCAAATCCTGCGAACGCTGGCCGATCGAACAATACGGGTAGAACACGTTGCCGCCGCCGATTTTGGAAGGCCCGGCGATCGTGACATGCCCGAGCAGTTGGCAGTTCGCGCCGATCTCGACGTCCTTGCCGACATGGCAGAACGGCCCGATTTCGGTCCCCTCGCCGATCACCGCGCCGGGATCGACGACCGCGCTGGGATGGATGCCTGTCATTTGTCAACCAGCCCGAACAGGAGCAACCCCTCGGAAACCACCTCGCCGTTGACAAGACACCGGCAGGCCGCCTTGCCAAGGCGCTTCTTTGCGCTTGTGAGTTCGCACTCGATGAAGAGCGTGTCGCCGGGCATCACCGGCTTGCGAAATTTCACCTCGTCCGCACTCATGAAGTAGCCGATTTTTCCGGCGTTCTCGGTCTTCAGCATCATCACAATGCTCGCGACCTGCGCCATCGCCTCGAGCTGCAGCACTCCCGGCATGACCGGATGACCCGGAAAATGGCCCTGGAAAAACGGCTCATTGATCGAGACCGCCTTGACTCCAACCGCCCGTTTGTCGTCCTGCAGTTCGATGATCCGGTCCACCATGAGGAACGGGAACCGGTGCGGGAGCACGCGCATGACCTCGTTGATGTCCATGGCACCGGACCCGGCGGTGACGGGGCGAGGGGCAGAGGCGACGACCTCGGCATGGCGGGCTGCCAGCTTCTTCGCCGCCTCGGTGTTGATGCCATGCCCCGGCTTGACCGCCACGACATGCGCGCGGAGCCTCCGTCCACAGAGGGCCAGGTCGCCGATGATATCAAGAATCTTGTGCCGCACAAACTCGTCCGGAAACCTCAGCGGTTCCTTGCTCAGCACGCTGTCCCCGCGGGCGACGATCGCGTTCTCCAAACTGCCTCCCTTGATGAGCCCCTTGTCCATCAGCGGCTTCACGTCCTCGTAAAAAACAAATGTCCGCGCCGACGCGATCTCCTTTTCGTAGAACTCGGGAGTGATCTCGGCGGAAAGGAACTGGGTGAAGCGCCCCTGTGGACCGACCTGCGTGCAGGAGATGCGGAACTTCGTGTCCGGAAGGATCATCAGGATCGATTCGCCCAGCTCGATCGTCACCGGCTCGGTGACCTCGAGGTAGCTGCGGGCGGCATCCTGGGCAACGATTCCGGCCTTCAAAATCATCTCCGCATACGCGGAGGCGCTCCCGTCGCCGATCGGCGGCTCGTTCGCGTTCATCTGGATGAGCGCATTGTCCACGCCGAGCCCGCTGAGAGCGGAAAGCACGTGCTCGACCGTGTGGATTTTCACCATCCCCTGAACAAGCGTGGTGGCGCGCTCGACGGTTTTGACATGTGCGGCGGCGGCATCCACGACAGGCTCGTCGGGAAGATCCACCCGCTGGAATTTGAACCCGTGCCCGACGGGGGCGGGCAGGATGGTGAGTGTGACGTTCTCCCCCGTGTGAAGGGTGCTTCCGCTCAGGGTCGCGGGTGATGCTAGTGTGCGTTGTTTATCCACGTGTCAATAAGGTGATCTGCTGTGCAGGACGTCGAGATACTTCTCGTTGCTTGCGCGAAGGCGCCCGACAAGCGCCCGGCCGATCGCGCCAAGGATTTGAATCGCTGCCGAGGGTTGGAGGCCGCCAAGAACGCCAATCGTCATGCGGGTGATCCGCAGGAGCACGCACCGCTCGATCGAGGTGACATCTGCCGACCGGGGGCCGTCGTCGACGAGGGAGATCTCCCCGAAAAAATCGCCGCTTTCGATTTTCGAAAACTCGATCTCGCATCCGTCGGCCTCCACCGTCACCTTCGCACTGCCTTCAAGAAGAACATAGAGACAATGGCCGGGATCGCCCGCGCTCACGATGCGGACCCCGGCTGGAAACTCGAGTATGTCGGTCAGCTTAAGGAGGGCCGCCTGTTCCTCCGTGCCCAGGCTGGCAAAGAGTGAGAACTTCTGGAGTCGGGGGTCACCCGCCTGCAGGACCGTTGTTATGTGGGATGATTTTTCCATCGAGCATTCGAATGCGGGCAGAGGCCATCGCGGCCACTGACTCGCTGTGCGTCACAATAACCAGCACGGCAATTTTTTGGGAAGCAATCTTTAAGAGTGTTTCGCAGACCCGGGCGGCATTTGCGGAATCGAGGTTTCCGGTCGGCTCGTCAGCGAGGAGAAGGCGGGGGCAGCCGGCAAGCGCTCGGGCGATCGCGGTGCGCTGCATTTCTCCGCCGCTGAGCTGGTGCGGAAAATGCCCCGAACGCGCGGAAAGACCGACCAGATCCAGCATTTCATCCACCCGCGGGGCGGCCTTGCGGGCGGACTCGCCCCTCAGAAGCAGCGGAAGCTCGACATTTTCCCGCACCGTCATCGCCGGCAGCAGGTTGAAAAACTGGAAGACGATCCCGAGGGTGTTTCTCCGATACGAGGTGAGCGCCCTCTCCCCTGCGCTGTGCAGCGGGATACCATCGACGAGGATCTCCCCCGAGGTCGGTCGGTCGAGTCCGCCGAGAAGATTGAGCAGCGTGCTCTTCCCGCAGCCGCTCGGTCCCGTGACGGTCACGAACCCGCCTGCCGGAATGTCGAGCGAAATGCCATCCAGCGCGCGGACGACGCCGCTGCCGGAAGAATACGTTCGCGTGACATTTCGGAGATGGATCATACTGTCGCCCACCATTGCCGCGATGTGACCCCTGTTCAAGCAGACTTCCAAATCCTCGGGGAAACTCCCGACCTGCTAGCCGTCGCCAAACCGGCCGGCCTCCTCGTGCATCCCACGAAACCGGACGGCCCCCGCACGCTCTGGGATGCCCTCCGGGAACTGCTCGGCTACGAGTTGCTCACCGGAGGACAGGTTTCGCTCATCAACCGGCTGGACCGGGAAACCAGCGGAACTGTGCTTGTGGCAAAATCTTCGGATGCCGCCCGGACCGCCGCCATGGCGATGCAGGAGGGAAAAATCCGGAAGTCCTATCTAGCGATCGTCCACGACTGGCCCCGGCAGGACGAATTCGAGGTCGATGCCCCGATCATCCGGCTCGGCGAGGTTGGAGAAACAACCATCCACCTTCAGCGAGCGGTGCATCCGTCGGGAGCCGGGGCAAGAACACGGTTCCGCGTCCTCTCAAAAATCGAGCGCCACCAAGGTCGATTCGCACTGCTCGCCGCCGAGCCGGTCACCGGCCGCACTCACCAGATCCGCGTCCACATTGCTCATGTCGGCCACCCGGTCGTCGGCGACAAAATCTACGGCCCTTCCCCGGAGTGCTACCTGGAATTCATCCGCACCGGCTGGACTCCACTCCTCGCGGAACGCCTGCTCCTCCCGCGCCACGCGCTCCACTCCGCATCCATCTCGCTCGATTGGAAAGGCACCCCGCTCTCCTGGTCCTGCCCCCTGCCACCGGATATGGCGGATTTCCTGAAAATCGCCGACAATCGCTGTCCCTGACCGGCATCCACCCACAGATGTCCCACCGCCAGCAACAGGAATTTCATCCGGATCAATGGCTCTTGTCTTTCTCCGAAAAACTTGGAATGATGCTGGTTCCTTCCCATGGCGTCTGATCATTTGGAAAACTGGTATCTGAGAAAGCACGATTCCGCAGAAATCTTCGGTCCTGTACGCTTTGAACAAATCCACTCTTGGGCGCTGACGGCGCAGATCAACTCCCAAGACATGGTTTCCATCGACAAGGAAGTGTGGACAAAAGCGCCGATGATTCCCGACCTCACGATGGACTGGCTCATCGAGGTCTCCGAGAATCTTCTCTACGGGCCGACCACGGCAGAGGCATTGATGGAGTTCTGCAGACTGGGAGAAATCACCCGGGACACCCCGATCATCAACTGCAAAACGGCAGAATCCATGTCGCTCGGAAAAGCGGCGTTTTTTACCGAGGGTCTGCCGGTGCCCGGACTGGATCCGGCAAAAGGCGGGATCCGCGTCAACCTTCAGAAGCGCATCCGCGAACTGGAATGCTCGCTGCTGGAAAAACGCCGCCAACTTGCCATCGCGCAGGAAACTATCGCCAAGCTGGAAGCGAAGGTCCGCGATCTGGATCACAAGCTGGCGGACATCCGCGCAGGCCGGAAATAGCCGCTACTTCGGGCCGGGCAGATAGGACATCGCCGCGATGACCGGGGTGGTGAGCACCGTTGTGGAATCCTTCTCGAAGGTATAAGCGAGCCGTCCGCCGACAAAAACCCTGTTCGGGGTGTATTCGGAAGAGTCGGCATTCGTTCCCCCGCAAATGATGATCTGGAGGGCGCGGGCCTGCTTGTTGGACGAGGTAAGTATGGCGTGAAGGTGTTTCCCGACACACACCGCATAGATGACATCTTCGGTGGTCCGGATCTCCAAATTGTCCCTGGCATGCAGTGACTCCACATCGAGTTTCTCGACACTTTTTCCGCCGGATGCCGGCGAAACAACGGTTCGGGGGGTGTCAATCGCCAACTCGCTGGAATCGTCGGAACTCATGAGCGGAAGTTTGCTGTCAGATTCTCCGGTTTGGCAACGCCAAATCAAAAGGGGCTTTCTTCTCCCCGACTCGCAGACGGCAAGCCCACATCCCACGTTTCCATGAGATCCTCCGGAAGTTCGGAGAGAAAACGCGACGGACGCTGGAAGTTGTCGCCGTATCCCGCGTTGAGGCGGAGTTCCGGATAGGTCAGGTAGAGGTCGTCCTTGCAGCGGGTGATCCCGACATAGAACAGCCGTCGCTCCTCCTCAATGGCCTCAGGACTCTCCAGGCTTCGCGCACTGGGAAACATGCCGTCGGCCAGCCAGATGAGAAAAACGACCTTCCATTCCAGCCCCTTTGCCTGATGCAGCGTGGAGAGCGTGATTTTTTCGGAGTCCGCCTCGCCGGCAAAGGCATCCGCCGTCTCAACTCCGCCAAGGAGGGCGAGTTGCGAAAGAAATTCCGCAGTCGAGTCGAACTGTCCGGCGAATCCCGCCAGCGTCGCGAGATCCTCGCGCCGCGCGTCAAAGTTCGCGAACTTCGTCTTCATGTAGTCCTCGTAGATGGCAAAGAGCACGCATTCCATCATGGCAGCAGGCGGCAGCGGGCCGGGCGCAGGCACGAGGTCGGAGACCGTATGGACGAGCTGCGCCCAGGTTTTCGCGGACTTGGCGGGGACTTTGAGCTTCAGGAGACCGGAAAAATCAGCGCCGCCCGCGAGAGCCGCGGACGTCTGCGACCAGAGGGTTTCGGAGGTCTTGTTCCCGATGCCGGGCAGAAGGCGGACCATGCGCTTGAAGGCGACTTCGTCGCGCGGATTCGTCGCAAATTTCATGAATGCGGCGACGTCCTTGACGTGGGCCTGCTCGAAAAACCGGAGCCCGCTCGTGATCGAAAACGGTATCCCCCGGCGGGTGAATTCCATCTGAATTTCCATCGAGTGGTAGTGCGCGCGATAGAGGACCGCCATCTCATGAAGCTCGATCCCCTCATCGCGGAGTTCTAAAACGCGCTGGGCGACAAAGGTGGCCTGTTGGGAATTCGTTTCGAGGCACACGAGAGCCGGACGGACCGGGTGAGACTTGCGGACAGCAGCAAGATTTTTCGGAAACTGGTTCTCGTTTCCGAGAATCGCAGCATTCGCGAGGTTCAGGACCTCGGGAACGCTGCGGTAGTTGGTCTCAATCTTGTAAACTTTCGCGCCTGCATGCCGCTCCGGAAACCGGAGGATGTTCTCGCAGTTCGCCCCGCGCCAGGAATAGATGCTCTGCGCGTCATCGCCGACAACCATGATGCTGCCGTGCTTCGCCGCGAGCAGATCGACAAGTTCAGCCTGGATCCGGTTCGTATCCTGATATTCATCCACGAGCACGTGGCGGAACTGCTGCTGATACCGTTCCGCAACATCCGGGTTGGTCAGAAGGAGCTCCAGCGTCTTGCAGAGAAGATCGTCGAAATCCATCGTGTTGGTTTCCTTTTTGCGGGCCTCATACAATCCTTGGACCCTTTCAATTTCGACCTCCAGAGGGATGAAGTAGCGGTATTTTTCCCCGAGAACTTTGCGGATTGGGGATCCGGTATTGATCGCGTAGCTGAAGATGTCGCCGAGAACCTCTGCCTTGGGAAACCGGCGTTCTCCGGAAGAAAGCCCCTCCCGGGCGAGCACGCTGGCAATCAGGTCCTCCTGATCCTCGCGGTCCATGATCGTGAACCCCTGCCGGAATCCGATCCGCTCGGCGTGGGAACGAAGGATCCGGTTTCCGATCGAATGGAACGTGCCACCCCAGACTCCCTCGCCGCCGCCCGGAACCAGGGTCCGCACCCGGTCGAGCATCTCGTGGGCCGCCTTGTTCGTGAAGGTCAGAAGCAGGATGGAGCGCGAAGGAATTCCTTGTGCAAGGAGCCATGCCACACGGTAGGTCAGGGTGCGCGTCTTTCCGCTCCCGGCACCGGCAATGACCAGAGCGGGCCCCGGCGGCGAAGTCACAGCATCATGCTGCTCGGCATTCAGCTCCGCCGCAAAATCAATCGGCGGGACGGTCGGCGAGACATCAAGGGTATAAGCTCTGGCCACGCGTCACTCGGCTCCGGGGATCCGGAATTTTTCCATGGTCTCCGGGGACATTCCCAGTCCGTAGGCCAGGAGATTCACCGACTCGTTCCAAATCCGGGATTTACTGTCCCCCAGAACGATGGCGATAACATCCTTCCCGTTGTAGGAACCGCTGGAGATCAGGCAATGCCCGGCCTTTTCGGTATACCCGGTCTTCATGCCGTTGCAGAAGGAATAGTAACGCAGCACGCGGTTGGTATTTTTCCATGTGGTCGTTTTCCCCGAGTTGTAACGGAATGTGTAGAAGCGGCTCCTGATGATCTCCCGCAGGACAGGGTCGCGGTAGACCGCTCTCGCCACGCGGGCCATGTCCCGCGCGCTCGAATACTGGCCGTCGGCAGGCAGGCCGTTCGGATTCATAAAATTCGAGGAGTAGCCGCCGAGCGAGCGCATCGTGGAATTCATCCGGCCCGCAAAATCGGCGACGCTGCCGGCATTATCGCGGGCGAGGGCGCGGGCGGCGTCGTTGCCGCTGTGGACCAGCAACCCGTGCAGGAGCTGCGACCTGCTGTATTGCTGTCCGGGCCGGACATCGAGTTTGGTGGGTTCGCAGTTGGTATCCACCTCCTTGATTGTGACCATCTGCGACAGGTCACCCGCATTGGCGACAATGTAGGCCGTGAGAAGCTTCTGCGTGCTGGCGACCGGCCGCTTCTCATCCTCGTTCTTCTTCAAGATCACCCGCCCGCTGTTGGCGTCGAACAGGATCGCGGAATGCGCGGTGATAACCGGCGGCTCGACGGCTGTCAGCGTTCCGGCGGCAAAAAAAACAGTCAGGATCAGATGAGGAATTTTCACGGGCGGGACCCTACCTGTTTGCGGGCTCGGATTTAAGCACTTTCTCAATGGCCGTGTCTTTTTCCGCTCCGAGCTCGATCGCGCGGTAGTAGTGCCGCCGGGCCAGTTCGATCGCAGGGGGCTTCTCCTCCAGATAGAACACGGCGAGATTGTATTGCGCGTCGGCGTAGGTCGGATCGAGTTCGACAGAGCGTCGCAGTTCGGACTGCGCTCCGTCGATCCAGCCCTTCCGGCCGATGACGACCCCCAGGTAGTTTCTCGCACGCGGATTCCGGGGATCCTGCAAAACCGCCTGTGCAAGGGCGGCCAGCGCGTCGTCGAACTTCTCCTGGTCCATATAAATCATTCCCAGGGTCAGCCATGCTGCCGGATTTTCGAGACGGAGGGAAACCGCCTTTTTCAGAAGCTCCTCCGCACGCAGAGTGTTCCCGGAATAGAATTCAACAAGACCGAGATTCACAAGACCGACGAGACTGTCCGGCACGAGGGAAAGAACTTGCTCAAACGCCTTTCGCGCACCGGGGTAGTCTTTGCGCAGGAAGGCGGCGTTGCCTTGGTTCGCAGCCTCGCGCGCCACCTCCGGGACAAATGCACCCTCCTTTTTCCTGTCTTCGGCTTGAAGGGTCATGGACAGGAGAAAGACCACCGCAACGACCACAAGCAGTGTTGCCAGGAAAAGCGTCTCAGGCTTTCGCGCCTGTGAACCGGCTTCAACACAGGCGGAACGCCTGGGCTCCCTGCCACGGCCTGTCGTCACTTTTCCGCTCATTCGCCGGAGAGTTCCCTGGACCTTTGGGTCGCTGCGCTCACCGCCTCGATGATGGCGCTGCGAACTCCCCGCGTCTCGAGTTCCCTCAGCCCCGCCATCGTCGTGCCGGCCGGGCTGGTGACCATCTCGCGAAGGACGGCCGGATGCTCGGATGTTTCGGCCAGCATTTCAGCCGCACCGATCACGGTCTGCACCGCCAGATCAAGGGCCAGCTTGCGGGGAAGCCCGCAGGCGACTCCTCCATCGGACATGGCCTCGATCACGAGATAAATATACGCGGGACCGCTCCCGCTCAGCCCGGTCACCGCATTCAACATTTTTTCCTGGACGGGGAAAACCGCTCCGATACCCGCAAACACGGCCTCCGCCACCTCGACATCGGCGGGGGTCACGTTATCCGAGCAGGCATAGGCGGTGGCCGCACGACCGACCATCGCCGCCGTATTCGGCATGGCCCTGATCACCCGGCATCCATTCACCCGTTTTGCCAGGGAGGAGATCGATACTCCCGCCACGATGGAAACAATGAGCTTGTTCTCCAAGGCAGCCCCCGCCTGCTCGACCGCGCCGGCGACATCCGCCGGCTTCATGCAAAAGAGAACGGCCGGAGCAAAGGCCGCAGCTTCCGCATTCGAAGCAGACACATTCACGGAGGTCTCATCCTTCAATTTCCGGAGGAGCGCCGGCTCGGGGCAGGCGGCAATAATATCCGAGGGGCCGCAGACTTTGGCGCGCAGCATTCCCCGGATGATTGCTGAGGCCATTTTGCCCGCTCCCAAAAACGCAAATTTCATGGCGGGGAGCCTAGCACCGGATTCGGATGCGTGCGAGCGCCGATTTTCGAGTCGCATGCGCTGGTTCCTTGTCCATAATGCTGCGAATGGAAGAGAATTTTCCGAAAGGCCACGTTGAATCACTTTGGGCCCCCTGGCGGGTGGAGTATTTTCGAGCCGAACACCGGACAGGTTGGGATTTTTTGACCGAGGCGGCCCGGACCGACGACGATGCGGCCCACCTCGTCGTCACCCGCAGGAAGTCGAGTTTCCTCATCATGAACAAATACCCGTATTCCGCCGGACACCTGATGGCGGTGCCCTATCGGAAGACCGACAGGATGGCAGACCTCACCGGAGATGAGGTTCTTGAATTGTGGGATCTCTCCATCCATGCGCAGAGGCTTCTCGAGAAGGCCGTCCTGGCACAGGGGTTCAACCTTGGTTGGAACCTCGGCCGTGCCGCAGGCGCCGGAGTGGAGGGGCACATCCATATTCACATCGTCCCGCGCTGGGCCGGCGACTCGAACTTCATTGCCACCATCGGCGGAACGCGCGTCATCCCGGAGGCACTCCAACCGCTCTACGATCGCCTCGTTGCCATCCAGCAGGAACTTTCGTGAATTTATCAAAACTCGGCCAACTTCTGTCCGGCGGCAGCGGGATCGAGCAACTGATGGAC
>Ga0163199_1000477_pt1 | contig 25371 bp, 23 predicted proteins | sample PL_2010_150m_FD_113537 | JGI IMG/M metagenome (GOLD analysis project Ga0163199, IMG submission 113537) | Freshwater microbial communities from Powell Lake, British Columbia, Canada to study Microbial Dark Matter (Phase II) - PL_2010_150m | ecosystem: Environmental > Aquatic > Freshwater > Lake ...
CGCAATGCGGACCGGCACCGGGCTCACCAGGCCGCCATCGACATATTCCCGGCCATTGATGGCAACCGGCTGGAACAGGCCCGGCACGCTGCTCGAAGCGCGAACTGCCATCCCGGTGTTGCCGGTACGGAACACCACAAGCTCGCCGCTGTTCAGGTCGGTCGCAACCACCGCCAGGAGTTTGTTGAACTTTTCCAATGGCCGCTGACCGACGGCATTGTTGACGAAATTTTGCAGGGCTTCGCCTTTGAGTACCCCGCGATCAGGCAGCGACCAATCGGAAAACTGACTTTCTTCCAGCTTCAGGACCAGTTTCTGCAACTCGAAGCCGCTGTAACCGGCGGCATACAACGCGCCGACTACAGCCCCGGCGCTGGTGCCAACGACAATGTCGGGTACGATGCCCTGGGCCTCGAGCGCCTTGATCGCGCCGACATGCGCAAAGCCGCGGGTGGCACCGCCGCCGAGGGCCAGGGCGATCTTGACGTCTGGCCGTGGCGCCTGAGTGACCGTGGGGGGCGGTGTGGCACAGGCGCCGAGGAGCAGGCTGGCCAGAGCCGTCACGACCATGCGGCAGGAAGAGGAAATAATCGGGTTCATGGCGCTGAAGATTTTATCCCAGTGACACTCCGTTCACGGCCGCCGCTGCGCTAGAATTTTCCTCTCCCGCACCCAATTGGTCTGCCCATGACCTGGCGTAACCCAAGTTGATTCCCTGGTTGCAGCGAACGAACTGGTTTCCGCCGGTCGAGACAGCGCTGGTCGAACCCAACGGCTTGCTCGCCGCGGGCGGCGATCTCTCGGCCGAACGCCTGCTGTCCGCCTATCGCCGCGGCATTTTCCCCTGGTATTCCCCTGGCGAGCCACTCCTTTGGTGGAGCCCGGATCCGCGTATGGTGCTGTTTCCCAGCGAAGTCAAAATTTCCAGGTCGCTGAAGCGGAAGTTGAAGTCAGCCAACTATGAGGTCCGCCTCGACTCTGCCTTTGCCGAAGTCATCTCTGCCTGTGCCGGACCGCGCGAGGACGGCGCCGGCACCTGGATCAGCACCGAGATGCAGACCGCATACCGGCGCCTGCACCAGCTCGGCTATGCCCATTCGGTCGAGACCTGGGCAGACCAGGACCAGGGGAAAGCCCTGGTCGGTGGCCTCTACGGTGTCGCCATCGGAAGCGTGTTCTTTGGCGAATCGATGTTCTCCCGTGTCAGCGATGCCTCCAAGATCGCCTTGGCGCATCTTTGCCGATTACTTGAACGCCGCGGTTTTGCCGTGATAGATTGCCAGATGAATACCGCACACTTGGCCACCTTGGGGGCACGCGAGATTCCACGCAAGGAATTTGTCGCCGGTTTGGCGCAATGGACCGGCGATAGCGGCGCCGGGGCGGTCTCCGAGTGTCACGAACGCTGGCCGCTTGACGCTGCGCAGGAGTTGTTCCACAAGGCACCATGACCAAGCTCAATGAACCGCCCTTTTCGCAACTCCAGTTCTATGCGACCGCGCCCTACGGTTGCTCCTATCTGCCCAACCGTGTCGCACGTTCGCAGGTTGCCACGCCCAGCCACCTGATCGATCAGGCGACCTACAGCGAGCTGGTGCGCGCAGGCTTTCGCCGCAGTGGCGTGTTCACTTACCGCCCCCATTGCGATTCCTGCCGCGAATGCGTGCCGGCAAGGCTTTGTGTCGATTACTTCAGGGCCAGTCGCAGCCAGCGGCGATCCTTGAAGCTCCATGAAAGCCTGGTCGCCGTTGAGCGATCGCTGATATTCCGCGAGGAGCATTATTCCTTGTATCAGCGCTACCAGGAGGCGCGCCACAGTGGCGGGGGCATGGACCAGGACAGCCGCGACCAGTATGCGCACTTTCTACTGCAGACCCATGTCGAAAGCAGATTGATCGAATTTCGTGACGGTGCGGCCGGCGGACCGCTACGCATGGTAAGCATCGTCGATATGCTTCCTGACGGTCTGTCTTCGGTGTATACCTTCTACGACCCCAACTTGCCCGGCAGCAGCTTCGGTACTTATGGTGTCCTATGGCAGGCAGCCCAATGCGCCCACTTTGGCTTGCCTTATCTGTATCTCGGATATTGGATTCGGCAAAGTCCAAAAATGGCCTATAAAGCCAATTTCAGGCCGCTTGAGGGATTATTGCGCGGCCGCTGGCAAGTACTGGGCGACGAGGAACTTGGCGCCGGCGGCTGAGTTGACCGCAGGATTTGTCGCGCGACCCACTCGCGGAAGATCTAAATCAGAGCTTGATGGATCGCACTTGCAAGTTATCATCCTGTCCTGCCTCAACCCCACGAGTCGATTCAGCCAACCGGGAGTCGTTACCATGCGAACTGCAAGATCACTGGACCTGCAAGATGCCAAACGCATTGCCGAAGCGGCCGAAGCCGAAGCCAGAAAGAATAACTGGGCGGTGGTGATTGCCATCGTCGATGGCGCCGGGCACTTGCTGTACCTGCAACGTGACGATGGCGCTCAATTGGGGAGCCTGGACGTTGCCCTGGGCAAGGCCACCACGGCGGCATTGTTTCGTCGGCCAACCAAGGATTGGGAAGAGCGGCTGGCCGAAGGAAGGCTGGGTTTCCTGTCCTTTTCGAACCGGACGCTACTCGAAGGCGGTGTGCCGGTGGTCGTCGATGGGGAGGTCGTCGGCGCCATCGGCGTTTCCGGCGTCAAGTCCGGCGAAGATGCACAAATTGCCCGAGCCGGCGTTGCCGCGCTCGGCGCGGCAACCTGAACCAGCTTCGGGATCAAATTTGGAGCCCTAGACCACCTTAACCGAAAGCACGGGCAGGCCATCGATATGGCCTTCCATCAGATCACCCTTGACCACCGGCCCGACGTTCTCCGGAGTGCCCGAATAAATGATGTCCCCCGGAAACAGTTCGTTGGCTTCCGAGAGCTTGCTGATCTGCTCGGCCACCGACCAGATCATCTGATTCAGGTTGGCGTTCTGCTTGATCTGGCCATTGACCTTGAGGGTGATGCTGCCCTTGGTGAAATGTCCGATGCTGGCGAGCGGGTGGATCGGACCGAGCGGGGCGGAATGGTCAAAACTCTTGCCGATCTCCCACGGTTTCTTCTGGTCGCCCATGGCACGCTGCAGGTCGCGTCGCGTCATGTCGAGGCCGACGGTGTAGCCGAACACATGCTCCAGCGCCTGAGCAACCGGAATGTCCCTGCCGCCCTTGTTCAGTGCGACGACCAGTTCAATTTCGTAATGGTAGTTCTTGGTCAGCGACGGATAGGGATGGTCGGCCGTGGTGCCGGGGGCGACGTTCTGGATGGCATCGGTGGGCTTCTGGAAAAAGAATGGCGGTTCGCGGGTCGGGTCCGAACCCATCTCGCGTGCGTGCGCGGCGTAGTTGCGCCCAATGCAGTAAATGCGACGCACCGGAAAGGACAGCTCGCTGCCGACGATGGGGATGGTGATCGGCGCGACTTCAAAGGGGGTTCTGCGGCGATCGTCCGCGACCACCGGAAGTGCGCAACCGGCAACCGCGCCAGCCGTCATTGCGGTTGCGGTTTGAAGCAGCTTACGACGATTCATATCCTGCATGCGATCCTCCGAAAAGTGAGTTCAACGAGATATCTGAATGGTTTGGACTATCCTTCAACCTCAGTTATTTCCCCCAGCCAGCAGCTGGTCAATCACGGCAAGAGTCTCCGGGCCGTCGAACTCGCGGCCACCGATAGCCCGATAGATGATACGACCTTTTCGGTCCAGCAGAAAGGTGGTGGGCAGGCCCTTGATGGGCCACCCTCGCATGACCAGACTATCTTTGTCGAAGAGAACGCCAAAGGTCGGTGATACGTCCAGCGTGCCGAAGAAGCCGAGCACCGTATCGGCGTCTTCGCCTACATTGACCGCGAGGATTTGCAGGTCGGTCTTTCCGCCATGCATTTTCCACAGCCGTTGTAGCGAAGGCATTTCACGCCGGCAGGGCGGGCACCAGGTTGCCCAGAAATTGACAATTACGACCTTGCCCCGGTAGCTTTCGAGGCTCACTGCCCGGTCGTCCATGTCCATCAGCTTGAACTGCGGCGCAGTGGGGCGGCCCGGAACGGCACTGAATACGGCCTCGGCCGCCGCATTCCCCGATGTCGCGCCAATCAGCGATATGAAGAAAGCGGTCAGCAGAACCTGCAGGCCCCTATTCAGCACAACGAACCTCCCGAATCGTTCCAGCATGATCGCCATCCCCGGTTTTCCATTTCACGGTCAAGTCGAATCGATCTCCATGCGGCACGACAAAGGTGGTCATGCCCTGGTTCCAGTCACCGGACTCCAGGGTCTGATCCACCGGATGCTGCGACCACTCGAAAGCGATTCTGGAACTCTGGGAGACCCCGCGTGCCTTCCATTCAACCAGCCACTCGTCCTTGAGCTTGAGTTTCCGCTCGACCCGGTCCCCCCGGGAATACCTCCAGTCGCCCAAGCGGTAATCGACCGGGAACGCCGTCTTGTTCTTCACCAGCGTCATGAAGACGCAGCTCGCTGCGTAGTGCTCGACGTCGCCGCGCTCGAATCCGCGGCCGAGAAAGAAAGCGCGCGCCTGATCCGGGGTGATCTGCATCAGCAGGACTTCGATCCCCGCGTCCCGAAACTGCCATGACTCGATACCCGTTTGCGGATGTACGCCATGTTCGGTCGTAGCCCGAACGACCTCGGCATTAGCCGGACTTGCCGCAAGTACAAATCCGCTGATCACCAGCGCCGTGAACTCTCCAGACCTCAAGCCCTTTCCCCTATCCCCGACCGATTCAAGTTCAATCGATGGGTATGTAGGCGTACCCCTTGTTCTGGTATGCGGCCAGGGATATCCAGCCGTTTCCAACAACTTTTACTTCGGGGATGGTGTCTTCGTTCTTGATCTTCAAGAAACGGTTGGCAACCGCACACTGGGTCACCTCATAACCTGCCTCTTTGCCCATCGTCGCGATCTTGTCCCGGATTTTCGCCGCTGCTTCCAGGTCCTCCGGCTTGATCAGGCTCAGATTCTTTTGTACCAGCAGGCTGGCGCCACCTCGGACCGAAAGAATGAAATGCGGTTTGCCGCCCTGCTCGACGATCGAATTCCGGGTTTCCTCGATCAGCTCGAGGCGTGATAGCAGTTTCTTGGCGTTCCCGGTGGTGACGTCGTAAACCACTTTGACATCGGTAATTCCCTTCAACGCTTCTTTGTCCATCGGCGACGAGTCTGCATAAGCGGACACGTTCGCCCCCAAGAACAACAGGGAAATTGACACGACTTTGAAAATTGCAGTTGCCTTCATCTTCGCTCCTCCTCACTGACCAGGGAAAATTCCCACTGCACAGCCTTCGTCGCCCAGGCGCGAATTCCTCGCTAGAGGAATCAATGATCGTTGCCACCGGTCTCGACTTGTCTGCGACGCCAGCTTAACAGTAGCCGCAGGGTATTTCCATTGAAGTGTCAAGAAAATGGCGCCCGTGATAGCTCTACTCGGGCAATTGGAGTTGCGAAGCGGCCAATGACCTCAAATATATAGGGCGGTGAAACACGCCATTTCGGGATTATCGCGCGCCGTTCTGGCATGGGACTTCATGCGCCAATATTCGCCGGCAGAGCCACTACCTGCTGGAGTTCTTCTCCTCCAGTCTCCCGACGATCTCCTTCAAAGCAAGCTCGTCCGAGTTGAAGATGTTGGTGCTGCCAATCTCGGCCGTCAGACCGGTGCGATCGATTACGTCCTTGACCTGCCGTTTCGCACTGCTGAAGACCAGCGTGATGCCACATTCGCGCAGACGCGTGACGAGTCTGCGCAGCATTTCCACCGCCGAAGCGTCGATGTGGTTGATTCCGCTCGCCACTACCAGGACATATTTCAGCTGCGGATACTCTCGTTCAATCTTGAGGACGGCGTCCTCGAAAAATGAAACGTTGGCGAAAAACAGCGTAGCGTCGAAGCGCAGCGCGGCAATCTTTTCGTGCAATGGCGGCAGCCCATGGCGTTCGGCGTCGCGCAATCGCCCGTCGTGATGCATCCCGAGATTGACGATCCGCGGCGACATGCGCCGATAGATGAATGCGCCGAGAGAAAAAATGATGCCCGTCAGGATGCCATTCTGGATATTCGGGGCGAACGCCAGAGTTGCGCCGAAGGATAGCGCCGCCGCAACGCCGTCGTCGCGACCGGCCTGCCAGGCATGGCGGATCGACGACAGGTCGATCAGGTTGGCGACGGCCAGAATGATCATCGCCGCCAGCGCGGGTTTCGGCAGGTGATACAGCAGCGGCGTAAAGTACAGCAAGGTGACCAACACGAAGCCCGCCGCGACCAGCGACGAGAAACCGGAATTCGCGTGCGACGCCAGATTCAAGGCCGAGCGCGAAAACGATCCGCTCACCGGCATCGAATGGCAGAACGCCGCCGCCACTTTGGCGAGCCCCTGGCCGATCAGCTCCTGGTTTTCGTCCCAGTTCGTGCGCGTATTGATGGCAATCACCTTGCAGCTCGACATGGCTTCCATGAAGCTGATCAAAGCGATGACGAAAGCTGCCGGCAACAACGACATGGCGGCGCGCCAGCTCATCGCCGGCACGGAAAAACTGGGGATGCCCCTGGGAATCTCGCCGACGATACTGCCGCCGTGCTCGGCGAAGCGGGTCAGGTAACTCATTCCGGTGAGGATTGCGACCATGATCAGGACGCCGGGCAGACGCGGAGCAAGACGCCTGAATCCATAAAGCAGCGCCATGGCCAGCAGGCCGAAGACCAGGGACATGCCATGTAGCGCATCGAGGTTCGAAAACACGTGCCAGATGTCGACCAGGAAATGATCGGTCTGCGGTACGACCATGCCGATCAACGCGGGAAGTTGCGACAGCGCGATGATCAGCGCTGCGGCGTTGATAAAGCCCATCAATACCGGGTGCGACAGGAGATTCAGCAGTACGCCGGCACGAGCCAATCCGAAGCCGATCTGGAACAGCCCGGACAGCAACGCCAGCAGGGTGACGTAGGAAACGAATTCGGCCGTGCCCGGCGCCGTGATGTGGCCGACGCTGGAGGCCGTCAGTAACGAAGTCATCGCCACCGGACCCGTCGATAGCAGGCCTGAGGAGCCGAACAACACGGCCACGACCGACGGAATGAAGGCCGCATACAGCCCGTAGTATGTTGGTACGCCCGCCAGTTGCGCATAGGCGAGCGACTGCGGGATCGCCAGCAACGAAACGGCAATGCCGGCAACGAGGTCCTGGAACAGGGACTTGCGATCGACGCGCGGCCAGTTGAGGAACGGCAGCAACCGCTTGACGCTGTCGTAAGTCATCGGTTCCGGCGCAGGTTGCCTTCGCTTTCGGCGGCGGGGATCTTCGGCGCCCGATCGAGACGATACATGACGCAAACCAATCCGGCGGTCGCCATTAGCATGAGATGGGGGCCGAACAGCCAGAACAGCAGCGGGACCGCGAAATAGTAGGCGCGCATGCCAAACGAGTAGAATCGCCCCGCCCGGTTGAGGTGGATGGCTACGTGAATTGGCGTGATCGCCATATGGTTCGCTGCCGGTGGAACGTTGATCATGTAACCGACATGGTTAAAGATGCGTATCGACATCGCGAAGCTGAAAAACGCGAAGAACAAATCGACCAGCAGAAACAGCAGTTTGACTGTCCATAACCCGGCGTGCCTGGCGCCGAACAGGTTGAGCGAATGCCAAGTCGTCTCCAGCTTGTCGGTTTGTCCGCCCAGGCTCAACACGCCGAAGATCAGCAGGACAGTGGTCGAAGCCAGAAAGGTCGCCGCCATGGTGGAATTCCGCAGCGTCTGGACCGCCAGGATGTCCCTGCCTTCCCGCATCACATGCTCAACCCACGCACTGCGGGCGGAACGGTTGACTGCCTGCACCGTATACGACGGGTTGCTCCGTTCCTTGCGCCTGAGAAACAGGTGGTAAAGAATCAGCAGGAGCGCACTTAGCGCGAAACTCAGCGCATCGTTCAGGTATGGGAGGAGGAGCGCCACATTCATCGCCGGCATCTATTTCTCAGTGCGCAATAGCTTTCGCCCGCGCTGCCCATACACCGGCAGCTTTGGGGTCGCGCGCCACCCCATCGAGTCCTGCAGAATAGATCTGGGCCAGGGTCTTCATGGCCATCAAGTGCCCGCCGGTGGCCGCACGCCGATACCACTCCAGAGCCGTCTCACGGTCTTTCCTGACGCCACCGACGCCGTGCTCATAACGCTGCGCCAACTGATATTCGGCTTCAGGATCGCCGTCGCTCGCCAGTTCTCTCAGTCCGGGCAACCGGTTATGCCAGCCTTCGTCGATCTGGTAGCCGATGCTTTCGATCAGATTCAGAAAGAGGATCGCACTTTCATAGCCTTGTTGCGCCGCTTGCTCGAACCAAGAGCGTGCGGCGGCGCGATCCGCCTCCACGGCGCCGCCATAATGATAGAGTTTGCCGAGCATGTACTGCGCTTCGGGGTTTCCTTCTGTTGCAGCGCGCCGGAACCAGTAAATGGCTTGGCCGATGTCCTTGCCGACGCCGATACCCTCCTGATACATCTTGCCGACCTTCACCTGTGCCTGAAGGATGCCGCGGTTGGCCGCCTTGACGCGCCAGTCATAGGCCAGTTTCGGGTTCACCGGCACGCCGAGGCCCAGCGCGTAAAGGTCGCCAAGCCGCTCCTCGGCATAGGCGTTGCCCTGGATCGCAGCCTGCTCGAACCAGCGCGCTGCCCTAACCGGGTCTTTCGCCAGTTCACCGTCGCCATTGAGATAGGCGGCGGCGAGAAGTACTTGCGAGGCGGCGCTGCCGCGTTCCGCCGCCTGCGTAATCAGCTTCAGGTCATTGGGATCGAGCGCCAGGCAAGGGCCGGCGCTTAGGGCCAGAATGACAGAGACCCAACCGATTTCCCTTCTCATCAAATTCCTCCGCATGCATTCTAGTCCCCAAATGATCATGAAGGCCAAGGCCACCGCGCCCAGCGCAAGCAGGCTGAGCGCGCCAAGGCTGACCAGATGTACGCCTCAAAATTCGATGCCGCGGGCCGACGCCGCCGCCTCGTAGGCGCGTTTCGAGGGTTTTTCGAAGCCAAACTTTTTCAGGATTTGTGCAATTTGAAACCATCCATCGGCCAGGCCCGAATGCGTGCCGGTCGCCTCACGATAGCTAATCGTACTTGCGGACTCGCAAACTGAGGAGGCCGCCACTATTGCATCCCGATCCTGCTTCATCGCCGCTCGCTTGAATGCCAGGTACGCGTCGTCGATGCGTCCCATTTGATAGAGCGCCATGCCCAGAAACTGGAGAGCCACCAGATCGTCCGGGATGGCGGCGAGCAGACTGCGGGCGATGACCGCCAGTTGGGCCGGATCACCTGTTTGATAGAAGATCGACAGGTACTCGACGAGCAGGGAAATCACGCGACACCTCTGAGAACGGCTGCGCGGGAGGTGACGATATGAGCCAAGGAACCGGGATTTCCGTCAATTGCAAGAGCTTGCGCCTGCTCGAATAGATCATCCTCGGGTTGGGCAATGGTTCTGGTGGCCTCGAGGCGCTTCGGGTTGCTTGGGAATGGGCGAGGATACAGAATGTCCATGAATGTTGGTTGCTTGGTCCGCATGTTTCAACTTCCTCCGATAACATAGTAACGACGGGGATTCCTCGCTCGCGGCAGGAAAATCCCCGCTCCTACTTTCATTCCTGAGAGATCATCCCAGGTCAACCGGTATGAAGATCTTTCCGTCATCGCGCTTCACCAGCAATGCCACATGCTTGCCTGCCTTGGCGACGAGTCCGCGAAGTTGTTCGACGCTGCTTACGCTCAGTCCATTGAGCGACAGCAGGATGTCACCCGGCTGGATTCCGGCATGCGCAGCCGGTCCGGAGACCCCTTCAACCAAGAGTCCGCCGGTGACGCCGGCTTGACCTTTTTCCTCCGGGTTGAGCGGCCTGACGGCCAGTCCCAGACGCCCCTGCGGCGCACCTTTGTTGTCCTGAACCAGTTGATCGGATTGCATTTCTCCCACGGATACGGACACCGTCTTTGATGTCCCGTGGCGGACAATCTCCAGTTTCGTTGACGTTCCCGGTTTTATGTCGGCCACGAGCCCGGGGAGATCGGCAGAGTGACTTATCTTCTTGTCGTTCAGGCCGACAATGACGTCTCCCGGCTCCAGCCCCGCGCGTTCGGCCGGGCTGTCCTTTTCGACCGCGCTCACCAGCGCACCCTGCGGACTCTTCAGGCCGAAGGAATCCGCCAACGCCTGGTTGACCTCCTGAATGGTAACCCCGAGACGGCCGTGCGTGACTTTTCCATACTGCATCAGCTGAGTCTGGACCTTGGTCGCAACGTCGATCGGAATCGCGAACGACAATCCCTGGTAGCCTCCGCTGCGGCTGAAGATTTGCGAATTGATGCCAATGACCTCGCCGCGACCATTGAACAGCGGACCACCCGAGTTGCCCGGGTTAACCGCGACATCCGTTTGTATGAAGGGGACATAAGTGCCATCGGGAAGCGACCGCGACTTGGCGCTGACGATACCCGAGGTCGCCGTGTTCTCAAAACCGAAAGGTGAACCGATCGCCAGCACAGGCTCGCCTACTTTGGTTGCGGCCGGGTCGCCGATCTTGACGGTGGGCAGATCCTTGGCATCGATCTTTAGAACCGCAATGTCGCTCCGGCGATCGACCCCGACCACTTTCGCCTTCAACTCCCGGCGGTCGGTCAGCTTCACCATGACTTCCTGAGCACCGTCGACTACGTGAGCGTTGGTCAGGATTACGCCGTCGCTGCTGACGATGAAACCCGAGCCCTGACCGTGCTGGACCTGTCCTTCCTGGGGAATTCGGAACTGTGGCCCGAAACGGCGGAAGAAATCGAACATCGGATCGCGGGGGTCCGTGCCGGGTTCGCCACCGCCAAGGGTCGTTTGCTGCATTTTGCCGGTGACGCTGATATTGACCACGGCGGGCCCATACCGCTCGACGATACCGGAGAAGTCGTTGACGGCAGATATGGCCGTTGGCGCAACGGCAATCGCCTCCGCAGTGCGAGCGCCTTGCTCGATACCGGTTGCCTGTGCCTGGCTCCATCCGGCAGCACCGAAGTGACTGTAGCCGCCGGCCAGCGCAGCAAGGACAGCGACACTAATGACGCTGCGGGTGATAGTTTGAGATTTCATGATGAGCTCCTATTCTGCGTCCGGCAGAACATCTGCCTGTGGCTGCATCTTAGCGAGGGAAGAATTAAGAGAGACTTAAAGTGTGCCCCCACAATCGCCGAAAATGTAACAGGAAGTATTGGGGAGGTTCGCCATGACGCCCCAATGACGCCTCTCGACATCGAGCGACCGTGGCGTGCCGAAGGGTCGGAAGCAGGGGTCGGCCGGAAATTTGCGGGCTGTCTTAAGGGTACATTAAGTCGAACGGTGCGACTATTTCCGCCATGAACTCGGTTGCATGCACATACAAATTCATTTCGCGTGAGGAAATTCCGATGAAAGTCTCATTCCCGTTACTTCGCGGCGTGTGGTTCCTATCGATCTTGCTTGCCGCCGGCAGCGCCCAGGCCGTACCGTCGTATGCACGTCAGACAGGGCAGAACTGCGTCGCCTGTCACGCCGGCGGGCAATTTCCGGAGTTGACCCCGTACGGCCGAATGTTCAAGCTGACCGGCTACACCATCGGGCAGCGCACCATGCCGCTTTCGATGATGGGCGTGCTAAACGCCAACAAGGTGAAGGTGAATGATCCCGCCGAAGGGAAGCAGCAGGATGGATCGCCCATCTTCAACACCGCCAGCCTATTCATCGCGGGAAAAATTTCCGACAACATCGGCGGCTTCGCGCAGATTACCTATAACAACTACGATGCTCAAAATTCCGATAGCGGGAAATGGACGGGTCATACGGGCGCGGACAACATGGATTTCCGCTATGCCGACCGCCTGATCGACGCCAACCGCGACCTGGTCTACGGAGTCACCCTGCATAACAACCCAACGGTGCAGGACGTGTGGATGAGCGCTCCGGCCTGGGGCCCGGCGACTGTGCCCGGCAGCACCGGTTCCGGCGGCGGCCTGCTGCCAATTCTTGCCGACGGCCTTGGCCAGCAGGTGGCGGGTATCGGCGCTTACGCTTACTGGAACAGGACGCTGTATGCCGAACTCACCGGCTACCGGACCGGGAATGGCATCTTCTCCTTCATGACGCAGGGCGTAAACAACGACCATGGTCCCCAGACCATACTCAAAGGCGTCAATCCCTACTGGAGACTGGCCCTGACCCACGAGTGGGGCGCGCACAACGCGATGATCGGCCTGTCGGGCCTGGACGTAAAGATCTACCCCGATCCCACGGATCTGAGCACGCCGACCGACCATTATCGCGATGTCGGTCTGGATGCCCAGTACCAGTATCTGCTTGATCCGCACTCGCTCACTGCCCAGGCCAGCTACATCCATGAGAAGCAAGACCTCGAGGCGAACCTGGCCGCGACCAACCCCGCCGACACCATCGACTCCTTGAGAGCCAAGGTCTCCTATGTCTATCATGCGAAATACGGCGCCAGCCTGTCATACTTCGATGTGCATGGCAGCACCAACAATAACCCCGACACCGCCACGCGCGGCTGGACGCCGGAAATCTTCTGGACCCCGCTGCAATACGTGCGGATCGGCCTGCAATACACTCAGTTCAACAGGGTGAACGGCCTATCCAGCAACACCGACGGAGCCGGCAGAAGTGCGCGGGACGACAATTCGCTTCTGCTGTACGTCTGGGGCGCATTTTGACCCGGAAAATTGACTCGTCGTGCCCGTCCCTGCTGCGGGCATCTCTGGCACGCATGATGGAATTCTCGGAGACTGAACAATGAAGACTGCCACAATTGCCCTGATTCTGGCCATCGCCGCGATCGGCACCGGCTGTTCGACCACCAACGAACGTTCGCGCAACCTGGCCGACCCCAGCGTTTCGGGCAAGACCCTGGCCTTGCAGGTGTGTTCGAATTGCCACGGCGTCGACGGCAATTCCGTCAATCCCACCTTCCCAAAATTGGCCGGTCAGCCTGTGGAATACTTTCTGGTGGAGATGAAGGAATTCAGGAACCATCATCGCGCCGACCCTGCGGGTTTTGAGTACATGTGGGGCCTGAGCAGGAGTCTGACCGACCGGCAACTCGATGAACTCGCGGGTTATTATGTGCAGCAGAAGCTGGTTGCGGACAAACCCACAGACGCCGGGCGGGAGGCCGCAGGCAAGAACATTTTCGACCGCGGCGTACCCGCCAAGAACATTCCACCTTGCATGGCATGCCATGGAGCAGAGGGCACAGGCAACGGCAAGTTTCCAAGAATTGCCGGACAGCATGCCGACTACCTTGCCAAGCAATTGACGGTGTTCAAGAGAACCGACGAACGTCCGGAGGGCGCGTTGATGGAAACCATAGCTCACGACCTGACCTCGGAAGATATCGAAAACATATCGGCCTATCTCGCCAGCCATTCGCCGAAGTAGTGCGCAGCGCGGAGAGCTGTCGGTGGGTATCTTGCGACGCTGTCAGCCGACCCTCGCCCCGCGGCATTGAACCCGCGTAAAGTGATTTTACGAGCGTAGAATCTGGCCATGGTCTCCGGCGCGAAGGCGGGCCTCAGGTGACGCTCGGCGTGTGATCGATGCCGGATCAGGCCGGTGAGCCGCATACTTACTTAGTCTCCTCCCGTTCCCAACGCATGCGCCTGTTACTCGTTGAAGATGACCGGATGATCGGGACCGCGGTCCAGCGCGGATTGCGTCAGGGAGGGTATGCGGCCGACTGGGTGCAGGACGGGCGCGCTGCGGAGCTTGCGCTTGCCGATCAGGCATACGACCTCGTGCTGCTCGATCTCGGCCTGCCGCGCAAGGATGGTTTCGAACTGTTGGAGTCACTGCGGCGCCAGGGAAATCGCATTCCGGTACTGATCGTGACCGCGCGCGACACGGTGTCGGACCGGGTGCGCGGTCTGGACGCCGGAGCCGACGACTACCTGGTCAAGCCCTTCGACCTGGATGAACTGATCGCTCGGGTGCGCGCCCTGTTGCGGCGGAATACCGGCCGTGCGGAGCCACTCATCCACCACGGCGGACTATGCCTCGATCCAGTTTCACGCGAAGTCAGTATCGACGGCGTATCGGTGAACCTCTCGCCGCGCGAGTATTCGCTGCTCTTCACCCTATTGCAACAGCCGGGCAAGCCTTTCTCGCGCCTTGAACTTGAGGGCCTTGTTTACGGCTGGGGCGAGGAAGTCGAGAGCAACGCGATCGAGGTGTTTATCCACTCGCTGCGCCGCAAGCTCGGTCCGGAATGGATACGCAACCTGCGCGGTGTCGGATACTTCGTGCCCGCCGAACCATGACGTCGATCCGTCGCGACCTGCTCGTGGTGCTGCTCTCCACGATTGCGCTGGCGATGCTTGCCGGCGCCGTCGGCATCTATAGGCTCTCGCTGCGGGAAGTCGACCAGGTATTCGACTACCATCTGGAACAACTCGCGCTGTCGCTGCGCGATCAAGCTTTTTCCAGCGCCTACAATCCGTTGCCGCCTGATGACGAGTTCGATTTCGTGATCCAGGTATGGTCACGCAACGGTGACCGCCTGTATTTCTCGCACCCCCATGCGATTCTGCCGAATCGCGGGCAACTGGGTTTTGCGACTCTCGAAACTGCCGACGGCGGATGGCGCGTGTTCACTGTAGAGCTGCGCGACCAGGTCATCCAGGTTGCACAACCGATGAGCGTTCGCCAACAACTCGCCAGTGACGCGGCGCTGAAAACCGCGTTGCCTTTGGTTTTCCTGCTGCCTTTGCTCGGCGGCCTGATCTGGTGGCTCGTCGGCCGTGGTCTTGCGCCTCTGCACCGCATCGCCGACTCGGTCAGCCGCCGCACCGCGGATTCCCTCGAACCGCTGAAGCTGGACGGCGTGCCGAACGAAGCGCGCCCGCTGGTTGAATCCATCAACAGCCTGATGCAAAGGGTGAATGCGGCGCTTGCGTCGCAACGCGCTTTTGTCGCAGATGCCGCACATGAATTGCGCACTCCGCTAACCGCCCTGCAGTTACAGATGCAACTGGCGGAACGCGCACCGACCACGGACGATCGCATCGCCGCCATGGCCGAGCTAAAGCATGGCTTGCAACGTGCAGGCCATGTCGTCCAGCAACTGCTGACTCTGGCGCGGCAGGATCCGGCGAGTTCAGAAAGGTCGTCCTTGCCATTGTCGCCGGTGCCTCTTGCAGAACTCGTGGCCTTGGCGACGGCCGATCATATTCCCCTGGCCGAAGCCAAACACATCGATCTCGGGATCGTCGCGTCGGACCCGGGCGTCACAGTTGACGGCAATTTCGAGGCATTGCGGACGCTTGTGGCCAACCTCATCAGCAATGCCGTTCGCTACACGCCGGATGGAGGACGCATCGACATCGCCGTTCGGCGCGGTGATGGATTTTGCCGCGTTGAGGTTGACGACAGCGGGCCGGGAATTCCTGTCGAGGATCGCGAACGGGTTTTCGACCGGTTTTTTCGCCGCGCACACGGCGAGGAACAAGGCAGCGGTCTCGGTCTCGCCATCGTCAAGGGGATCGCCGCTCGTCATGGCGCATCGGTCGAGCTGGATTCCTCCACGCTTGGCGGATTGGCCGCGCGAGTATGCTTTCCCGCGGTTGCCGCCAGCAAAGAACCGACTTCGACAAATGGGGTCCGCCTGAATGTTACCGAATAGATCAAGCCGGACCGCTCTCGCAACGGCCTACTTGCGGGCCGCACACCAGATCCTCGATGCGCACCCACTCCTGCTTGACGATCCGATTGCCGTGCAACTGCTCGGCAAGGAGGCGGAACAGCGGATAAGGGAGGGGGTCGAGCGTTACCTGGCACCGGAAGGACTGGCATTGCGCTCGCATGTCGTTCTGCGATCTCGCTATGCCGAGGATCGACTTTCGTCTTCATTGCAGAGGGGCGTTTCGCAATATGTCATTGTCGGTGCCGGTTTCGATACGTTTGCCCTAAGGCAACCTGAATGGGCGGCTCCGTTGAGGATCATCGAAATCGATCACGCAGCGACTCAAGCGATCAAGCGCTCCTGCATTGCCGCCTCTGGCCTGAAGCATCCTGGAAATGTGGTCCTGGCTGACATCGACCTTGAGCGCGAGTCACTACTCGACGGCATGCTCAGGCATGGCGTCGTGCTTTCCCGGCCGACGTTCTTTTCCTGGCTCGGGGTGACCATGTACCTGACTGAGGTGGCCATCAACGAAACCCTGAGGATCATGGCCGCATTCCCGGCGGGAAGCGAGGTAGTGCTGAGCTTCCTGCAACCAGCCACCATCGACACGGAGCGAGCCCTCGCTGCGCGATCCCGGCTGACCAAACTCGTCGCGGATTCCGGTGAGCCATTCACAAGCTACTTTGATGAGCAAACAATGGAAACCAAGCTGCGTCAGGTCGGGTTCGTGTCGGTGGAGTTTCTTACGTCCGAAATCGCCCTGTCACGATACTTTCAACATTCGAGTACCGCGCTACCGCCCCCACGGCGGGTCGGCATCGTCGCGGCAATTCGATAGGTCCCGGCAAGCAGTCGCGGCAGATGCGGATCCGGACTCAGGCAGGTGCGCTTCGCGGCTCTCCTCAGATCGCCAGGCCAGCATAGAGGAATCTGCGTCAGGAACACACCGAAGAAAACGGCGTCGGTCTCAAAGCATTTTGGCCAGCACCTTGGATCGGCGCCGGTAGTTGTAGAGTTCGCGCTTGGTATCGGGCAGGTCCTTGACGTCGGCTTCCGCGAAGCCGCGCTCGATGAACCAGTGGGCGGTGCGGGTGGTCAGCACGAACAACCGCTTCAGCTTCAACTTTTTCGCGCGCGCTTCGATATGAGCCAGTAACTGATCGCCGAACCCGCAGCGGCGGTGCTCCGGCATGACGACGAGGCAAGCCAGCTCCCCGGTCTTCTCCCGGCCTTTGGCGCCGGAAATCGGATACAGGGCGGCGCAGCCAATGATCACGCCATCATGGTCGAGCAGGGTGAAACGGCCGATCTCCATTTCCAGGCGCTCGCGGCCGCGCTTGACCAGGGTGCCGTCCGCCTCGAACGGCGCGATCAGCGCCAGTAGCGCGCCGACGTCGTCCACCGTCGCTTCGCGCAGCCGCACCAGGGGTGCGTTGGTCATGATGGTGCCGACTCCCTGGCGGGTGAAAAATTCCATCAGCATGGCGCCATCGGCAAGGCGATCGAGAAAATGCACCCGGCCGACCCCGGCGCGGCAGGCTCTCACGGCGCCTGGCAGTACCCGCGCCAGTTCCGGTGCCTGCCTGACTCTGCGCGCCAGCAACTTGTCCGCCTCATCGGCAGTGATCGCATCGCGCAGTATGCCGCGCTTGTCAATCACGCCTGGCGTAGCGCACAGGTAGATCAGTTTGTCCGCCTGCAGGGCCACGGCCACGGCTTCGGCCACCTCTTCCCAGGACAGGTTGAAAATTTCCCCGGTGGGCGATACGCCCAGTGGCGTAATCAACACGACGTTCTGTTGGTCGAGGTCGGCCTTGATCTCGTCGGCAATGATCTTGCGTACCGCACCGCTGTACTGGTAGTCGACGCCATCGACGACACCGACCGGCTTGGCGGTTATGAAATTGCCGCCGGTGACGCGCATCCATGCGCCGGCCATGGGAGTGTTGGGCATGCCTTGCGACAGCAGGGCTTCAATGTCGATGCGTGCCACGCCCATGGCGCTCTTCACGCATTCCAGGGTTTCGCCGTCGGTCACTCGGCGGCCCTTGTGAAATTGCGGTTTGCGGCCGCGTCGCTGCATTTCGGCATCGATCTGTGGTCGCGCCCCATGCACCAGCACCAGCCGGATGCCCAGACTCGCGAGCAGGTTGAAGTCCTGCGCCAGGGCCTGCGCGAGAGATCCCTCCAGCACTTCGCCGCCGAAGGCGATGACGAAGGTGCGCCCGCGGAAAGCATGGATGTAGGGTGCTGCCTGGCGCACCCAGGCGACCAGCGCGGAATTGGTCAGGCTGGATTCGACAGATTGTTCTTCAATACCCGCAGTTGCCGACATGCCCGCTCCGCCTTGTTTGTCGAAGGCCCATATTATCAATTTTGCGCTACTTCGAGCGGCTGGTCTTCTCGGTCAATGCGGCCTCAAGTCGTTCGCAAACCGTCCGCAGGATCTTGACGCGCGCGAAATTCTTGTCGTTGGCCTCGACCAGGGTCCATGGTGCTTCGCCTGTGCTGGTGCGGTCCACCATGTCGCAAACCGCTTCATGGTAGGCGTCCCACTTCTCACGATTGCGCCAATCCTCTTCAGTAATCTTGAAGCGCTTGAACTGGATTTTCTCGCGCTCCTTGAAACGCTTGAGCTGCTCTTCCTTGCTGATCTGCAGCCAGAACTTGACGACGATGACGCCGGCATTCGAGAGGTCATGTTCGAAGTCGTTGATCTCGGAATAGGCCCGCAGCCAGTCGGCTTCGGTGCAGAACCCTTCGACCCGTTCCACCAGGACCCGGCCGTACCAGGTGCGATCGAAGATCGCGACGCGGCCATTGCGCGGTATTTGCCGCCAGAAGCGCCACAGATACGGCTGGGCGCGTTCTTCCTCGGTTGGCGCCGCCACCGGCACGATCTGGTAGTCGCGGGCGTCGAGCGCGGAGGTGATGCGGCGGATGGCCCCCCCCTTTCCGGCGGCATCCGAGCCCTCGAAGGCGCAGATCAGCGAGCGGCTCTTGAAGCGCGGGTCGCGCACCAGTTCCGACAGCTTGCCCTGCCATTTGGCCAGTTGCGTCTCGAATTCATCCTTGGTGATGGGTTTGCGGTTCAGCTTGAGTTCGGAGAGCACATCGCGGCCGTCGATGTTGGGCCGCGCCGGCGGTGCCACCGGGGTCGTCTGCTTGTCAGTGTTGGCAAGGCGCTGGCGAATCGCGTCGAGCAGGATCTTGCCGGTGGTCAGTGAGCGATAACGGTCGTCCTCGCCCTCGATGATGGTCCACGGCGCCCAGGGGGTGTTGGTCAGGCGCAGCACATGGCCGACCACGTCCTGCAACTTGTCGTAGGTCTTGAGGCGATCCCAGTTCCATTTGGTGACGCGCCAGGCGGTCTTGGGGTTCTTCTCCAGCGCCTTGAGGCGGCGCTTCTGGCCGTCCTTGGTCAGATGAAACCAGAACTTCAGCACCAGGGCGCCTTCATTCACCAGCATGGCCTCGAAGCGGTTGATCTGGTCCACGCGCGCGTCCATCGCCGCTTTGGTCATGACGCCGTCAATGCGATCATGAATCGGGCTCGAATACCATGAGCCGGCAAACACTCCCACCCGACCCTTGGGCGGCAGCGCGCGCCAGTAGCGCCACATGAAGGGGCGTTCGCGCTCCTCGTCGGTGGGTGCGGAAAACGCCAGGGTGGAAATGAATCGCGGGTCCATCCACTCGTAAAGAATATTGATCGTCTCGCCCTTGCCGGCGCCGTCCTGCCCGCTGACCAGGACGATGACCGGAATCTTGCCGTTTTCCTTTAGATCGTACTGGGCGTCCTGCAAAGCCGCGCGAAGCTCGGGAACCGCCTTGCGATAGGTTTCCTTGTCTATCTTGTGACCGATCTCTGAAGATTCAAACATCACTTGTCTCCTTAAAAATCACCCCATAACGCCTGGATCGCCGCCATCGCCGCCAGCCCGGCGGTCTCGGTGCGCAACACGCGCGGTCCCAGATTGACGGACCGGAATCCGACTGAATGCGCCGCGCTTTCTTCGCTTTCATCGAAACCGCTTTCCGGCCCGACCAATAATGTCACGGCGCCGGGTGGCCTGGGCATGGCCGACAAGCTCACTCCCGGTCGCGGCGACAACAGCAGCCGGGTTTCATTTTCGTCCGCTGCCATCGCCAGATAATGCGGTAGATCAAGAATTGCGCTGATTTTCGGTAATCGATTGCGGCCGCTTTGCTCGCAGGACGAGATTGCGACCTGTTGCCAGTGCGCGATGCGCTTGTCGGCCCGCTCGCCTTTCAGGCGCACCACGCTGTGCTTGGCTTGCACCGGTTGGATTCTCACTGCGCCGAGTTCCACCGCTTTCTGCACGACCCAGTCCATCTTGTCGCCGGCGGGCAATCCTTGCACCAGGGTCAGCGCCAGGGGCGCCTCGCATTCGTTGTCACGCCTGGCCTCAAGCGCAACGCGCAGGATGCCCGAGGCCTCCACGACTCGTCCGGGATATTCTCCGCCCAAACCATCGAAGAGCACCATTTCATCGCCGCTGCGCAAGCGCAAGACGCGCAAGGCATGGTGTGCTGCTTCGGGCGGCAAGGTCAGCGTGCGACCGGGCTCTAGCCGTATGGGACAATAGAAGCGCGCTATCATGCAGTGATTATATTTCTCCCGCACGGGCAGCGATATAGCCAGTCATCCAGGCCCAGGATCTGGCAACGGGAAAACCAATAAGGAAGAATAGGCGATGGATTTTGACGATCTCGGACGAGAACAGGTGCACACCCGGCAAATCATCTGCAAGGCTTTTCGGCGACGCGACGGGTGGTGGGAGATAGAAGGCAGCGTGAATGACGAAAAAGCCGAGGACGTTGTATTCCGTTCCCGACCAACCCTGCGAGCCGGTGAAACCATGCACCTGCTGTCCCTGAAGCTGGTTATCGACAATGACTACACCATCCATGCGGCGGACGCCAGGACCACCACTGCCCCGTGGCCGGCCTGCGGCGAAACCGACGCGGCCTATCGCAAGCTGGTCGGCCTGCGCATCGGTCCCGGTTTTTCGCAACAGGTGCGCGAACACCTGGGAGGCTCGCTCGGCTGCACGCATCTAACCGACCTGCTCGGCCAGTTGGCCAATACTTACATGCAGGCGTCCTGGCCCGACCGGATGCGACGATTGTGGACACTCGATGCAGACCCAAGACGCTGGCCGGATTTGAGTGCGCTCCAGTTCGTCGGACAATGCCATGCGTGGCGTGAAGACGGCGAGGCACTGCAACTGGAGTATCCCGAACTCGCCAGCAAAACCGGCGGGCCTCGCAAGGGGTAAGGGTGGAAACGTCCTTCCTGGATAGACGGGTAACGGCGATACTGTTGCGGTGGATGTGGCGATCCAGGCAGGATCAGGTTTTACGTTACACTTCTTGTCCTTTTCCGGCCCCCGCTCCCATGTCACCTCGTCGCGGCACCTAGTTCATGAGCTTCCTGCGTTTCCTGAAGATCGCCCGAATCGGGAGCCGCTATGGGCTCGACCAGATGATTCTGGAGCATGAGCCCGGGTCGGCCAGCACTCGCAGGCTGATGCGGGTTGCCGCCGCACTGCAATTCTGGCGCGGTTTCGGCGGCCAGTTGCGCGAACCGCGCGCAGTCAGGCTGCGCTTGGCCCTGGAGGCCCTCGGGCCGATTTTCGTCAAGTTCGGCCAGGTGCTGTCCACCAGGCGCGACCTGCTGCCGCAGGATATTGCCGACGAACTCGCCAAACTCCAGGACCAGGTCCCGCCCTTTCCTTCCGAGCAGGCCTTGGCCGAACTGGAAAGAGTCTACGGCAAGCCGGTCGACCAGGTGTTCGCTTCGTTCTCCCGAGACCCTGTGGCATCCGCTTCAATCGCCCAGGTGCATTTCGCGACCTTGCGGGACGAAGACGGTGGCCACCAAGTCGCGGTAAAGATCCTGCGACCTGGCATCGTTACCGTCATCACCGATGACATTGGCTTGCTGCGGGTGGCCGCCGCCCTGCTGGAACTTCTCTGGCCCGACGGCAAGCGCCTGAAACCGCGCGAAGTGGTGGCAGAGTTCGAGAAATACCTGCACGACGAGCTCGACCTGATGCGTGAAGCGGCCAACTGCTCGCTGCTCAGGCGCAACTTCAAGGATTCGCCTTTACTGCAGGTGCCGGAGGTGTATTGGGACTGGTGCGACCATTCGGTAATGGTGATGGAGCGCATGCACGGCACGCCGATCGGCCAGATCGACGCCTTGCGCGAACAGGGCATCGATCTCAAGGCCTTGTCGCGCAATGGCGTCGAGATATTTTTTACCCAGGTATTCCGTGACGGATTCTTCCATGCCGACATGCATCCCGGCAACATCTTCGTGACTCCGTCGGGCCAGTATGTCGCGCTTGATTTCGGCATCGTCGGCACGCTCACCGAAGTCGACAAGAATTATCTGGCGCACAACTTCCTCGCCTTCTTCAACCGCGATTACAAACGCGTCGCCGAGACCCACGTCGAGTCCGGCTGGGCGCCGGCAGACACCCGCATCGACGAATTCGAATCATCGATCCGCGCGGTGTGCGAGCCTTTCTTCGACCGACCGTTGAAGGAGATCTCCTTCGGACGGGTGTTGCTGCGCCTGTTTCAGACCTCGCGGCGCTTCAACGTCGAGGTGCAGCCGCAACTGGTGCTGTTGCAGAAAACTCTGCTCAACATCGAGGGTCTGGGCCGCCAGCTCGATCCCGATCTTGACCTTTGGAAGACCGCCAAGCCTTTTCTGGAACGCTGGATGAGCGAACAGCTCGGTTGGCGTGGCATGCTCGGCAATCTCAAGCGCGAAGCGCCGCAATGGGCATCCATCTTGCCGGCGTTGCCACGCCTGGTGCATCAGGCGCTGGCGCGCGACGACGGCGCTGCCCTGCGTGCCCAATTGGCGCTCATCCAGTCCGAACAGGCGCGCCAGAGGCGCCTGCTAGCGGTAGGCATAGTGCTGCTGGCCGCGCTACTGGGGGGGCTGATCTCGCTGCTGCTCTAGCGGCCATGACTGGTTCTGCCGATCCAGCAGATCAAATATGGCTCCGGATTTGGCCGGAATGACGATTCCGGCTGCGGTTGAAAGCTAACGCAAGACCGGTCGGAGCGTGAGTGCCGGCGCCAGAATTGGCTGGGGTCGACCACATTGGCACTATCGAGGAACCCCTATAGGATGCCTCTTCGTCGACCTTTGCCGACATTCACACTTGTCGGAAGCGGGCGCTCGGGATCCCGTTTGGGCGGCGGCTTAAAGGATTCCGCAACTGCCGGATCCGGCCCAGACCGTGTTAAAACGTAAAACTGCTCTGGCGTGATTAGATTTATGGCGTCAACGGCCGATTTCGCCGGTTTTGTGGTGCCGTAACGGCAGCACTTTTTTGTTCGCCAATGGTCAGGATATTTCGGGCAAAGTCTTGTCGTCCCGCCAATGATGCGATTAAAGGCCTTTAGGCCCTGATTGCCTCCATCAAGGTCCCGGTTCCAAGAATCTTCATCACGCGTTTGAGATTGTAGGCAAGGACGTGGAGACTCATCTCGGTGCTGACTTTCTTCAAGGTTGTCATGAGGAAATGCGCGCTGCCCATCCACAGCTTGATTGTCCCAAACGGATGCTCTACTGTCTGACGTCGGATGCGCATGCTGTCAGGTCTCTGGTCCAAGCGGGTTTGCATTGATTCGAGAATCTCCTCGTTCTCCCAGCGGGTCACGCGGCGTTGTTCGCCGGGAGTACATTTTTCCTTGATGGCGCATTGCTTACAGTTCGAGCTCCAGTAGCGATGTAGCCTCAAGCCACGTTCGACGGTAGAGTACCGCCAGATCAGCTGCTGCTCGGCAGGGCAACGGTATTCATTCTTTTGTGCGTCGTAAATGAAATCGGCCCGGTCGAATCGCCCACCGGCTTTGGCCTCAGACGTTGTGGATTTAGGAACAATCACCGTGATACCTGCCTCATGGCAGGCAAGAATCTCCTCGCTCTTGAAGTAACCACGATCTGCAATCGCGGTGATTTGGTCGGTACCAATAGCAACACTGGCCTGCTTTGCCATGGAGGACAGTTGTTCACGATCACTGCCAACATTGGTGACCTCGTGGACCAAGATCAGATGGTGCTTGGCATCGACCACTGTTTGGACGTTGTAACCAACGATGCCTGTACCCCGCGTCTTCATCGACCTGGCATCAGGATCTGTCAGGGAGATCTGCTTGTCCGGCATCTCGTTGAGTTGGACCTCGACTGCCTTGAGTTCTTTCATCTGCTTCTTGAGCGCGGCAATTTTGTCCTGCAATCGTTCGGTCTTGGCCTTTGCCGCCAAAGGTTCCTGTCGGTCGGCGGTATCGAGGTCGACCAAGTAACGGTTGATGCTGGACTCGATTTCCTCCATGCGACGTTGAAGCTTGGCCGTTGTGAAGTTCCGATCACGGTCATTGACCGCCTTGAACTTGCTCCCGTCGATGGCCACCAGGGCATCCGTAAATAGGCCAAGTTGCTGGCACAGCACCACGAACTGGCGGCACACGCTGCGAATTGCCTTGCCGTTATCTTTGCGGAAATCGGCGATGGTCTTGAAGTCCGGCATCAACCACCCCGTCAGCCACATTACCTCGACGTTGCGTTGTGCCTCTTTCTCAAGGCGCCGGCTGGATTGGACTCGATTGAGGTAGCCGTAGATGTAGAGCTTGAGGAGAACCGCTGGGTGATATGCAGGCCTACCGGTTGCTGCTGGATCAACACCTTCAAAGCCGAGCTTGCGCAGATCCAGTTCATCCACGAAGACATCAACAACGCGAGCCGGGTTGGTTTCTGTGACGTAGTCGTCCAGAGCCTCGGGCAGCAGTATGCTTTGTGTCCTGCATTCGCCCTGTATGAATCTCTTCATGATGCGCCTCAATGCTCGATGTCCCGATAAGAACATCAACGCACGCCACCCCCTCCGCGATTACATCGCACGGCGGGTTTTCACACGGTCTGGGCCAGTAGCAGACATTGAATCGCCCGACAATATACCTATTTGAGTGGCAGTTACGAAACCTTGAACAGCCATTCCATTTGCCTTCGTGAGGTCGCGTTTCTTTCCGCGTTACCGAGAACATCCAGCGGTGCCCAAGAATCCGCTAAGCGGCCCAACGTCGAGCGGCCCGACGCCGAAGCTTGGACCAAGTGCCCAAATATGATTATCTGCCGACGAAGATGCGAGAAAGTTGCCCGTTGCTGGGTAATAGCGGTAATAGTAGGGATTGAGAATAATCGATGCCGACCCGGCAGGAGAGAAATACTGCGGTATTGAACGTTCGGCCCAGTTGAATAGGCAATCCGCACCCGAAGGAACGTAGTTGGCAGACACGTTCTTGTTACCAGTTATCGCCACAGTGCAACTGCCGGTCCCGGAACAACTCCCACCCCAGCCGGAGAAGGTGCTGGCGGTTGTCGGACGGGCCAACAGGGTAACCGTCGTGCCGAGGGAAAATGTCGCCGAACAAGTGGTCCGACAGTTGATGCCGGCGGGACTGCTCGTCACCGCGTCACTGACGACCCCGGCGCCATTCACAAATACGGATAGGAGCGCTTGGCGGAACGGGTCCGCAATAAGGGGAAACCGGTCGACACCATTTGCCGGAACA
>Ga0163199_1000478_pt1 | contig 25370 bp, 24 predicted proteins | sample PL_2010_150m_FD_113537 | JGI IMG/M metagenome (GOLD analysis project Ga0163199, IMG submission 113537) | Freshwater microbial communities from Powell Lake, British Columbia, Canada to study Microbial Dark Matter (Phase II) - PL_2010_150m | ecosystem: Environmental > Aquatic > Freshwater > Lake ...
CTGTGCAGCTCCTTGATGTCCAGCAGTTAGACCAGTTTTAACTTCATCAAAGATTAGAACGACGTTGTACTCATCGCAGAGTTCGCGTACACGCTCTAGATAACCCGCATCTGGCAAAACAATGCCAAGGTTTTCCATGACAGGTTCGACAATGAAGCAGGCGATCTTTGAAGCGTTCTTTTCAAAGATACGTTCGAGTGAGTCAGCATCGTTGTACGAAACAACGTAAATATCACCAGGAACAATGCCGGCGGGAACATGTGCAATTGGATCATTAGCATCACCAATCTCATTAACCGGTGGCTTGGCCGAAACAACAAAGGGGTCGTAGCTACCGTGGTAGCCACCTTCGACCTTAACGATTCCATCTTTGCCGGTTGCAGCGCGCGCAGTGCGAACGGCATACATGGTCGACTCAGTTCCGCTATTAGTGAAGCGAACTTGGTCGATCACGAAGCGATGACAGATTCGCTCGGCGGCATCGGTAGAAATTGGTGAAGGAGTAACGAAGAGCATGCCCGTTTCAAGGGAGCTCTTGACCTCTTCGACGACAGTTGGGTTCAGGTGACCTGCAAGCATGGCTCCGAAGCCCATTGAAAGGTCTAGGAGCTCGCGCCCATCGACATCGGTCATCCAGGCGCCTTTAGCGCTCACGATAGAGATTGGATATGGATCCCAGTGCTGGAAGCTAGATGTAACACCCAGAGGCAATGTTTTAAAGGAGCGCTTACTTTCTTCGGCACTCTTGCCAGTCTGCTTTGTAAATAACTCCCACTCAGATTTGAGGAGGGCAGCGACTCTTTCGGGTGGAATTTCTACTGATGTTGCAGGGATGAATCTAAAAGTTTCCTTGTGATTAGTTTGTGTAATCATTGTAAAGCTTGTACGGCAAAGGTTTCAGCGTTTGAAACTCGTTTGAGAAGTACTCTCCCGGTTCGTTTTTTTAGTCCATTCGAACTAAGGGTTAAGTATCTCATGCCGTTTTTTAAAAGCAACCCCTGAAAACTCCCGCGTGTTTACAAGGGTATTTATAGTTTTATTTCATAAAAAGTGCATTTAATCGTTTTGTTGTGAAAAAAAGTCCACAAATTATCATTATTACGAAATACATAGCATGTCCAGCTAAAGCAAGATTTATGTGGCCTAAACACAAACCGCGCACCAAATTAATTGCATGCGTAAGCGGAAGCAGGTTTACTGTGAACTGCAGCCACTCAGGGAAAACACTAACTGGGTAAAAAGAGCCGGAAAAAAGAAACATAGGCAAAAGAAAGATATTAACTATCTCTAACTGTTGAAAAGATTTCATGTACGAAGTAACCGCCATACCGCAGGAGGCAAAACCGAAGGCGATTAATACCGCGGCCGGGATTGCAAGTACACCCCAAATGCTGGGAATTAAACCCAAGGGTGCGACTACAACCATGAATGCACATGCATAGCTAAAACCACGAAGAAGCGCCCAACCAATTTCACCAAGAGCGACATCGAGTGGGCCTAGAGATGTTGCAAGCATGCCGTGATAGATACGATCGTGATTGAGTTTAAAGAAAACATTCATCGTAGAGTCATAAATTGCGCCATTCATCGCACTCGTCGCCAAGAGCGCAGGGGCAATGAAAACGGCGTATTTAATGCTCTCACCGCCCACTGTGATAGATGGAAGCATCTTCCCGATGCCATAACCAAATGAGAGCAAATAAAGAACCGGTTCAACGAAACCGGATAAAACAATCATCCACGTCGAGGATCGAAATGCGATGAATCCGCGCTCTAGTAATTGCGGAACTCGGCCTGAGTAATAACGCTCGCCCATTTTTCCGACCCGCGCTTCGGCGATTGCAACGGCCATTGGAATAAACATCTATTTAGCCAATCGACGCGTAAAAATGCGAGCGGAGAAGTAGAGACCGAAGATGAGCATTGCCGCAAGAATTGTAAAGTGAGCCCACAACAATGTTCCGGAAATTACATGGCCGTAGGTTAAGTAACGACCTAACTCAGTTGCGTGCCACAATGGTGATATCCAACCGATCCACTGTAAGAAGAAGGGCATTGAGGAAAGCGGAAAGAAAGTTCCGGAGAAGAGAAAGAGCGGCATCATGATGAATCGGCCAAGAACTACGAAGAAAATGTTTTCATTTTCAAGTTTGGCGGCCACAGACTGCATCAACGCACCGAAGGAGACTCCTGCAAAAATCGCGGTCGGTATCGCTAGCCAAGCTTTAGGCGAGTCAAGTGCGCCAAAGGCCCACATTACGCCGAAGTAGAGAATTACTGTGTAAATTGTTCGAAGGAACGCAGCCAAGAAAACACCGATTGAGATCTGTGCTCCGCTTAACGGCGTGGAATTCATTGAGTAAAAAGTTTTATGCCATTTAAATCCCTCAATTGTTGGGTAGACCGTCTCGTCCATGGCGCCTTGTATGGCTGCTTGGGCTAAAAGCGCAGGGGCTAAAAACGTTAAATATTTAACACCATCAACACCTGCCGGCCCAACACTCTTGTCGATAAGCCCACCGAGGCCGATGCCCACCGAGATTAAGTAAAGCACCGGGTTGGCAATTGCGATGCCGATGATCATCCAAATCCACTTCATCATTATGCGAAGTCGGGCCTCTGCAACATAGAGAGCACCACGTGCTTGCACTTTGGTCGCATCGACAAGGCGAGCTGACCCCTGGCGGGTTGTTGAGATACTCATTATTCGATCAATGTTCGTCCGGTTAACCGCAAGAAAACATCTTCTAATGAACTACGGCGCACTAGCGAAGTCTTTGGATGCAAACCCGCATCGTAAATTTTTTCAAGGAGGGACTCACCATCATCGGTATACATCAAAACGCGATCAGGAAGTTCTTCAATTCGATCGCACATTGCCTTGAGCTTGTCGGCAACTTCCTGGTTTCGATCGGAACCAAAACGCACCTCAAGAACCTCTTTAGTTGAGTAGTCCTTGATTAATGATGCTGGGCTTCCCTCGGCCATGATTCTGCCTTTATCCATAACGATTAAGCGATCACATAATTGCTCGGCCTCATCCATGAAGTGAGTTGTGATTACGAGCGTTACACCCTGCTCTTTTAATCTAAACAAGCGATCCCAAAGAATATGTCGAGCTTGTGGATCTAAACCAGTTGTGGGCTCATCCAACATTAAAATTTCAGGCTCACTGACAAGGGCGCGCGCAATAGTTAAACGTCGTTTCATCCCACCGCTAAGTGCCTCGACCTTTGAATCACGTTTTTCTTCGAGCTGAGCAAAAGTTAGTAGCTCTTCAATCTTCTCTTTTACAAATTTGCGCGGCAGTCCAAAGTAGCGACCGTAAATGTAGAGATTCTCAGTAACGCTTAACTGCATATCCAAGTTATCTTGCTGAGGGACAACCCCTAAATGCGCTCGAATTTGAGGACCGTTAACTTCAGGATCTTTTCCAAGAATTGTTAAGTCGCCAGCATCGCGTTGAGATGTTGCGCCAATCATGCGCATAACCGTTGATTTACCCGCACCGTTTGGGCCTAATAGACCAAAGGACTCACCTTTTGAGACATTGAAGTCAATGCCGTCAACGGCGGTCAAATCACCAAACTTTTTGGTGAGACCACGGGCAGAAATAAGGAATTGTGACATGGGCCAATATTACATGTGTATAGTTTCCACACGTGCGATTCATAAATACCCCAACCCACGATCTGACCTATGACGATGTTTTCATGGTCCCTAGCGCCTCCGAATTATCTAGCCGGATGGATGTTGATTTAACTTCTAACGATGGCTCTGGCACAACAATTCCTTTAGTTGTTGCAAATATGACGGCAATATCTGGCCGACGAATGGCTGAAACAATTGCACGTCGCGGTGGCCTCACGGTAATCCCACAAGACATTCCACATGCCGTTGTCGATAGCGTAATTAAATGGGTTAAGACGCGACACACATTCTTTGATACTCCAATAACCCTAAGCCCTCATCAGACCGTTGCCGATGCCGTTAGCTTGCTGCATAAGCGCGCACATGGGGCGATAGTCATCGTTGATGATGGAAAGCCTGTAGGAATTGTTACGGAAGAAGATTGCAAGAGCGTTGACCGTTTCACGCAACTTCACCAAGTGATGAGCAAAGATCTCATTACCATGGCTGATAACTTAGATGCCAGAGCCGCTTTTGAATTCTTAAATCTGCACCGCCACAAATTGGCACCCGTTGTTTCACCAAAGGGTGATCTAGTTGGAATAATTACTCGAATTGGCGCCCTGCGCGGCACTTTGTACGCACCAGCAGTTGATTTCAATAACAATTTGCGTATTGCTGCAGCCGTTGGCATTAATGGTGATGTCGCGGCAAAGGCGGCGGCCCTGGTTGAATCTGGCGCAGATGTCTTAGTAGTTGATACAGCTCATGGGCATCAAAAGAAAATGCTCGAAGCGCTAGCGGCAATTAAATCTCTCGGTTTATCGATTCCAATCGTGGCCGGCAATGTTGTTACTGCCGATGGAACGCGCGATTTAATTAACGCAGGTGCCACAATTGTTAAAGTCGGAGTGGGTCCAGGTGCGATGTGCACGACGCGAATGCAGACAGGTGTTGGCCGGCCACAGTTTTCAGCCGTCCTTGAGTGTGCAGCTGAAGCTAAAAAACACGGTGCGCACGTGTGGGCCGATGGCGGGGTACGCCATCCGCGCGATGTTGCACTCGCTCTTGCAGCAGGTGCATCACAAGTCATGATTGGCTCTTGGTTTGCCGGTACGTATGAATCTCCTGGCGACTTACAAAGTGATTTGAATGGCAAATTATTCAAAGAGTCCTTTGGAATGGCATCTGCGCGCGCAGTTGCCGCTCGCACGACAGGTGAAGATGCATTTGATCGGGCACGAAAGGCTTTATTTGAAGAGGGAATTTCAACATCGCGCATGTATTTAAATCCGCAGCGCCCAGGAGTTGAAGACTTACTGGATGAGATTATTGCGGGTTTGCGATCATCATGTACATACGCCGGCGCTCGCACGCTTGAAGAGTTTGCAGATCGTGCCGTCGTTGGAATTCAATCATCTGCTGGTTATGCCGAGGGCCGTCCACTTCACTCGTCGTGGGGCAACTAAAAACGCCCACCCGAAGTTGTGTCTTGGCTTAAACGTTGAGAGAGATAGATCGGCACGATAGATAAAACAACGAGCGTTGCAGCAACAACATTGACTATGGGTGCTTGGTTGGGACGGAAAAGATTGTTATAAATCCAAATTGGTAACGTTTGGATCCCGGGACCGGCAGTAAAAGTAGTCACAACAATCTCATCAAATGAGAGACCAAAAGCAAGTAGACCTCCAGCAAATAGCGCCGACGCTAAATTTGGCAAAGTGATTAAGCGAAAAGTAGTAATCCCGTTGGCACCGAGGTCCATAGACGCTTCTTGAAGTGAAGCTCCCATACGTCGCAGACGAGCTATCGCATTGTTATAGACAATTACAATACAAAAAGTTGCGTGCCCAATAACCACCGTCAATAAGCCAGTTGACATGCCTAACTGTTTAGTAAAAGCATTATTTAGGGCGATTCCAGTAACAACTCCAGGAAGTGAGATAGGGAGAACGACCAACAAAGAGATTACTTCGCGTCCGAAAAAACTATATCGGCTTACTGCAAAAGCTAAAGTCGTTCCAAGCAATAATGCGATGGAAGTGGCCGATAAACCAGCTAAAAGGCTCCATTTTAGCGCCGAGCGGACCCCCGTATTTTCAATGGCTTTAGACCACCAGAGCGTTGTAAAGCTAGTTGGGGGCCACGAAAAAACCTTACTTGAATTGAAAGAGTTAATAACTACAACAGAGAGCGGAACATAAATAAATGAAAGACCAACGCCCATAAGTGCCATGAGCACATAACGTGCTCTATTAGAAATAGTCATTACATGCTCGCCAAAGCACCAGTGCGTCGCACAAGGAACAAATAGATTGCCATAATAGTTACCGGAATTGTTGCAATGGTTGCAGCGAAAGGAAGATTGATACTGAAATTCTGATAAACAACATTTCCTAGCATTTGTAACTTTCCACCAATAATCTGCGCTGTTATATAGTCCCCAAGACTTAATGAAAAAGTAAACATGGAGCCAGCAACAAGTGAAGGAAATATAAGGGGAAGTACTATCTTCCTAAAGGTATAGAAGTTGCGGGCACCTAAATCCCCAGAGGCATCTAACAAATTATTGGGGAGACGTTCTAGACCCGCGTAGATAGGAAGAATCATGTACGGAAGCCAAAGATAAGTAAGCCCGATAATGATTGCCGGTCCACCGAAACCTGGAGAGTGGATCCCAATAGGCCCAAGTAGCCAATCAACAACCCCGGTATTACGCTCCAACATTGTGCGCCACGCATAAATCTTGACTAGATACGAAGCCCATAATGGGGTTAATACAAGAGCTACTAGAATCTTTTGGGATTTAGGTTTAGCGATCTTTGCCATATAGAAAGCCATTGGAATGGCAAGAATTGAACAAAGAAGTGTCACACAAATGGCAATTCCTAAAGTACGAAGCACCACATTCTTATAAGCGGCATCGGTCAACATGTCATGAAAATTACCCAGGTTAAATTTCCTAATGACATTGCCAGTAAAACTATCAATCGTAAAAAATGCAGTTACAAGCAAGGTGGCCAATGCGCCCAAATAAGCGACTACAAGCCATAAAACAGGAGCGGTTAGGAGCGCAGCAAGACGCAGACGAGGTTTACGGTGCATCGAAGTTGCTAATGAATCCAACACGGCCGCGCTCCTTATCTAATAAAGAAAGCCGGGCGCAGGAATCATCCCGCGCCCGGCTTAGTACTTATGAATTACGCAGACTCGACCAGGCTTTAACCCATTCGGAGTAAGGAATACATTTCACATCGGTTCTGCCATCAAGGCAGGCCTCTGTTGCTGTATTCCAGTAATACACATCGGCCCAGTAGGCATCATCTGCGGCATGGAAAGTAGCGCAGTGGTTTGGATCCGAAGTTAATGCGCATGACTTTGCATTTGATGGAGCCTCACCAAACCATTCAGCGACTCCTGCATTTGCTGCAGGGGAGACGATGTGATTCATCCAGAGGTAAGCACAGTTAGGATTTTTAGCTTTGCTACTAATCATCCATGTATCTGACCAACCAGTTGAACCTTCGACCGGCTTGATACCTTCAACGGGGGTTTTTTCTCCCTTAGCCAAATTGATATTTACTTGCCAAGAGGTTCCAAGGACTATTGCGCCAGATTTTAACGAGGCAACGTGCTTTAGATAATCACCCCAGTACTCTCCAACGAGTGGTTTCTGTACTTTAAGGAGGGCAACAGCTGCATCAAATTGCTTTTGATCAAGAGCATATGGATATTTAATGCCTAGATCAGGTTGCGTTGCCATTAAATACAAGGCGGCATCTGCAATATAAATTGGTGAGTCATAGGCCGTGATCTTGCCTTTGTATGGAGAGTTGGCATCAAAGACTGCGCCCCAAGAAGTAGGTGCGGGCTTAACAATATCTGTGCGATAGGCCAACAAATTGGCACCGCGACCATGAGGAATTCCGTAAGCAACCCCTTTGACGGAATTCCACGGCTGCATTTTCAAGTTCGAATAGATATCTGCATAGTTAGGAATTAAATCAGTATTAACTGGTGCAACATCGCCGCCGTAAATCAAGCGAAGTGAAGCGTCACCCGAGGCCGAAACAACGTCATATTCACCAGTTTTCATTAATGCAACCATGTCGTCTGATGTCGCGCCGTTCTTCACATTAACTTTACATCCAGTCTCTTTTTCGAAACCAGTGACCCAGTCGACTTTAGGATCAGTTGAACCATTCTCAACATATCCAGCCCAGGCGACTATATTGACTTGGCCTTCACCTGCACCAAGCTTTTTCATCATTTCTATTTTAGGTACACCGCTTGTGGATGCAGAATTACTTCCAGAACTACACCCAGCCAGAATAAGTGCTGCAACTGATGCGACAGCAATACGTGAAAACAGACGCTTCTTTTGCATCTGTACCTCCATCCTTACAATCCACATTCAGCGGTTGAATGTGGTTCTTGACTCTTCATTGAATCAAGAATTCTTTTTCTTTATCCCACGACACAACAACCGATTCACCGATTGCAATCGTCTCTTTCGGGTTCGTTGAAATTACCGAGCTACCAAGGGACGTATCAACTAGATATCTTGTCGTAGCTCCGACGAAGATGGAATCCCTTAAAACTCCTTGCAGTGATCGGTCCCCATGGGTGGAGGTTTTTGCCACAGTTATAAACTCAGGACGGATATTTACTTTTTTGCCCTCTATTTCAATTTTATTTGTCTGCCCAACAAACTCTGAGACAAATGCACTTTGTGGATTATCATAAATTTCACGGGGAGTACCAAGTTGCTCGATACGACCACGATTAAAGACTGCAATCCGGTCACTCATTGTTAAGGCTTCTTCTTGATCGTGAGTTACGAAAATAAATGTGATTCCTACGGCTCGTTGCAACTCTTTAAGTTCAATCTGCATCTGTTCACGCAATTTCAAATCAAGAGCACCTAGAGGCTCATCGAGTAGTAAAACTGATGGGCGATTGACCAATGCTCGAGCTAAAGCAACGCGTTGGCGTTGACCGCCAGATAACTGCGCAGGTTTACGATTTTCATAGCCTTCTAAACGAACCTGCTCCAGGGCATTCACGGCGCGTTGACGACGATCTAATTTATCTACACCTTTGACCCGTAAGCCATATTCAATATTTGAAATAACATCCATATGCGGAAAGAGCGCATAATCTTGGAAAACTGTATTGACGTCGCGATCATAAGGGGGAAGTTGAGAGACGTCTTTGGCACCCAAGAGAATTGTTCCACTATCAGGTTTTTCAAAGCCGGCAATCATCCGAAGTACTGTTGTCTTTCCTGAGCCCGAAGGTCCTAACAAGGTTAAAAATTCACCTTCGAAAATATCTAGGTCCACTCCATTTACTGCATGGACATCACCAAATGATTTAGACAATCCACCAATTGAAACTATGACAGGCTTGGACACAGCCAATACTCTACCCAAGAAGGGCAGTGGTGTGACTAACTAAGAAGTCTAATTTTGCCAGCAGAGGTTAACTCAACAAAATCAGCACGTTTGCCGACCTCAATGCTGCCAACATCGCTGAGTCCAATTCGCTCGGCGGGAAGGGTTGAAGTTGCAAAACTTGCATCAACTATTGAAACCCCAAAAGTATCAACTAAGTTAAGAAAAGCTCGATCCATCGTCAGAGTGCTGCCAGCCAGTGAGTCCTTTGAGGTTAGGCGAGCAATACCATCTTTAACAATCACATCCAGCTTTCCTATTGTGTAGGAACCATCGGGGGCACCAGCTGCCGACATTGCATCGGTTACCGCAATAAACCGCCGCGGCGCATCATCGAGAATTCTTTGGGTAGTGGTTTCATTCAAGTGGATACCGTCGAGAATGAGTTCTAGCGCAATCGATGAGTCATTAAGAGAGACTGACGAAATATTCTCACCAGTATCTAACTTAGGCATTCCGTTATTGAAGTGCGTAATAATTGTTGCTCCCGCGGCAATAGCTTGCCGCGTAGTCGCTGCATCGGCGCCAGTATGGCCAAGTGCGACTGTAACGCCTTGTTTAAATAAGAATTCGATGGCCGCAATTGCTCCATGTAACTCAGGGGCCATAGTCACCATTCGGATATTTGCACCTGAAGCTTCAATGAGTTTTTCTAACTCAGGGATTGTTGGCGCTTTAAGCAAAGCTGGGTCGTGTGCACCGCAATGAGAACCCGCAAGATACGGGCCTTCTAAGTGAATTCCTTTAATGGCGCCTTGATTAATAAAGGGCAGAAGAGTTTCTATTTGCGTCAGTAAACTCTCGATAGGTTCGGAAACTAAACTTGCAAGCACCGATGTCGTGCCATGCGCCGTATGCGTTTGAATAACCGCCGATATGTGAGAGGGGTCTAGTGCAGAAAAGTAATACCCACCACCGCCGTGACAGTGAATGTCAACAAATCCGGGAAGAAGAGTTCCTTTAATTGTTAATGGCCGGGAACTATTGGCTTCGATGGATGTAATTACTCCGGAGCTAAATTCAATAGAAACATTTCTCTCTAGCTCTCCAGCAATCAGCGCGCTGGCAGCTACTAGATTCACGCTACTCCTCAATAATTTTCTCGAGTTTGCCCTTAAGAATGACCACTACAACGATGACGAGGCCTAGAAAGAAGACTGCCCAGTACTTCAGGTATTTCTCAAGTGAATGAAGTGAATTTGCAAATTCATATCCTAAAACAATCACGATAGTACTAAAGACGATACCGCCAGCAGCGTTCCACTTAAGGAAAGTTCTGTACGGGACCTGATTCATGCCAGCTAAAGCGGGAACGAGTGCACGGAGGAGCGCTTGCGCTCGGCCAAAAAAGATCGCCCGGCCGTGATATTTTGCAAAAATATGTTCGGCTAGCTTCCAACGTTTAGCCCCAACAAATCTACCAAATTGGGTCGTTTTAATTCTAGGACCGAAATGTTTGCCAATTTCATAACCGACTGAATCACCGGCAATGGCGCCAACAATTGCACAGAGAATGAAGAGCCATAGTGGCCAGACTTTGGAATGAGCTAGAACTCCGCCAATAATCAACGCTGTTTCACCCGGCAGAACGAAGCCAACAAAAGCTGCAGCTTCGGCAAAGGCCAAGAGAATGAGAAGAACAAATAAAGGGGTCTGTAAATTATTAGCAACTAGCCAATCAGCAGCGTGATGAATCCAACCCGACATACGTTAACCCTATAGGTTATTGATTGATGTACCGACTAGAAGCGCGAACGGATCTCCCAGAGATCTTTAAACGCTGGGTTAAAAAGCGTGCTGGATAAGTATTCAACACCGCTTGAACCACCAGTACCGATTTTCTGCCCAATAGTTCGCTCAACCATTTTCACATGGCGATAGCGCCACTCCTGAATACCTTCATCAATATCCAATAAACGCTCACATACCAATGCACTCTCCGGATCATTGCGATGGATATCTAAGAGAACATCCTGCACGCGTAAGTTAGCTTCATATGGCGCGGTTCTATCACGATTAAGAACATCGGTTGGAATTGCGTGTCCACGCTTAGCTAAATAGGCAAGGGCTGAGTCATATACCGAATTGCCTGAGGTAATAATTGCAATTTCAGCTTGGACATCTGGAGGCAAATGGCCTGCCATTTTAGTATCGCGACGACCAAGCAGAGCTTCAACTTTTCTAAACTGCGCCGATTGGAAACCACTTGAAGAGGATAAATATGATCGGAAAGAGTTAAATTGCAACGGTGTCATCGTTTCTAAAATATCAATTTGATTGACACAAATCTTCATAATGGTACGGATTCGCCCAAGAATCGCTAGTGAATAATGTGAGTCACCAGATTCCATTGACCGTTGGGCCTGAGCGAATTCGTGAAGAATTTGCTTAAACCACAATTCGTAAGTTTGGTGAATAATAATAAAGAGCATTTCATCATGCTCGGGCCCGGCTGATACGGGGCGTTGCAGATTAAGAAGTTCATCTACAGCCAGGTAAGACGTATAGGTCATTGCCGAATCGAAGTTATTTTCGCTCATGTGACTCTTGAACCACCTTCGTGTATCTCTTTATAGCGGCCCGATGCCACTAAGTCGCGCAGACGATCGAATCCATCCCACACTTCGACGTAGGACGTTGGAAGCGGGGAGATAGCCAATCTGATTGTGTCAGGAGCTCTGAAATCGGGGAAGACATTCGATATCTTACGCAGCGCTACACAGATTTGAGCGGCATCGGGATGACCCAATGAAACATGCCCCCCGCGCTCATTCGAGTCGCGTGGCGTGTGAAGCTCCATACCAAGAGGTGCGAGCCAAGCATCAAATAAATCGATCATTAAAGTAGTGCCAACCGCTGCCTTTTTAGCGATTTGGCCAATGCCAGCATCGGCAATCATCGTGAATGCAGTTTTAACTGAACGCATTCCCATAATTGGGGGAGATGCAATTTGGAAACCGCGCATCCCGCTAGCTTTTTCAAAGACCGGACCCATTTCAAACTGAGCCTCCTGTGCAAACCACCCTTGAATCGGAACCTGTAACTCTTTTTGAACGTGCTTGTTAACGTATAACCATGCAGGGGCTCCTGGTCCGGAGTTACCAAACTTATATGTACATCCAACGCAGAGGTCGGCACCACTTGCATCTAAATCCATTTCAATTGCACCAACTGCATGGCTAGCATCCCAAACCACTAATCCACCAATTGCACGGACTTGCTCAGTAATAGATTTAATATCAGTTCGCGCACCAGATCGATATTGGATAACTTCTAGCGTTACCAAAGCGACATCTTCGTTGAGATAGGGAGCTAAAACCTCGGTCGTGATTCGCTCATGAGTTGCAATGCTTGGATCCTCATTATTAATGAGGACAAGCTTTAATCCAAATTGTTTAGCGATACCGTCAAGGATGTATCGATCAGTCGGAAAATTTGCTGTATCGGTAATGATCGTCTTTCTTCCAGGGCGAGCATGAATGGCCGCTAAGCAGAGTTGATAAAAATTAACCGAAGTCGTATCGCAGATAAGTATCTGACCGGGACCGGCACCTAAGGCAGCAGCCCCTAGCAAGTCACCAGTAGGTTGAGCTTCATCGATCCAATGGCCCCAGCCAGTAACAAGCTCGGCCCCCCATTCGTGGGTGAGAAAATTATTTATCGCTGCAACCGTAGCGATTGGCATGCGGCCCAGTGAATTTCCATCCAAATAACACATCTCTGGATCTGTGATGACAAATTGCGCCTTAAAATGGGCTAACGGGTCATTTCTATCGAGGGCAAGCGCGTATTCGCGGTCAGTGACGTTCATGGATGAAAGGTACGCTCTCCCATCATGGCGCGCAACGTTGTAAATATCGAAGAGGTCTCTAAGGCCTTTGATATAAAAGAGCTATTAATAGGCGTCTCACTTGGCGTTTCCGAGGGTGATCGCATCGGCATAGTTGGCCGTAATGGATCTGGAAAAAGCACGTTGATGAAAGTTATCGCAGGAATTGAATCACCCGATTCGGGGCGCGTCACAAAATCCAACTCTGCGCGTATCGGAATTCTTTCTCAAGTTGATTTTGAAAACCCAGAAAGCACTGTTGGTGAAGTTGTCCTTGGAGATACCGCTAAACACGAGTGGGCTAGTGAGCCAAATATTCGCGAAGTCTTTACTGGTTTGTTCGGCAGCTTTGATGACCACATCTTTGATCGAAAATTCGGTCAACTATCGGGTGGAGAGCGACGCCGCGTGGGTTTAGCCAAACTTCTCATTAACGAGCTTGATTTAATTTTGCTTGATGAACCAACTAACCACTTAGATGTCGAGGGCGTTGCGTGGCTTGCGAATTATTTGAATAATCGCAAAGGTTTGGCGGTCACGGTAGTAACGCACGATCGTTGGTTTCTGGATGCCGTTACAGATAAAACGTGGGAAGTGGTTGAGGGAAAAGTCGAAGAGTACGAGGGTGGTTATAGCGCATTTGTTTTAGCTAAGGCCGAACGTGCTCGCCAGAGTTCGGTCATGGATGCGCGCAGAAATGGCTTAATCCGTAAAGAACTTGCATGGCTACGGCGCGGAGCCCCCGCTCGAACTACAAAGCCAAAATTTCGTGTTGATGCCGCAAACGTTTTAATCGCCGGTGAACCCGAGCCGCGTAACCAAGGGGAGTTACTTAAGTTTGCACTTAATAGATTAGGTAAAACTGTTTACGAGGCACACCACCTGCAAGTCAAACTTGGTGATAACGAGCTCATTAATGATCTCTATTGGAATATTGGCCCAGGCGATCGCATTGGAATTGTTGGAATAAACGGCGCTGGAAAGACAACGCTAGTGCGCACTCTTGTCGGGGAAATTACTCCTACGGCTGGCAAATTAGTCACCGGCGTGACCGTTAAACCCGCTTTTTTAACGCAACACTTAGATGAGTTAGATCCAAAGTGGCGCGTTTTAGAGGCCGTTGAAAAGATTGCTAACCGGGTGGAACTCGGTGGCGGGCGTGAGCTTTCCGCCTCTCAACTGTGCGAGCGTTTAGGTTTCGACCGTGAATCTCAGTGGACGCCGGTTGGCGATTTATCCGGTGGTGAGAAGCGACGATTGCAGCTGACACGCTTACTGATGGATAGCCCCAATGTATTGCTTCTCGATGAACCAACGAATGATTTTGATATTGAAACGCTTACAGAGCTTGAGGATTTATTGGATAGTTATGGTGGAACTTTGATTGTTATCTCTCACGATAGGTATTTCTTAGAGCGAGTATGTGATCGCTTCGTTGGTTTACTCGGCGATAAGGCCGTCCGTGACTTACCTCGTGGCGTAGATGAGTATTTGGAACTTCGCCAAGCAGCCATGAATATTCCAGTAGCGGCTCAAAAGGAAAAGAAGACATCAAGCGCCGCCGAGGAGCGTCAATTAAAGAAAGACAAAGTTCGATTAGAGCGACAGATGGAAAAAGCCGATATACGAATTTCGGAGTTAGAGGCACAACAAGGGGATGCCTCCTTTGATCCGAATGAATTGCTAACGATTATTAAAGATTTAGAAGTTGCAATCGCACTGAAGCACAGACTCGAAGAAGAGTGGCTCCAGATCACGCTTACTCTGGAAGATTGAGTTAATATTTCGACATGAATCGCATATCTCATGGCATAGAAGTAGTTTTATTTCGTGCACGCTTTCTTCTTGCTCCCCTATACCTTGGTTTAGTTGGAACGTTAGTTCTTCTCTGCTTCCGATTCTTAATTGAGTTCTACCATTTAGCTCTCCATATTGGAGAGGCAACGCCACAGAGTTTCACACTTGACCTGCTTGCTCTATTGGACTTAACGCTCCTTGCCAACTTAATTTTGATGGTGATTTTCGCAGGCTATGAAAACTTTGTCTCTCGTATAGATGTGGCAACGGAATCGAAGGATCGTCCACACTGGATGGGGACTATTGATTTCAGCGGTTTGAAAATTAAGTTGATTGGTTCTCTAGTCGCCATCTCAGTTATTGAACTACTAAAAGACTTTATCGAGCTTTCAGGCAAGGATCACGTTGGTGCAGGAACGAAATGGCGGATAGTTATTCACTTAACTTTTGTCGCCTCTGGAGTCCTTTTCGCGTTAATGGATTGGATTGCCGATAAAAGAGAGTTCCACGGCACACACGCCTAATGCGATTAGATTTTCTTGCCGCTCTCTCAGGTGTATTAATTGCTCTGCAAGCTCGAGCTAATGGCGAACTCTCACATCGCATAAATAATGGACTTGAGGCGGCATTAGTCTCTTTCGGTTCCGGATTAGTTATCATCGCTATCATCGCAATGTTCAACCCAGCGATTAAAAAGGGACTTGCAAATCTTCGAGCCGCAATTGAGCGCGGAGAGATTGCGCGTTGGAAGTTACTTGCGGGCGCCCTCGGCGGAAGTTTTGTTGCAATTCAGACCCAGATAGTCCCTTTGATTGGAGTTGCGATTTATTCGGTGGCGTCTATTGCTGGACAAACTGCCATCTCTCTTATTGTCGATCGAATTGGACTAACAGGCGGAGGAAAGAAGTTAATCTCACGAAGGCGCGTAGCAGCGGCAATCCTGACTGTATTAGCCGTCTTTGTTTCAGTTTTTGATCGGATAGATGCAAAGAATCTCTCACTATTAGCCGTTATTTTGGGCTGCATTGCTGGCTTAGTCGTTGGTATCCAGCGCGCTTTAAATGGGGAGATCAATGAGTACTCTCATCAAAGTTTCACCACATCACTACTTAATTTCATTTCTGGGACATCTCTTCTAATTATCTTGATTGTAATTGGCCTACTAACGCACCACTTTAAATTAGTGGCTCTGCCGAGTGGTCCATGGTGGATTTATACAGGCGGTGTAATAGGCGTTATCTATATTGCTTTTACTTCAACGATTGTTCAACATTTAGGAGTCTTGACTTTCACTCTCTTTAGCGTAGGTGGCCAACTTGTTGGCTCGCTTATTATTGATTTAGTGTCACCCACCGATGGGGTCCATGTCAGCTCCTACTTAGTAACAGGCATTGTGATGACTTATTTGGGAGTTATCGCCGGAGGCGTAAGTAGTTCACGAGTGCGGAAACCAGCGAAGCACAAATAAAGAAAGTTGCGATTGCATAGGACCAAGTCTTCACTAGTGGAACGGTCGCTGCGTAATAACCTGCAAGAGTTATGCCGCCTCCCCACAAGAGTCCGCCCAGTGCATTTGCACTAAGGAATTTGTAGTAATTCATCTTCGAAGCGCCGGCTATCGGTGGGACGAAAGTTCTAATCCAGGGAAAGAATCGCGCAGCTACAACGGCCCACCAACCAGTTTGCTCATAAAACCGTTCAGATCGAGCGACCATCCGCTTGATTCGTGGTGAATCATGTTTATCCAGGTACGAACGTCCAACTGTGCGCCCTAAGACAAAACCAACTTGATCACCGAAGAAAGCGCCGAGAAAAATAACAATTACTAAAATTACGATGTTGACATTCTTTGTTGAGGCAGCGACCAGGCCCGCGCTAAAAAGTAGCGAGTCACCGGGTAAGAAAAACCCCAATAAGACGCCGGTTTCAAGGAATACCAGACCTGCTGCAATTAAGTAGATTAAGAAAGGCGCTAAAGGCGCCAATTGAGTATCAAACGAGGCGGCTAGTTCAATCACACTGACTTCTTAACCGCGGCGGCAACCGCCTTGGTCACGTTGGGATCAAAGACGCTCGGAACGATGAAAGATGCATTCAGCTGCTCAGGGGAGACGCAATCTGCAATCGCTTCAGCTGCCGCTACTAATAACTTATCGGTGATTTTGTGTGCATTGGCATCTAAGAGGCCTCGGAAAATTCCGGGGAAAGCTAAAACATTGTTAATTTGATTTGGCTGATCACTGCGCCCAGTTGCAACAACGGTTGCATATTTGCGAGCGATCGTTGGATCGATTTCAGGATCTGGGTTAGCAAGGGCAAAAATAATCGAATCTGATGACATAGACGCAACATCGGCTTCAGTCAAAACGTTTGGTGCACTGACGCCGATAAAAACATCGGCACCTTTCATAGCCCCAGAGATATTTCCGGTGTAATTATCGGGATTACTATTATCGATAAACCAGGTACGCATCTCGTCATCCGAGCGAGGTGACGACTTTGAAATTACTCCATCCTTATCAAAGCCCACGATGTGTGTGGCCCCACGAAGAACCAATAGACGCGCGATTGCAGTTCCAGCTGCGCCAGCTCCGCTCATTACAATCTTTACATCCTTAAGTTCTTTCTTAACAAACCTAAGCGCATTTCTTAACGCAGCAGATACAACAATCGCCGTACCATGTTGGTCATCATGGAAAACTGGAATATCAAGAATTTCCCGCAAGCGACGTTCAATTTCAAAACAACGGGGCGCTGAAATATCTTCTAAATTTATTCCACCATAGACGGGGGCGATTAATTGAACGGTGCGAACAATCTCATCTACATCTTGAGTATCCAGACACACGGGCCAGGCATCTACATCGGCAAAGCGCTTAAATAGTGCGGCCTTACCCTCCATAACCGGCAGCGCTGCAGCTGGCCCGATATTGCCAAGACCTAGGACTGCCGAACCATCAGTGACAACTGCCACTGTATTGCGCTTAATTGTTAAGCGGCGGGCATCACTGGGGTCATCGACAATTGCTTGGCAGATACGTGCTACACCAGGAGTGTAGGCACGCGATAGGTCATCTCGGGTCTTGAGCGGTACTTTTGAGGCAATTTCGATCTTGCCACCAAGGTGTAACAGAAAAGTGCGATCACTAACTTTACGAACCGTTAAGTTCGGATTCTTAGCAAGAGCAATTGTGATCTCATCGGCATGAGCTGAATCGATAGTGTCGCACGTAATATCAATGACTACTTTTTCTGCATGTGATTCAACTACATCAAGTGCGCTAATCGTTGCGCCGGCACCGGAAATAATTGTTGTGGCTAGAGCTACGGGTTGTGAAGAAGGAGAACCCTCAACACGGATTGTTATTCCGTAACCTGGGGATGTTGATGCCACCTACACAACACCATACAAGCGATCACCGGCATCGCCCAGACCTGGAACTATGTAACCGTGCTCGTTCAATTTTTCATCAAGAGCTCCGGTAACAATTGTTATTGGAACTGCACTTGAAGCGAACTCCTTTTCAACTGCAGCGATTCCTTCGGGGGCGGACAAAATACAAATTGCCGTAATGTCATTTGCTCCCAAATCAATTAAATAGTGAAAAGCTGCGATCAAAGTTCCGCCCGTTGCCAGCATGGGGTCTAAGACAAAAACTTGGCGGCCAGATAAATCATCAGGGAGGCGATTGGCATATGTACTAGCTTGCAAGGTTTTCTCATCACGCACCATTCCGAGGAAACCAACTTCAGCCGTCGGAATGAGTTTGCTCATGCCTTCAAGCATTCCAAGTCCAGCACGCAAAATTGGGACGACCACCGGCCTAGGTTCGGCCATCTTCAAACCGTGAGTTTTAGTAACCGGCGTCTTGATTGATACCGAATGGGTTCGAACATCACGCGTTGCTTCGTAAGCAAGCAGAGTTACGAGCTCTTCGACGAGGCGGCGGAAGGTTGGCGAATCAGTTCGTTCGTCGCGCAAAACCGTCAATTTATGGGCGATAAGTGGGTGGTCTGCGACATGAACCTTCATGCCCCTTACCCTACAGGGGTTTCATTCCTTTCCAATAAGTGAAACGATGAGGTCATGCCCGAATTCGATGATGAGGTCAATGAAGACATCGAAGAGTTCGATGTCTTGGAGGAAGTTTCCGCGCAAGAAATGAAAACTGACAACCTCTCCAACGAAATAGATATTGCAGTTGCTGCTTGGCACGAAGATGGACGATGGACATTAGGGATCTTGCCTGATCCAACCGATATCGCCCAAATCATCACTAGCCTTAAATCTCAGCAGACAAATGGTGGAGCAATCGCACTCATTTCAATTGATGAAGAGTTTTTTATTTTGATTCGTGTACTCGGAGCACATATCTCTCTATTCCTAAGTGATGCTACTTGCGCGTTTGACTACCCAGTGGCCGAGGAGTTGTTAGAGATTGCCGACCTACCAATGCCAGAAGATGAAGAAGAGCCAAGTCCAATTGGGCATCTTGAAATTTTGTCTGATCTGGGAATGAGCGGAATGGAGATTTCGGCACTGTGCGATGATCCCGAGCTTTTTCCAGACGAACAGCTTGAAGCGATTGCTAACCGCTTAGGTTTCGGTGATCAGTTTGCAGAACTCTTACAGTTGTGAGTGATGAAGAGTTGATGCGCGCAGCTATTGCTGTGGCGCAGGAGGCGCTTGCCAGTGGTGATGTTCCCGTTGGTGCAATAATAATTAACAAAGCCGGCGAAATTGTTGCAACTGGCCATAATGAGCGAGAACTTCATCATGATCCAACTGCGCATGCAGAGATTGTCGCTATTCGCAGGGCTAGCGAGAAAAATAACCAGTGGAGATTAGAAGATCACACGCTAATTGTGACGCTCGAACCGTGTGCAATGTGTGCGGGAGCGATTGCGCAATCTCGTATCTCGAACGTAATTTTCGGTGCGTGGGATGAAAAAGCCGGTGCAGTTGGTTCAGTGTGGGACTTGCTACGCGATCCTCGCTCTTTATTTAAAGTCGAAGTTCGAGCAGGGGTACTGGCAACCGAGTGCGCAGCGATTTTAAAAGATTTTATACAAGGAGTTCGTAAGAAGGATTAAGAATGACTAACGCACCCTCTTCTTCGCCAACCATTCCCTCTGCGCGCATTTGAGATCCAACTTCTAAGCCAGCGATTTCTCGACGCCCTAGGAACTGCAATGAAACTCCGCCTGTTTCATCCCAGATTTCAACTTGCAAACCTGGGGCATCACCGCGCGGGGCAGGCTTAATAGAGGTAACGCGCCCCTGAACTTGAGCACGCTCTCGCCATTGAATTTCACTTATTAGCGTGACGTTTTTTGCATAATGACTTACAGGTGCGGCATTTATAGGCTGAGTCTTTTTAGGCTTCGGCGCAGGTGCGATCTTTGCTTCAACATGTTGCGGATGTATGACTAATTGCGCGTTAGAGGCGATGCGATCTACGTCAAATGGAACAATGGTTGCTACAACGCGAGGTAATTGTGAAATCGGTGCAGCAATTTCTTCCGCAGTCTGATCGTGTAAAACTCTTCCAAGGAATCTCGAGTATGAACGACGAGGCAAGAGAAGCGTTAGTTCGACATCCGCGCTAGCTGTGGCACGTATTGCATAATCAACGGCGGCATTTGGAAGCCGACGGTCTGGGCAATCTATTAGCTCCAAAGAAACGTCGGATAAGCCGGGATTAGTTGCCCACTCTGCGGCAATGGCTTGCGCACGCTGGTCATCAATTACAAAGTGAACCGCATTCAAATGGCGGGGATTAAAGCTTCGGGCATATCTAACGACTCTCACCGTTGCAAGATCTACGCTATCGACCAAAACCGTTACATCGTGCCTTGGAATTGAAGTCGCCCGTGTTTCTGCGGCAGTGACTCGAAGCGCCGATTGCTCCTTGCGGTACTGTCGATTTAAACGCAATAGAAGGGCTACAAGGATCGGCGTAATCACGATAACTACCCAAGCGCCCTCGGTAAATTTAACAACTGCGAAGATAATTACAATTGCAAATGAGACCACTCCGGAGAGGGTATTAATTACATAACTGTATTGCCAACCCTTGGCCTTATTTGTCAGTGCACGTCTTGCCATTCCAAAACCAACCAGCGTGAAACCAGTAAATACGCCGAGTGCGTAGTAAGCGACAAGATGCTCGACAGATGCACGTGTGACTATTACCAACACCGTCGCTGCAGATGCAAGCAAGACAATGCCATTTGAAAATGCTAAACGGTGGCCGCGTTTGGTTAATTGGCGAGGTAGAAAGCCATCATTTGCAACAAAATTAACTAAATAAGGGAAGCCGCTATATGCCGTGTTCGCACCTGTAATCAAAATCAACATCGTTGCGGCTTGAACGATTAAGAAAAATACTGAACCGAAAGCACCATTGCCCAGCGTTGCTTTAGCTATCTGGGATATAACGGTCGGAGATCCAGCTGAATAAGGCGTCGAGTAGGTTGAATGCGCAAACCATGAGACGCCAAATACTAAAGTTCCAAGAATCGCGCTCATAGTAAGCAAAGTTTTTCTAGCGTTAACACCTTCTGGAACTTTAAAAAGGGAGACGCCATCCGATATTGCTTCTAGGCCAGTCAGAGATGAGCCACCATTGGCAAAGGCCCGCAACAAAATGAAAATAGCCGCGAAATTTAAGAGGCCTTTAGCTTGACCAATCTGAACGGCTCCGTGCAAATCTGCGGGATTATATTTAGTGAGCGTTCCAGTAATTGTGCGGTAGATACCCATGCCAAAGACGACAAGCATTGAGCCCACAAATAGATATGTAGGAAGCGCAAACGCAGCTCCGGCCTCTTTAACTCCACGCAAGTTTCCAAAAGTTAAAATTAAAATGACTGCAACAGTCATGTCCAATTTATAATGCTGTAGCGAGGTAAATGTCGAGATAATTGCATCAATACCCGCCGATGATTGAATTGCGACAGTCACAATGTAATCAAGCATGAGAGCAACGGCAGCGATTTGTGCAAACAGTGGACTTAAATTATCGCGCGAGACGACGTAGGCGCCACCAGATTTAGTATAAATCTGGACTACTTCACGATATGAAAAAGTGACGATTACAAGCACTGCCAAAACAATCATTGTCATCGGCATCAAAATATTAAATGCTGCTAAACCGAATGCTGGAAGAAGGGCGATTAATATCTGCTCACTTCCGTATGCAGATGATGAAATACAGTCAGATGAAAGAATTCCTAAAGCAAATCTCTTACTTAAACGTTGGTGGGAAAGGGAATGCCTATTAAGCGGGTTTCCAAGGAAGGCTTTTTTGAGCTTGTAAGAAAAGGGATCCGATAGATGCGCATGCTCTTGGAGCACCATAGGCTCTGGCGCATCATCTCTCCACGACTTAGGCACTAGTACTCCTTAGTTAATTGCGACTAACGCAATTCCATTGCAATGGCTCTATCGTAGAGCGCGACGGCTTCGACTTCTTGCAGGCGGAGCGTATGCTTACCCAATGCAAACACAGCTGTATATAAATGGGCAATGGGTTGATGGCGCGAGCAAGGTAGCCGTCCACGATCCAAGTGATAATTCAGTGATTACCGAAGTTTCACTGGCATCCGACCTCCAGTGTGAAGCGGCCATTGCTGCCGCCGATGCCGCCGCAGTGGCTTGGGCCAATACTGCGCCGCGCTTTAGATCTGAGATTCTTCGTAAAGCCTTTGAGATTATGACGAGTGAGTTAGAGGCCATTGCTACTTTAATTTCGCGTGAAAATGGGAAGGCAATGCCTGATGCTCGCGGAGAAGCGGCTTATGCCGCTGAGTTCTTCCGTTGGTTTGCTGAAGAGGCCGTACGCACACCTGGCGATTTCCGCAAGTCTCCATCGGGAGATAAGCGGATTTTAGTAACGCACCAACCAATCGGTCTTTCTATTCTTATTACACCGTGGAACTTTCCAGCTGGAATGGCAACGCGCAAAATTGGCCCGGCCGTTGCCGCGGGCTGCACAATGATTTTGAAGCCCGCAACTGAAACGCCATTAACTGCGATGTATATCGTCGACATCATGGAACGTGCGGGTTTGCCAAAGGGAGTGCTTAATTTAGTGTTGCCAGAAAAAACTGGGCCAGCGATTTCAAAGATGTTGCACGATAAGAGAGTGAAGAATCTTTCATTTACTGGCTCAACTGAAGTTGGTCGCGTCCTTTTGAAAGAGGCGGCCGATAATGTTATTCGCTGCTCAATGGAGCTTGGCGGAAATGCTCAAGTTATTATTCATGATGATGCCGATCTTGCTGTAACAATTCCGCAGTTACTTCTCGCTAAAATGCGAAATGGTGGAGCAGCGTGTACGGCAGCAAACCGTATTTATGTTCAACGTCCTATCGCAGATAAATTCATCGCAGAACTTACTAAATCAATGTCGGCCTTTGTAATGGGCCGTGGCACGGATGCAACAACTACTTTAGGTGCCAGCGTCTCAATGAAAGAGCGCAATAAGATTTCCGAAATCGTCAATGAATCAATTGCTGCAGGCGCAAAAGTTTCGATCGGTGGAGTAACTCCTAGCGGAGAGGGTGCTTTTTACCCAGCGACAGTATTAACCGTTGAAAAAGATAATCCAATTCTTAACCATGAAATCTTTGGACCGGTTGCACCAGTCGTAATCTTTGATACCGATGCCGAAGGAATCGCGATGGCCAATGACACTGATTTCGGTCTGATCAGCTATGTATTCTCATCAAATTTAACTCGTGCACTGCGCACTGCCGAGGCAATGGAATCCGGAATGGTCGCCATTAATAAGGGCGTTATTTCAGATCCTGCTGCACCATTTGGCGGCGTGAAGCAATCCGGGCTCGGTCGTGAAGGCGGCTTCGATGGAATCCATGAGTTCTTACAAACTAAGTATATTGGCGTTGAAATCTAAAGGTTTTAAAACATACGTAGTCTTGAAAGAATTTCGTTGTCATTTGTCCTAAGTTTTTTTACTAGCCCCCAAAGATAATTCTTGCCATTAGCGTAGTAAGCCAGAGTGTAAAAGGGATTGGCATTGAATCCATACCCAGTCTCTTCTTGAGGAACTCTTCCAGGCAAGGGAAAGTTACTAATTACATCGACATCGCACTGAGCAAAAAATCTTTGAAGTCTTCTAACGTTATAAAATCTAAATCTCGACAACTTAATGTCCCGTAGTTCAGAGAAAACTTCATCGGAATTTAGTTTCTTCGCTGAATAGTCAACTTTCCTACCTTTAAGAAAGTATGTTGCTTCGCCATTCGCAATACATCTATTAATCATCCCTTTGTCTAGCAGTGAATATGCTTGGTTGACATAAAAATCATTATTGATTTCGAGCAAATACTTATAGAGTGCCCTTCGCTCCTCTTGGAACAGAAGGCCACCCGAAGTTAAGCATTCTTCGAAGTAACTCACCCCCTTATTGTGCACCAATAGCACATTCAGCGGCTTCAAATTTTCCAGAATCCCCTTCTACCGGATACTAGAATTTACCTCTGTGTATTTTTGTGGAACATTACACTTAGTGGTCAAGTTAAGTTTTACTGCATCAATACCTTTAGTTTCCTTAAGGCTAGTTGAGTAATGGGGTCTCTCGACTTTTAGCGTGCAATACGGATCTGGACTATGGAAGATTTGGAAAAGTAGCATCTGGGCGAATAATAAACCCACAACGGCAACGCAAGGAATTTTGGGCATTAGCAAAATTGGCTTAGGAATTGTTATTGGCATGCCTCAAAAGTAGGCAATCACCCTGACGTCTTTAATCAGGTTATCCCCACCCCTACTAAATGTTGCAAGATCTTTATGTACTCATATGGCGGAGGTTGAGGGATTTGAACCCTCGAGACTTTCGTCTAAGTGTGTTCGAGACGCGCGCACTCGGCCACTTTGCGAATCCTGCGTGAGAAGCATAGGAGTTTAAACCGCGCGTAGCTGCATTTAGAATTTCGTTACGATTTTCAAGATGCCTTTAGCTTTTTCCTTAGATCCGTGTCGTCGATTTTCAATTTATTCACTAGGCCAATAATGCGTCCCCTACCATTCGAAAAATATCGCAGGTCAAAGTATGGGTAGGAGAGGATGCAGTAACTTCCTGCTTCTTGGGGGTTTCGACCCTGAAGAGGGTAGTTCCAAATGACTTCAACCTCGCTCTGGGCAAAGAATTTTATAAGCTTTCCAATTCGGAATCTTGAAATTTCACTGAGGTTTACCTCGCGTAGATTTTCTTGAAACTCCGAAGATCCGTTCTTTCGTGCAGCATAGCTGACAACGTTTCCATTCAAAGAATAGAGAATTTCACCATTGGCGATAGAACGTTTTAAATCTTGCGACTTCATGAGTTCAATAGCGTCAGACTTGTAAAGTTCCATCTTAGTTTCAAAAAGAAATCTATATAAAGCCAGCCGCTCGCGTTCGTGTAAGTGTTGTCCAAGAGTGAGAAGTTCTTCATAAAAACTCATGACCCTATTTTGCACTAATTCGACAGTTCAAGGGGTTGGGTTTGTCAGAGACACCCGATACATCAACTATGCGACTATCTTTGAGATGCACCTGGCCGTATGCCTGCCCTAAATACTCAGCCTTTCCTTTGCCGTTACAAGGAACAGTTAAATTCTCAATTAGGACATAATTTTCGCGATCC
>Ga0163199_1000479_pt1 | contig 25329 bp, 26 predicted proteins | sample PL_2010_150m_FD_113537 | JGI IMG/M metagenome (GOLD analysis project Ga0163199, IMG submission 113537) | Freshwater microbial communities from Powell Lake, British Columbia, Canada to study Microbial Dark Matter (Phase II) - PL_2010_150m | ecosystem: Environmental > Aquatic > Freshwater > Lake ...
ATATCGTTCTTCGCTTCGGGCAGGCCGACTTATGGCATGAATTTGTTCTTTGCCGGAACCAGCGCCGAACGCGTGGGGGTCGCCTATATCCGCTATACCGGCAGCGGAACCAGTTCGGATGCGGTTTACGGCGCCGCATATTTCAGCGAGACCGCTTGCACCCAGTGAGAGACGCCGGGAGGATCATCGGCTCGGCGCAGCCTAACCGACGTTTCAGCCACGCCATACCGACCGTTCGGAGGAAGGATGCAAGCGTTCCCTTTCTGGTGATAGCGGTTGCCGCTGTTGCCCGCAGTTGCCAATGGGCGCTTATGGCCGACCAGAGGCGAAGAACATCACATTCTCGCGGTCGCACCGCCGCCTTTCACGCTTCGGTGTTCCCAAGCTGCTCAATACGAACCGCAGGTCGACCCTGGCAGCCTCTGACGCAAAAAGAGAGTTAACAACGAGCCTGCTTGGTTAGAGCGCCTTCTTGATCATGATGTCAACCGATCTAAATCTTAAACGTTTAAAGCAATTGACTGTGGCGTAAAGCGGCGGATGCCCTGGCGCAGCACCAATTACCGCCCCCGTTTGAATATGAATGGTCATTTGACAGACATTTTCCTTTAGGAGAAGAGACATGAACAAATCGAATCGCCTATTCGTGGTCGGCATGACGGCCGCCCTGCTGTCGATCCCGGCGTTTGCCCAGCCCTTGAGACTTACCGACTGCAAAACTATCTTGCCCGCGGCCCAGACCCGCTGCAACGATGATAACGCCTTGAGAACCAAGTGCAACGCGACGACTAATCCTACCCAGTGCTACAACAACAAGGGAGTTGGAGCTGCGCCCGCTGCCGCGGCGACAACATCCCAGACTGGATCGCAGCAAACTGCCAAGCCTTCGCCGTGTCAAGCGCAATTTGACGCGTGGCAGAAACTTGCCAAGAACCCGACGCCGAATACAACGAAAGACGCACAGCAGAGGAAGTTCGCTTGGGAGGCCTGCTTGGCGCGCAGTAAATAGGAGAGGCCCTGAAAGAAAGAAAGCTCCTCCTGCTGCGACGGCGATATCTCAAGGACCCGCGCCGTAGCGGCAGCAGGGGCTGGCGAAACAGAGGTGGTGCCACTGGGTCTTTTCTCTATTCGCTCAGAGTCTCGGCGGGCGGTTTGTGACCGGACTGAGTCACTCGAAGTCGAGCACCGAAGGCAATCGCGTCGTCGTTACCGCGACAAAACGCGAGGCATCGTTGCAGGATGTGCCGTTCTCGATCAACGCGCAAACCGCCGAGGACATCCAGCGGTCCGGCGCGGCATCGCTCGAGGACCTGTCACGCAACGTTGCCGGTCTCGCCATCCAGAATCTGGGCCGGGACAGAGCCAGGTGGCGATCCGCGGGGTTTTTGGCGGCTATCAGGGCTTCAGCGACGAATAGCTGCGGAACTACGAGGCCGGCATGAAGATGCAGACGCGTGGCCTGGGCTTCATCGCGGCGGCTTTCTATACCCAGATGAAGGATCTGCAGGTCACGCTGGATGCGGGTTCCTGCTCGTCGCGAGTGGTGTTCAGCGTACCGAAGGCGCATTCGGCCGGCGTCGAACTGGAGATGACGGCGCGACCGGCCGACGGCCTCGAGTTCGGGCTTTCCGGCATCGCCGTGAATTCGGTGTTCGATTCGACGGTCAAGGACGGCACGGGGACAGTGCTCGGCGGCATTCGCGACGGCAACCGCCTGCCCTCGGTACCGAAGGTCCAACTCACCGCCAGCGTCACCTACAACTTCAGCCTGGCCGGACGAGAGTCCCATGTCCGCGCCTCGCTGCAACATGTTGGCAACCGCTTCACGCAGCCTTCGGACCAGGAGAACAACCCGCGCACCTTCGTGGCTAACCTGCCGTTCCAAGGTGCGCCGGCGAGTGCGGCGACGACACTCAATCTTGAATTGCCCAGCGATAGTCTCGTCAACCTGAATGTTGGAATGGAGTTTGAACGAAGAATCTCAGCCATCTTCTAAATCAATAACCTGACCGACGAGAAGGCGCTGCTTTCCTTCGACCGGGAACGGGGTGGCCGCGCGCGGCTCGGCTTCGCAACCAACCAGCCACGAACCATCGGCGTGACACTGCGCAAGTCGTTCTAAGGCAATATTGTTCAACGGCGCCGCTGGCCACAACCGGTCCGCGGCGCCTTTTTTTTGTGTTGGCGGCAATCGTCGGGTATGTCAGCCGGTAGCAGTCAGGATTGTCGAAGCACATGCCGGAAAGCAGGAAGGTTCATGGGACATCGCGCTTTCCACGACTGCCGGGTCAACGCCGCAGACCGGCCGGAGGGTCCACCTGATTTGTGGTCCACCATGGAACAGCTGCTGGCCGACGACAGACCAAGGACCTGACGCACTCGACGCCAGATAACCGCCGGCGATATTTCGCCGCCCGAGACCGGCGTCATACCACCGTGCAGCCAACTCAATCCGGACAGCCAAGTGGTCCTATGGTAGATTAACTTGCCGGTTGCCCGGTACGCTGGAACTTCCAACCACGACAATGCGCGGAGATGAATCAATGACGGTGATCGATTCAAGAGTAGTCAACATCGAAGATTTGCAGCTCGAGCATTTTGTGAAGGGCGACAAGTTCGAATGTCGCAGTGTGCGTATCGGCCCCCGGCTGGGAGCGAAGGATCTCGGTTACTCCTACGACATCGTCCCGCCCGGCAAGCGTTCGTGCCCTTTTCACAGTCATCGCGGAGAGGAGGAAATGTTTTTCGTCGTTACGGGGAATGGCGTTTTGCGCTATGGTGATGAGGTACGGAAGATTCGCGCTGGCGACGTAATATGCTGTCCAGTCGGCGGACCGGAAACGGCGCACCAGATCATTAACGATTCGGAAGCCGATCTCGCCTACCTATCCATAAGCACCATGATGCCCGCGGAAGTCTGCGAATACCCCGATTCAGGAAAGATCGGCGCCTTCGGAGGTGGTTTGCGGCACATGACGCGGGCGGGCGACCATCTGGACTACTGGACGGACGAAGTGTAAACGGGCGCAATGCCAAGTCCGGGTTGCTTGCAATCTATCCGCTGCCCAGGCTCCCGACGGATTCTTGCGCTGCACGAAGTCGACGGGTTCCAGGATCTTGCCATCCGTTACCCCCAGCGCACTACCACTGCTCCCCAGACATAGCCGATCCCCGCGGCGATCGCCACCATCAGGTCACCGTCCTTCAGCCGCCCCTGCTCAAGGCCTTCATGCAGCGAGATCATCAAGTCGACCTGGCCGAGATGACCATACTCTTGCAGATATACCGACTGTCCGGGACGCAGTCCCAGGGTGTCGAGCAAGCCGGCGTGCATCGAGCGCTTGAAATGCAAGGTATTCAGATAACCGATGTCGGCGCGGGTCGCATCGCTTTTGGCCAGCGCCGCGTCGATGCAGGCAAGCCAGTTCAGCATCGAGACTTGGTTGAGGCGTGCCTTCATGTGGTCGGCATCGAACACCCGCAGGCTGCGGTTGCCGTGCGCCCGCAGTGCCGCCAATTCGGCGTCCGGCAGGCCCTCGATGGGATGCTCCGTTCCGCCGTACCAGACGCCGGTGTCGCGCGCCAGGGAACCGTCGGTGATGATATGCGAACCGAGCACGCGGTTGCGGCCGAGGTCGCGGCGCAGCAACAAGGCGCCGGCGCCGGCGGCGAGATCGTACATGAAGGAAACATCGGGATCGGTGTAGTCGATCAGATCGCCGTTGCGGTAACCGCCGACGATCAAGGCGGTCGCGATGTCCGGGTCGGCGATCATCATGTCCTTGGCAATCTTGATTGCCGCGATGGTGGTATTGCAGCGTTGCTGGATGTCGATTCCCCAGGCACGGTGTGCGCCGATGCGCTCCTGGATGTAGATCGCCGAAGTGGTCAGGGGATACTCCTTCCATTCCTCGCCCATGCACAGGATCAAGTCGATTTCCAGAGGATCGATGCCGGTCCGCGCGATGGCATCGAGCGCCGCCCGGACGCCCATCTCCTGGGTGCCGTCGCCCGGGCCGGGCACGCTCTTGCTGACGATACCGAGTTTTTCGCGCACCGCCTGCTCGCTCCAGCGCCCGCCGCTGGCGGTGGCGATGTCGGCAGCGCTCATCTGCTGATCGGGCAGGTAGAGTCCGTACCCGAGGATCCCGACGTCCTTGCTCATCCCTTGCGCTCCGACTTGTCTTCGAGGTTCCGAACCAATACCAGCGCCTCGCCGTCGCAAACCACGCGCTGGTCCTCTGCCGTGATGCGGGTGCTCAGATTCGCCAGATCCTTGTCGGCACGCAGGCGTTTGATCGTGACGGTTGCGCTGAGTCTCTCGCCGGGGTAGGCCGGCCGGGCAAAGCGCAGCGCCTGTTTCATCCACCCGGTGCCGCGCCCTGGCAGTTGCGTCCCGAGCAGGCAGGAGAACATTCCGGCGAGAAGCGGCCCCGGCACGATGCAACCGCTAAAGCCGCGCCCGCGCGCCGCGGTGGCGTCGCGAAAGATCGGGTTGCGATCGCCGATCAGGTCGCCGTATTCGGCGAGGTCGGTCACCGAAAATATTCTCGACCCGCTCGCTGACATGCCGTGCTTCAATCCGTACAGAACCTCGTCGCCGTGTTCCATCGTCGAAGCCAAAGGAATTGCCGCCGGCAGCGCGACGTCGACCGGCGCGACCCTGGCCATCCCCGTCGCCAGGGTCACGATTCCACCATCGGTCCCTGGTTTGGTGACTTTGCTGGCGATGTCCAGTATGCCGTCGGTTTCGGCTTCGACGGCAAGGCCGACGGTGATGAGGTCGCCGGCAAAAGCCGGATTGGGGAACACCAGACTTTGTTCCAGTTGCACCGCGCCGGGTCCGGGAATCAGTTCGGTCAGGCCCTTGCAGATACAGCCATACAGCATCATCCCGTGCGCCACGGTCGCCCCGAAATGCGATTGCGCGGCGAACGCCGGATCACAGTGGATCGGATTATCGTCCCGGCTTAGCCGCGCAAAGCGGTCGAAATCGGCTTGCAGCAGGACCCGCCGGTATTCCGCTCTCACCTCAGCTTCCCGTGTTGCCGTAATCGGCGCGTAGCCGGTGCTTTTCGACCTTGCCCGCGGCATTGCGCGGCAAGGCCGGCACGAACGCCACGGACCTGGGCAGCTTGAAACCGGCAAGGCGGGTCCTGCAATGAGCGACCACTTCTTCCGGACCGATCTGCGCTCCGGGTTTCAAGGCAATGATCGCCTTGCCGACTTCACCCCATTTGTCGTCGTGAATTCCGATCACCGCGACCTCGGCCACGCCTTCCATCTGGAACAGCACATTCTCCACTTCCGCCGGATAGACGTTCTCCCCGCCCGAGATATACATGTCCTTGGAGCGGTCGACGATGTAGAAATCGCCATCATCGTCGAAGTAGGCAATATCCCCCGAACACAACCAATCGCTCTCGAAGGACTTGGCGGTCGCGGCGGGATTGTTCCAGTACCCGGTGGTAATGCCGGGGCCACGCAATAACAATTCACCGCGCTGATTGGCGACCAGGGTCTCGCGGGTCTGGCTGTCCACTATGCGGGTTTCCACGAACATCACTGGCTTGCCGACGGTTCCCAACTTCCTGCGCGCAGTCGCCTCATCGGTGAGAAACACCGTTGGGCCTGTCTCCGTCATGCCGAAACCGAAACAGATGGTGATGTTCTTGGCCAGGTACTTTTCCAGCAGGCTCTTCGGAATTGGCGCACCGCCGCAGGCCCAGCTGCGCACCCGGGAAAATTCGGCCGCCGCGAAACGGTGATGCTGGGAAAGAAACAGGTAAATGGCCGGCACGCCGAACATCACCGTGATCCCGCCTTCGAGCAGTTCCATGGTTCTGTCCGCATCGAACTGGCGCATGATGACCGTGGTGCCGCCGCACATCACCATCGGGTTCATGTAAAGATTCAAGCCGCCGGTATGGAAGAAGGGCAGCACCGAGAGCAACCTGTCCTCGCGCCGCAGCCCGGCGGCGAGCATGCCGTTGACCGCGTTGATGAATGCCATGCCCCAGGTCTGAATGACGCCTTTGGGCTTTCCGGTGGTGCCCGAGGTATACAGCAGGTACCAGATGTCGCTGGAATCCCGCCAGGGCATGACAACATCGGCGCCGGATACGCTCGCCAGACTCGCCGCGTAGCCGTCGACGCCGGCGCGCACGGCATCCAGGACCATGCGCCGCGAAATGCCGAATTGATCGGCCAGTGCGATGCCGGCGGAATCGAACTCCGCTCCGAAGATCAGGGCCGACGGCTCTGCGTCGGCGACGATACCACGCAGCTCCTCCAACGACAGACGCCAGTTGAGGCAAACCATGATGGCGCCGATCTTGCCGCAAGCATAGAGCAGCTCCACATATTCGGCCGAGTTGTGAGCCAGCACGGCGACGCGATCGCCGGCCCGCATGCCCCATTGGTCGCGAAGGAATTCCGCGCCACGGCTGGCACCTTCACTGAGCTGGGCGTAGCTGACGTTTCGCCCGGAAAATAAATCCACCAGTGCGGTCCTGTCGGGAAAGTGCTGGGCTTGCTTGACCAGCCAGTCGGGCACCAACATGTTGCTCTCCTAAGCCATGGAATTCGGGTAGTCGCTGAAATTGGAGAGGATGACCGCCCGACAATCACTGTCAGGCGCGATTTCCGCCAGTGACGCAAGCAGTTCGTCGAGCAGTTCAGGCACCAGGGCGTTTTGCATGCCGGCTCGACACAACACCAGGCGCGCGATGTTATCGGCGCGCTCCATGCGCCCAAGGTTCATGATTTGCGTCGAACTCCGGCTCGCAGTTTGCCGACGATGCCGATTGGGAAGAAGTATACCGACAGGATGAACAGTACGCCCAGCCACAGCAGCCAGCGATCGGGATGGAGCAGTTGCGCAAGAAAGGGAACGTCGCTGAGCATCTCGGAAGCCTGGCCCATCAGGGTCTGCAGATAGTTTTGCGCCAGGATGAACAAGGTCGCACCGATGACGGCGCCATACAGGGTGCCCATGCCGCCGATCACCACGATCAGCAGGATGTCGGTCATGACCTCGAAAGACAGAAACGTCTTTGGCCCGACGTAGCGCAGCCACAATGCCATCAGCGCACCGGCAAGGGTCGCCACCAGCGCGGCCAGACAGTTGCCCAGCGTTCGATAGATGACCGTGCGATAGCCCAGCGCTTCGGCGCGAAAGTCGTTCTCACGGATCGACTGCAGAACGCGCCCGAAGGGTGAATTGACGATCCGCAGCATGCCCAGGAACAGCGCCAGGGCCGAGAAGAAAACCAGGTAGTAGGTGATCACCTTGCCATCGACGGCACGGCCGAAGATCTCCGCGTCGATGAGTCTGAAGCCCGGCTGGAGAATTTCCGGCACCTTGAAACTGCGACCATCTTCGCCGCCGGTGAATTCTGATAGTTGTGACGCGAGCACCGCAAATGCCGACGCGACAGCCAGCGTGATCATGGCAAAGAAGATGGCTTTCACCCGCAAGGAAAACAGCCCGATCACCAAAGCCAGCAGCAGCGAAAGCGTCAGGGCGCAGGCAAGACCGATGGAAACCGCCCCCCACCCGGGTGTCATGCCGTTCAATGCCAGGCCGACGCCGTAGGCGCCGATGCCATAGAACATGGTATGAGCGAAGGAGACGATGCCGGTGTAACCGAGTAGCAGATCGTAGGAGGCCACCAACACGATGAAAACGCAAATGGTGGCGGCCACATTCAGCGGTCGCGCACCGGAGGCGATGAAGGGCGCCAGCGCCAGTCCCAGGAAGATCGCCAGCAGCAGCCCCGCCAGGATGCGGCTGCGAGGAAAGTCGCCGGAGAGGAGTTTGTTCAACATCATCGCTTCGCCACTGCGTAGAGACCCTGCGGACGCCAGAGCAGAACCGCCACCATCACCAGGATGTCGGAGACCAGCGCGACCTTGGGTGCCAGAAACCCGGCGTAATTGGCGACCAGCGCCACCAAAATGGCGCCGATGAAGCAGCCGCCGACCGACCCGAGACCGCCGATGATGATGACGATGAACACCAGTACGGTGATCTCGCCGCCGATGGCTGCCGTCAGGGTCTCCTTGTACAAGCCCCACAACACGCCGCCCAGACCTGCCAACGCCGAGCCTGCGACGAAGACGCCGACGAACAGGCGCCGGATGCGATAACCGAGCGCCTCCACCATCTCGCGGTTTTCGACGCCGGCGCGGATGAGCAGCCCGATCTTGGTTCGATTCAGCACCAGGAACATGGCAATGAACACCGCCAGGCCGATGCCGACGGCGATCAGACGATATTTCTCCACCGCCGAGTCGCCGAAGACAAAGACTCCGCGAAACGTTTCCGGCAAAGGCAAGGGAATCTGTTCAGCTCCCCAGATGACATTGATCATCTGTTCCGCAACGATCATGCCGCCCATGGTGATGAGGATCTGCTTCAGGTGCAGGCCGTACACCGGCCGGATGATGATGCGCTCGAACGCCCAGCCGAGAACGCCCGTCACCAGCATCGCCAGGAGGACTGCCAAGCCCAGCGCGGAAAGATTCAACAGCACCGAATCGGCCTGCACCCAGTTCTTCATCGGCAGCAGGACCAGGGTGGCGGTAAACGCCCCGACCGAAACAAAAGCGCCGTGGCCGAAATTGAGTACGTCCATCAACCCGAAAATCAAGGTCAGGCCGCTGGCCATGATGAAAATCATCATGCCCATCGCCAGTCCGGCAACAGTCAGGGTGACCCAGGTCGGGAAACTCCCGACCAGCGGCATTGCCAGCAGAGCCAGCAACGGGATGATCAGCAGCGGCTGGTAGTCGATGCGCAGCCGCGGCAACGCCATGGCGGAGTCGGCGAGGGCAGCGGAAACTTCGGCGCGGTTTTCAGCTGTGGTGGTCATTGGAATCTCCCTCGGCGTCATTCATGGGCGGTGAGGGAAAGACCCAGCAGTCGCTGCTGCAAAGCCGTGTCGTCCGCCAGTTGATCCATCGCTCCGGCATGCACGATGCGTCCGTCATCCATCACGGCGACCGTGTCGCCCAGGCTTTTCACGAAATTGAAGTTCTGTTCAACCAGCAGGATCGAGGTGTCGGTGGTCTTCAACTCGCGGAAGGCGGTGATGAGGCTATGTACGATGGCCGGCGCCAGACCCTTGGTGGGTTCGTCCACCAGCAGCAGTTTTCTCGGCTCGGCGATGGCGCGGGCAATCGCCACCATCTGTTTCTGTCCGCCGGAGAGGGTTCCGGCCGGCTGATTCCAGAATTTCCTGAGTGCCGGGAACAAACCGAAAATCCAGTCCAGGCGCGCCGCGTCCAGCTCCCCGGCGCGTGCCGCCAGCAGGAGATTTTCACGTACCGTCAGGTCGGAGAAGATGCCCATATTCTCCGGAACATAGGCGACGCCGGCGCTGGCGATGTCGGGAGTCGGCCATCGCGTGATGTCATTTCCGGCGAAGCTCAAGGTGCCCTGCGAGGCATGCCACAGGCCCATGATGGTGCGCAACGTGGTGGTCTTTCCGGCCCCGTTGCGTCCCAGCAGCACCGTCAGTCCGCCCTTCGGAACGATCAGGTCGACGCCCTGCAGGATATGGTATTGGCCGATATGCGTATGCACAGCGGAAAGTCGCAGCAAGATTTCAGACACGTTCCGCCACTCCCGTTCCGAGATACGCCTCCTGGACGATAGGGGAGTTCATCACCTCGCCAGGATCGCCGTCGGCCACCAGGTAACCGTTGTGCAGCACGATGATACGATCGGCCAGGGAGCGCACCACGTCCATCTTGTGCTCGACCAGCAGGATAGTCTTGTCGCACTGGGCCTGAATGTGGCGGATCAATTCGAGTACCACGGGTACTTCGTCCACACTCATTCCGGCGGTCGGTTCGTCGAACATCAGGATGTCGGGTTCGAGCGCCAGTAGAATCGCCACTTCGAGCTTGCGCTTGTCACCATGGGACAGCGCTGCGGCAAGATCGGCTCGCCGCTCGGCGAGACTCACGCGATGCAAGTAGTGCTCGGCCTTGTCGATAAGTTCGACATGACTGCTCCACATGGAGGTCAAGTTTACTCCCAGTCGCGCCTTGCTCTGCACCGCCAGGCGAACGTTTTCCAGCACCGTCAAATTCGGGAACAGGTTGGTCAGTTGAAACGCCCGGCCGATGCCGCGCTGGGTTCGCTGGGCCGCACCCAGCGCGGTGATGTCCTCGCCATACAAGCGTACGCTGCCTTTGGTCGCTGGTAGCTGGCCGGAGATCAGGTTGAAATAGGTGGTCTTGCCGGCGCCGTTCGGTCCGACGATGGCCGTCAGGGTTCCGGGGTAGAAATCGCAACTGACATTGTTGACTGCCACATGCCCGCCGAAATGGATGCTGAGTCCATGGGTGGACAGCACCGGTGGCTCGGACTCAATCTCCGTCGTCATGTTGAGAAAACCTGTTGGGCTTGGCCAAATGATCCGTCATGCGGCGTGAATCGAAGCGTCTACGGTCGGCAGGCTGCCTGCCATAGACGCTTCGCCCGCAACTCGGGAGGTATATGACTAGCGCTTGTTGCGGATCGGCAGGGGAATCTCGGCGGCAGGAATTTCACGCACCAGTTCCAGCAGGTCCCACTCGTTGGCCTGGGCCTTCTTGATGCGGAAATGGTACATCGCCTGCATCGCCTGATGATCCTCCTTGCGGAAGGTCATCTTTCCCTTGGGCGTATCGAATTCCATGCCTTCCATGGTCGCGATCAACTTCTCGGTGTCGGAAGAGCCCGCCTTGGTCAATGCCGTCACCGCGGCACTCGCGGCAGAAAAGCCGCCGGCGGTAAAAAAGTCCGGCGGCGCGTTGTAACGTTTCTGGTGCTCCGCGACCAGCCAGTCATTCATCTTGTTCTTCGGGAAGCCGTAGTAATAGTAGATGCTCCCTTCCATGCCGGCAAAGTTCTTCCAGCCTTTCATGACCGGAAGGATATTTCCGCCGGCCGTGAGTTCGATACCATAGCGCTCGGGCTTCATGTCGGCAATCTTGGTCAGGGGATTGGCGCCCGCCCAGTAAATGACGATGATCTTGCGGCCCGGCTTGTCCTTTAGCGCGTCAAAAATACGCTGGGCGGAAGCGGTAAAGTCGGTTGTGGTCTGCGGCGCGTACTCTTCATGGACCACTTTGGCCTTGCTCTTGACGGCCGTCAGCGCTTCCTTCGCCGCCTTGACGCCATCGCGGCCGAAGGCATAATCCTGCGCCAGGAAAGCGATATTCGCCTCGCCAAGCAAGGTCGCTGCGCCGGCCAGACCATCCTGCGAAGAATTGCGGCCGGTGCGGAAGATGTAGCGGTTCCACTTCTCGCCCGTAATCACGTCGGCCACGGCGGGCTCGACGATCAACACCTTCTTGTACTCCTCGGCCACCGGCAGCATCGCCAGCGCGGCACCGGAGGATGTGGTGCCAACGGCAATGTCCACCTTGTCGTCGCCATAGGCTTCGCTCAGGGCAGCCTTGGCGAGATCCGGCTTGCTTTGGTCGTCTTTGACGATGACCTTGATCTTGCGCCCGTTGATCTCCATCTTGCCACCCGTGAGGTACTCGAGACCCATCATGAAACCCTTCTCGGTATCCTTGGCGTAGGCCTCGAGTGCGCCGGTCTTGCCGGCGATCAGGGCGATCTTCAGTTCTTGCGCCAGCGCCTGACTCGCGAACGCGATCGTGCCGGCCAGTAGCGCAGTGATGCTTAGTTGTTTCACGTTCATGTAGTTTTCTCCTCGATTCGGGAATCAGAACCGTCACCACGAGTGACGGCAACCAGCAGATCATTAGCACGCCTTGTGCCATGGGGCTCCCGCTTGGTTCCAATATCTGCACCGGAACGCGGCGGATGCATGCCAGGCGATTGATTCCATGGACTTGTTTTGCGCTGAAGCGATCACCATCGCGCCCGCCGCGAGGTCGTTTTGGGTGGTTCATCGATCAGCCAACTCGCCCTGACAGGCCGGCACTGTCGGCCTTTTCGGACAGCACCGTCGGCGCCCACTCGAGGTACTCCCTACGGCTTAGCGGCTTTCCAGGCCGGACCGGAATCAGAGGCAATCTCCGGACTGTCCGGTGTATCAGACAGTATCCCGTAAGCGGTCAGCTTTTCATACAATTGCGCCCGGCTGATGCCCAGCAATTTGGCGGCGTGAAGCTTGACCCCGGCCGTGACAGTGAGGGCCTTGAGAATTTCCGCCTGTTCTGCGGCGGCGACTGCCTCGCGTAACGGCCGCGCCGGACCGGTCTCGTCAGCCTGGATAGGCTTTGCAAGCGGGGCGGACATCCGGGTCGCCGGCAACATGGCGAAATGCGCCGGTCCCAACTCGTTTTCATCACAGCTTGCGAGAGCCTGCTGCAATACATTCTGCAATTCACGCACGTTGCCCGGCCAGCCGTATCCGGCAAGTCGGTCCAGGCCGCTGGGCGAGACGGTCTTGACGGCTTCGCCCGTTCTTTCGGCGATGCTTTCCAGCAGCGTCTCGCAAAGTACGGGCAAGTCCTCGCTGCGTTCCCGCAACGGCGGCGGCCGCAGCGGCAGAACGTTGAGTCGATAGTAGAGGTCGGCGCGAAAATCGCCGGAATCCACCATGGCATTCAGATTGCGGCTGGTCGCCGCGATCACCCTCACGTCCACCGAACGCACACGGTTGCTGCCGAGTGCCTCAATCTCTCCCTCCTGCAGCACACGCAGCAGTTTCGCCTGTAAACCCAGCGGCATGTCTCCGACCTCGTCTAGAAACAAGGTCCCACCGTCGGCGAGCTGAAATTTTCCGGGACGGGGCTTGCTTCCCGCTCCCGTGTAGGCGCCGGGTTCCACCCCGAAAAGTTCAGCCTCGAGGAGGTTTTCCGGAATTGCGGCGGCATTGATGCGCACCAGAGCGGCGGCAGCGCGGCGGCTGGCGCCATGAATCGCATGAGCCAGCAGTTCCTTGCCGGTGCCGGTCTCACCAAGCAGCAGGACCGACATATCACGCGCCGCGGCGCGACGTGCCTGCTCCTTGATCTCCCGAGCCGCCCGGCTGACGCCGACGAAATGGCTGAATCGATACTTGGCCTGGCGGTTCTCCGTCAACTCGCGGCGCGCCGAAGCAAGATCGACCTGCATCTGCTGGAATTTCGAGACGATCGGACGCAGGGCTTGCAGACGATCGTAAAGGATGATCCCCAGCGCGCCAATCAAAGTGCCGCTATCGTCACGCAAAGGGATCCTGGAAACCACCACCTGGCGCTGGCCCAAGGCGAAAATATCCAGCATTTCGGCCTGACCCGACTCGGCGACCGCACGCAAGCGGCTGTTGGGGATGACTTCCTCGACCAGCCTTCCCACAATGGATTCAGTGCCGTTCCAGCCGATCAGGGCTTTGTACTTGTCGTTGATCCAGGTGATGCGGCCGCCACGGTCGACCACCACCGCACCTTCATAGAGGCTGTCGAACAGCTTGAGCAACGCAGACGAGGCAAGATTGCGGACATCCGCTTCGCTGGTCAGTCTGGCCGGGACGTCCTTGGACATTCCGGCCTATGCTTTCGTGCTAAGACTCGCGCGAGTCGGCTTCGGCTTTGTCAAGTTCGCGTTCCATCTCGGCAGCGCTCGGCGCCTGGTACTTGTCGTCGGACGCCGGATCGGCGGGTTTTGAAATGAAGCGGGCAATGACGATACCCAGTTCGTACAGCAACCACAGCGGCACTGCCAACAGGAACTGTGACAGCACATCGGGCGGTGTGAAGATAGCGCCCACCACGAAGGCGCCGACGATGACGTAAGGCCGTGCCTCCTTGAGCTTGGCGATGCTGACCAAACCGGTCTTGACCAGGACAATGACGATGACCGGCACTTCGAACGTGATGCCGAAAGCGAGAAAGGTGGTTATGACGAAGGACAGGTATTTGTCGATGTCAGTCATCACCGCCACGCCCTCCGGAGCGAACTTGTTCACGAAAACGAACACCGTGGGGAAAACGATGAAGTAAGCGAAGGCCATGCCGACGAAAAACAGAAGCACACTCGAGACCAGCAGCGGCAGCGTCAATTTCTTCTCGTTCGCGTACAGCCCTGGCGCCACGAACGCCCATGCCTGATAGAGCACATATGGCAAGGCGAAGAGGAACGCTACCATCAGAGTAACCTTCATCGGTACAAAAAAGGCCCCGCCGACATCGGTCGCGATCATTTGGCCGCCTTTCGGCAGAGCCGCCAGCATGGGCGTTGCCAGCAATGTGTAGATATCCCGCGCCCAACCGACCAGGCAGAGGAATATCACGATGACGGCGACGATCGAGCGGATCAGCCTGTCACGAAGCTCGACAAGATGGGAGATGAAGGTTTCCTGAATTTCCGCCATGCGCCTAGCCTTTGACCTTTCCGGCCGTCGAGTCAAGACCGAGTTCCAGCTGGTGCTCAGGCGCAGGCGTGAGCGGCTCAAGCGATCCGACAGGCGTTGTGACGCCGACCGGCCCTGCGGATTCGGAAGAGGCAGTCTGCAAGTCCACCGGTTGCAGGTCCGGGGACGCAATGGATTGATTCAGGGAGTCCTCGACGGTGCGCATTTCCTTTGTCAGCGACTCCTGCATCTCGCGTGTCTGGATGGCTATTTGTTCCTGCATCTTCTTCAACTCGTCGAGCTGCATTTCACGGTTGATATCGGACTTGACATCATTGACGTAGCGTTGCAGGCGACCAAGCAAAATTCCGATGGTGCGCGCGACCGTGGGCAGTCTTTCAGGACCGATGACGACCAACGCCACCAGGGCGATGATCATCAGTTCGGAAAATCCGACGTCGAACATAAAGATTGGGATTCGAAGAGCGCGCGGCGATGAGAAAGAAGTGAGTCGGGGAGTTCGTGGGCGTCGCGCCGTCCCGCCCTTTCCTTACGCGGAGAATCCTCGCGCCCGTCTAGCTCTTGACCTTTTCCTTGATCTCGCCTTCGAGGGTATGGCCACTCGGCGGCGGCTGCTGGGAACCTGCATCAGCGCTCTTCTCCGCCGTGCCTTCGCGCATCCCCTCCTTGAAGCCTTTGACCGCGCCGCCGAGGTCGGATCCGACGTTACGCAATTTCTTGGTGCCGAACACCAGCATCACGATTACCAGCACGATCAACCAGTGCCATATACTCAAGCTTCCCATGAGGTTCTCCTTATTTACGGATCATCGACCCAAGCGGCTCGGGACCGCCAAGGATGTGCATGTGCAGATGATACACCTCTTGCCGGCCGATTCGACCGGTGTTGATGATAGTGCGGAATCCGTCGTCGAGCCCCTGCTCTCTGGCCATGCGCCCGGCCACGGCCAGCATCTTGCCGAGTACCGGCGCATGCTGCAACCCGGCTTCGGCCAAGGACGGAATATGCAGCTTGGGAATGATCATGAAATGCACCGGGGTAATCGGCTGAATGTCGTGAAATGCAAAAATATCCTGGTCCTCAAAGACTTTCCTGGACGGAATTTCACCCCGCGCAATCTTGCAAAAGACGCAGTCGTTCATGCCGGCTCCTGATCTCGCGAGTTTTTCTCGTCTATTCCAGAGATGCCTTCGCGCCTGCGGAATTCCACCACGATGTCGTCGACGTCAAGGCCGAAATGGGCCAACAGGATCATGCTGTGAAACCATAAATCGGTTACCTCGCGGACCAGATGCAGGGAATCGTCATCTTTTGCCGCCATGATGACTTCCGCGGCTTCCTCCGCAATTTTCTTGCAGATGCTGTCGGTACCCTTGGCATATAGGCTGGCGACATAGGACGACTCCGGCGCGGCGCCCTTTCGAGCGGCCAGGGTCTTGTGAATACGGCGTATCACTTCGAGATCGATCATCGATGCTATTCCTCTGAAATTACAATACTTATTTCCGCCGATTGGCAGAATATCAAAAGTGACATGCAAGCTGCCAAGGCCACTTTCATGCCCGATAAGCCTAGTTCAACTGAATCACGGACGAATCATACCGCCTGCCGCGGCCTAAAACAAAGACCCCGACGATCCTCTGGACGAGAATTTGCCTTGGTGAGGAAGCACTTAATTGGACCAGTATTCAGGGCTTATTCCTGCGGGTGAGGTAGCCATGCTGCCGCTAGTATGGGAACATGCCAGGAAAGGATTTCACCATCAGTCAGAACAACTCCAGTTGAATTTGACAATCGCCACCTGCCATGAAGTGCCCGATATCTTCTCGAGTGGAAGATACCGATCGATATTTTCGAATATTCCATGAATCCCGACGACGATCCGATTAAACAGTCGCCCGAGGACGGGGCAGAAAACATTCCGCAAGCGGGCGGGAGTCGCTGGAAACGTCTGAAGCAATTTTTCATTTCCCGTTATTTGCGGGTAATCGATGGATTGAGCAACGTTCTCAAGAGGCTCAGGAATCGCGTCGGAAAGCGTGACGCAGCGGATGGCGAAGCGGAGGAGAAGGGCGAATCCCGGACATCCCAGCGGAAGACCAAGACGCCCCATGCAGAAGAGGCACCCGTCGCCGCGCCGCCTCCGGCCCCGCGCAGTCTGGTCCGCAGTATTTTCATCTACCTGCTGGTGTTGATCATCGGCATCATCGCCGGAATGACATTTTCGTTCACATTGCTGTCGAATATGGTCATCAATCAGGCTCAGAAGATCGGTGATCAGCGGGACGAAATTATGCAACTCGAAAAGTTGCATTCAAACGCCCTGGAGTCCGAGGCGAAATACCGGAAAAGGTTGACTGAAATCGAAGCCCAGCTAAACCAGCTTACCCGGACAATTGGAAAAGAATCTTCCGCGGCCGAATCAGTCAATTCAACGGCCGCAACCGCAGAGAAATCATCCGATCCCAAGAAGACCGCCAACTGCAAGCTGGAATCCGGCAATGCCGAAGCGCTTGCCCGTTGTCTCGACGAGTTCAATCGCAAGGGCAGCCGATAGGCTCTAGCCGAAACTCAACCCATCAAGGATCATTTGAGCAACGTGACGATACGCACTCGGCGGTTTTCTGCCGCGAGCGGATCGTTCGGCGCGGCAAGTTCACTGGAGCCTTTCCCCACCGCTATCAATCGGGAACCATCGACGCCATGGATGGTGGTCAGGTAGCGGCGTACTTCCTCGGCCCGCGCCTGTGACAACTTCTGGTTGTAGGCCGCACTGCCCTTGGCATCGGTATGTCCCTCGACACCAAACTTCAAGCCTGAAAGTTGATCCGAACTGAGCGCCTTGCCGACCTGATCGAGCGCTTTGGCCCCCTCGGGCGACAGCCTGGCTGAATTGAAGTCGAAAGGGATGGCCAGCGAGATTTGCGGCCTGGCCGGGGGCGTTTCCATCACCACGGCACCAGTCGCGCCGGGGTTGGCCGCGGCACTCGGGACGTTGTCGATATTGATGTTGGCCGAGGACCCGCTCTCGGCAGGGGCATTCGGCCGGATCATCAGATTTCGCGTACGCATCGGTTCCCGTTGCGGCGGCTTGAGCGCTTCGATAATGGTGTTCGCATCCACCGGCGCCTTCTCCTCCGCTCGGCATACGCCGGGCAACAGAAGCAGCGACAGGCTCATCAAGGCGGGCAGAAATCTGGGCATATTCACTCCGGATCAATCGTGGCGCAATGTCATGGACTGTGAGATCAGCGGGTACGACGCCGGTCCGACTTCCTGCATGAAGTTGGACCCGTTGTTTTCATCCTTGCGAAACACTTGGGCGATCGATACGGCTGCCCCGAAAGCGCGCGGATCGCGCAGCGTGATCACCAGCTTTTCGTCACCCGCGTCGCCGGTGAACTCGAAATACTCTTCCCGTCCGAGAGGCACCATGATCTCGATGCCGGACTTGATCGAGACGACCTTGTCCTCCTGGGCCGGGTAGATTTGCCTGTCCTTGCCTTTGGGATTGATGTTGTTGATAACCAGGATGCCATCGAAGGTCGGCAGTACCCGCAACTTGAAGCGTTCGCCGGTGCGAAATCCGTCGGTCACCGGGTGAAACCCCAGCGCCTTGCCGCTTCGATCAAAACCGACCAGCGAGACATGCACGCCCTGATAATTTTCCCGGCCGTTCTCCACCTTGATCGGCATGCCGGGATCACCAGAAACGGCATTCTCGGCCGCACCCGCCGATTTGCCGAAAAAACTGGCGACCTTCACCACCGAAGAGAGAGAGAGGATGCTGGCACTGCTGCCGTTGTCGGTAATCTTGTCGATAGCCATGGACGTCAGCTCGCCGGTGAGTTTTGACGTAGCCCAACTGGTGAACATCGACATGCCCACTTTCCAGGCGATGTTGAGGAGTATGCCCCAGATGAATTTCGGTTGGTATTCGTCGACCGGGGCATTGCCCGTCGCGGCGGGTGGCGCTGCCTGTGGCAAAACCTGCGCGGAGAAACTCAAGGCAACGCACACGGCGACGATTCGGACAGCGAGCGGATAATTCATCGACTTTCCTCCTCAACTCACTTCCGGAAGCGCTGGCGCCGCCTGAAACGATGGCTGCCGGGCCGAAGTGAAAGCTATCTTGTTTCCTGAGTCTAGCAGTTTCAGGCGGCTTCACAAATACCTCACCGACAGTTTTTGGCCGAGTCACGACACGGTAAATCGCAACACGGCAACCGCGATTTGTCGGTGATACCCCACAGCGTACTGCACTACGCGCCGTTCGTCGCTCTGCACGACGGCAAGGACTATCTGGTCCACAGCCGCGCGTTGCGCTATCTGCCGAGCGCCAGCGTGCTCAAGTACGTCAAGCCGCTGCGCACCAAGGGGCTGGTTTCGATCCTGGTGTTCGGCAATCCGGACCTGGGCGATGCGCGATACGATATGCCGAATGCCGAAACCGAGGCGCGGATTTCCGCACCCTTTCTACTGGGCCGCTTTCTTCCTGACCGGACAGGGTGTCTGATGATCTGCCAGAACGGCCCATGATCAAGCAATCGCTCAGCCGCATGAAAAACTGGTAGCATGATTGCCACTTGGCGGGGCACCTAACGGGAAGGTCAATGTTGCCATTGCAGCGCGAAATCGCCATTGGCTTGGTCCTGGTTCTTGGCGTTGCGCTGGGAATACAGTTCGCACATCTGACCGCGCCATTGGACAACCGGCTGCTCGACCAGCAATTTCGCCTGTTGCGCAAATTCGCTCCCGACCCACTGGTCAGTGATGTCGTGGTAATCGGCATTGACGAAAAGACCTATATGGCATTGCCCGAGCCGTTTGCTCTGTGGCATCCGCATCTCGGCCGCCTGCTGCGCGGCCTGGCAGAGGCAAGGCCGGCAGTGGTTGGATTCGACATAGCGCTGCCCGTGCGATCCTATAATTTTCTGATTCCACAATATGACGTCAGCCTGTTGCAGGGCATCCTGGCGATCAAGGCTGCGGCGCCACTGGTCCTGGGGCAATCCCTCGATGAAAATCACCGCTACCGCCCGATATTTCCACCCTATGTGGCCGTGGCCGGCCAGGATGCCCTGGCATCAGTCGCGATCTGTCTTGACGATGACGGGGTGGCACGTCGATTCATGGAAAACTTGTGCGTCGAGGGCGGCGACATCACGACGCTGGCGGGTCGCATGGCGGAACATCTGGGTGTCAAGCATCCCTGGGAAGGATTGATTGACTATTCGGTCGGCGCGCCGCTGAATTATTTTCCGCTGCTGGATGTCCTGGATTGGATTGAGCACGGCGACCTGCGGCGTCTCCGGGAGATTTTCGCCGGGAAAGCGGTATTGCTCGGCGCCGTATTGCCGTTTGAGGATCGCCATCGCATCCCGGTTCCGCTCGCTGCCTGGGAACCGGAGCGGATTTTGCTGCCAGGGGTGTTGATCCATGCCCAGGCCTTGCGTTCGATGCTCAAGCACGGCATGGTCCGGACCGTGCCGACGCCTTTGCTGTGGTTGATGTCGGCAGTCGCCGCGATGTTCTGGCTGCATCGCGGCAGCCGCTGGAAGGTCTTGCTGTTCGTCATTTTCCTGCCTGCCACCTTCGGCGTCGCGCTGCTGGCGCTGTGGCACGGAATGTATCTCCCGGCCGCCAGCCTGATGCTATGCGGCGCAGTGGGATTCTTCTCCCGGATCGGCTTCGAGGCCATACGCAACTACCGTGAGAAGAAGCAGATGCGTGCGGCATTCTCGGGTTATGTCAGTCGGAACGTGCTGAAGCAGATTCTTTCAGGCAAGATCAAGCCGGGACTCGGCGGTGAACGCGTGCATGCGGCGGTCCTGTTCGCGGACATCCGCAATTTCACGACGCGTTCCGAATCCATGACACCCGAAGGCATCATCGAACTGCTCAACAGCTATTTCTCGGAAATGACTGCGGCGATCCAGAGGAATGGCGGCATGATCGACAAATTCATCGGCGACGGCATCATGGCTTCGTTCGGTGCACCGCAGCCTCTGCCGAATGCCAGTCGTTGTGCACTGGAGGCGGCACAGGCAATGCTGGTGAGCCTGAAGCGCCTGAACCGGCGCTTGGTCGATATGGGACAGGCACCGATTGCCATCGGTATCGGCGTGCATGCCGGTGACGTGCTGGCCGGCAATGTCGGTTCCGTTTCGCGCCATGAGTACACCCTGATCGGTGACGTCGTGAATATAGCCTCGCGTCTGGAAGGCGCAACCAAGGACCTGGGCTATCCGGTGATCTGTTCGGCGACCGTGGCGGACGCCGTGGGTGGCGCCGGCGGACTGCATGATCTGGGCGAGCAGCCGATCAAGGGACACAGCAAGATTCACGTATATGGCTGGCTGCCAGCGGTATTGAATGATTCTTTGGCTTGAGGAGTGTGTCATGAAGAAAGTTGGGTTGCTATGGTCGTCGCCTTTGTTGATGCTGCTCGGTGTTCAGTTTTCCGCACCGGCGATGGGTGCGGACCCCGCCCCCGTTGCCATGACCACAGACGTGCAGGGCAATGCCTGGCTGCTGGATGGCGGGAAGCAGACCCGGCTCAGCCTGATGAACTACCTGGTGGCGGGGTCTCGGCTGCGTCTTGACGCCGGCGCCCGGGTGTCCGTAACCTATTTCGCCGTGCCGCGCGAGTTCGTCGTCAGCGGTCCGGCCCAGAGCATCGTCGACGCCGAGCAATTGCGCGTCGTTAGCGGTGCCCCAGCGCGCATGAAGAACCTTGACCAGAATCAGGTGGCGGCGGGACAAAAGCTCTCTGCGCGGCAGCGCGAGCGAGTCACCGTTGCAACTTTCGAGATGAAGGCGTTCCAACCCGGCAACCTGCAACTGCACCAACCGGTGGACACGCGGCTGCTTGGCGTTCCAGAGGAATTTAGCTGGCGAACGCTACCCGGCGCCAAGTCCTATCGCTTCAGGCTAAGCGATGGCGACGGGAAATTGCTCTATAGCGGGGAACTCCCGACTCCCCGCCTGCGCCTTCCGGATTCGGTGAAACTCGAGTTGGGCCGTTCCTATTCCTGGAGCATCGAAGCGCAAGCGGTATCTGGTCTGGTCCAAAGCGCCAGCGCAGGATTTTCCCTGCTCGACGCGCCCGCAGTGCGCGCTATCGTCGCCCAGCGGCCGACAACCGAGGCGAGTTTTTCCGAACGCCTGCTGTATGCGTCGTTGCTCGAAGAAGCCGGTCTCAAGCTCGACGCATCGGCGTACTGGAAGACGCTCGCCCGGGAACGTCCCGACGACGAGATGCTCCAGGATCTCGCGAACCGCTGAAGCTTCCTGACGCCCTGCCTTCCGCCGCCATGGACATTTCGCTGTTGAGCCGCCTGGAAGGCTATACGACGTTGCTGGGCTATGTCTTCGTCAATCGAAAGGCGCTGCGCAAACCGCCCGTGAACCTGGCCCTGATGCGCGAAGTCAATGCCATCGGCATCGAGGCGCTCGGTACCATTGCCGTCCTCGGATCCATGTGCGGTGTCTTGGCTATCACCCAGATCACCGCCCTGGCAGGTGGTGATAACGAAACCGGGATACGCATCCTGATCTGGACCCTGGTGCGCGAATTGGCCCCATTGCTGACGGCGCTGATCATGATTTCACGCAGCAGCGCAGCCATGGCATCCGAGCTGGCCTTGATGCGCCTGCACGACGAGTTCTCGGCCCTGGAACGGATGGGAATACGGCCCGAGGAATACTTGCTGTTGCCGCGGGTCGTAGGCATGGCGCTGGCCGTGCTGGCCACCACCGTGTGTTTCCAGACCATCGCCATCCTCAGTGGATTAGCGGTGATCAGCTTCCAAAGTGTCGATTTCGTGAACCAGCTGTGGCATGTGCTGGACCTGAACCGGCCAGTCGAATTGCTGTTGTCTGCCCTCAAGAGTGTGTGCTTCGGTCTGACCATCGGCATCGTTTCCTGTTTCCACGGCGCCATAGCCGGAGCTGATCCGGCGGCGATTCCCCGAGCCGGGACGAGCGCGGTGGCCAACAGCCTGCTGCTGGTGTTCCTGATTGATATCCTGTTTGCGGGCATTGATCTGTTGCTGCACTGACATGGATCCATTACCGCGCTCCCGTCGCCTCACGGCAATCGCCGATCGGATCCTTGCCTTTCTGGTGAGGCGACTGGGCAGCCGGGCCTACTACGGGCTGGCCGCCCTGCTGAGCCTGGCGGTGCTGGTCGATTTCACCTTCTTTCATCAAGTCGTCTTGATGGAAAACCGCATTTTCGACATGCTCGTCAGTCATCGGTTTCGCCACGCCACGGCCGACCCGGACATCGTGATCGTCGATATCGATGAAGCCAGCCTGAATGCCCTTTCCAAAGATTACGGGCGCTGGCCCTGGCCGCGCCAGGTGCTCGGCGAGTGGATGGAAGGGGTCGAACAGCAACAGCCCAGAGCCATCGTGTTCGACATTCTGTTCAGTGATGCCGACGTGTTCAATCCCGACAGCGAAGCCTATTTCAATGCTGCTATCGCGGCGACCAATAACACGTTCTTCCCCATGCTGCGTCTGGGCGTTCAGAATGACGCCTTGAGCCAGGTGCGGCCAAGCATGTTGCCATGGCTCAGCCCGATGCCTGGAGCGATCCCGCAGAATACGCCGCTCGCGGTGGTATTGCCGAAATACCGGGCCGCCATCGACGGCGCCCGTATCGGCACTCATCAGGTCACTCCCGACAAGGACAGCGTGATTCGCCATTACCCGATATTTCTCGAGCACGCGGGATGGAAGATTCCCTCGCTGCCGCAGCGCGTGGCTGAGAAACTGGGCTTCCCCCAGCCTGATCCGCAACAGGAGGATTTCCTGATCAACTGGCGCGGCAAGTCATTCTCTTTCAAGTATGTGTCGTTCGGCGACGTCTATGCCGATTTCCTCAGGAAACACCGGCAGCGCCCGCACGATGAATTTGCGGGCAAATTGGTCATCCTCGGCTCCACGGCGCCCAGCCTGTTCGATATCAAGGCGTCGCCGACCGAGAAAATCTTCCCCGGCGTTGAGATTCTCGCAACCGCGATCGACAACCTCAAGAACGGCGACGCCTTGCGCGAACTCCACCCTGGCATCAAGCTGGCGATGGCCTTGGTGTTCATCTGGGGCATGGCCGCAGCCTTGGCGCGACAAATTCCGGCGGCCCGGTTTGATCGGATGTTTGCCGGACTGCAAGTATTCTTCATCGGCGTTGCCTATCTCACGCTCAACTTTTCCGATGTCTATATCGACATGTCGGCGCCGGTGACATTCGGACTGGTCTACTTCTCAATCGCGCGAGTCTACAACTCCCTGAGCGAACAATGGCTGACCGACCATCGCGTGGTGAACCGGGCATCGGAAAAATCCGGAAAATTCCTGCTCCGGCTCCTCGTCATTGCCACCACTGCGTCGACCGGCCAGGACCGGCGGGCCCTGATCGGCCGCGTCAACCGCCTCGTCGGCGAATCAAGCGCCGATGCCCGGCGCATCGGCGGACTGGTGCAGGATCCAGGCATGGTGCAGGACATGTTCTCCGGGATATTGTTGGTCTACTGGTTAATTGACACTGAAGAGACTTCTCTGGATCCGGCAACCCTGACCGACATGAAACGCTTTCGTGAGGACATCGAGAAGAATCTCGCCCATTTGCGTCCACACTTCACTGTCCACGAAGGCGCGATCGACTTGAGCACGCATGGAAACTGGAAAACCGCCGGAAAGCGAATTATTATCGAGGCTCTCGAACGGATCGTCGAGCAAGAGGAAGCGGCTCAACCGCAAGTCGACGTGCACCAAAATGGATAGATATCTCAGGGGGACGTCATGAAATCAGGAATGAAATTCCTTGGCAGGCTGGCCGTTGTTTTTACCTTGCTCTGGGCCGCACAAGCCGCTGCCGAGCAGGCCCAGATGCGGCGCCAGGAGCAATTACGCGCGGAACCCTATGCCGATGCCAGGTCGCTCGGCGAGGTCAAGAACGATACCCGCGTCGAAGTGCTGAGGAGACAAGGCGGCTGGGCGCAAGTCAGGTCCGATGGAAGGCAGGGCTGGGTGCGCAGCGTCAGTCTGCGCGGTGAAGGCGCGGCACCCGCGCCGACCCAGGTCGGCCTCCTGGCGCTCGAAAGCGGACGTGCCGGCCGCGGCGACCTGATTGCCACCACGGGAATCCGCGGGATTTCCAAGCCTGAATCGCCGCAGATTCACGCCTTGATCATGACCATCGGCGATTACCGCGAGGGCATTCCGAAGCTCAGCGGAGTCAAGTACGATGCCGAGACGGCGCGCCAGATCGCCCGGCGCATGGGCGTCATGGAAGAAAATATTCGCATTCTGCGCGACAACGAACTTACCTACGAAGGCATGAGCAAGGCCTTCGATGAGCTTGAGAACCGTGTTCAGCAGGACGATCAGGTGTTCATCTACTACTCGGGCCACGGCGGTCGCCAACTGGTCAGGGAGGAAGGCGCACCGGAGCGATGCGCGGAATCCCTTATTTCCGTCGATGGCACCGGCTTTATCGACAGTGAGTTGGAAGAGCGCCTCAAACGCCTGTCGCAGAAGGCGCAAAAGCTCATCGTCCTGCTCGATGCCTGCCACTCGGGCGGAGTGACCACTCGTGCACTCAAGGGGGCGCCTGCGGCCGTCGAATTTACCCCGAAATACTGGCAGGGCAAGGGGGATCTGGATACTTGCGCCAAGCCGACCAATGTCCTGACGCGCGGCATCAATGCCGCAACCCGCGCCATCGGCAGTGGCGCCAACAACTATACGTACATAGCCGCCGCTCGCGACAACGAAATTTCCTTCGACCAGCCCGGCAAGGGTGGGGTTGCTTCCCAGGCGTGGCTCGAATGCATGAGCGGCGCAGCGCGCGATCTCGATGGCAGCGGCGGCTTGAGCGCAGACGAGATTCGCATTTGCGCGCAGGAAAAAATTGACGCAAAGCTGAGCCGGGCGACCGGAGTTCTGCCGCATCATGTCTCGATCACCGGCAACACCCGGATGATACTTGGC
>Ga0163199_1000480_pt1 | contig 25242 bp, 22 predicted proteins | sample PL_2010_150m_FD_113537 | JGI IMG/M metagenome (GOLD analysis project Ga0163199, IMG submission 113537) | Freshwater microbial communities from Powell Lake, British Columbia, Canada to study Microbial Dark Matter (Phase II) - PL_2010_150m | ecosystem: Environmental > Aquatic > Freshwater > Lake ...
ATATTATACAATCCCTGGAGCTTTCATTCTTGCATTTGTATATAATTTTATTTATGACAGATTAAGCGCACGAAGCGGCGTCCAATCATTTTCGGAATTTGAACTAAAACGTAGTTTGCTAGCCCTTTGTATACTCGGCATCATAGTCGGATCTCTATTTATTGTATATTCTGCAATCCAAGACAGAAGGGCGGCTACTTCTATGAGTAATTTTTCAAAACTGGAAGAAAAATGTGCAAAATTTGTGGAATCGCAGACAGTGGGGTCAGAAAAATGTACCGGGGCAAATAGAGAACAACGCGGTGTTTGTTCCAGAGTTGACTTCATTGAAAATAGTCAACAGGTTACGCACTATGTGGATAGTAAGCTATATGAAGATTGCTTGAAAAATACAAGGAGTTAGAAATAAAACTTACTTCTCAAGAGCCGCACGTTTAAAAAATTGACCCCGCGCCTGTTTTCACTTACGGTGTAGGTGGCACTCTTGCAAATTTAACTCATCGCAATCCCTACGGAAGGAGGGAATTTATGTTGATGAAGACAAAAGTTGAAACGCCGATAGAAGCGGCCGATAGATTGCTTACTAAGCTGAATTCGGCATTTTGTGGCTCGTTACCACTTGAAGAATCTATTGAAGTAATAAAGGAAGGAGAAACTATTCTTCATAAGCTTCAGCAACAAGCTTCTTCAAGAGAACGCCAAGATCAGATTAACGAGTTTTTTAACGCAATTGAACGTGCAAAAGGAGCAATAGGGTATGAAGCATTACCAAAATAAGCGCCAGCAGGGAAACCTGACTGGCGCAAACACATTAAACACCTTTTATTACGGCGTTCTTCGGAAACTGTGTTTCCCACATGTCATTGCGAGCCAGTGGCGAAGCAATCTCATTTTTAGAGATTGCCACACTCCCCGTGGTCGCTCGCAATGACAAAAAGTAATGTTTTTAAGTTGACATTAAACCCACCTTAAGAATAGAGTTAACCCTATATTTCAATAACATGCCCGAATTTTTTAACAACTCGTTGGGAATGAAACTCTCTCTTCGGCAGGTAGCCGAGGAGATTATTCGTTATATGCAGGCCGACCCGAAACGGAAATATAAGGTAATGATAGGAACCGATTCGGAAAGACTTGCCGACGGACACGCTGATTTCGTGACGGCGGCGGTAGTTCACCGCGTAGGTAACGGCGGCCGCTATTTCTGGCGCCGCGCCAAACTCGGCAAATTCCACACGCTCCGCGACCGCATCATCAGGGAGGTTTTGGTTTCACTGGACCTAAGCAAGGAAATTCTGATTGAACTCAAAAATCTTTCCGGCGAAGTAAAAGAAGAATTCCCCGAATGGGATTTCGAGGTGCACGCCGACGTAGGGGAAAACGGCCCGACGAAAGTCATGATTCAGGAGATAGTGGGAATGATAAGGGCGCACGACTTCGAGCCCGTCACTAAACCGAGCAGTTGCGCGGCTTCCAATGTGGCCGACAGGCACGTTTAAGTCAGCCAATAGCCACTAGGGTTTAGGGTTTAAATAAAGATTCTCTATTTGCTATACCCTAATGGCTAACAACTAAATTATGGACACACTCGTCTTCGACATTGAAACCAAAAATTTTTTCACCGACCCGGGCGTGGGCTGGAACAATTTCGACGCACTCGAAATTTCTATGGTTTGCGTTTATTCATACGCGAGGGATAAATATTTTTCATTCAACGAAAATCAGCTTGCCGAGGCGGCCGCGCTCTTCGATTCGGGCTCTGTTCTCGTGGGGTTCAGCAGCAACCGTTACGACATTCCCGTGCTTGAAGCGCATTTCGGAAGATTGCCCGGAGTAAGCGTGAACCTTTGGGGCAAAGAAAGATTCGACCTCCTGGAAGAAGTCGAAATGGCTTTGGGACAGAGAATAAGCCTCGACAAACTTTCCCGAGCCAACCTCGGTGTTGGCAAGGAGAAGAAAGGGCATGAAGCCATCACCATGTATAAGAACGGCGAAATGGAAGAGCTTGAGAAATACTGCCTGCAGGACGTACGCCTCACGAAAGACCTTTACGATTTGTATCGTAACAATGCCGAGTTACTGGTGCCGAACGCCAGAACCGGAGAAACTGTCAAAGTGAATTTCCAAAATGCAAAAACAGCGAGTTTATTTTGACCCCGTTTAGAGGCCGCCCTCGCCAGCAGGCGAGTGCTACGGGCACCTTGGGGCGTCCTGCCTCTAACGGGGTTGATTATGCCGCGGGATTAAGTAGGATAATTTTATTATGAAGAGAATTTACCTTGACTATGCTGCGTCCTCGCCGGTTGCCACCGAAGTTGAGGCCGTTATGCGTTCATACTTCCTTAATAAATTCGGCAATGCCGGCTCGCTCCATTCTTTCGGCCAGGAAGCCATAGCGGCGCTCGACGAATCGCGCGAAACAATCGCGAACGCCGTAGGGGCGAATTTCCGCGAAATTATTTTCACCGGTTCGGCAACAGAGGCGAATAATTTAGCGCTCCGCGGAGCGCTAAAAGGATTTAGGGTATCGGGTTTAGGGTCTAGTGTAAAAAAGTCACTAAACCCCAGTGGCTATACCCTAACCCCTAGAATAATCGTTTCGGCAATAGAGCACGAGTCCATTCTTGAAACCGCAAGAGATTTGGAAAAAGAAGGAGCTGAAATAATTTACCTCCCTGTTTCCAAAAAAGGAATTATCAATTTGAAAAAATTAAAGGAATTTCTCAACGAGCGGACAATTCTTGTTTCTGTGATGTACGCGAATAATGAAATCGGGACGATACAGCCCATTTCTGAAATCGCTAAAATTATTAGCGATTTCAGAAAACAAATGACGAATAACAAAGAACAAATTGCAAAAAATAAATCTATTCGCCATAAGCCATTGGCCATAAACCATTGGCCATTACTTCACACCGATGCAGTGCAGGCGTTCCAGTTTCTCGATTGCGACGTTAAAAAACTGGGCGTTGATTTGATGACTCTTTCGGGGCATAAAATTTACGGCCCGAAAGGAGTTGGCGCACTATATATAGCCAATAGGGTATTGGGTTTAGGGTCTAATGTAAAAAAATCACTAAACCCCAGTGACTATACCCTAACCCCTATCATTACCGGCGGTGGGCAGGAATTCGGACTTCGTTCAGGCACCGAGAATATTCCTTTGATTGTAGGATTCGCGGAAGCCGTTGAGCTAGCAACAAATAATCGTGCCAAGGAAGCGAAAAGGATAGGCGCACTCCGCGATTATTTATGGAAAGGGATAAAGAATATGTGCCCCAAAGCTGAACGGAACGGCGATACGAAAAAGGTTTTACCCAATTTTCTCAATGTTTATTTTCCGGATTACAATGCGGCGGATTTATTGGTTCGGCTGGATTTGGCCGGAATAGCTGTTTCCGCCGGCTCGGCATGCTCGGCTCGTTCATCGGAGCCGTCCTATGTAATAGAAGCGCTTGGCTTGAAGGGGAAACGATCCAGTCGCAGTATTCGTATTACTTTAGGGAGGCAAACCTCCAGGCGGGATATTGACACGGCGTTAAAAATTATAAAAAATATTACAAAAAGGTAATATTTTTCATTTGGTTCGCTCGCCGCAAATAAAACTATGTTTTACTCGCGGGCTCGCTGCCAAATGTAGAAAATTAATAAGCCAGTAGGCGGATACGAAATACGAAAAGGTACGAATATACAAAATTTCACTAATATGAATAATAACAATCTAAACTTAAACAAAAAAATAATCGCAGTATTGATTGCGGGAATCGTTATCGGGGTTATTGCGGCGCCCGTTTTCAAAACGCCGCTGGCCAAGGCCAATTTCTTCAATGACATTTGGGACAATTTTGTTTTGCCGTTCAGCCAAAATAATTCGGACACAACCGTGCAAAATGTTCAGGAGCAGAATGGGCAGGCATATCAGTCGCCGCTCGATTATGAGCGAGCAGTCATTGATGCCGTCAAAAAAGCATCTCCGGCCGTTGTTTCAATAACTATTTCCAAATATGTTCCGATAGTCGAACAATGTCCGTATAATCCTTTTGACAATCTGCCGCAGGACTTCCAGAAATTTTTCGGAGATGGTGGCGGCACTTTTTCGACTCCGTGCGATACCGGAAAGAAACAGCTTCAGGAAGTGGGCGGCGGCAGCGGTTTTATTATTTCCCCAAACGGTTTGATTCTGACGAACAAACACGTCGTTTCGGATACAAAAGCCTCTTACACGGTTTTCACCAATGACGGTAAAAAATATTCGGCGACCGTTCTCGCGCGCGACCCGTCGCAAGACCTGGCTGTCGTTAAAATAGAGGCGGCAAATCTGCCTACTGTGGAATTGGGTGACTCCGGCCAATTGGAACTTGGGCAGACCGCGATAGCAATCGGCAACGCGCTGGGCGAATACAGAAATACCGTTTCAACGGGCGTCGTGTCGGGGCTTTCCAGAACCGTCACGGCTGGAGGCGCCGGTTTAGGGCAAGAAACAATCCAGGGGGTGATTCAAACCGACGCCGCCATAAACCCGGGCAATTCGGGCGGGCCGCTTCTTAATCTGCGCGGCCAGGTTATCGGCATAAACACCGCGATGGCTTCCGGCGCGCAGAGCATCGGATTCGCAATCCCGATAAACCGCGCCAAAAAAGATATTGAATCTGTAAAAGCCAATGGCGAAATACAGATGGCATTCCTCGGAGTCAGATATATCATGGTTACTCCCGATATGGCCAAGAAAGAAAAATTGCCAGTTGATTACGGCGCTCTTGTGCGCGGCGGTTCCGACAGTCCGGCTGTTCAACCCAAGTCGCCCGCGGACAAAGCCGGACTAAAAGCCGAAGATATAATTCTTGAGGTGGACGGCAAAAAAATAGACACTGACAATTTACTCATCGATGTTATTTCGCAAAAGAACGTCGGACAATCGGTTGCGCTCAAAATAAACCGCGGCGGCGAAGAAATTACCGTCACGGCTACGCTTGAAAAGCGCCCTAATTTGTGATATTCTGTCAGCAAATAGCAAATAGCAAATAGCAAATATTAATTAAAGACCATTTGCTATAAGCGATTAGCTATTCACCTAATCGCATGCCTAATTTTCACCGCTTTACAATCAAAGCACAGGAAGCTCTCCAGAACGCCCAGGAACTGGCCGCGCAAAAAAACCACGGCGAGTTGAAGGCGATTCATCTTCTCTCGAGCCTTCTCGGCGACCAGCAATCTTTGGTTCAACCGATGCTTCTTCGTTCCGGAGTCAATCTAGAAAATCTTCACCGCGAACTTGAGGCGGAAATGGCGCGCCTGCCGAAATTAGTCAGTGGTTCGAATGTCGGCCAGCTTTATCTTTCACAGGAATTAATGAAGGTGCTCGACCAAGCGGCTAAAATCGCTTCTCAGCAAAAAGACGAGTTCGTTTCCTGCGAACATATTCTCCTGGCGATTCTCGACGTCGATTCGCCGGCGCAGCAGATTCTTATTCGTTTTGGAGTCAAGCGCGAAGCTATGCTTCGCGTGCTCGCCCAGTTGCGCGGTTCGGTTCATGTCACAGATGAAACTCCCGAAAGCAAATTCCAGGTTCTCGAAAAATACGCCATAAATCTTACGGAAAAAGCCAAAGCGGGCGAATTGGACCCGGTAATCGGCCGCGATTTGGAACTCAGGCGCGTAATTCAGGTTTTGAGCCGCCGCACGAAAAACAATCCGGTTTTAATAGGCGAGTCCGGCGTAGGAAAAACAGCCATTGTTGAAGGCCTTGCCCAAAAAATCGTCAGCGGCGAAGTACCGGAGCCCTTAAAGGGCAAGCAGATAGTGATGCTCGATATTGGCGCACTTATCGCCGGAACGAAATTCCGCGGCGAATTTGAGGACAGACTGAAAGCTTTCGTTAAGGAAATAAAAAACGCCAGCGGCCAGATCATACTATTTATAGACGAGATACATACAATTGTGGGCGCAGGAGCGGCAGAAGGAGCAGTCGATGCCTCAAATCTTTTGAAACCCGCGCTGGCGAGAGGGGAACTTCACTGTATCGGAGCGACAACCATCCGCGAATATCAGAGATATATAGAGAAGGACGCGGCGCTTGAAAGGAGATTCCAGCCTATTTTCGTGGAAGAGCCGAGCATCGAGGACAGCATTTCCATACTTCGCGGCCTCAAAGAAAAATACGAAATACATCACGGTCTTCGCATAAGCGACGAAGCCATAATCGAAGCGGTCCAGCTTTCGGCGCGCTACATCACCGACCGTTTCCTGCCGGACAAGGCGGTTGACCTTATCGACGAGGCCGCTTCGGCGCGCCGGCTCGAAAGCGAAAGCCTGCCTTCGGAAATCGACCGCGTCCGCCGCGAAATAACCAGGCTTGAAGTTGAAAAACAGGCTCTTTCGAAAGAAAATCATACAAAGACCGCCGACCGCGTCAAAGAAATAGACAGCCAGCTTAAAAAATTTAAAGAGGAAAACGACGAGCTTTCGTCCAAGTGGCACGCCGAGAAAATAAAATTCGAAACATTGCACCAGCTTCGCCAGAAAGTTGAAAATCTGAAACGCGAAGCGGAGGTTGCCGAAAGAGAGGGAAATCTCGAACGCCTTGCGCAAATAACTTACGGCGAACTGCCGCAGAGCCAGAAAGATTTCGAAGCTTTCGAAAGAAAAAATTTCACTGGAAAAAAATCCTCTGGAAAACGGAACGGAAAGAAAATTTCGGAAGACGACAAGCAGTTTTTGAAAGAAGCGGTGGATAAAGAAGACGTTGCCGCCGTGGTTTCGGCATGGACGGGCATACCGCTTTACAGGATGCTTGAAACCGAAGGAGAAAAATTGGTGAAAATAGAAGACGAACTTCACGGACGCGTAATCGGGCAAAACGAGGCCATTCACGGCGTTGCCAATGCCCTTCGACGCGCGCGCGCCGGACTTTCTGACGCCAACCGTCCGCTCGGCTCGTTCATGTTTCTTGGTCCTACAGGAGTCGGAAAAACCGAACTTGCCCGCGCATTGGCCGAATTTATGTTTAATGACGAAAAAGCGCTTGTCAGAATCGATATGTCCGAATATATGGAAAGGCATTCCGTCAGCCGGCTTATCGGTTCGCCTCCGGGATATGTCGGCCACGAAGAAGGCGGACAGCTTACCGAGGTTATCCGTCATCGTCCCTACAGCCTGATTTTGTTCGACGAGATAGAAAAGGCGCATCCGGAAGTTTTCAATCTTCTCCTGCAGATACTCGACAACGGCCGGCTTACCGACAGCAAGGGCAAATTCGTCAACTTCAAAAACTCGATAATAATAATGACGTCGAATGTCGGCAGCCAGTATCTCCGCGCCATGTCCGGAATCGGATTCAGCGCCTCAGGAGAAGATAAAAAGGAAGAGGAGGAAGAAAACTACCGCGGCAAAATCAAAAACGCCCTGCGCGACAGCTTCCGTCCTGAATTTTTGAACCGCATCGACGAAATAATAATTTTCAATCCGCTGCGGCCGGAAGACATAGAGAAAATCGTCGAATTGCAGCTTGCCCAGATAGAGAAGCGGCTGGAAGAGAAGAAAATAAAAGTTACCATCGAGTCCGCCGCCAGGAAATATCTCGCCAAAGAGGGTTTCGACCCGGAATTCGGCGCGCGTCCTCTCAGGCGCCTGATACAGAAGCTTATTCTGGATACTTTGGCTGACAAGATAATCCGGGGCGAGCTCAAAGACGGAGGCAAGGTTAAGGTGAACCTAAAATCAAACTCACTTGTGTTTACTCAATAGCAAAAGTTCGCCTGTTTTAAGGACACCGCACAATTTGTAATTTTTACCGGGCCTATGCCACTCAATTTTATACGCCACAAGGCAAAAACCGCTTTTTCATTGCGAATTTTGCTCCTTAAGGCATGCGCATTCGGCCTGAGCTGGCTTTTTATGCCGTTTTGGTTTTTTCTTCTGGTCGCCTTTTATTTTTATTTCGTCCCGTTTTTCCAGCCGTCCAAGCTTCTGGTTCCGTTTATTCTGACCCTGGCAGCCGCCGTAGCCGTGCCTTACGGCTTCTGGTTCGCTGTTTTTCTTGGCTTGCTCTTCTTCCTTTTGCTCGGGATAAAAAATCTGATTTTCGTGAACCGCTTCGAGAATCATCAGCTGATGGTTTTCCTTCTTTTGTTCCTTATTTTTTTCAGCCTTTTTTCCAATTTTGAAAATTGGCAAAGATGGACTGTCGCCATAGGGCTGCTGGGCGCCAGTCTTTCTTTCTTTTTCCTTTTTGAAGAATTGGCCGACTACGGCAGTGAGCGCTCCGAACACAAAAAGATGCTTGTTGCAGGTTTGGGTTCGCTCTTTATATGGCAGGCCGCATCCGTTATCATCTTTCTTCCGCTGAACCATTTCTATCAGACGTCGCTTCTGTTTCTGTCGGCAGTCATTATGACGGACATATTCCTGGAGTATCTCGCCAAAAAATTGGACCGTACCAAAATACTGAACGATTTTTCCATATTTTTCGTACTGGTCTCCGTAATTCTCGCTTCTGCCAACTGGGGATTATAGAATTTTGTATTATCCCGCCTTCGGCGGGATACTCGATTTTTCAACCAATCGTCCGCCAACTGGCGTACTCTTGGGAAAAATAGGCATTGGCGGAATTTTGCCATCGGGGTTATAATTTTCCGAAACCGCGGACAACCTAAATAAACATCTATACCAATGCAAAAAGTTACCAAACTGGCCTTGCCGGTTGCGGGGCTCGGCAAGCGTCTAATGCCCCTTACCAAGAAAACCCCAAAAAACCTCTTGGAGGTCAACGGGAAGCCCCTGGTCGAATATGCCTTTGAAGAAGCCGTACAAGCGGGCATTAAAGATGTTGTTTTGATAGTGGGTCCGGTGCACAACCGGCGTTTTGCCGATTACATTAAAAAAGTTGCCAAGAAATTCCCTTCGCTTAAATTCCACATACGCATACAGGAAACGCCCGCCGGCAACGGCCACGCGCTCATCTGCGCTGCAGACATACTGAAAGACGAACCGTTTGCCGTGCGTTTTTGCGACGATGTTCTCATTTCCGATTCTCCCATACTCGCTTCGCTTCTTAAGATATTCGAGAAGCATAAAGCGTCATCAATACTTTTGGAGCGCATTCCCAAGAACCAGGTTTCCCGTTTCGGCGTTGTCGGAATAAGCAGTTCGGAAACAATTAAAAACATAAAAGGGAAAATCTACCGGATAAATAAAGTTATCGAGAAGCCATCAGTAAAACTCGCCCCCTCCAATCTCATAGTTGTCGGCGGATATGTTCTTATGCCGACCGTTTTGCGCAATCTTATTAAAGTTGCCGAAGCATTGCCGACTGCCGCCGCAGATTCCATTCCTATTAATGTAGGTTTGCAGATAGAATTTATTACCGGCAAAAGGGTATACGGCTGGGAATTTGTCGGCAAGCGCCTTGATTGCGGAACACTGGAGAAATTTCAGAAAGCGCAGGTTGAAATAAAAAGACTCACGAAATATTACTGATGTTATCTGAAAAGTTGCCGATGAAATTGTCTGAAAGGGCAATTTTGTTTTTTACCCCCACACTAAACGGCAAATATTTTTTTTCTTAATGCAATTTGCCGTTTAGTGTGGGGGTTAATCGGCAATTTGACAAAAACATTGACTTTATCAAGTTTGCCGTTAGAATTGCGAGTAATGGTAAAAACTATTCAGGAAGAATTCCTGTACAAGAAAAGCTATGAGTTCAGCTATGCCGTTTTACGAATAGCTTCATCGGCGAAGAACCGTGAAATTGCCGAATTGCTGGAAACCAAGGCAATTTTACTGCTTGATTCCATTCTCACTGCCGATTATGAGAAAACAAAGGATATGATTAATTCGATAATAACTATTACTGGTCTTATGGTTGACTCGGGAATTCTGCACCCAGTAAACAGGGAAATCCTAATAAGCGAATCGGAAAGGATAAATTTAGCGATAGAGGCATTGCCGGAAGGAATAAAAACGTTGCCAGATCTAAATCTTAGTAAAATTTTTTCCAAAACAGTTTTGCCGATAAGAAAACATAATTCGGCCCAATCCGCAAAGACAGATTTTCAATCGGAAATTGCCGATAGCGGTTCGACTAGGCTCACCACAAGAAGTTTTGCCGATATCCGTCCCGAGAAATTGCCGATATCGAGGGATAAAATTGCCGATAAAGATACAAGCGAACCCAGTTCTTTTAAATCGGAAACTCGACAATCGGCAATAATAGAAAAATTACGGCAATCGGAAAACCTGCCTGCCGGTCAGGCAGGTTGCCGATTAAATGAATTGCAGGCAATTTTTCCGGATGTCAGCGAAAGGACTCTTCGCTATGACTTGGAATCGTTGATTTCAAAAGGGCTTGTGGAAAGGATAGGCAGCCGCCGGAACAGCTTCTACAAGATTGCCCGCCTGCCATCATCTAATGATCAGGCCTCCGGCGGGCAGGTAATTGAACTCCCGGCTCATTCTGAGACAAATCCGCCGGGATTAATGCAGTAACCAGTTTTCGCTAAGCACCGTTGTAATATGTGTGCGGGGAAGGGTGTCGGAGTTATCCACACTTGCTCTTTTATCCCCGTAGTTTAGTATTGATGAAACAAACACTGTTTGTTTCATCAATCGGTTCACTCGGCGAAATTAAAAGCTTTTCCAGCTTTTACACTCGCCTCGTTGCCGATTGTAATGACAAGTTAATATCCGGTTTTAAATAATAAACCGGAGATTCAGAGTGAGGCTGAATCACGTTCATCTAATGTTAAAAGTAAAATGGTGATTGGTTAAAACCATTTCCCATTCTACGGTTTTCATTTAGCACGTATAGCCTCGCTTTGATAAGCGAGTTTTTCTTTTTTGATACAGACCCCCGTCAGCTTTTAATCTTCTGCCGTTCGCCCTCACTCGAATGGCTGTAAGAACGAAAGTAAGACGGGTTCCGAAAAAAATAAAAGATGAAAGGTCGACGTCCTTAGGCAGACTAATAACAAATAACAGATGACAATAACCATAAAAAGTTACCCGTCACAGTTATCAGTTAAAAGTTAGCCGAATAGGTCGATAAACCAAGAAATTAATTTAGTCGAAAAAAATAAAATACAAATGAGCATAAGCAAAAAAATAGCATCAGTTGCGCTTACCGTCACCACCGGCGTGTGGATGTCGGGAGCGCTCCTTTTGGTTCCAGTTGCCCAGGCTCAGTCTTCGGCTGATTTACAGTCGCAGATTGCCAGTCTTCTGGCCCAAATACAGCAATTGCAGAGTCAGCTCAATACCTCTGGAAGCACTACTACGTCTGCTCCTAGTTTTACTCGCGACCTCACCGTGGGTAGCACAGGAACCGATGTGAAGTCTCTCCAGCAGTGGTTGAACGCCAAAGGCTACACGGTAGCTACCGGCGGCGCGGGCTCCTCTGGCAATGAAACAACTTACTTCGGCCCGGCGACCAAAGCCGCGGTTGCCAAATGGCAAGCCGCCAACGGTCTTTATGCCGCGGGCTTCTTCGGTCCTATGTCTAGGGCTAAAGTCGCTTCAATGACGACTACGACCACGACTACGACCACGACGACAACCGGTCCAACTGTAACTCCGGTTACTGCTCCGGCTTCGGGCCTCGCGGTATCTCTTTCGTCTAGCAACCCGGTTGCTGGATCTTTGATATCGGCGGCAAGTACAGGCGCGGCTCGCGTCCCTGTTCTCTCCGTGAATTTCACGGCGGGCAATGCAGGCGCGGCAACGGTCTCTGAAGTTAAATTCACCAAGGTCGGCGTTTTGGCCGACAGCTCGATTGCCGGCGCTTACCTTATCCAGAATGGAAAGGTTTTGTACCAGTACAATTCTTTGAGCATGGGAGTTCTCAGTTTCTCCGGCATGAGCTTAAATGTTCCTGCTGGTCAGACAGTTGAACTTACCTTGGCGATTGACGTTGCTAGCGCCCTTAACGCTGGTAACACAACCGGCTTCTCATTGGCATCCGCTGCGAACGTAACTTCTGCGGACGCCAGCGGCAACGCCATAACTGAAACCGGCGCGTTCCCGTTGAACGGCAACACGTTCACGGTAACAACGGTTTCAAACCCGGCACTTGCGACGCTTACCATCACTTCGTCCTCAATCGGACAGACAGCGACGGCAGGCACGCAGCAAAACCTTGTCGGCGCCTGGAATTTCAGCGTCGGACAAAGCAAGGTCTGGCTTAAAGGTTTGAATTTCCGCGTTATCGGTTCCGCCAGCAAAGGCGACATCCGGAACGTGAAATTAATGCTGAATGGCACGCAGGTCGGCGCGACCTTGGCGACCGTCGGCACCGATGGAACTGCGTACTTTGACGCTTCGGTAACCCCGGGCTCAATGAACACCGGTTCCAACAATGTTCAGATTTTCGCGGACGTTATGGGATCTCCATCCTTTGATTTCCAGTTTGAAATTTTGAACTCCTACGACGTTCTCGCGGTCGACTCCCAGTACAACGTCCCGGTTACGGTGACGAATACCGGCGGTACGGCTGCGTCGGAAAAGGTAACAATCTCAAAGGGTACAATCACCGTAACCCAGGATACGGCCACTCCGACCGGCAACATCGCGAAAGGTCAGTCGCAGATTACGCTTGCAAAGTTTGACATATACGCGGCAGGCGAACCTGTAAAAGTCAAATATCTTGACTTCAAGCTTGTCTTTACCGGCACAGTAGCGTCGTCGACAGCAGTAAAGAATGTCGCCTTGACTGACGACGCGGGCGGACAGTTGGGAACGACCATCAACACGCCTCCGTCTGCGGCAGCTTGCGCGGGCGGTACGTCTGCTTTCGCCTCAACGACTTACAATGACTGCTTCGGCACGTCAGCTTCGCCGATAAACTACATAGTTCCGGCGAACACGACGCGCGTCTTGTCTCTTAAAGCCGACATCGGTTCAACGGCAGGATTTGGCACAGTAACGGCTTCTCTGCTTGGAAACACGACAAACTTGCAGGGCTTGATTTCGGCTCAGACGAATGATTCGTCGGCCGCGAACGGCAGTGCTTTGACTCTCGCGAGTTCCAGCTTGACGCCTTCGAAGAACAACGCCTTGGGTAACGCGACGATTTCTGCCGGCGTAACTGCTCAGAAAATCGGTTCGTATGCCTTTACGGCATCTTCAGCCGAGGGAGTTACGGTTACAAACATCACTGTTACGGCGAGCAGCACATTCTTCCAGAACCTCAAGGCGATGGTGGGTAGCACGCAGTTCGGCACGACGGTTGGTGTTGTAGGCGCGTCGGCATACACATTTTCGGGTACCACGCCGATTAGCATCGCGACGGGCGCCACCGTGAACATTGATATCTACGCGGACACATTGTCCAGCGGGTCAGGCACCGTTTCTCCGGCGACGGCTCTCACGGGCTACTCCGCGACTGGCGCAGTCTCGTACACCGCCATCACGGCGGCCTCGGGCTACAGCTTGAGCGGCCAGAACGTGACTTTCGGCGGAGCGCCGACAGTAACAGTTTCGGCTGATTCAACGCAGGCTCCGGCCGGAATAATCGTGATGGGTTCCACTGGAAACTCGCTTGCGACTTTCCGCTTTACGGAAACAAGCAACGTTGAGAACGTGAAAATTACCGACTTGAAAGTAACCAGTATCACTTCATCCACGTTGGCGGCCTACAGCAACTTGACGCTGTACAACGGTACATCACCGGTTGGTACGGCTGGTTCAGCCTCGTCAACATCGAATGGATTCGCCTATGCGTTCCACTTCGGTACTCCAGTCGTCGTCCCGCAGGCAAATTCCATATCGCTTGTCTTGAAAGGCAATGCGGCGAGTTATGCCTCGGCTGGCGCGACTGACAACACCACGAGCACCTTCAATATCTCTGCGTCTTCAACGGACGTAACGGCTTTGGGGAACACCTCGAACCAAGCGGCGACTGTAACGCTCTCAAGCGCGGCTGGCAACACGCAGACCGTTCAGCGCAGCGCCGTTACGGTAACAGCTGCGGCTTTGGGTGGTAGCTCACACTCAAAGAGCAATCCGGATGTCATTGGAACCGTAACGGTTACGGCGAACAGCGCCGGTCCGGTGGCTCTGAAGACCTTGGCGATTTCTCTTAGCGGCAGCGCGGTTACGTATGGTTCGTCAACGTCTTTCCTTGGTACTGCTCCGGCAGGCACTACGGCGACCTTGACACTTACCAGTAGCACTGTAGGTACTGCCGCCACTGGAACGTTTACGGCGGTGATTGACAGCGTATCGTTCACGTCAGCGGTATATACCGGCTCATCGACGACCGCAATCACTATCGCGCACGAATTTGCATTAGTGATTAGAGCCGGTGTTTCCAGCACCATAACTGTTACAACGAGCACCAATACAATAATTTTGACGCCCGTTGTTACTTTCTCGAACCACACGGTTACAGGTCTGGCGACAACTACTGCTTTAACCGCTTCCAATATAGCGGTTAACAACGCTACCTTCGGTTCCGGCGCGACACTCGCGGCAGGCAGCAACCTCCAACTCTTCGACGTGAATGGTGTCAACGTCCTTTCGAGCGGGGCGGCTGCGACCGGCTACAGTCAATTCGTCGGAGCAAGCGCCACAACTTCAACGATTTTGTGGACGTTCGCTAACAGCACTTCAACGGGCAACGGCTTCAATATCTCCCAGGGCGGATCCTACACCTTCACGCTTCGCGTGAATGACAGCGGAATTATCGCCGTGGCGAATACATCGCAGTCCTTGGGCGCAAACATCCAGAACGCTGGAGATATTACCTATTGGGATGCGTTGGACGCATCGAGCACGGCTATAACAGCTTTGCCTTCGACGATGGTTCCGCTTACCATCAACTCCGTGAACTACCCGACAGGCCAGTAATTTCCTGATTGCTTTTTCCCATCCTGGGCCGCATTACGCCTAAACGCGGAATGCTCCCGGGAGCCGGGATTCAGTATCAGTAATTGCTTCCCAGATTTGGTTTTTACGGATGCGAGCAAGCCCCCTTAGACTTCGGTCTAGGGGGGCTTGTGCTATAGCAGCCGGCCAAGAAACGTTATTTACCCCCACACCAAATGGCGAGTGTTAAAAATTAAAGGCCGCGGAGCGCAACTCGCCATTTGGTGTGGGGGTGAACCGGCTATGGCGTATTTGACACATTCGCGATAAACTCAGTGTCAATCTCTTCAAGCCTGAGCCTCAGAGCCGAAGACCTGAATATAGTTGAAGGATTGACTTTATTTTGCTATACTTAACAGCAATCAGAAGTTAAAAGGTCGGTTTACATTTCCAATAATTCATTCACATGACCAAAGACGGATTAGTAGAGGCAGTAATGAAAGCTGCTGATATCGAAACCAAAGCTGCGGCCCACCGTGCCGTAGAGGCCGTTTTCGACACGATTACGAAGACCATGGGTCGCGGCGAGGACGTAGCCATTACCGGTTTCGGCACTTTCCGCATTGCCAAGCGGGCCGCTCGGCAGGGACGCAACCCGAAGACCGGCGAAACCATTCAGATTAAGGCTTCAATAAAGCCGAAATTCCGCGCCGGCAAAGCATTGAAAGAAGCCATCAATTAAGCTTGTATATGATAAAACAAAAACCCCTCCGACGTACGTCGGAGGGGTTTTTCATTCACGCCTTATTTAGAACCAGAAGTTATATTCTGGGCTTCTTTTCCGATGTCAAAAAAGTTTTGATAAGCGTCTTTCAAATACTGGAGGGAAGAAAGCATAATGTCGGAAACGTTATTCGGCCAGACGAGTTTCCTAAAAATATCTTCGGCTTGGTTATTGTCTTCGTTGGCCATCCTGATATTTTTTTCCGCCTGGCTGACGACATCGCTTATTTTTTGATTATCGGCCAGACCCAGTGTTTTCAAAGTAAGTTTTATTTGATTAAATCTGTTTTGGGTCGTCTGGAGGACATCCTGGTTTTTTACGAAAACGATGAAGTTCTTTTCAAGTTCCGACACGGGGACGTAATTCGAACCTCTCCATGATTTAAGATTCGCGGAAAAAATTTTACTGCCCCCGATGCCAAGGTCGCCGACCGCGCCGTTCTGCGTTTGATAATAGCCGATTATTTCATCAAGTTTGGAAATTATAGTATTTTTAATATTGAGCATGTCGGGCGAATTCGTTTCAGTGAGCTTTAAGTTCGATTGAAGGCTCAGTGTTTCATTTATTGAACAATTAATCGCTCGGCTGATGATTTTTTTTCTGACAGACAATTCTTTCAATATGTTTTCCTGGCTGTCGTTCGATTGCAAAGCGGCCTGGGCACTGGAAAGCTCTTTTAGGTTGTCTTTGAAATCGCAATTTACCGCCGCTTCAGCGCGGTTTGAAGGCAATGACGCCAGCGCCATCGTAAGAACGGCGCCGATGATTATGATTTTTTTGTGCATACCAGGTAGTAGAAATGCGATTTAATTTATAATTGAACTTTCCATTTTGATTGACATTGCACCAGGCAATTTAAACGCGATTGTTTTATTCAGGCTTTGCGCCATGGTCGCATTTTCACTACCTGGCATATTTATTCCGAGAGGATTTCCAATACGGAATCAATGGTTGGGGGAGTAGACGTACTTTCCATACCGGCCGCATTTAAACCTGATTTCATTTGCTTGCTTTTGGCTTTTTGATTAGCCGCAGGCAGGACCATGCTCACCGTGCTTGTTTTGTTTTCAATCACCGCCGTCGCGTATTCGATGTTTGTAAGCTCTATTTGCGCGTCTATGGCCTGAGCTTCGGCTTTAAGGCCGGTAAGGTCGACCACAGCAGTCGTGGCCGGAGACAGTATTTTTAAGACGGAAAAACTGCCTATAGCCAGAAGAAGGAAAATCGCCGTCATGGCTATTGACCATCCGGAGTGCAAAACGCCAGTGGCTATTTGCCGGAAAGAAAACGAAAATACCGGCAGGCGGTTTTCTGCATTTATGGTGAGCTCGGCCCGCCCTGAGCCTGTCGAACGGGTCGAACCATGGCTCAAAACAACCATCCTCGACTTTCTCGAATAGTCAGAGTCCGGTTTTATAGTTTTCAATTTTTTGAGAAGTTCGGTTGTTTCCATTTTTTTATCTTAATGTATCAAAAGCTTTTTTCAGTTCCTTGATTGCGCGGTGCTGCATAAGCTTAACTGCGCCTTCGCTTTTACCTACGGCGACGGCCGTTTCCCTGACTGACAAATCTTCCACGAATCTCATCACGAGAATATCCTGATAATCCTCTTTGAGTCCTTTGAGCGCTTTCATAACGTGCTCGATCTGGATTTTATTCTCGATACTTTTTTCATTGATTCCCAGGTCGGCGAAATTTTCTTCGTCTACTTCCTCAAGGCTGATTTCGGGTTTCCTGGTCCGGTAACTGTCTATTACCTGATTTCTCGCTATGCGGTAAAGCCAGCTCGAAAAGGGAAAACCAAGGTCTTTATAATTGGAAATGTTCAGCCAGGCGTTTATGAATACCTGGTGAGTAAGGTCCTCGGCATCCTCACGCCGACCCACCTTGATCAGTACAAACCGGTATATTTTTGGCTGGTAATGGTCATAAAGCAAGCCGAAAGCCGAGGCCTTACCCCTGACGGCGTTCTCGATTAGTTTTATTTCGCCATCTAACATAGGAAACGATATAAAAGGGCGCCGGTTACTGGCTCCCTTGGCGCTTATTATACCAAATGGGTGGAATTAGCCAATTTGCCGACTTTACTGTAGTACGTAATTTATCGGCTTGCCATTCGAAGCCATCCTAGACTTTGTGGATAATTTTACCAGATTAGCCCATGCTTCGCATAAAGCTACGCAAGGCCATTCTTCTGGCGAAGAATGGAGCGGGTGAAGGGAATCGAACCCTCGTACTCTGATTGGCAACCAGATGCACTACCACTGTGCTACACCCGCCTTCGTCCGCCCTGGGCGGACTACCGGCGGGCAAGCCCGCTTCGCCCAAAGGGAACTTAAACATTCTACATTCTACATTCTACATTCTCAAGTCTTAGTAATTCGGCGGCGGAGCTGAAGGCCCGATGAAGCCGGTGCCGGGTTTTCCGGGTGGTGGTCCTTGGAAACCGGACGGAGCGGAACCAGTGGAATTTCTGGTGCCGGTTTTATTTATTGCAGAACCATTGTTTGAAGTACTTGATGCGCTTCCGGACGCAAACGGATTCGGGATTTGGTAGAAATTGCTCGCCAAATAGAAGAACATAGCGGCCGCGGCTACGAATGCTATTAAAATGTAGGTTGTTCTCATTTTTTTGTTGTGCGCCCGCGAGGAATCGAACCTCGATTTCAGCCTTCGCAGGGCTATGTCCTATCCGTTGAACGACGGGCGCATTTGTTAACGACTTACAATTTACAATCAACGGCTGGCGACTAAAACCCTATCAGCCTTTCCAGCGAATCAAGGAAAGAATCTTCGTGCTCGACTTTTTCAACATAGTGCCTGACAATCCCTTCTATTTTCGCAAGATTTTTTGTCGGCGTTTTGACTATGAGCCGCTGACGTAGCCCATGCCGCAATTTCAGAGAAATGTCATACCATTCTTCCGAACGGCCTTCTACGACGCTGAAAGTTTCCATTGCCGAATAAGGATAAAATTTATTACCCGAAATAGTCAATCCTTTTTCGTTCAAGCTGAACAATATCTCTCTCGGCTTCCGTCCCGCCCAAACAAGCATTAGTATTTCGGCTATAACCACGAAAATGGCGAATAGAAAATTTTTTTGCCAGACTGCCACGCTTAAAATTACAATCGCTGTGATTATGCTAAGCCAATACCACGAAACGCCTTTTTCGTTATATTCGAATTCCGGTGCCCGCCACTCAATTTTTAATTCCTCCATTTTTAAATTTTAGCATATAAAGCCGGCCATTGGCTATCGACTCTTGGCGGCATACTTTACCCTTTAACGGCCGCCAGGGCTACTATTTTTTTCGCTCCGGATTTTTTAAGGGAATCGGCGGCTTCCAGAAAAGTGGCGCCCGAAGTGGAAACATCGTCAATTAGAATTATATTTCTGCCGGAAAACTTTTCAGGAGCCGTTACCCTGAAACAACCCCTGGCGTTTTCAAGCCGCGATTCGAAATTTTTCATTTCACTTTGGGGCTTCGTTTCTTTTTGTCTGACAAAACCTTCTTTTTCGACAGTGAGCGAAAAATGCTCAGCGAAAATTTTTGCAATCAGGGCGGCCTGATTGAATCCTCGCCGGCGCAGACGTTTCGCGCCAAGTGGAATCGGAACAACAATAAAATCGTCTCCCGCAAAGCCCGTATTTTCAACATAACAAGCAAGAAGGTTAGCCAGCGGATGGGCTGCATTTTTGATAAACCCGAATTTCAGTTCTCTGACGAGGCTGCGCGCGGTTTCGTCTTTGTAAGTCGTTGCCGCACCTAGAATATACGGGAAGTCGAAATGACATATTTTTTTGCCGTAAGGAAGCCGTGCTCCGCAACTGCCGCAGAAAAGCGATTTATTTAAAGGAATATTTTCAAAGCAGGGGAGACAGATAACTTCGCGACTGTTTATATTTTTCCCGCATTTTATGCATAATGAAGGAAAGAAAATGTCGAGAACCGAGTCAAAAAAAGAATGCAAATATCCGTTGGCGTTATTCGGATTACTGATTAAATTCATGTTATAATTTACAATTATAATACATAAAACGATATGTTGAACTTCTCAAAATTTTTAAACCCCTTCTCGTTCTTAAAGCAAAAAATCGTGCCGGTTTATCTTGGCGTCGATATAGGAACGACTTCCATAAAAATAGTTGAAGTGGAGCAGGGCAAACAGCTGCCGCGTTTAAGCAACTATTGCATACTTGAAGACAAGGGTTCTCTCCTGCGCGCCAATACCGCGATTCAAACAAGCAGCCTGAAACTTTTTGAAGATGAAGTGGTGGAACTTTTGAAGGGCGCGTTGAGGGAAATGAAGCCGAAAACAAAAGAAGTGATAGCTTCTTTGCCTACATTTTCCGCTTTCACCACGGTTCTCACCTTTCCGCAAATGTCGAAAGAAGACCTGGAAAAATCCATTTCGTTCGGCATGAAGCAGTACATACCGTTGCCGATTTCCGAAGTCGCCGTCGACTGGATGAAAGTCGGAGAGTATAAGGACGAAAAGGGGTTCACTTTGCAGCAAATACTTCTTATTTCTGTTCCGCAGGAGCACATAAAAAAATATCAGCGGATTTTCAAAGAAGCCGGACTTCATTTAAATGCTTTGGAAATAGAAGGCTTAAGTTTGGCCAGAGCGGTTATTGCCGGAGACAAGACGCCGACTTTCATAATAGACATAGGAAGCCGTTCGACTTCAATCATTGTCGCGGAAGGGGGAGCAATACGCTTCAGTGCGCAGAGCGATTTCGGAGGAGCTTCGCTAACGCAGGCCATTTCTTCGGGACTGAATATAAATCCGTTGCGTGCGGAAGAGTTGAAAAGGGAAAAAGGAATTGAAGGAATGGGTCCGAATCACGAGTTATCCACAATCATGATGCCGTTTATTGATGCTATAATTAATGAGGTTAAAAGGGCGGAGTTCAATTATAAGAGCCAGGTTCCGGGTTCCAAAAAAATCGAGCGTGCCATTCTCAGCGGCGGCGGGGCGGAGCTGAATGGTATTGAAAAATACTTCGAATCCCAGCTGGGGGTTCCCACGGTAAAAGGTGCGCCGCTTATGAAATTGGAGTATCCTTCGTCCATTGAGCCGCTTGTTAAAGAACTTAATCCTCTTTTTGGAGTATCTCTGGGGCTGGCATTGAGGGAATTCAGTTAATATCTTAATTACAATCAAACTCCAATTAAATGGCACTTCCGGAACAATTAGTAGAACGCTTAAGCCGCGAACCTGTCCAGACTCCGGGCTGGTCTGGCCGTCTTTTGATGTTCAGCGCAACAGTTTTTTTCATAAGTATCGCGGTGTACGTCGGAATACTTTATGGTTATAAGCCGTATCTCGAAAAACAGGTAGCCGATCTCGATAACCAAATAAAAACTTACAGCCAGCAGATACCGCCCGAAGAGCAAACCAAACTCGTTTCTTTTTATTCGCAAATAGCCAATCTTCAGAGCATTCTTGCAAGCCACGTCATTTCATCCCAGCTCTTCGATTGGCTGGAGAAAAATACCGTGCCGACAATTTATTATTCCAAATTGGACTTGCTCTCGTCTTCGAACCAGCTCAACTTAAGTGGATATTCAAAAACCGTTGACGATTTCTCTAGACAGATGATTCTTTTCCAGAACGATCCGTTGATCGAAAGAATCGCCATAAACAGCGTAACGGCCGGGGCCAATAATTTATGGCAGTTCGATATAACTTTATTTTTGAAAAAAAACGCGCTTAGCCAGGCGTCAGTCCAAAACAAACCCTGATTTTTAAAATGAAACAAACAACGAAAAGATTTTTAAGCATGACGGTTTCATTCCTGTTTTTTTTGGCGACGCTCATCATTTATTTCAATCTGATACTGCCCGCCAATGACGAAGAGCAAGCCGTCAAGGCGCAGGCCATGGTGCTCAAAGATTTCGTGGACAGCCAAAAGGCGGCCATTTCGCAGGTTCAAAAGTTAATCAATTCTTACAAGGGAGAAGTAGGGCTGCAGGAAGTCGTTTCTTCCATATTGCCGTTCTCTCCGGATTTAGCCGGTGCTTTCTCGCAGATAAGCGGCCTGACAGAAGTGAACAAGCTCTCGATGCAGGGGACTACCGTCAGTATTCCGGTTAATCAGGCCGCCCCGGTAGGAGGCTCAGCTGCGGTTTTTTCTTCCCTGATAAAACCTTTCGGTTCAGTCGACATTGAATTCAAGGTATCCGGGACATACGGCGACTTCAAAGCGTTTATGAAAAATCTAGAAACAAACATAAGGATTTTCGACGTGAAAAGGATGAGCATTCAGCCTGCCGGAAAACCGAACCAGGACAATTACATTTATGACATAACGGTCGCGGCCTATTATCAAAATTCATGATAAAAACATGGCAATCATAGTTGAAGAAAAAACAAACGGAGGAGGACTTATGACGCTGCTTGTCTGGCTGGCGATTCTCGGAATTATAATTGCAAGCGTTTATTACGTGTTTTTCAAACAGCCGCAATTGGTTGAATTCACATCGTCGGAATCTTTCAAAAATATCCAGCAACTTTCAAAAATCAGCATCAGTTCCGACCAGCTTATCAATAATCCGCAGTTTCAGCTGCTGAAGCAGTATGTTACAATTTCGCCCCCGGAGAACGTAGGCAGATCAAATCCGTTTTTAGGATTCTGAACCGAGACATTAGTAACCAGTAAACAGACATCAGAAATTAGCAGAGATACATCAAAGTTATTGTTTCTGATTACTGGTAACTAATGACTGATATAACTACTCATGACCAACGACCAACTTTTAGAGGAAATTCAAAAAAAGGGGCTTATAGACGAAGAAGTAGCGAACAAGCTTAAGAAAGAATCTCTCCTTTCCGGCCGTTCAGCCGAGGAGCTTATCCATTCGCAGAGGCTGGTAAAAGACGACGATGTAGGCAGGATAAAAAGCGAAGTTCTGAAGATACCGTACAAGAAAATCGACGCCTCAAAATTGGAAGACGAGATTTTGCAATTGATACCGGAAGAAACTGCGAGAACTTACGGCGCAGTCCCCATTTCCAAAGAAGGAAATCTTCTGGTGATAGGAATGGTGCACCCGGACGATCCTAAAGCCCAGGAGGTTCTCAAATTTATAGCGCGGCGCAGCCGACTCAATCTTGGGGTTTATATAATTTCTTATGCCGACTGGCAGGACGTTCTCAAAAGATATTCTCCTTACAAGAGCGAAGTCGAAGCCGCCGTTCAATCTCTTAATCTGAAATCGAGCTTCAAAGGCAGGGAATCAGTAAGGCTGGAAGATCTTGCGAATGCCAGCATCGAAGAAGCGCCTATAATCAAAATAGTGGCCAAAACATTCGGCGAAGCCGTCCAAAGAGGCGCTTCCGACATTCACGTGGAACCCATGGAAAACTATCTGAGGATCAGATTGAGAGTGGACGGTCAGCTGAAAGAAGAAGTATCTCTGCCGCTTGAGCTTGCCCAGCCGATTATTTCCCGCATAAAAATAATTTCCAATCTGAAAATCGACGAGACAAGAATGCCGCAGGACGGCAGGTTCAGAACAAAAGTTTCCGACAGAGAGATAGACTTCCGTGTTTCCACTTTTCCGACACCGCTCGGCGAAAAAGTGGCAATACGCGTTCTAGACCCGACAACCGGACTGAAAAGTTTCGGGCAATTGGGGCTTGAAGGCAAAAACCTTGAAACCGTTAAAGAGGGGCTTGCCAAGCCGTTCGGCATGGTACTCATAACAGGCCCTACGGGTTCCGGAAAAACAACAACTTTATACGCACTTCTTCAGACGCTTAACGGAGAAAACGTCAATATTCTGAGTTTGGAGGATCCGGTGGAATATTTTGTTTCCGGTATTAATCAGTCACAGGTGCGCCCTGAAATAGGTTACACTTTCGCGTCCGGTCTTCGCGAAATCCTCCGTCAGGACCCGGACGTCATTATGGTCGGCGAAATAAGAGACAATGAAACCGCCGAATTGGCGATTCACGCGGCGCTTACCGGACACGTGGTTCTTTCAACGCTTCACACAAACAACGCGGTCGGAGTCATTCCGCGCCTGATAGATATGAAAATAGACCCATTCCTTATTCCCTCATCGCTTAATTTGATGGTTTCCCAGCGTCTCATCGGTAAGCTTTGCCAGGAATGCAAGGAAGCCGGAGAAGCGCCGCCGGAAGTGCAGAAAATAATCAAAAAAACTTTAGCAGGCTTGCCCGTAGAAGTAACGTCCGCGTATCAGGAACCATACAAAATTTATCACAGCGTAGGATGTCCGAAATGCCAAGGAAGAGGAATAGTGGGCCGCATAGCAATTTTCGAAGTTTTAAAAATGTCCAAAGAACTCGAAAAAATAGTAAACTCGAATCCTACGTCACAGAGCATTTTCGATGAGGCAAGAAACCAGGGAATGGTGACGTTGCGCCAGGACGGAATTCTGAAGGCTCTTTCCGGACTTGTAAGCGCGGAAGAAGTGCTTAGGGAAACAGAGGGAGTTTAAATTATGATATAATAGACACAAATTATGCCCACACCACAGGAAAAACTCAACGAACTTTTAATCGACGCCGCGAAGCAGAACGCTTCCGACCTTCATATGTCCGTAGGACGCAGGCCAACGCTCCGCGTTGACGGCGTTCTGGTGCCGATTCAAAGCGAACCGCAATTGACGCCGGAGTCCATTGAACAGATTATTTCCGCGCTTTTGACGCCGGAACAAAAAGAAAAATTTCTCGATAAACGCCAGCTTGATTTCGCTTATAACTTTGAAGACAAGGCCAGATTCCGCGCGAATGTTTATTTCCAGCGCGGTTATATGGCGGCCTCACTCCGTTTGATACCCGGCAGAATAAAAACAATCGAGGAGCTCGGCCTTTTGCCGATATTGCACGAGTTCGCCAAATTGTCCCAGGGATTCATCTTGGTAGTGGGGCCGGCCGGACACGGCAAGTCGACAACGCTCGCGGCGATACTCGACGAAATCAATCACAACAGGATGGAACATATTGTTACGATCGAAGACCCAATAGAATATGTTTTCACGCAGGACAAGGCGATTATTTCGCAGAGGGAGGTGGGCAGCGATACGCCGAGTTTCCACGGAGGCCTTCGGACAATTCTCAGGCAGGACCCCGACGTTATCATGATAGGCGAAATGCGCGATTCGATTTCCATTGCCACCGCGATGACTGCCGCGGAAACCGGACACTCGGTTTTTTCAACTCTGCATACTAATTCGGCGTCGCAGACGATAGACAGAATAATAGATTCTTTTGCGCCAGAGCAGCAGGGGCAGGTGGTTTCTCAGCTCGCCGCCACTTTGGTGGGAATAATCTCGGAACGCCTCATCCCGAGACTCTCCGGAGGACGCATTCCGGCCCTCGAAATAATGTTGGTTAATCCTGCGGTCAGGAATCTAATACGCGAAAGGAAAATATATCAGATAGACCTGGTCATAGAAACAAGCCTTCAGGAAGGCATGGTTACCATGAATCGTTCTCTGGCGAATCTTGTGAAAAACAAGGAAATCTCCATGGAAAACGCGGAGCTTTATTCGCTCAATCCGGCGGAGCTCAGAATACTACTTGAACGGATGTAAAGTAATCGCGAACAATGCGAACACTCATGAATCCCATTAGAGACAAACAATCCATGATTTTTGAAACATTAAATAATTTATATTTAAGG
>Ga0163199_1000481_pt1 | contig 25229 bp, 29 predicted proteins | sample PL_2010_150m_FD_113537 | JGI IMG/M metagenome (GOLD analysis project Ga0163199, IMG submission 113537) | Freshwater microbial communities from Powell Lake, British Columbia, Canada to study Microbial Dark Matter (Phase II) - PL_2010_150m | ecosystem: Environmental > Aquatic > Freshwater > Lake ...
AGTTAGTATTTCGTAAATAAATTAATTTCTCCGTTCCAGCGCACTACCAAGTGTTTCGTCGCCCCTCCGTTGTCGGGACTTGATGCTTTTAATCGCGCCGCTCAAGAGCGGCGCCTAAGGTATCATCGTCCGCGAATTCAATTTCTCCGCCAGTGGGCAAGCCGCGTCCGAGACGGCTTATTTTTTTGGCGAGAGTTTTCAATTCTTTCTCAAGGAGTGAGGAATTAAAATCTCCGACACTGGTAAGGTTGAATCCGAGAATTATTTCCTCTGCTTGTCCCGAAGCAGAGCCCCGAGCGTCAGTCGAAGGGTTCAGCTCCTTTTGAATAAAAGTTTTCAGTCCCTGTAGGCGTAGTTTCTGCCAGTCCTCGAGAATTCCGCTTTTCGGTATGGAACCGAGAATGAAATAACGCCCGTTGAATTTGTCGGTGTTCTCTAGCGACATAAGGTCGGTTTCTTTTTCTACAATCACTATTATATCCTGTCGGCGGCCCGGGTTGCCGCAGATGTCGCAAAGCGAACCAGCGTTTTGATGTATAAAAAAACAGCGCTCGCAGATTTTTATTTTTTTCAGGTCGCCGATTCTTTGGGAAAGATTGTGGATATTATCCTGTCCCTGGTGAATCAAATGGAAAACAAGCCGGATTGCCTGTCTCGGGCCGATTGAGGGCAAGTCCGCCAACAAGTCGGCGAGTTTTTGAAAGGAGTCAGGTAAACGCATTTAAATATTTAGAAGTCTTCCGCGACGCCAGCCATTTCTTCATTGAACCGTTTTTCTATCGTTTTGAAGACTACGCGTTCATGGTCGAATTTAAGTTTTATGGAACCGGTCGGTCCGTTTCTGTGCTTTGCGATAATTATTTCCGCAGAATCCTTTTCTTCGTCGGTTGCATCATGTTTTCCGTGGCCTTCCCTGTAAATAAAAAGTACAACGTCGGCATCTTGCTCGATACTGCCGCTTTCGCGCAGGTCGGAGAGGCGAGGGATCTTATGATCTCTTTGGTCGACGGCGCGCGACAGCTGTGAAAGCGCAAGAACCGGCACGTTCAATTCACGGCTGAGCGATTTCAACCCACGTGAAATTTCGGTTATCTGATGGACCATATTGTCTGAGTTCGTTCGTGGCGCTATAAGCTGTAGATAGTCGACTATCAAAAGCCCAAGGCCGTGTTCTATCTGTAGGCGGCGTGCCATTGAGCGCATCTGGAGTATATTCGGGGACGGCGTGTCGTCTATAAATAGTTTTGCATGCGAGAGGCGCTCAAGAGACGCCTGTATCATTTGGAATTCTGTGTCGTCGCTGATGCGCCCGGTACGGAGCTTCCAGAGGGGAACCTGCGATTCGGCCGCTATAAGGCGGTCGATGACTTGCTCACGCGACATTTCAAGCGAAAATATTCCGACGGGTATTTTGCCGACAAGCGCCGCGTGGCGGGCGATATCAAGAGCCAATGTGGTTTTACCGAGCGAGGGTCTGGCCCCGAGTATAATGAGGTCGGAATTTTGCAGTCCTGAAAGCATATTGTCCAAATCTGGGAATCCTGTCGGAACTCCGCGTAGCATACCTTTGCCCTGATGAAGCTTTTCTATTCTTTCATAAGCCGTTTTCAGTTCGTCGCGGAGAAGCATGAAATTCTGCGGCGCCGATTTTTGCGATATGGCGAGAATTCTCTGCTCAATGTTATCTATGATATCTTCCACGTCTTTGTCCGGCTGAAAAACATCCTCGTTTATCTGCGAGGACGCCTGAATAAGGTCGCGCAGGAATTTTTTGTCGCGCACCAGTTTGACGTAGTGTTCGACGTGGGCAGCCGTGGTTACCTGATTGGTAAGTTCCGCAAGATATGCCGAACCGCCGATATCGCCAAGAACTTCTTTCTCTTTCAACTTGTTTGTTAAAGTCAAAATATCTATCGGCTGATGCTTTTCGAAAAGCTCAAGAATCGTTTCGTATATTTTTTCATGCGCCGGCTTGTAAAAATCGTCAGGCCTCAGCTGGTCTGCGGTTTTGAAAATGGCATTTTTGTCTATAAGAAGAGAACCGAGAACCGATTGTTCGGCTTCCAGATTCTGCGGGGGGATTCTAAGTTTTCCTTTTTGCGTTGCCATTTATTTTTTTGGCCTTATTGCCTGACCCTCCGGCGTATCTTCAACTATGAATCCTAAAGCATATATTTCTTTTCTCAAGCGGTCAGCCTCAATAAATTGTTCATTTCTTCTGCATTCCTCGCGCTTATCGGCCAATTCCTTTATTTTTAAGGGAATTTTGGCTTTTTTGGCGGGAGCCAGGAATCCAATTCCGAGAACATCATTGGCAAGATGGTCAATTTGGTCGAAATCGGTATCCACAGTTTTATAGGTAATCAATCCCCATAAGTTTCCCAATAATTCGGCGGTATTAAGGTTATCATTTATATTTTTCTCAAACTCTTTTAAGAGTCGTTCGTGCGCGCTAACCATATTCGGAAAGGAATTATCAAATCTTTCTTTTCTTAAATGTTCAAGCGCCGATTTCGCACCAACGAGCGCATCCATTGTAAAGTTCATTTGCGACCGATAATTTGTTTGCAGCGTAAGGTATCGGAATGCAATTCCTGCGTCAGGAATTTCTTTTTCCAAGTCTTTGAGCGTGTAAAAATTGCCGGCGCTCTTGGCCATTTTTTTGCCGTCCACCAAAAGATGTTCGCAGTGAGACCAGTGATTCACAAACGGTTTATAAATCGGCTGGCTTTGGGCGATTTCATTTGTGTGGTGGGGGAATACCAAATCAATGCCCCCGGTGTGAACATCGGTCGGAGCGCCGCCGAAAGCAATTTTGTTTATGGCCGAGCACTCAATATGCCAGCCGGGACGGCCTTCGCCGAGTTCTTCATCTTCCCAGAAAATATTTCCGTCTGACTCGTCCCGTTTTTTCCAAAGCGCGAAATCGCTGAGGTTTTCTTTTTCGTATTCGTCCACTTTCACGCGGGCGCCGGTTTTTTTGCCTTTCAAAAAGTCTTCGCCTACCAAATCTCCGTAATCGCCGAATTTTTTCTGGTATTTCTCTATGCTGAAATAAACACCGTCGTCGGTTTTGTAAGCGAAGCCGTCTTTCATAAGCTCCTTAATGAAATCTTTTATTTCTTCAATTTTGTCGGAAACTTTGATGAAGGTGATGTTTTCGGGGTCCGTCGGAACATTTACCGCTTTTAGGTCTTTTTTGAATTCTTCAAAATACTTATCCGTATATTCACGCAATTCTTTCGGCGTGGCTTTATGCCCATATTTATCTACAGTCCGTTTAATTGTTTTGTCGTCAATATCGGTGATATTCATCACCCAGTTCACTTTATAGCCGTTATATTTGAGCGCGCGCCGCAAAACATCCGCGAAAATGTAGCTTCGCAGATTGCCTATATGTGCGCTGTCGTAGACGGTGGGTCCGCAGGTATAAAGATTTACTATGTTCCACGAGACAGGTTTGAACTCCTCAATTTCTCGATGGAGCGTGTTATATAACTTAAGAGCCATAAAATTGATTATAGACCAAACTATTCCTTATTGAAAAGCGTAAATTTCCGTTTTCCCAAAGCGGAGGTTTTTATTTTTAGAGGGTGTATCGGACGAGCGAAGGCGAGGAGATGCAGTGCGTTTTTAGAAGAAAACGACACGACCATCGAAAAATAAAAACCGTAGCCCTACAGCCAGCGTTTTTTCTTGAAGAAGACAAGCATAACAACGATGGCGATGGCCACTACGCCGGTAATCATCCGAAAGCCGTTTGGATTGTCCAGAAAAGGAACTCCTCCGACACGCATTGAGAAGAGCGCAGCGATAAGCATCAGCGGGAAAGTAGCGAAAGCGAGTATGGTAAACATTTTCATCGTTTCGTTATTCCTGACATTGAGCAATTGATTGTTGGTGGACTCAAAATCCATTATTGCTTCGCGATGATATTCCAGGCGAGCCAGGAGTTTCAGATATTTCCCCAGCAGGTCTTCCAAATAAATTTTGCTTTGCGGTCCCCAGAAATTTTGTCCGCGTTCTATAAGAGATGAAAAAAGATGCTGTTGCGGTTTGGCTATCAGCTGATATTCCGAAAGGTCGCGTTTGATGTATGAGATTTTTTTGAGCAGTTCCGCTTCATTACCTTTGAAAAGTTCGGCGCCGACAGATTCGGTTTTTCCTTGGATGTGATTAAGCTGGCGCTGGTTAAAATCAATCAGGTGGGTCAGAAGGCGGCAGGTAAGCTCAAGTGTGCTATTGGCGAAATCTTTACCTCCGGTAAATGATTTTTTAAAATCGGCGAAAACATCCGTGTCGTCGTATCTGACGCTTATCACATCCTTTTTGGTGACGATGAAGTCTATCTCGGCGCGACGGGAAATTTTTTCGGCCGCATCGTATATTGGAAAATGGTAAATAAGATAAAGATATCCGTCAGATGATTCGACTCTGCCGTGGACGGAGTAGTTTTTGAGCTCGTCAATCACTACTGGATGAAGGCCGAATTCTTTTTGCAGCCATTCAAGTTCCTCTCCGGCCGGCTTGACCATATCAATCCATTTTATTTTCCCACCGATTGTTTCCATATTAATGTAAATTTTATATCATAGGGCTTTTTAAGGCAATTGGGTGCTTGTGCAGGCAAGGCTTGATTTTTTATGCCCAGCCCGCTTATAATCTGTAGATTGTTCACTGCGGATAGTAAATATAAAAAATGCTCACCGATAACAAAAACTCAAAAACGGCATTGCTTGAAGCAATAAAAGACGAGCTTTCCAACGTCCGCCTTAGGGACGGCGAAATCGTCGATGCCGAGCTTATGAAGAAAACCCCTCGCGGAGTGTTTTTTGATTTGGGCAAATTCGGAACCGGAATAGTTTACGGCGCCGAGCTTTCGAACGCCCGCGACATTATCAAGAAACTGAACATCGGCGATAAAATCTCTGCCAGGATAGAAACCATTGACGGCGAAGGCGGATACGTGGAACTTTCGCTCGCCGAAGCAGGAAAACAGAAAGTCTGGCAACAAGTTCAGGAACTTCAGGAAAGCGGAGAAGTAATCAAAGTTAAGATAACCGGCGCCAATCAAAGCGGTTTGCTCGCCGACCTTCTCGGACTGAAAGCGTTTTTGCCGCTTTCACAGCTTTCCACCGAACATTATCCGAAAGGAGTGGAAGGTGACCAACAGAAAGGCATTGATGCTCTTAAGAATTTTACCGGCCAGGAATTGAACGTGAAAGTAATCGCGGTTAATTCAAGAACGAATAAGCTGATTGTTTCGGAAAGGGAAATGCTGGCGTCAAACGTCAAAGAGCTTCTCGCCGTTTACAAAATAGGACAAGACGTAGACGGCATTGTCTCGGGAATCGCCAATTTTGGCATTTTCGTCAGGTTTGTTGATAACCCGCAGATAGAAGGACTGGTTCACATTTCCGAACTCGACCACCGCATAATAGATAACCCGAAAGAAGTTGTCGGTATCGACCAGCCCGTTAAAGTGAAAATCATAGACATAAAAGAAGGCAGAGTTTTTCTTTCCATAAAGGCGCTGAAAGCCGACCCGTGGCAGGAAAACATCCAGCGCTACAAGGCCGGGCAGGAAGTCAGCGGCACGGTTTATAAATTCAATCCGTTCGGAGCAGTAATTGATATAGACGGAGTTGTTCAGGGGCTTATTCACGTTTCCGAATTCGGCGGCACCGACGAAATGAAAAAAGCGCTTGTCCCGAAGGAATCGCTCAAGTTTGTCATTGACTCAATAAAGCCCGAAGAAAAGAGAATAATTTTGAAGATTAAGAAGTAATTCTTTGTCTGTTATAATCTTTAGGATATGAAAGTAAAAGTTTTCACAACCGGGGGCACAATAGACAAGGTTTATTCGGAAGACAAAGGAACCTTGAATTTTTCGTTCGGGAAACAAGCTGTCATAGAAATTAGCGAAGATAAGGTAAGGCTGAATTTTAATTATGACGTTGAACGCTTGCTCACTAAGGATAGCCTTGAAATGACTGATGAAGATAGAGAACTTATAAAAAGGGCATGCCAGGGTTCAATAGCGGATAAAATCTTAATCACGCATGGCACCGATACGATGATAGATACCGCCAGAGTTTTGAGCACTATACCCGGTAAAGTGATTGTTTTAACAGGAGCTTCCCAACCGTACCGTTTTCGCGAGTCAGACGCGGAATTTAATATCGGCGTTGCCGTAGGTGCGCTAAGCGCTGCGAAAGAAGGCGTGTATATAGCAATGAATGGCAGGGTGTATGAATGGGACAAATGCGAAAAACTTCCAGACGGTCTCTTTGTGGATAAACAATGAAATCCGCGCAAGCGGATTTTTTGTTTTGTCCGTTCTCTGTTATTTTTAACTAATGAAACGCCGGGCTAAAAAATATGTCATCGGGATAGACCCCCACACTAAACGAATAGCAGGCAAAAAAGCCCGCGCCAAGCGCACTATTCGTTATAGTGTGGGGGTAGACGAAGTTGGGCGCGGCGCTTTAGCCGGGCCGGTTGTCGTGGCGGCCGCTTGTTTTCCGATAGGGCTGAAAATATCTAACAGGGAACTCGGTGCGCTAAAGGATTCCAAAAAACTTTCTCCGAAACTGCGTGGATTATGGGTAAAGCATTTCAAGTCAGTTGCGGAAATATCCTATAAAACCGCCAGGGTTTATCCGAGAGCCATAGAAAAAATAAACATATCGCAAGCGGCCAACCGTGCGGCCAGCATTGCCTCCGAACGTCTAATCAAATCTTTTCAATCCTCGCAACAACATCCTTACAAACTGGAGTTTGTAAGGATGTTTAGTATCTTTCTTGACGGGGGATTGTATATAAAAAATCAGAATAAGTTTAACGCCAAAACGGTAATCAAAGGCGATGAAAAGATAACGGCGGTAAAAGTTGCTTCCATTATCGCCAAGGTCCAGAGGGATAAATATATGGAAAAACTTTCCAAAAAGCATCCTCGCTACGGTTTTGAAATCCACAAAGGATATGGCACGAAGCGTCATCTTAAGGCAATAAGACGGCACGGCCCTAGCGAGGTCCACAGATTGACCTTCATTAAGAGATAACCTATAATAACAGCATAGAAAATGGCATGCAGAATGCAGTGGTTTAACTACCGGATTCTAGATACCAGCTTCTAAATACTACTCACATGGGAGGCGTACCAGTAAAACATCACAGCAAGGGAAAAGTCGGGCGCAGGCGCTCGCATTTGGCTTTGAAAAAAGTGAAACTTTTGGTTTGCAAAAATTGCAGTGGGCCTAAAATGCCGCACCGGCTATGCGCGCAGTGTAATAAATAATGAACTTAGAAGTTTTCGAAGCAGCACCTTTTTAAATCAGTACAATATGGCCACAAGGCATTTAGTAAGAAGTGTTGTTCTCCAAGCCCTTTACGAATGGGATTTTTATCATCGCAAAAAAGACATTACGGAAATTTTGGAGCGCGACCTGAAGGAATTCGCTCCCGGCATAGACGAGCCTGATTTTGCCTGGCGCATATTGAAAGGTATCACCGATCATTTGGCCGAAATAGACAAAATAATAGTAAGGGCGGCTCCGGAATGGCCGCTGGATAAAATAGCCATGGTTGAACGAAACGTGCTCCGCATAGGGCTTTACGAGCTTTTGTACGCCGACAGGGAAGAAGTGCCGCCCAAGGTAGCCATAAACGAAGCAATCGAGGTCGCCAAAAACTATGGTGGTCCGAACTCGGTTAAATTTATAAACGGCGTTCTCGGAACGGTCTACAGGGAAATGGAAAAAGAAGCCGCTGATGAAAATGAAAAGAAAGGAATAGAGTAATCGTGAATGATTTAATGAGCAACTACAACGAACTGGAAAATATAATCGGTTACGATTTCAAAAATAAAGACCTTCTCACAGAGGCGCTGACTCACCGTTCTTATCTGAACGAGAATACGAAATGGCCTTTGCCGCACAACGAGCGGCTGGAGTATCTCGGCGACGCTGTTTTGGAACTTGTCGTCACGGAGGCGCTTTTTAAAAATTATCCCGACGCGGCGGAAGGCAAAATGACCGTTCTGCGCGCGGCTCTCGTCAATTATCAGATACTGGCGATAATCGGCGGCGAGATTCGCCTGGAAGAATTTATTTTAATGTCCAAAGGCGAAAGAGGAGGTTCTCCGAAAGCCAAAGAAGTCATACTCGCCAACGCAATGGAGGCGCTCGTCGGCGCGCTTTATCTTGACGGAGGAATGGGCAGTGCTCAAAAATTTATCGAAAAATTTATTCTTTCGCACCTGAAGGAAGTTTTGGAAACAGGAAGCTATAAGGACGCCAAGAGCGAGCTTCAGGAACTGATACAGGATAAAATAAAAGTGACGCCGTCATACAAGGTGCTGGAAGAAACCGGACCGGCGCACGAACGGCAGTTCAAAATAGGAGTTTATTTCGGCAACGACCTGATTGCCGAAGGCAGAGGAGCTTCCAAGCAGGAAGGAGAAGTTGAAGCCGCGAAGGAAGCGTTGAAGGAATTCAAAAAATGATAGCCACTAGCCAATAGGGTATAGTAAAACCCAAAAATCCTAATCCCTAGACCCCAAACCCTAAACCCAGATAAAACCATGCCCCACTTATTGAAACGCCTCGAATTGAACGGTTTTAAATCGTTCGCGCAGAAAACGACGATTGAATTTCCGACGGGAATCACCGCGATTGTCGGCCCGAACGGCTCCGGCAAATCGAATGTCATAGACGGCATCCGCTGGCTTTTGGGCGAAAGGGAATCAAAGAACCTCCGTGGAGCCAAAGCCGAAGACCTTATTTTCGCGGGAACACCGAAGCGCCCACGCGTCGGCCAGGCGCAGGCATCGCTTTATTTCGAGAACGGCGGTAATTTTTTCCCGGCCGAGTTTTCTGAAATCGTCGTTACCCGCCAGGTCAGCAGGGACGGCGACAACAAGTTTTTCATAAACAAAGCGGAGGTTCGCCTGAAAGACCTCATAGATTTTTTCGCAAAAGCGCGGCTCGGCACCAAAGGGCTGGTTGTCATCAGCCAGGGCAACAGTGATGTTTTTATACAGGCATCGCCCGCGATTCGCAGGGAAATGTTGGAGGAAATGCTCGGGCTCCGCGAATATCAGCTCAAAAAACACGCTGCCGAACGCCGTCTTAAAAACACGCAGATAAATATAGACAAAGTTGAAGCCCTTATGAAAGAACTGGCGCCGCATTTGCGTTCGCTGAAAAGGCAGACCGGACGTTGGGAAAAGCGTTCCACTTTGGAGCAGGAACTCCGCGAAGCAGAAAACGGATTTTTCGGCCGTCAGCTCGGCGAATTGAACGTCAAAATTTCCAATACGGAAAAAGAAATTGCCACTCACAAGGAAGAATTCAAAGTTTTGGAAAAAGAAAAAGAAGCGCTGGAAAACAATCTGAAGCGCGTTGAGGCCGGCCAGCCCAAAGAACGCCAGGAACTCACGGAAATAAAAAAGAAGACCCAGCTTCTCTTTGAAAAAAGAAGCGAATTTCAAAAAGAACTCGGACGCATTGAAGCCCAGCTTGAAATGGAAGAAACGGCCTCAAGACAGGTTTCCGCTCCGCCTGCTCGGCTCTCCGAGCTTCTGAAAAAAGTCAGAGTGGAACTTTCCAATTTTCTAAATGCAGATATTAATGAATTAAGGAGAAAAATCGGCGCGCTTGTTACGGAAATAGATTCCACCCTTGAAGGCGGTCCGAAAATAATCAGAAACTCGGGGCTGAAAAATAAGCTGACGGAACTGAACAAAAAACTTTTGGAATTGGAAGCCGAAATCACGGCGCGGCGCCAGGAGGAAAATTCTCTTGAAAAGAATCAGGAAGATTTTTACGAAGTATTTAAAAAAGCCGTTTCCGTAGTGGAAGCGGCTAAGGATAAAATAGAAAAATGGGAATCCAGAAATCAAGAGCGGCTTTTTGAAAAAGAAAGATTGGGACTCCATCTTTCCGAACTTGAACGGCAGATTGCGCAAACGGGGAGGAGGACCAACGAGTTTGAAAGTTATAAAGTTCATAATGTTGAAAGTGCCGAAGATTTGAACTCGCTCGAAAGGAGGATTTTCAAACTGCGGGGCGATTTGGCGAGCATCGGCGAAGTGGACGAAGCGCTTATCAAAGAAGCGAGGGAAACCGAAGATCGTTACACTTTTTTGGAACGCGAATCGGGGGATTTGGATAAGGCGCGCGACGATTTGAAGCAATTGATAGGGGAGCTGAACCAAAAAATAAAAACCGAGTTCAAGGAATCTTTGGATAAGATAAATAAAGAGTTTGATAAGTTTTTCAAGCTGATGTTTGACGGCGGAAGAGCACAGCTCAAACTTATGAGACAAGAGGTAAGAGAAAAGAAACAGGAAAAAGACAAAAACGCCGGAGAACCGGCTGAAGAAAAAGTTTCCGATGAATTGGCAAAAGATGAGGAAGAAGAGGAAAAAGAAGAAGGATTGGAAATAAGTTTTAGCTTGCCGAGAAAAAAATTGAGTTCGCTCGAAACTCTTTCCGGAGGAGAAAGAAGCTTAGTCGGAATCGCGGCGCTGTTCGCCATGATTTCGGTCAGCCCTCCGCCGTTCCTGGTTCTGGACGAAGTGGACGCCGCCCTGGACGCCCGGAACTCCCGTCGTTTCGCCGAAATGCTCGAGGAATTTTCTAAAAAGACACAGTTTATTATTGTCACCCATAACCGCTCAATTATGGAATCGGCGGATATTCTTTATGGCGTGACACTGGCGGAGGACGGCTCGTCAAAGATTTTATCGTTGAAGTTAGAGTGATATAATTATCAAATGAAAAACATTTTTAAAACAACCTTACTAATTCTATTTGTTATCATTTTAATTCTCTTATTTCATCCAATAAGTTTTCTCTGGAATTTATATTCAAAAAATGCCTTGTTGAGTGATGGTATATTGTCCGATCTTGGAGTAGAAAATAATTGTGTCTATGAAAAAAACTCTGTGGAGCTTTCTGTAAACAATCCTAATTTTGCGTGTCAAACTACGGCGCGATTCGACAGAGAGGGGCAAAAAATAGAAATAAGCAGGATGCGACAAATTCTGGAAAGTAAGGGCTGGCAAGATTCAGACCCAGGGAACCTAAATCCTTGGATTATTACTTATCATAAAAATAAGTTGGCAATCAAAATTCAATCATTTGAGTGGGAGTCTGCAGCTACTCGGTCCCAGTATAGAGGTACTGATTATAAGCTTTTAATAGAATATCAGGACACGACATTAGGTAGCTGGATACAAAATTTCTAATATCTAATCCGCTTAATCCTCAAACTGTTTCCGACGACCCATTCGATGGATTCGACAAACTCACCACAAGTAAACTCCCGCCTTCATTAAAATTTCGGCGGGCAAGGCAGGGCAGGCACTTACGCTTGAAGCCGACATCGTTGTTATCCTTTTTTGATTTTCAATAATCCACGCATCAATTAAATTAATGTCTGTAGCTTTTTAAGCTACAGACAAGCGGGGGAGTTTTAAGGTAGATAATAAGTAGATAAATAGCGGCAAAACCGGCTGTGGATAAAGTATTGATTTTGTCCCTAGGACAGTGTATATTAAGCGCATACACGCCCCAGCCAGCCGCAAGGTTCGCTGGGGTTTTCGTTTCTTAAGTGATAAAATATGACGTATTTGAAGCTCAACCTAATAAAGGACTTTCTTATACGACAAGTCGGACTATATTAATCAGAAATTCGGAAATATTTGAATTCGAAAAAGTAAAAGACAAGTTACCATAAACAAAAAAACAACCATGAAATATAAATTTATTTCTCTAAACAAAATAATTACGGAAAAGCTGAAGAGCAAGCGGTTCGAAGAATTATTTTCCAAAGAAACAGAAAGATTACGCAAGCTAGTTAAACAAGCTTCGTTTGCCAAAGCTTCGCAAGAATCACTCTAATATTTAAGCCGTTTAATCCTCAAACTGTTTCCGACAACACTCACACTTGAAGCCGCCATTGCCGTAGCCGCTATTATCGGATTGAGAAGCCCGAAAGCCGCGAGGGGAATAGCCGCAATGTTGTAGAAGAACGCCCAGAAAAGATTTTGCTTTATGACTCTGAAAGTGGCACGCGACAGATTTATCGCTTCAACCACTTTTTCGGGATTTCCTTTGACGAGAACGATGTCGCCCGATTCTATGGCGATGTCCGTGCCGGTGCCCATTGCTATGCCGAGGTCCGATTGCGCGATTGCCGGCGCGTCATTTATGCCGTCGCCGACGAAAGCGACTTTGTGCCCTTCCGCCTGAAGTTTTTTAACTTCATTGGCTTTGTCCTGCGGTAAAACCTGGGCGATGAATTTTTTGATGCCGAGCGTTGCCGATATTGCCGCGGCCGTGGCGTTGTTGTCGCCCGTTATCATTATCGTTTCAATGCCGGCGTTCCTGAGGTCATTTACTGCTTTTGCTGCGTCTTTTTTCGGAGTGTCGGCGACGCCGATTATTCCGATTAGTGTTTTGTCTTCAACAACAAGAAGCACAGACTTTGCTTCCTTTTCCAATTTTTCAATTTTATCTTTGAGCGTTCCGGTTTCTATTTGACGTTCGGCAAGCAATCTCGCATTGCCGACAAAGACGCTTTTCCCGTTTGCCTTGCCTTCAATTCCTTTTCCGGAAATGTTTTTGAATTCAGTCACCGCGTCGGGTTTTATTTTTTTATTTTCCGCTTCCTGAATAACCGCGCGAGAAAGGGGATGCTCAGAAAAACTTTCAAGGCCAGCCGCAAGCGAAAGAACTTTTTCAACTGCTTGCCCTGAGCCTGTCGAATGGGCGATTATATCGGTTACTTTCGGCTTTCCTTCGGTCAGCGTTCCTGTTTTATCGAAGATGACCATATCTATCTTTTTGCCTTTTTCGAGAGATGAAGCGTTTTTAATCAGTATTCCGCGGCGAGCGCCTTCTCCCGTGCCTACCATTACAGCCGTGGGCGTAGCGAGGCCCAGGGCGCAAGGACAGGCGACTACGAGCACGGCAACGGCTGCTATCATTGCCTGCGTCAGGTCGTTTACATAGAACATCCACGCGGCAAACGTGATTAACGCGATTACAATGACAATTGGCACGAAATAAGAGGATATTTTATCCGCCAAGCGTTCAATCGGCGCTTTTTGCGTCTGGGCTTCGGAAACCATTTTCACGATTTGCGAAAGCACCGTTTCACTGCCGACTTTCTCCGCTTTCATTTCAAAACTTCCGCTGATGTTTAGCGTGGCGCCGAATACTTTGTCTCCGGCGATTTTCATCGCAGGCATGCTTTCGCCAGTAAGCATTGATTCGTCTATGCTCGTTTCTCCCGATATAACTTCTCCGTCAACGGGTATTTTTTCTCCGGGCCTGATGCGGATTACGTCTCCCGCAATAACTTCGGCGATGGGAATTTCCTGCTCTCTGCCGTTGCGTATAACTCTTGCCGATTTCGCTCCGAGTTGCATAAGTTTTTCCACTGCTTCGCCTGCGGCTCCGCGGCTCTTGGCTTCAAAATAGCGCCCCAAAAGAATAAGCGCAGCTATGACTGCTCCAGTTTCAAAATATGAATCTTTTGCTCCGACAATCAATCCGTAAACGCTGAACGCGAATGCCGCTATCGTGCCCATAGATACGAGCGTGTCCATATCGGCGCGGAAACTTCCCGCTTTCTTCAGCATGCCGATGTGGAATTCTCTTCCGAAGAAAAATATGACGATTGCCGCGAGTACAGCCTGAACAAAAAGAGAAACATCAATATTGGCCAAAGAAAAACCGAAACGGATATTTCCCATAGCCAAAATTGCCGTAATTGCCGCGAGGAAAATGGACAATAATGCCCGCTGTTTCATTTCCGCGACCTCTTTTTGTTCGCTCATATGGCGGTGATCGGAATCCATGTTCATTTCCGCTTTGTATCCGCCTTTTTCAACCGCCTCGAAAATTTCTTTTTCGCCCGCCATCGTTTCGTCAAATTCCACGGCCGCCTGGCGCGACGCGAAGCTCACCGACGCGCTTTTAACGCCTTTTACCGATTTTATCGCTTGTTCGTTTAGGACTACGCATGATGCGCAATGCATTCCCGATATGCCGAAAATTATTTTTTTCATGATTTATTTAAAAAGATTTTTTTGGAGGTATATTCTGGCGCTGTGCTATAGCACAGCGCCTTGATTTTTTCATTTGATACGAGGTTGAAGTTATATTTTAGACACTATGACGCGGCATAGTGTCAATTATTTTATTCGACGACCTTAAAAATTCCCGAATACATTCCCATTCCGCAAGTGAAACGGAAGTTGCCAGCCCGTGTCGGAGTGAATCGGATTATATTTTGTCCCTGCCTCAATGACTGCGCGATTCCGAAGGCGGGCATCCTGATGCTCGCGGCGCAGGTGTATTGGTTCTGCGAATCTATTATCCATTTCACAGGAATGCCTTTTTTGATTTCAAACACATTGGGGCGATATCCATTGCCAATCTGAATCATATCTACGACTTGTTCCCCGTTTCTTATCGGGATAGTTTGCGTAGTTGCGTTTCCGTCGGACAAACCGAATGACGGAAAAGGAAGAACAATTCCGCTCAAAGCCGCTCCGTTGGAAATATTGAAAACGCCGAGCGTTATCACGGCTACGCCCACGAAGCGGAAAAACATTCTTGCGGCTGTTCCTTTCAGTATTGAAGTAAGCGCGCCGATACCGAGAAGCCCGGGAGTTGTTCCGAGCGCGAAAAGAAACATTATTGCCGCACCCGAAACGAAACTGCCGGTGGTTATCGCGTAAATCTGCATAGCCTGCGTGAACCCGCACGGAAGGAAGAAAGTGAGTGCTCCCGCGACAAAAACTTCCTTGTGAGAATAATCGCCGTTGGAATTGGATATCCCGAGCGCGCGGCTCAATCCTTTCGGCAGGGCGATGCTCATATTGGAAAGCTTCGGAGATATATCAGTTAGCTTCAATCCGATGTAAAGCATCATAAATCCGGCGACAGCCACCAAAAATCCCGTTGTAGTTGTGGACAGGTTTATGACCGAGCCGAAAGCTCCGATGACCCCTCCAAGAAGCGCGTAAGAAGTCAGGCGCCCCGCGTTGAAATACAGATTAGGGCTGAATCTTTGGCGCGGGGTGGCGTATTGGTGCTTTTCCGCGTATGAAGCGGAGAATCCCGCCACGAGCCCGCCGATAAGCGCCATACAAGTGGAAATGCCCGCAGTCAGACCTATCAGGAATACAATCGGATAAGTTGGCGAATCGGAAAACTTTATATTGAAAGCATCCAGTACACCCGTAATATTCGCGAATAGATAGAGAACCATCAAGAGCGCCAGCCCGAAAACTATTTCAAAATAGTTTTCGGGGTTTTTTGTTAAAAAGGGGAGTTTGTCGGCGTTGCCTATGGAGTACCCCGCTTCTTTGACTGCCTGAGCAATCAGTTCGCTTTCAATCGGGTTGTCTACGAAGTCCACTTCTGCAGTTCCTCTTTTATGATTTACATTAACTCTCTTTACGCCGGCAACTTTGGAGATGCTGTTTTCAAGCATTATTTCGCACGACCGGCAGTGCATTCCTTTTATGTTGTAGATTTGTCTTTTCATTATTTTATTTACTGGATCAGGCGGCTGAGAGTTATCGCAAAAAAACGTTACGGAACTCGCCGCAACGGGAAAATTATAAAACTAAAACCCAAGTATGTAAAATACTCTTCGAGTTATTTTTTTGCTACCCAACTGCCTTACCTCTACTTATGCATTAGACTGTAATTGTGCATCCAGACCATATACGTGGCGAAAACCCAGGCAAAAACAAATAAGTCAATTGCTCCTGCAAGGATTCCAACGAGGCTTCCCCATGCGAATCTCGGCAGTAGACCGAAAAGCGAATGATGGAGCTCGGCCGCAGCCCCCGAGAGCAACGCGCCATAGATTAGGCAAATCACATAAAACACTTCTGCGCCTAGTACGCAGAGCCAACCATAACGTTTTAATGAAAGCATTTTTGTTGTCTATAATTTACGACCTTTATTTTGTGAGAGTGCGCTCAACCCGTTTCAATAAAACAGCATTAGTCGCAACAATAATCGACGATGCTGACATTAGCAGCGCCGATATTTCCGGTCGGAGCGAAATCCCGAAAGAATTGTAAAACACGCCCGCGGCTACCGGAATGGCAAGAATGTTGTAGATGGCAGCCCAGAAAAGATTCTGTTTCATTTTCACTACGGTTGCTTTGCTTAAACGTATTGCGGCCACGATGTCGTAAGGGTCTGACTTCATAAGAACGATATTGCCCGTTTCAATGGCGACATCAGTGCCTGCGCCGATTGCGATGCCGATATCCGACTGCGCCAGAGCCGGAGCGTCGTTTATACCGTCGCCGACCATAGCCACGAATTTTCCCTCTTCCTGAAGCTGTTTTACATATTTAGCTTTGTTTTCTGGAAGCACCTCGGCAAACACGCGGTCAATACCGAGCTCTTTACCGACCGCTTCCGCAACTTTGCGATTATCGCCGGTTATCATAGCAACTTCGATACCGAGTTGTTTTAGTCCGGTTATAGTTTTCTTTGCTGTCGGCTTTATGGTGTCGGCCGCGGCAATAACCCCGGCCAATTTGCCATCTATGGCAGTTAAACTTAAAGTCTTTCCCTCGCTTGCTAAACGATCCAATATTTCCCTGGCACTGCCAATTTCAACTTTGTTATCAACCAGAAGTTTTTCTTTTCCGGCAAGAACTGTTTTACCGTTAATTACAGCCCTAAGACCATGACCGGCAATGGATTCAAATTTACCGATTGATTCAAGCGGCACGGCGCCCCGTCGTTCCGCTTCTTCCATAATTGATTTTGCAAGCGGGTGATTTGAACCGGCCTCAACACTGGCTTCGTAATTAAGTATTTCTCGTTCTGTAAATCCATTGAAGGCCAAAATATCAGTGACTTTTGGCTTGCCTTCTGTGAGCGTACCGGTCTTATCAAGAACAATCGCGTTGATTTTTGAGGTATTCTCAAGAGTCGTGGCGTCTTTGATGAGAATATTGTACTTTGCGCCAATGCCTGTTCCCACGGCAACCGCAGTCGGCGTCGCAAGCCCAAGCGCATCAGGGCATGCTATAACAACGGTGGAAACAGCAAAGGTAAGAGCGACAATCAATGTTGCTCCGGCGCCGAAATACCAGCCGAAGAATGCAGCCAGTCCTGAACCGATTGCGAGAACAACAAGATAGCCTGCCGCTTTGTCGGCAAGACGCTGGCCGGGAGCTTTGGAATTCTGCGCGGTCTCTACAAGTTTAATAATTTGGGCTAGCACCGTTTCCGAACCGATTTGAGTCGCCTTGAATTTCAGGGTGCCTGTTTGGTTCACCGAACCGCCGGTAACTTTGTCGCCGATGTTTTTTGAAACAGGCAGAGATTCTCCGGTTACAAGCGATTCGTCAATTGCGCTTTCTCCTTCGGTAACTACGCCGTCAACCGGAACTTTATCGCCCGGGCGGAGCACTACGATATCTTCATGAACAATTTCCGCGCTCGGTATAGTGATTTCTTTTCCGCCTGCCCCGTCGGAAGCCAGAGGCTTTCCTTCGGGGTCGCGGATAACGTTCGCCTGGGGCGGTACAAGGTCAAAAAGCGCACGGAGCGAATCCGATGTGCCGCGGCGCGATTTCATTTCCATCCAATGTCCGAAAAGAACGAAGGTCACAAGAAGCGCCGCCGCTTCGTAGAACGTTTCGCTTCCGCCGGTGAATGTAAGTAGAACGCTGAAAAGATAGGCGGCCAGAACGCCGGTTGCTATCAAGACAGCCATATTGAGCGTCTTTGCTTTGAGCGAGTAATAAGTTCCCGTAATGAAGATAGAACCTGTCCAGAAAACTATCGGCGTCGTGAGAATCAGCAAAAGCCAGTTTATCGGGATTGGCGACGGCAGCTGGACGCCGATAAGGACGGCGCCGGCGGGCGAATAAAGAAAAATCGGAATTGAAAGCAGGAACGATATTAGGAATCTTTTGCGCATATCCGCTTCCATCGCTTTTGCGATTTGCGGATTAGTCATCGCCGTCTCGTGGTCCGCATGACTCATAGTTTGCATGTCATGTGTGTCATGATTGCCCGCCCGTTGCGGCTTGCCCGCCGTAGCTTTAGCGGAGGCGGGGATAAGCGGCATTCCGCAAGCCGGGCACAGTCCGGGCTCGTTTTTGTGCACTTGCGGGTGCATCGGGCAGGTGTATATTATTTTTTCTTTTTCATTCATTGCGTGATTGTTGTGTTCCATTATGTTTTTTTAATCTTTATTATCTTGCAAGCGGCTCAGGAGATTTATTTTTGTTTGCGTCAATGAAATTAATGATTTCAGCCTCATCAAAAGTATCCAATTTTTCAAGTCGTCCCCATGAAGCCAAAGCTATCATTGAATCGTTTTTGGCTCGCGGAGTAACGATAACAGATTCTTTGTATCTATTGCCGATTGACTCCAATTTAGCTTTTATTGCCGGGTTAATGTCGGGTTTATAAGAAATCCAAATACCGCCGTGTTCAAGATTATGAATTAATTGCTCATCCGGCAATTCATTCTGATACACTCCCCATTCAGCCTCTTTTGCGTAATGCGAACCCGAAGTGGGCGGATTGGAATTATAATCTGGATGAAACGTCCCAACCGGAATATGCTCTCGCCCCAGAATAGGGAACGTTGTTCCCGGCATAGGTTTTTCCGGACGAGTTGCCAGATACACAACACTATATCCCAAGGAACCGATAATAAACACGGCTATTCCCCAGAAACCAACCTTCCTAACCCATTTGTTTCTTTGCTTAATTTCTTTCAACTTTTGTTTTTCTTGTTTACGTAATTCCCAACGCTCTTTGTTGGTGAACGATTGCTGTTGCGGCGATTGATTGTTATTCATGTTGTTTTCTGCGACGTGGCTTATAATGTCTAAATTACAACTGTGATGTTCTTTGCACCACGCCTCGCATTGATCTGCATATTTCTTTTCCTCATAATGCAAACCGCATTCAGGACATCGGCATAACTTTTGGGTGTTTTTTGTATCGATCCCTGAGTTATTATGGTTCATGGTTGTTTTTCTGTATGATACCCCCAGGGGGTATTTGCCGTCAAGTGGATAACTTTTTTCTTTTCCACATTCCCGGCTTAATTTTCGTCAGGCGATATGTTCATAAACGCTCGACCATAGAAACCCGACGCCGAAAGCGAACAAAAGCTCCTCAATTTGAATGATTTGATTAATTTCTTTTGAACCGCCCCATCAAAGGTTTTCATTGTAGTTGTGGTGTAATCGAATTCCATAATTTTAATAATTATTTTCTTTTGAATAAATTAAATAAAAAGTTTTGTTTTGTATTAAACGGCGTGGTGTGAATTTCCTCAAAACTCTTTATATGGTTGAAATCCTTCCTGAAAGTCTTTTTTATTGAATCCTCGGAATACTGTGTAATGTCTAACCCGCTGCATTTTTTCGGCCCGCTCATAGAAAAGGTTGATATTATAAGGTAGCCACTTGGCTTTATGAGCTTGCCCGCAATTTCAAGATAACGAACAATGTCTTCCTCTTTGGTTAAAAAATGAAACGCGGCTCTATCGTGCCAAACATCGAAACGAGACTCTGTGCTAAATTCTAAAATATCTGCCTTAATCCAAGCAACTGATTTTGCCTTTTCTCCAAGCCTTGTTTTTGCTTTCTGCAGAGCTTTGGCAGAAATATCCAATATAAATATATTTTTGAAGCCAAGCTCCAAAAGTTTGTCAACGAGCATAGAATCTCCGCCGCCAACATCAATAATATTGGCGTTCTTATCAACCCCGGTTGATAAAATAAGATTAATTGAAGTTTTGGGAATATCTTGATACCAACTCACTCCGCGTGCCGTATCTTTCGTTTGATATATTTCTTCCCAATGTTGTTTTGTTGAATTGTGGTTCATGATTTTTATTTTTAGCGATATTTTAATCTTCGCCAAGCAATGTGCTCGTACACACTCGACCAAAGAAATCCGACGCCGAATGCGAACATCAGCTCTTCAAGCGGCACTCCGAATACGAGAATGTTTGATAGTGCGGGCAGGTTCCAAACCTGTTCCACGTAGCCGGGGTATAAGGCAATGAGCGTAAGGAAATATAAAAAGTAAAGACCGAGGAACAGAAAAGCGCTCACAATCATCTTCGTTTTTAGGTCAGGCCGGCAGTACCATGTCGCAAGCCCGCCCACGATAAGCGCGATAAACGCGTCGTAAATCGGGTTTAACGAAGTTCCAAAATAGAGCGCGAAAAATATGACCGGAGCGGAGAGAAGCGCTGTCAGATGATAGCGATGGCGGGAATGCTTTCGTTCTACGGGGGCAATCCTCGAATGCTCGGCGCCGAATATCTGCTCGTAAATCGAGACAGCAATTCCGCCTATTGCGAAAGAGAAAATAAAACTCTCTATGTCAAATCCCGTCCGGTGAGCCAGGTCAAAAAGCGAAGGCGGATTCCAATACGCGGGAACAAAAAACGGTTCGGTAAAACCGAGAAGTGAAGTCCAAAAACTAACAACAAGCATTTCACGTCGGCTCTCTTTTTTGACGAGCAGCAGGTATATCGCCATCCAAATAGCAACGAGAATCAGGCTCCATAAAAGCCAGGCATATTGTGGTTCGTGCGAGACAATCATTTGCTTTTTTTAATTATACTATACCCCGACATAGGCGTTATTCTTTTTGCTTCCGATATTCCGTCCGGGATGTGCTTCAACGGGCTCCTTTGGAATTCCTCTTTGCACGATTTGCAGCATAAGTAGTACATGCCGCCCCCGTATTTCAAGATTGCGTATTCCTCTTTTCGGCGTAATTTTTTATTGCATACTGGATCGACGTGAAACATGTTGTTATGTGTTTTTGGTTCGCGACCTTATTGATGATTGATTAGTTTTGCATTCCTATCTTTTTTGAAGCGTGGAATGAACACCGGCGTGCGCGCCGCGTATGTTTCCCATTCCTCCCCGAACGCCGCGCGAGCTTCCTTTTCTTCGCTTTGCGCCAATCTCGTATACATCCACACAAGAATCGGGAACATGATGAGCGTTACTAGTGTCGGCCACTGGAACAAAAACCCGAGCATGATGAGGATGAATGCCCCGTACTGCGGATGGCGGATTTTCGCGTATGGCCCGGCAGTTGCAAGCGTATGATCACATTGCGCTTTGTAGAGCACATTCCAAGCATCCATAAGCAAGATAAACCCGTAGCCGATAAGGATATAGCTTACAATGTGGAACGGCCCGAAATGCGGGTCACCGCCCCAGCCGAAGAAATCTTCAAGAAGATGGCCGGAATTATGCGAAAAGAAATCAATACCGGGGAATTTATTCGCAAGCCATCCGGAAAGAAGGTATATCGTGAGCGGGAATCCGTACATTTCCGTGAATAGTGCCACGATGAATGCCGAGAACGCGCCGAATGACCGCCAATCGCGCGAAGTTTTCGGCTTAGTGAAGCTGAACGCGAAGACGATGAAGATTGCCGAATTAATGATGACAAGCCACCAGAGACCGTAAGTGTTTTCCATTGAAGTTAATGATAGGAGGAATTATCTGAACGACCCTTCTTTTCATCTGTATTCGAGGTATTTTCCGGAGGCACCTGTTTCATATCATTCATGTTATGAGGCTCATCATCCGATGACCCGTGTCCATGTCCGCGGAACATCATCCAAAGATGTGCGACAACGAAGCCGACGATTAAAATCTGCCAGAGAATGCCGCCTGAAGGTAATCTGCTGCCGCCCAAAAACAAGACAGCAATTAGGGCGACGCAACCAAGCATCATCCACATCATTGAGGAGTTATTTTTGTTGTTGTGATTGTGCATATTTTTATTGATGATGGCTATTCAAATACATACTTATAGAACAACTGTGCCTGATCAGTAATCGCTTGGAGTAATTCGTATTCTTTCAATTGCTGCGTTTCAGGCATTGGCAAGATGAGAAAGCTTTTGACGGAAGCGGAGCGATCGGATGCGACAATCGCCTGGCAATTGCGAGGAAGCATATGCGCGCCCTTACTATACTCATGCGCAACAAACAAATCCTTATTCCCAAATGGCAAGATTACTTCATTCGTAGCGCTGGAATACATAAACTCTTTAACTGTTTTTTGCGTACGCACATCTACAAACCTGAACATTCCACATTTCGCACGCGCGACCGAAACAACCGCAATTCTCAAGAGATCGTCGAATACTTTTCTTTTGTCTTTTTTGGTCAAACGCCGATATCCAAGAAGTTCGGTACTTACATATTTCAAGAAAGGGAGTTTACGATTCACCGTACCAATGTACTCGAACGACTTTAGCAGTTTTTGCTGTGATGTTTGTAAGCGCGCTTCGGCACGTCTGTGGAATGCGTATGTCGCATATGCGATCCCTGCGATGACGAGCATGGCAATGTTTTCAACATACTCACGAGATATGGGTCCTATATGCCTGCTCAAGTGCGGCATAAAGAGAAGAGTTGCGAAGAGTGCAAAGTAAATTATGCGAACCAACTTAGACATACAAGTGCTTATTGTTCGTTATTGACCAAGATTATGTTGTGCATCCAAACCATTTTTTAACTCCGACCTTTACTGATTTCTATTATCTATGCCGAACAAGCGGTGAAGCCCGCACCAGCCGATAAAACTTTCTACAAGCGCAATCCAGCCGATAGCGGCAACAACCACATTTGCCCATTCCGCACCGAATTGCGGCGCAATGGGACTAAGCCACCATACCGCCAGCACGAAGCGCAAAATCCTGTCTACTTTCCCCAAATTTTGGTTCATATTATTTTTAGTTGAGATTTATTTCCGACCTTTTCATCGGTTCATTACAAGTAGTATACCCCTGGGGGGTATACGTCGTCAATTGCTTTGTGTATAACTCTTTCTACCGAATCAATGGCAGCAACCGCCGCCATGCTTAGATTTTTCTTTTTCCGATTGTTTTCCGTATTCCTCTTTGCAGCTTTCCGAACAGAATTTATTGCCAAATCCTTCGGGATAATCTCGTCCTTTTTCAAGTTCCATTTTGCAGATTGGACACTTTTTCTTGAATATTTCAAACATAGTTAGTTATATATTTTCGACGACCTTTTTTAATTTTTCTTCCACCGTTTTGGCAATGTCGGCAAGAGAGGAATTCTCGACCATTTCCATCGCCACAGTGGGCAATATTGCCGACACGAATGTCTTCCCGCTTTCATCGTAGACGATTACGTTGCAGGGCAGGAGCAGACCGATATCTTTTTCAGCTTGCAGCGCCTTTAAAGCGAACGGCGGGTTGCAGGCGCCGAGAATAATATAATTCTCATAATCAACATCAAGCTTTTTCTTAAGAGTTGCCTTCACGTCTATTTCCGTGAGAATACCGAATCCTTCTTTGGCGAGTTCGTCTTTTGTTTTAAGAACAACCTCCGCAAAGGGGAGTGTTACTTCTTTTTTGTAGCCGTATTTCATATAGATTTGTTGTTAACTGTTTTTTTATTGACCTTTAAGTTGCCATGTGAATTTTCTTTCCTTTACGCCACCCACATTTTGGATTACGAACGTAATCGAGGACGGCGGCGGTATTACAGCTTTGAATTTCAACACGCCTCCACGGTGATGACCTCCCGGCGGATCACCTTCCCAACTAAGTGGTGTATACTTTGCGCCACTATCGCCAATCAGCGTGGACATCCGCGTCAAGTCATCAGTTAGTTCCACAGAGTGGGTATCTAGTACTATGCGAAAATCCCACTCAACGCTATTTTCGACAATATTTTCTGGTTGCACAGCGATTTTAACTTCTCCTTCATCATTGGTTTTTACTTCAAAAGATGAAGTCGCTGCGGGCGGATTTTCCAAAGCCGTATTTTGTGGGGCAGACGTTTGTTTTCCGGAGCCGAATATGGCCCATACAAAGAAAACGGCTGAGATGACAACAAGCGTTATCAGCATCGTGTTTGTTTTTTTCATGGCGTTAGAGTTTTCACTTTTATGATGCGGCGCGCAATGAACGCGATGCCCAGAAGATTGAACGCGATGCCGACCCAGAAGAGCTGAACTTGGTATGCGCCGACGAATGAAGCGAATGCGCCGATGCCGAGAACTGGGAGGATGTTTACGAGATAATGCGCGCAGCAGGAAACCATGGCGGCAGTTGAGGTTGTGCCTGTAACTGCCACCATTTTCCCCGAGGCATCTCCGTGACGCAGAGAGCTTTTCAGGTATGAGTAGAGTCCGATCTGAATCCCAAACCCGAGAGCGAGCGTCACGATAAAGTACCAGAACTGCGTGAATTGACTTACTGTAAAATTCCATCCTGATACAAGCGTGAGCACAACGAAGTAAACGCTGAGAAGTGCAAGCGCGGCTACAGTTCCTTTAATGATTGATGTTCCGATGGAGCGTGACATTCTAGTTCAATTTTTGTAGTTCGGCGACGATGCGGTCGTTGTCGATGCCCATATTCGGATCGTCGAAAATGAAGCGGACAACTCCTTGTTTGTCGACAAGAACGAAGCTGTGCCCAGGATATGATCCGTAATGCATTGAGGATGGTACCGTGAGCATGCCGAATGCTTGCGAAACAGACTTACTATTATCGAAGAGAATAGTTGCCTTCCCGAGATCCGGCATTTTTCGTATTGCGCTCTGCCAATCAGACGGTTGGTCGGTTACGACCGAAAATGCTGCGACATCTGAATCGTTGAATCGCGGATCTGTCGCGAGTGCAACTATCTGGTTCCAACAAGCCGGATAGCACATTAATCCTTCGTTGAAGAAGAGAATGATATTCTTGCCCTTGAGATTTTCCGCAGAGTACTCGGCACCGTTTCTATCCCGGAGTGAAAACGTAGGGACTGGTTTACCGATTAAATCATTAAACGAGCCTAAGGAAAGGGCTGCTCCACTATGCATAGAATCAACGCCTGCGGCATTGCCAGTTGGCGAGCCGCTCCCCCCGCGGCCTATGAGGTAGAAGCCGCCCGCAATGAACGCGATGATGGCGGCTGTAGCAATAATGGTTGGTATATTTTTTTTCATGTTTTTTATTTTTCTTTTTTGAACTGTTTTACGGCAGCAGTTGTGAGCCATGCGAGAATTCCCACAATGAGAATAGCCCAGATGTACTGCGGAACGCCGCCGATGAACTGATTGAGCCATATCTGGACCTTCGTGAGGTAGATATTTACGTCAATTTGCAGCTCGGAGTGCGTGGCCAGATTTCCAGTGAATG
>Ga0163199_1000482_pt1 | contig 25215 bp, 25 predicted proteins | sample PL_2010_150m_FD_113537 | JGI IMG/M metagenome (GOLD analysis project Ga0163199, IMG submission 113537) | Freshwater microbial communities from Powell Lake, British Columbia, Canada to study Microbial Dark Matter (Phase II) - PL_2010_150m | ecosystem: Environmental > Aquatic > Freshwater > Lake ...
CGTCAATGGCATCGTTGTTGCGAGAGTGGATGGAATCACCGCAAATGATTTGCGAGAATTGGCCCTTGCCATTCGTCAAGATGCCCAGATTCGACTCGTCGTGTTGGGTGGAATCACCGATACTGGTGGAGTCGGTCTCGTTGCCACAGTTTCTAGTGGCGTGGCAATTTCGGCTGGCGACTTGATAAAGGATGCTGCCAAGGCTGTTGGCGGTGGTGGTGGTGGCAAGGGAGATATCGCTACGGCTGGCGGCAAAAATCCTGAGGCACTCGACGAAGCACTCGAGATTGCTCGAAACGTAGCGACTGGATCCATCGGTTTATAACATGCGTGCGCTCGGGGTTGATCTCGGGACAAAGCGCATCGGTCTTGCAACAAGTGATGCAAGCGGAACTCTTGCTTCGCCCCTGCAAGTGTTGAACCGAAGTGGTTCTCGACTGCAAGACCATCAAGCAATTGCTGCGATCGTGAAGGAATACGAAATTGATTGTGTGGTCGTCGGAATGCCACTCAGTATGTCAGGGGCAGCCGGTGCTGCTGCACAATCAGCCACTATCGAGGTGTCTCAAATGACTAGCGTTGTTGGGGTGCCAGTGCTCACCTACGACGAGCGATTGACAACGGCGAGCGCGCATCAGATTTTGCAAGAGAATAACGTGCCCGCAAAAGATCGAAAAAATGTGATTGACAAAATCGCAGCAGCAGTGATGTTGCAGTCTTGGCTTGATGCTCAAAGAAATAAGGTTGCGCATGATTGATCCTTTGCTCACCAGGTCAAAGGCTTCGACACCTCAAGCGGATAATTGGAACGAAGATCCATGGGATGACGTGTTGAATTCTGATCTCGAGACGGATCTCGAGTCTGATCTTCAGCCGCGTGATTATCGCGAGATTGCACCATTCGTTCGCGTGGTGATAGCGGCTGTTGTTTGTCTGTCGCTGCTGTTGGGGGCAGTTGGTCTGTGGTACTTGCAGAAAGTCAACCCTTCAGGCGACACGGGCGTAGGCGTGTCGTTCACCATCAACGAAGGCGACAGCGTGTCGAGCGTGAGTACACGACTTGAGTCTGAAGGTTTTATTACGAGCGCTGGGGTGTTTCGTTGGTATGTAGCCCGCAAGGGTGGCATCGAACTCACACCTGGTTATTACACCATTAAACCTCATGATCACATGGGCAACATCATGAAAGTGCTCTCTATCCCTCCGTCGGCGACATTTATCAAAGTGACATTCCCTGAAGGTTTTACCGTTGCGCAAATGGGTCGGCGACTGGCCGAAAAAACATTGAGACTCAACGCCGATCTTTTTTATCAGGCCACACAAGACCCGACAGTTACTTCGTCGTATCGTCCCGAGTCACAAACTTCGCTTGAAGGATTGTTGTTTCCGGATACTTATCAGATTTCAGGTGATGAATCAGAAAGTCAAGTTGTGCAGCGGATGGTGAAATTAATGGAGCGCGTTGCACGACAGGAGGATCTTGATAAGTCACAAGAAACTGTTGGCTTTTCTCCTTACAAGACACTGATCATCGCATCAATGATCGAGCGTGAAGCTAAAACCGAAGGTGATCGATCGAAGATCGCTCGCGTCATTTATAACAGACTCGAATTGGGCATGAAACTACAGATCGATGCGACGCTGTTGTATGTTGCCCCCGAAGGTGCGACATTCTCCGAGGCCAAAGATATCGATAGTCCTTACAACACATATTTGTACAAGGGTTTGACTCCAACACCTATCGCCAATCCGGGTAGAGCGTCGATCAATGCAGCACTTCATCCAGCACAAGACCCATTGTCAGGTGATCCCATCTGCAGCGGGGTTGCAAAACCATGTAAATATTTGTTTTATGTGTTGTCTGACAAGGAAGGTAATCACGCATTTGCTGCAACGCTTGCACAGCACGAGGTCAACGTAGAAAAGTCGCGCGCAGCCGGGTTATTGCCATGACGATGGGCAACTCTGCGTCATCCAACATTGCAGTTGCAGCCATTATTGGTTTGCCAGTCGCGCAAAGTTTGTCACCAGCCATGCACAACGCAGTGTTTCATCATCGAGATTGTGGGTGGACATATATTGCCATGGAAGTGCAAAGGAACGCAGTTGAAGATGTTCTTCGCACTCTCGGAGGTAAAAACATTCAGGCTTTTTCTGTGACGATGCCGCACAAAGAAGAGGTTTTTACATTGTTGGGCGCGGTAGATAATGATCTCGGCGAAGTGGATGAGTCTTGCGTATCTGCCCGATCGGTGAACACGATTTCGGTGCGAGACGGACGATTGATCGGCTCAAATACTGATGGTGATGGATGCTGCAACGCACTTGAACAGGTTGGAGTGCAAATCGATGGAGTGCGTGCAGTGGTGATGGGGGCAGGTGGTACGGCGCGCGCAATTGTCGCTGCGCTCGGTCGTCGTGGGGCAATAGATATTGCAGTAATAAATCGAACAGAGGCTCATGCACTCGATGCGGTGTCGTGTGCAAAGACTGCTCGCGTTGGTTCTGTTGATGACATCGCTCGAGCCAATGTGGTGATCAATGCAACTTCGGTTGGTATGGGCGGTGCCCAAACTCCAATTGATGCAAGTTATTTGCACGCAAATCTCGTGGTTTTGGACTGTGTGTATTATCCACTCGAGACGACTTTGTTGCGCGAAGCAAAAATTGCAGGAGCTTCGACAGTGGATGGTTTGTGGATGTTGGTGCACCAGGGAGCATTGCAACAACGCGCGTGGCTAGGCGAAGTGGGCGATATTCAAATAATGCGTGAGGCCGCACTACATGAATTGGCACATCGTGTTGTCCTGCACGACGCGTAAATAGCCTGTTCGGTAGCGACCCCACAGGTAGTCTGTATGTATGTTGCGTTACTTGACTGCAGGCGAAAGCCATGGCCAGGCCCTTGTTGTCATTGTCGAGGGCCTGCCTGCGGGCCTTGAAGTCACGGCCGAACAGGTGCAAAGCGAATTAGCGCGCCGCCGACTCGGTTATGGACGTGGTCCGAGACAGCGTTTTGAACAAGATGAGATCGTATTGCTGGGCGGAATACGACACGGGCGCACGCTCGGTTCACCAATTGCAATAGAGATCAAGAACAGCGAGTGGACGAAGAGCGATGTTTGGCATGAAGAGATGTCGCCGGCACCTGGCAAGACCAAGAAGCCTTTGACTCAGCCTCGTCCCGGCCACGCCGACTTGACTGGAATGCAAAAATACGGTTTTGATGATGCGCGAGACGTGCTTGAGCGCGCGAGTGCACGCGAGACAGCCGCGAGAGTTGCGGCCGGTGCGCTTGCCAAGATTTTTCTCGGAACCATTGGCGTCGAAATCTTGTCGCATGTTGTGCAGATGGGGAGTGCACGCAGCGCCTCGACTGCTCGGCCATTGATGAGCGACTTGTCGGTTGTCGACGACTCACCAGTTCGCTGCTTTGACAAGCAATCAGAAGCGCAGATGATCGCTCAGATAGAAGCGGCTGCAAAAGATGGTGACAGTTTGGGTGGCATTGTCGAAGTTCTTGCATATGGAATGCCAGTTGGACTCGGCAGTTATGTGCACTGGGATCGAAAACTTGATGGGCTGCTTGCTCAGGCGATCATGAGTATCCAGGCTGTCAAGGGCGTTGAAATAGGCGATGGATTTGAAGTTGCCGGACGCCGAGGCAGCGAAGCGCATGACCCCATTATTTGGGACGAGGTAGAAAAGAACTATCGACGCGAGAGCACGTTGGCCGGTGGGACCGAGGGTGGCATGACAACGGGAGAGCTCTTAGTTGTTCGCGCAGCAATGAAACCACTGGCGACACTCAATCGTCCAACCATGAAGACAGTCGATACGGTCACCAAACAAGAAGTCGTCAGTTTTAAGGAACGAACTGATGTAACGGCCGTGCCAGCAATGGGCGTAGTTGCCGAAACAATGGTTGCCTTGGTGCTCGCCAATGAGGCACAACGGAAATTTGGTGGTGATTCTGTTGAGGAATTTATCCGCAATGCCCGAGCTTTTGCTGCATCGCTGAAGTGAACACAATTTCTCATCTTCATGATGTCGGCGTTGTCGTGCTTGTGGGATTGATGGGTTCTGGCAAATCGACTGTTGGCACAAGACTTGCACAGCGATTGCATTGTTCGTTCATCGATATTGATGCTCAGATATTGAGAGAACAGAAGATGACGGTGAGTGAAATTTTTGCTCAGTCCGGCGAAAAAGTCTTTCGTGAGATTGAAGCATCTGTTCTTGCTCAGGTTCTCGACGATGCTTGTGCACAGATTGTGCGCAACGAAACGCAGTCGGTGGTAGTCGCAACTGGTGGTGGAGCGGTGCTTCGTGTGACCAATAGAAACAAGATTCTCAACGCGGCGACACATGTGATTTGGCTGGATGCCGACGTCGACACATTGGTGACTCGAACTTCATTATCAAAAAATGTTCGACCATTGCTCGAGACTGATCCACGAAGTGCATTGACCACACTGAGCAACGATCGGTCTGATCTCTACGAGCAGATAGCGACTGAAAGAATTGTTACTTCCAATCTGGGAGTCGATCAAGTAGTTGACGCAGTCATGCAAGTCGTGCAATCATCGGTGAGTAAATGAGTCGTCAACAAGTCACCGTTCAATTGGGAGTGCGCTCGTATCCGGTCATTATCGGATCTGGTGTTCGCATCGAACTCAACTCTGTGCTGCCTGCTACAGCGCGACGAGCAGTCATCGTTACCCAGCAATCAATACCGCTTTTAGTCGAGACCGATATCCCTCAGACAACAGTCGTAATCGGTGAGGGTGAGCAGCACAAAACGTTGGCCACGATCGAGCACGTGTTGAGAGAGTTTGCTCGCGCTGGTCTCAATCGCAACGATGTTGTGGTGGGTGTTGGTGGTGGGTTGGTTACTGACGTGGCAGGTTTTGCTGCAGCCTCTTGGCATCGCGGCACGCCTGTTGTGCATGTGCCAACTTCGCTCGTTGGGATGATTGATGCAGCAATAGGAGGCAAGACTGGAGTCAATCTGCCCGAAGGAAAGAACTTGGTAGGCGCATTTTGGCAACCACATGCGGTGCTGTGTGACACGGATGCATTGGCAACGCTTTCGGAGCGAGAATTGCGATGCGGCTATGGAGAGATGGCGAAGTATCACTTTCTCACTGGAGACGATCTGTTGAGCATGGATCGCACTGCGCGAATTGCCAGATGCATCCAGATCAAAGCGGACATTGTCGCGAACGACGAGCGTGAAGTTGGCGTGCGTGCGATGCTCAACTATGGACACACGCTCGGACATGCTCTTGAGATTGCTACAGGGTTCGAGATCGCCCACGGTGAATCGGTGGCTATCGGAATGCTCTTCGCCGCACATCTTGCACGGGTTCTCGAACGTATAGACGACGCGAGAGTCGACTACCACAAACGAGTGATTTCGGGTGCCTACGGATTGTCGACAGCTCTTCCTCAAGATTGCCGCTCAGAAGACCTGATGTCTTTAATGCTGTCAGACAAAAAAGCATTGCGCGGTTTGACTTTCGTGTTGGATGGGCCAAATGGGGTAGAGCTCGTGGCCGATGTGTCACCTGCGGCAGTCACTCAAGCGTTGAGTCGCATGGAAGTACGCTAAAGGTATGGCGAGCATGCAAAATATTCTGTTGCTCAATGGCCCAAATCTCGATTTGCTTGGAACTCGTGAGCCACAGATTTATGGAACGGCAACACTTGCAGACCATGTTGCGTCAGCTTCGAAGGCTGCCGAGTCAGTTGGCTTCACACTCGAATCGTTTCAGAGCAATAGTGCTTCGGCGTTGATTGAAAAGATTCATCAAGCGCGCGGCAAGTTTGCTGCAATCATGATTAATCCAGGTGCGTTCACGCATTATGCATGGAGCATCACTGACGCCTTGAGCGCATTTGATGGTCCGGTGGTCGAGATTCATATCTCGAATCCACAATCGCGTGAATCTTTTAGACATGTGAGCGTTGTTGCTCCCGTCTCTATCGGAACTATTGCCGGATTTGGTCAACAGAGCTATGTGCTTGGTGTACAAGCAATTGCTCATCACCTACAAAATCGCTAACGACTGGTCGCGTAGTGCTCCCGCCGTTGCTGGTGACTAATCGATTGCAACATGCATTGTCGGCGGCGAACAATTCATTCGGAGTGGAAGCACTCGTGGTCACGTCGATGGAAAATGTTCGATGGCTGACAGGTTTTAGTGGATCGGTTGCTCTTCTGATTGTGAAAGAAGATGATGCGGCCCTCATTGTTGACGGCAGATATGCACAACAGGCTGCAGAACAAATACGCCTGTCTGGCGCTGAATGCCGTGTTGTCTTGGCACCAACACAATCTCTGCAAATGGAACGCTTGTCTCGAGAACTTACAGGACTCGCAACGTGCGGGTTCGATTCAAATGATGTGTCGGTTTTGACATTTGAGACTTTTGTTTCCTTAAGTTCATGCAAGTTTGTCGTGGCCACTGGAGTGGTGCAGCAATTGCGTCGTATTAAGACTGATGCGGAAGTTGCTCGTATGGAGATGGCAGCACATGCAACCGACTTAGCGCTATCTGATGTGCGGAGTTTGTTGGAAGATGCAGTTGATCATGATGTTTCTGAACGAGATGTGCGCGATGAATTGGAATACAAAATGCGCCGCCATGGCGCCGATGGCCCAAGTTACGAAACGATTGTGGCAACGGGAGAGAACTCGGTAAAACCACATCATCGGCCCACGAGCACGTTTATCCGAGAGGGCGATTCGGTAGTAATCGATGTTGGGGGACTGGTCGACGGTTATCACTCTGACATGACACGCACCTTTTTGATCGGTGAAGTGTCTAGTGAACTCAAAAAGATTCATGATCTGGTTTTGCATGCACAGCATGAAGGAGTAAATTCCGTGCGAGCAGGAGTAAGCGGTTCATCAATCGACCAGGTTTGTCGGGGCATCATCACCGATGCCGGATATGGACCAGAATTTTTGCATGGCACCGGGCACGGGGTTGGTCTGCAAATACACGAATTGCCATGGGTGAGAACAGACTTCGTCGAGCCATTACAGCCTGGCGAGGTGGTGACCGTTGAGCCCGGGGTCTATCGTGTAGGTGTTGGTGGAGTGCGGATAGAGGATTTGATCCTTGTCACCGCAACATCCAGCCGATCCCTCACCCAATCGCGAAAAGAGTCTTTGTGCCTGCCATCTCGACGAATGATCTAAAAAACGGAGTTTCTCTCAATATCGACAACACCTTGTACACCGTTGTCGAGTTTCAACACGTGAAGCCTGGCAAAGGTGGAGCATTCGTGCGCACAAAGTTGCGCAACCTTCGCACGGGCAACATGCTCGAGCGCACATTTAACGCAGGCATCAAAGTAGAGCAAGCGATTCTCGACAAGCGCGACATGCAGTTTCTGTACAAAGACGGCGACGACTATGTGTTTATGGACAACGTAACGTACGACCAACTCACCATTAAGCCAGTCGCACTCGGTGACGCCGCTGATTACCTGATCGAAAATGCTGTTGCGATGATTGCCAGTTATGGAGACGAAATCGTCAGCGTTGAAATTCCGCCATCTGTAGAACTTGAAATTGCCTTTACCGAGCCAGGCATGCAGGGTGACAGAGTGTCTGGCGCTCGCAAACCTGCGACATTGCAGACAGGGAAAGTGATTCAAGTCCCGTTGTTTGTCAACATCGGTGACCGTGTCAAGGTTGACACTCGCACCGCCGAATATGTGACTCGCGTCTGATTGTGACGACCAACTATGGCGACTAACTATGACGAGTGATAAAAAGCCACGAATGGCAGGCAAGTCCGCACGCTCTGATGCACGCGAACGAGCGATGCACATTTTGTATGAGGCCGACACGAAGGGTCTGTCGGGCACCGAAGTTCTTGCTCATCAGGTGCTTGGAGTCGACGACTTGACTACGCAAATAGTGACTGGCGTTGCAACGCACCTCGACGAATTGGACGGCCATATTGTTGAATGCGCAAATGGCTGGACGATGTCGCGCATGCCAGTGATCGATCGCAATGTCCTAAGAATGGCAGTGTTCGAATTGTCGTACAGCCAAGATGTTCCTGTGGCGGTCGTGATCAATGAGGCAGTTGAATTGGCAAAAACATTTTCGACTGATGACTCGGGTCGTTTTGTGAATGGCGTATTGTCGGCAATTTCCAAAGTGGTCCGCGCCTCGTAGCAGCAATGCCCAATTTTGTTGTGCGAGTGAGGCGCGTCTCGCCTTGGACCATAGTGATGTTGGTTGCGGTAGCGGCCTATGCCATCTACTTTTCGGTGACGACCGTACAGATTCATCGAGGTCTTGGCACTTCTGCATATGACTTTGGTTTATATGACCAGGGAATTTGGCTGTTGTCGCGTGGTAAGACTCCATTTGTCACGTTGATGGGTCGCAACCTGTTTGGAGATCACACCTCGTTCATATTGGTGTTCGTCGTGCCACTGATGTGGTTATGTACATCAACGAGCATGCTCTTTGTTGTGCAATCTGTGGTGATCGCGTGTGGTGCGATTCCGGTGTACGCATACGCTCGCAAACGTTTGGAGAGCGATGCGCTCGGTTGTGCAATGGCTTGCTCGTATTTGTTGTACCCGGCTGTGAGCTGGACCAATGTTGAAAACTTCCATCCCGACTCGTTTTTAGGGTTATTGATAGGCGTAGCGCTCTGGGCTGCTTTGGGTCGTAAGTGGCGTTGGTATGGCGTTGCGGTGCTGCTGGCATTGCTGGTCAAAGAAGACGTTGCATTGGTAGTTGTGCCTCTTGGGGTTTTCGTGGCCCTGCGTCGCGATGTGCGAATCGGTATTGCCACAATCCTTGGATCGATGGCCGCCGCGCTGCTCTTTTTCCTCGTTGTCATTCGTTACTTGACTGGCTCTGCTTTTCGCAACTCGTGGCGCATACCTTTTGGCGGTTTCGGCGGTCTAGTAAAAACTGCTTTCACCTCGCCAGCAACATTGTTTTCCTATTTGACAAGTGATGGGCGAGTCACCTATTTGGCGCAAATGCTATTTCCAACCGGTTTTGTCTTTCTCGTTGCACCGAGTGTTGCCGCAATCGGAATAATTGTTTTGCTCTCAAACATTCTCAGCACGTATTATTACCAGTACCAAATTCATTATCACTATTCACTTGTTGTTGCCCCGATTTTGGTATTTGGCAATGTGTATGCAATTGGCCGGTTGGGTCCATTGGCTCGCCGCAAGGCAGTCATGGTCGTTGGTGTGAGTGCGTTGGTCGCTGCATTTTTGTTGGCACCGTTGCCATTGGCACGTAACCAAATACAGAAATTTTCCCCTTCAAGTCCAGCGGTCACAGCCGCCCACCAATTGTTTGCCCAAATTCCACCCGATGCGGTGATCTCGGTGTATCACCCCCTTTCCGCCCAATTGGCTCGTCGGGAGCGTGTGTATGTTTTTCCGAATCCCTTTCAGAGGTCGCTCTACGGACCAGACATTTTTGCCAAGGGTGACCGCTTGTCTTTTGCTCACGAGATTGACTATGTGATGCTTCCCATTGTGTTGACCGCAGAGTCGCAAGCAGTGTGGCAACTCGAAGTTGACGACTATGTGTGGGTCGGGTCGAATGAATGGTGGATCCTGTACCGCCATCGCTAGAAGGTGCTACAGTCAATCTCGCATTCGTTTGAATGCAAGTCGTTAATTGAGCCCTGTGAGGTTCAAACGAAGGGAAAACAGTTGAGTAGTGCACAACAATCTCAGGTGGCCGTGATGTCTGGCCCCGATATAGCGCGAGCGATTAGCCGCATTGCCCATGAAATCGTCGAGCGGAATCACGGTATCGAACATGTGGTACTCGTTGGTTTACAGCGTGGCGGAACGTGGATCGCTGATGCACTTGGCGAACGAATCTCGTCAATCGAACCAAGTTTTGCAATCCCTGTAGGTTCGCTCGATCCAACAATGCATCGTGACGATATTGGTTTACGTCCTGTGGTTGCAGGTTCGGTCAGTCATATCCCGTGCGATATCACTGGGGCAACTGTGGTGCTGGTGGATGACGTGTTGTACACCGGAAGAACCGTGAGAGCCGCGCTTGAGGGGCTCAACAATTTTGGTCGTCCACGCGCTGTGCAATTGGCAGTGTTGGTGGATCGTGGTCATCGGGAGCTTCCTATACGACCAGACTATGTAGGAAAAAACTTGCCAACGCAAACGACCGACGAGGTTGATGTTTCGATAGATGGCGTCATCGTCACGAGCATTACCGGGAATCAGTCATGAAGCATCTTCGTTCGATTTCGGAACTGGGGTCAGAGGGACTGCACCGGATTCTCCAATTGACCGAGAACATGGCAGAGATCAACTCGCGCCCCGTTCCAAAGGTTCCAGCACTTCGCGGCAAGACTGTCGTCAGTTTGTTTTTTGAAGACTCGACACGAACACGACTCAGTTTTGAAACTGCTGCCAAGCGATTGTCGGCCGAGACAATGACATTTAGTGTCTCGACATCGAGCGTCAATAAAGGCGAGAGTCTGCGCGACACGATAGAAACGATTACCGACATGGGAGTTCACGCATTTGTGGTGCGCCACAAATCGGTTGGAGTCCCTTGGCAGATAGCACAGTGGACAAATGCATCTATCGTCAACGCAGGTGACGGCGCACATCAACACCCAACACAAGCCCTTGTCGATTGCTACACCGTTCGTGAAGCACTTGGCACAAAAGATTTGAGTGGAATACATCTGACGATCGTTGGCGATATTAAGCACAGTCGTGTGGCGCGCAGCAACATTCAAGCGTTTTCGATGCTCGGTGCAAAGATCACACTTGTTGCGCCTCCAACGCTGTTGCCTGTCAATGTGGACCATTGGCCTGTCACCGTGAGTAACGACTTAGATTCTGTGCTCGACAAAACCGATGTGTTGTATATGTTGCGCCTGCAAAGCGAACGAATGGCGCAAGGTTTGGTGCCAAGTCTGCACGAGTACAGCACTCGTTTTGGCCTGGATGATGAACGAGTCGCGAAGCTGCCGTCGCGGTCGGTGGTGATGCACCCTGGTCCAATGAATCGAGGAGTAGAGATGTTGATAGACCCAAGTGAAATACCAAATTCGTTGATCCATCGGCAAGTAACGAATGGCGTATCAGTGCGAATGGCTGTGTTGTTCGATTTGCTCTCAGCAGAGGAGCTGTCATGACGATCGCTCTGAGGGGTGGACTTGTCGTTGGGATTCAAGGAGTCGAGCGCGTCGATGTGCTGATCGACAACGAAGTTGTTGTGAAAGTGGGCGCCAATCTTTCGGGCGATGTCAATATCGACGCTGATGGCTGCCATATTTTTCCCGGCTTTGTTGATTTGCACGCTCACTTGCGCGAACCAGGGCGCGAAGACTGTGAAACGATTGCGACTGCAAGCAGGGCTGGCGCCAAGGGCGGCTACACCGCACTGATTGCGATGCCCAACACCGATCCTGCACATGATTCGGTGACAGTGATTGAGTTTGTGCGAGAGCAGGCGAGACGTGCTGGTTTGCTCGATGTATTTCCGAGTGGTTGCATCACGATGGGACGAAGGGGTGAGGCATTGGCACCGCTTGGAGATCTGTGTGCTGCCGGTGTACGCCTCTTCACCGACGATGGTTCTGGCGTGCAGGATCCTGTGTTGATGGGTCGTGCTATGCAATACGCAAAGTCACTCGGAGTGACAATGGCTCAGCATTGTGAAGTATCGGCATTGACGCAAGGCGCGGTAATGAACGAGTGTGCTTGTTCGTCGGACATGGGTGTGCCTGGCTGGCCGAGCATTGCCGAGGAACTGATGGTGCAACGAGACATTGAGTTGTCACGTAGTACAGGTGCGTCAGTGCATTTCTTGCATCTCTCGACCGCACGATCCGTTGAGTTGGTGCGCGAAGCTAAAGCACAGGGGCTTCACGTCTCAGCCGAAGTAACGCCGCATCACTTGTCGTTGACTGAAGAATTGCTCACCACTTTTGACCCTGTGTACAAAGTGAATCCTCCGCTGCGCAGTATGAACGATATTCGTGCGCTCAAGGCAGGTCTGCTGGATGGAACAATCGACGCGGTCGCAACCGATCATGCACCCCATGCGCGAAGAGACAAGGAGCTTCCTCTCGATCAGGCTCCACCAGGAATGATTGGTCTTGAGACTGCTCTTGGCGTGGTGCTGTCATCAGTCGACCTCGACCCAAATCAAATTGCTGCTGTGATGTCGCGTAACCCCGCGCGAATCGCCCAAATTACTCAAACACATGGTCGCAATATTGTTCCAGGCGATGCAGCAAACTTGTGTGTTGTCGATTTGGAAGCGATGTGGCAAGTTAATCCCTCCACTCTGGCGAGCAAGAGCAAAAATACTCCCTTCGTTGGGAGGCAGTTGAGAGGTATGGTGCGCAACACGATGTTTCGCGGAGAACTTACAGTTCGAGATGGAGTGGCACAAAAATGACAATTCGCGAATCGGTATTGGTGCTACGAGACGGAAGTGTCTTTGAAGGTGAAGCAATTGGAGCAGACCCCGTTGGAGGAATCGCCAGTGGTGAAGTTGTGTTTCATACTGCTCTGACCGGATACCAAGAAGTGATTTCAGACCCTTCGTATGCAGGGCAAATCATTACTTTTACGACGCCACATATAGGCAACTATGGAACAACCCCGCTCGACAATGAGTCATCCCATGTGTTCGCTCGCGGAGTAATTGTGCGCGAAATGTCGCACAGACGAAGTAACTGGCGATCAAACAATGACTTGGATGCCTATTTGCGCGGTATGAATGTCTGTGGAATCGCGGGTATCGATACTCGACGACTGACGCGCGTATTGCGCGATGTTGGCGCAATGCCTGGTGCATTTGGTCAAGCGAACCAGGCAAGTGTGTTGGCCCGTGCGCAAAGCGAGTTGGGTACGTCTGGCATCGACTTGGTACAACAGGTGACGACAACTCAGCCGTACATCGTGGGGTCAGGCGCTCTGCGAGTTGTTGCTTACGATTTTGGTATTAAGAGCACCATCTTGCGCTGTCTTTCGGAGTTTGCAACAGTGCAGGTGGTGCCAGCGAGCTATTCGGCAGACCAAGTGCTAGCGCTGAATCCGGATGGTGTCTTTTTATCGAATGGTCCAGGAGACCCAGAAGCAGTCGAGGGTGTTCCAACAGCAATTCGTGCGCTGATCGAACAGGGAATACCGATGTTCGGTATTTGCCTCGGGCATCAGTTGATGACACTTGCACTCGGTGGCAAGACGTTCAAATTGCCGTTTGGTCACCACGGAGCAAATCATCCGGTGCGCAATGTGCGTACGGGATCAGTTGAGATCACGAGTCAGAACCACAACTTTTGCGTCGACCCCAATTCACTCAAAGATATTGCAGACATCACCCACACAAATCTCAACGATCAAACCAACGAGGGAATGCGCGTTCGAGATGTTCGTGCATTCAGTGTGCAGTATCACCCAGAGGCCGGGCCAGGACCACATGACAGTCGGTATTTGTTTAACGAATTTGCTCAACTGATGGGACAACGCTGATGCCACGCCGTAGTGATTTGAAATCAATCTTGATCATCGGCTCTGGTCCGATTGTGATCGGTCAGGCATGCGAGTTTGACTACTCGGGCACTCAAGCCTGTCGCGTGCTCAAAGAAGAGGGCTACCGAGTGATTTTGGCAAACTCAAACCCTGCAACAATCATGACCGATCCCGATTTTGCCGACCGTACATATATTGAGCCATTGACCGTGGATGTTCTTGCTGCGATTATCGCTCGCGAAAAACCAGATGCGGTTCTGCCAACGTTGGGCGGTCAGACTGCTCTCAACCTTGCCATGGCATTGCACGCTCGCGGATTGGTTGGCGTGCCGGGAACGCCAGAGTTGATTGGCGCAAATGCGCAGGCAATTGAAACGGCAGAAGATCGCGAGAAATTCAAAATTGCGATGATCGAGATTGGGCTAAACGTTCCTGTCAGCGGTGTTGCGCACAATTTGGAAGAAGCGCTGCAAGTGCGCGACCAGATTGGCCTACCCCTCATCATTCGACCTGCCTATATTTTGGGTGGACGCGGCACAGGTATCGCGCACAATGAAGATGATTTCAAAAAGATTGTTCTAGACGGACTGTCGGCTAGCCCAATCAATGAGGTGTTGATCGAAACCTCGATTGCTGGTTGGAAAGAATACGAACTTGAAGTGATGCGCGATCGTGCAGATAACTGCGTGATTATCTGTTCAATCGAAAATATTGATCCGATGGGTGTGCACACCGGAGACTCGATCACGGTTGCGCCAGCGATGACGTTGTCTGATGTTGAATATCAGCAGATGCGAGATGCCGCATTCGCATGCATTCGCCGGGTTGGGGTAGAGACCGGCGGATCAAATGTGCAATTTGCTGTCAATCCTTTGACGGGCGAACAAGTTGTTATTGAGATGAATCCGCGAGTATCGCGTTCTTCGGCCTTGGCTTCAAAGGCCACTGGTTTTCCTATCGCCAAGATTGCCGCAAAATTGGCGGTCGGTTACACGCTTGACGAGATCTCCAATGACATCACCAAAATGACGCCAGCAAGTTTTGAACCTGTCATTGATTACGTTGTCACGAAAATTCCACGCTGGGCATTCGAGAAGTTTCCAGGAACTTCAGGCGTATTGGGAACACAGATGCAAAGTGTTGGTGAGGCGATGTCGATTGGCAGAACCTTTGCTGAGAGTTTGCAAAAGGCGTTGCGCTCGCTTGAAATTGGACGAGCCGGCCTCAATTGTGATCCAGCAGAGATGTTGATGCGTGATAAGTCCGACGACGAAATGCTTCAACAGATTGGCATTCCAACACCAGAGCGGATTTTTCAAGTCGGTGAGTGTGTTCGCAGAGGTATTGCTCGCGAACGAATTTATGAGGCGTGTCGTATCGACTATTGGTTTCTTGATCAAATGTCAATGATCACCGATGAGCGTGCGGTTCTTGATGAATGCGGGATAGAGAAGATGACAGTGCGTTTGTGGAAACGAGCAAAGCGTCTTGGCTTTGCCGATGCCCAGTTGGCGTACCTGTGGAATGTTGATGAGTCGACGGTGCGAGCACGACGCATCGCCGCAGGAGTCATACCAACATACAAAGCCGTCGATACGTGCAGCGCTGAGTTTTCCGCCCAAACCCCATATCACTACTCGACATACGAAGACGAAAACGAAGTCCATGAGTCGACCAAACCCAAGGTCATTATTTTGGGAAGCGGACCGAATCGAATTGGGCAGGGAATCGAATTTGACTACTGCTGCGTACATGCCAGCTTTGCTTTGCGGGATGCAGGGTTTGAAACAATCATGATCAACTGCAACCCAGAAACAGTGTCGACCGACTACGACACATCGGACCGATTGTATTTTGAGCCACTCACACAAGAAGATGTAATGAATGTGATTGAAGCAGAAACGTTGGCAGGCGGTGTGCCTCCGCGCGTCATTGTTGGGTTGGGTGGTCAGACTCCACTCAAACTGGCCAATCTCATTCCTGTCGAATTGATCGCTGGAACTTCACCGCATTCGATTGACGTGGCTGAAGATCGTAAGAAGTGGAGTGCTCTGTGTGAAGAACTTAAAATCACCCAGCCACCTGGTGGAACCGCATTGACGATTGGTGAAGCCAAGAAGATCGCATCCAAAGTTGGTTACCCAGTGTTGGTGCGACCAAGTTATGTGCTTGGCGGGCGCGCGATGCAGATTGTTCATGACGAAGCGCATCTCGAGCGCGCGATGCACGAACTCAGCGTTGCAGGAACATTGGGCAGAGAAGGTGGGTTGTCGTCGGAGCGTCCCGTACTCATCGACAGATTTCTTGATGACGCAACCGAAATCGACGTCGACGCGATTCGCGATGCAACCGGTGAAGTTCTCATTGGCGCAGTCATGGAGCATGTCGAAGAAGCCGGTGTGCACTCTGGTGATTCGGCTTGTGTGATTCCGCCTCCGACCCTTGAGGCATGGGTGATCGAGGCTGTCGAGGCCTACACCAAGGTCATTGCACACGCACTCGATGTTCGGGGCCTCATTAACGTGCAATTTGCTGTCACGGGTTCACAGGTCTATGTGATCGAAGCAAACCCACGAGCCAGTCGCACAGTGCCGTTTGTAGCAAAAGCCACAGGGGTTCCACTCGCAAAAGTGGCGAGCCGGGTGATGCTTGGTGCAACACTCGCCGAACTTCGCGCAGAGGGTCTACTTCGCAAACCTGTGAGCGGCAAACACGTTTCAGTGAAGGAAGCAGTGTTGCCCTTTAGCCGCTTCCCCGAAGTGGACACGGCGCTCGGACCAGAGATGAGATCGACTGGAGAAGTGATGGGTATTGACTCAACTTTTGGTCGAGCATTTATCAAAGCCGAGACTGCAGCAGGTACCGAACTGCCAACAAGTGGCATGGTGTTTTTATCGCTCAATGATCGCGACAAGCCGAGTGGTCTTGTGGTTGCAAAGCGTCTTCGCGAATTGGGACTTGGCATTGTTGCAACAAGCGGGACCGCAGATTATTTGCAAAGGTTTGGTCATCCCGTCGATCGTGTTGTTGGCAAAGTTTCAGAAGGTTTAGTCGGGATCAAGACTGACAAGATTGACAAGATTGACAAGTCTGGCAAGCAATCAAGTTTGCAACCTGACGATGCCGTTGAGTTGATCAGGCGCGGCGAGATTGCATTTGTGATCAACACACCACAGGGCAGAGGTGGACGTTCGGATGGCGAAGCAATTCGAAAGGCTGCAAACATATTCCGTGTTTCTTCAGTGACCACAATCAATGCGGCTCTCGCTGCTGTTCAAGGTCTCTTCGAGCAGCAATCGCATCCTCTCGAAGTTAAGTCACTTCAGGAGTATCACCAGCAGTGAGATCTCGTGCACGGTCGCCGCATTTACACACGCGCATCGGTTCGGTGACGCTCAAGAATCCAGTGATGACGGCATCGGGAACTTGCGGTCTTGGAACAGAACTTGATGCTTTTATGCCGCTACGAGATCTGGGCGCAGTTGTTGTGAAGTCGTTGGCGGCATTTGAGTGGGGAGGTAATCCTCGACCCCGATTACATCCAACTGCTTCTGGAATGCTCAATGCTGTAGGACTGCAAGGTCCGGGGATTGAAGAGTGGATCGCCAATGATTTGGAGCAACTCAAGGCTGTTGGCGCAACTGTTGTCTGCAGTATCTGGGGTTTTAGTGTGCAAGATTATGTTGACGCAGCCAGCATGTTGACACCAGTGCGCGATCAGATTGCTGCACTGGAAATTAATCTGTCGTGCCCAAACCTCAAAGGAAAAAGTGTTGGTGACAACAAACCTCACACCATGTTTGCTCACGATGCTTCACTTGCCGCGCAGATCGTGAGCGCGGTTGAGGTTGCGGGTATACCTCGTTGGGCAAAGTTGTCTCCCAATACCGACCGAATTGGTGATGTGGCACAAGCGTGCGTCGATGCTGGAGCAGAAGCGTTGACGTTGGTCAACACTTCACTCGGAATGATCATCGACACCCAAACTGGTCGTCCTGCACTGGGCAACGGTGGTGGCGGGCTTTCGGGTAGGGCAATTCACCCCATTGCAGTTCGTGCAATTTATGACGTCTTTGCACGTATCGGGGATATACCCATTGTTGGAGTTGGCGGTGTGACAAATGGTCTTGAGGCGCTCGAGATGATGATGGCTGGTGCTTCAGCAGTGCAGGTGGGTACCGCTACATTTGCTGAACCGCGCGCTGCCTATCGGATCGCATGCGAGCTGCAGCAATGGGCTGATCGCCACAAGATCACAGAATGGTCTGAAGTAATTGGGTTGAGTCATAGAGGCGGATTTGTCGCTCCGAGCAAGTGGTGAACTCAAGCAAACGGTAAAATAGATCAATGACGACCTCAACCGAACTTCGCAGATTGCGTGTTGAAGCCGTGACTCCACTTGCGCAATTGCGTCAGCAGATTGATGTGTTGCTCAGTGCAATTTCAAGCGGAAGCCGCGACATCGAATCGGTGTTGCTCCACGATGCAGACAGTGTGAGTAATCTGACCTACATCGTCAAATTGATCGAAGTGGTTCCTGGCGTTGGCAAAGTTGGTGCCCGACAAGTGTTGTCGGCAGTAGATGTACTCGAAAACGATCTAGCTGGCAATCTGACAGTCGCACAACGCACCAATATCGTGCAACGAGTTCAATCACTGATTGAAGGTCGGTCGTGAGCGATCAACATTCGCTCATCATCGTGGTTTCTGGCCCCGGCGGCGTTGGCAAGAGCACGATCGTTGAAGAACTCGTCAAGCGCGACGACAAACTGTGGTTAAGTCGTTCATGGACAACTCGCGAGCGGCGCGAGGGAGAGTTACAAGACGCTTACCGATTTGTGACGCATGATCAATTTCGAGAACACATCGCTGCTGGTGGTTTTTTGGAATGGACCGAATTTTTGGGCAACCTGTATGGCACTCCGATGCCCAAAGCCCCTGAGGGTAAAGACATCGTGCTGGAGATTGAAGTGGACGGCGCTCAGCAAGTAAAGAAATTGCATGCAGATGCACTGCTGCTCTTTGTTTTGCCGCCAACCCGTGAAGAACAAAAGGCACGACTCGTTGGTCGGGGAGATGCCGAGCAAAAGGTTGCTGCGCGGCTGCGCAAGGCAGAAGATGAGGAGCCCGTGGGCAAGGCGCTTGCTGACTTCGTGTTGATTAATGATGATTTGGCAGTGACCGTGGCAGAGATGCTCGATCTCATTGCTCGCGAGCGACTGGCGCGCTGCAACTAGTCAAAACGGTCATTTTGCGTCGTTTGCGCGGTTTACACAGATACAATACATGCTTCGGTGAGTCGCTTTGCCTCCCGTTGCAGAACTGAAAGGTAACCCGCCATGGCCAATGAAGACACCATGATGAACCCGCGTATTGAGAGCCTCATGAAGCGCACTGCTTCCAAGTTTGGTCTTGTGACGCTTTCGGCACGCCGTGCTCGCGAAATCAACTCCTACTTCAACCAACTGGGTGAGGGTTTGGGAACAATGGTTCCACCACAGGTGAGTTCAACTTCGCGCAAGCCACTTTCAATCAGTTTTGAAGAAATCGCTGCAGACAAGATTTTGAGCGTTCCATTGTCGGTCTATGAAGAATTGGATGCCGAGTTGGACGAAGAGTTGTTGGATGCTGTTGCCGACGATGTCGTTGCTGAACTTGAAGAAGTTGAAGTTGAAGTTGAAGTTGAAGTTGAAGTAGCCGAAGTTGCTGAAGCCGAAGTAGCAGCCGAGTAATTTCACGAGCCTGGCTCACCATGGGTTCGCTCGCTGGCAAGCATATTGTTCTCGGCGTTTCTGGTGGCATTGCCGCGTACAAGTCGGTTGAGCTGTGTCGTTTATTAGTAGACGCAGGTGCGCACGTCGCGCCCATCATGACAAGCGACGCCGAACATTTCATAGGCAAAGTGACGTTGTCGGCACTTGCTTCAGAGCCAGTGCATACAACTTTGTGGGACGACGCTGATCCCATTCCTCACACACGGCTAGGGCAACGAGCCGATCTGATCGTCGTTGTACCTGCAACTGCTCGCGTGATTGGTTCGTATGCAGCCGGAATCTCGAGTGACTTATTAACTGCAACTCTTCTTGCAACTCGCGCTCCTGTATTGGTGTGCCCAGCAATGCACACCGAGATGTGGGAGCACGCAGCAGTGCAAGAAAACATTGCAGTTCTTCGTCGAAGGGGAGTGAATGTTCTCGATCCCGAATCCGGTCGGTTGGCAGGCGGCGATATCGGTGCAGGACGACTCGCAGACCCGCAGCGAATTTTTGCCGAGATCGAACAGTTGCTGACCCCTGGTGATTTGTATGGCGCACACGTCGTAGTCACGGCTGGTGGAACTCGCGAGCCCATCGACGCAGTGCGAGTGATTGCCAATCGTTCTAGCGGCAAACAGGGTTATGCAATTGCTGCAGAGGCGAGTGCGCGTGGAGCAAAAGTTACTTTGATCTCTACTGCTGATCTTGTTGTGCCGAGTGGAGTGCAATTGGTAGCTGTCGAGACCGCACAACAGATGCAAGATGCAGTAGAGAGCTATGGAATGCAAGCCGATGTAGTGATCATGGCTGCTGCAGTTGCCGACATGAGACCACGTGTTGTAGCGAAATCTAAGCTGAAGAAAGATCCGAAGACTGGTGCCATCGAAGGACTTGCAAGCATTGAGCTTGAAACCACACCCGACATTCTCGCTGGTCTTGGTGCGCGCAAACGTTCGGGCCAAGTCTTGGTTGGGTTTGCAGCCGAGACCGAGGACCTTGTCGAAAATGCTCTCTCCAAGCTCAAGCGCAAAAATGTGGACCTCATTGTGGCAAACAATGTGGCCGATGATGGCGTTGGCTTCGGTCATGAAACAAATGCGGTCACTCTTGTGACACGTGGGGCAGAGCCAGTGGTTGTCGGTTTGACCGATAAGCGCTCGATCGCCAAATCGGTGTTGGATGCTGTGGTCTCCATCCGAGGCCAGTCGAGCCACTAGTCTCTTCACGAACTATCTACCAAGGAGCAGCGTTGAAAAACTACAGTTTTACCTCTGAAAGCGTAACCGAAGGTCACCCAGACAAGATGGCTGACCAAGTTTCCGATGCTGTCCTCGATGCAATTTTGGCAGAAGATCCACAAGGTCGTGTTGCATGCGAAACACTGCTGACCACCGGACTTTGTGTTGTTGCCGGTGAGATCACCACATCTGCTTATGTAGACATTCCGAAATTGGCTCGTGAAGTAATCAAAGACATCGGTTATGACAACGCGCTTTACGGTTTTGATGGCAACACATGCGGCGTCATCGTGTCGATCGACGAGCAAAGCTCAAATATTGCTCAGGGCGTTGACAAAAGCGAAGAGTCTCGTGCTGGAAAGAGTGGCGAGGACATCCTCAACAGTCAAGGCGCTGGCGACCAAGGAATGATGTTTGGTTATGCATGTGACGACACTCCAGAGTTGATGCCGTTGCCAATTTGGCTCGCACATCGCATGGCCGAAAAATTGGCAGAGGTGCGTAAGTCGGGTGCGATTCCGTACTTGCGTCCTGATGGCAAGACCCAGGTGACGTTTGAATACGAAGACGGTAGACCAGTTCGCTTGTCGACGGTTTTGATCTCGACTCAGCACGCAGACGGTACGCCTCGTGACACCGTGATTCGTCCGGACTTGATTGAACAAGTCATTCGTCCCGTTATTCCCGCACAGTTTGCAAACGACAAGTATTCAGTGCATGTCAATCCAACGGGCGAGTTTGTCAAAGGTGGACCACATGCCGACACTGGCTTGACTGGTCGAAAGATCATCGTTGACACGTACGGTGGAATGGGACGTCACGGTGGTGGCGCATTCAGTGGAAAAGATCCTTCAAAAGTTGACCGTTCGGCGGCTTACGCAGCCCGTTGGGTTGCCAAGCATGTCGTTGCTTCCGGCGCGGCCACGCGATGCGAAGTACAAGTTGCATACGCAATCGGTATGGCACAGCCAATCAGCATCTTGGTCGAGACATTCGGTACGAGCGTTGTCAACGAAGAATTGATCGAACAAGCAGTTCGTTCAGTATTCGACCTTCGCCCAGCAGCGATTTTGCGCGATCTTGATTTGAAGCGTCCGATTTATCGCAAGACAGCTGCATATGGTCACTTCGGCCGACAAGACCCAGATTTCACTTGGGAGACTCTGTCACGCTTGAAGGAATTCAAAGCAGCAGTCAAACTCTGATCGGTCGTGATGCCGTGGCGGTAATCGCGCGCGTCGTCCCCGATGTAACTGGTGTCGACAAGGTATTTGATTACCTCGTTGCCGATGCGATGGTTCACGAAATTCACGTGGGCGATCGCGTGCGTATTCCGCTGCACAGACGCAATGTTGCGGGATGGGTCGTAGCGATTGGCGACTCATCGTCGCAGTTCTCCGATGTAGATGAAAGTCGTTTGTTGCACGTGATCAAGGTGTTGGGTCGCGGACCATCTCTCGAAATCGTTCAACTCGCTCAATGGGCGTGTCACATGTGGGCTGGTCGGCTCCGCGCATTCTTCGTTGCATCTTCTCCGTCCACGCTCGTTGCAACTCTTCCAGGGTCGCGTTATACGCAACCGAGCAGTCGAAAAAAGTTTGACGCAGACGTCCAAGTTGTTGCGGCAGTGGGACTCAAACACACGTCGGTGTTGCGCAGAGGTCCGGCGTCGGGCCCGCGTGCACTTGTGTTGAGTGCTGCCCAAGAGGGCCCAACTCTGGTCGTCATCCCAACAATTAATCGTGCACGATTGATGGCCGCTTCATTGCGAGAGCATGGACTGAGCGTTGCTGTCATGCCGCAAGATTGGGCAATCGCAGCAGGTGGTGTCGATGTCGTGATTGGTGCTCGGTCGGCTATTTGGGCTTCTGTGCCATCACTGCACAGCATCATCGTGATCGACGAGCACGACGATGCCTTACAAGAAGAGCGCTCGCCATCGTGGCACGCACGAGATATCGCAGTTCATCGCGCCGAGCAACTTGGTATTGCATGTCTGTTGGTGTCGCCAGTGCCAAGTCTGCGCGCATTGCATCACACATCAGGGGTTGTTTTGAAAGTCGGTACCGAAGTTGAAAAATCTCAGTGGCCTGAAATTCGGATTGTTGATCGACGGCTCGATGAGCGATGGGCGAGTTCACTGCTGTCTTCAGAATTAATTGAACAACTTCGAGATCATCAACGGCGAATCGTGTGCGTGCTCAACGTCAAGGGGCGAGCAAAATTGCTAGCTTGCGGCAATTGTCGCGAACTCGTGCGATGCGATATATGCGATGCTGCAATGTCGATGTTGGGTCTTGGCGAACTGTGTTGTCCAAGATGCGCACACAAGCGACCTGCTGTGTGCATGGGATGTGGGTCGGGCAAATTGGCAGTGATTAAGGCAGGAGTTTCACGATTGCGCGAAGAATTGGCTGCAGCGGCAGGTCGGCGAGTGGAAGATGTGGTCGAAGTCGCGGCCAGTACTGCTGGCAAAAGTGATGTCGAGATCGATCAGACCAAGATGCTGTTTGTCGGGACAGAAGCAGCACTTCATCGGGTGCGCGATGTCGACACGGTTGTGTTTCTCGATATCGATCAGGAGATTTCGGCACCTCGATATCGGGCGTCAGAGATTTCGCTCACACTTGTGATTCATGCGGCTCGGTTGGTGGCTCGCTCTGGTAGTCAGGGTCTGGTGCTTGTCCAAACTTTTCTAGCCAATCATGCGTTGCTTCGAGGTCTTGCCTCCCATGATCTGGGCGAATTCACATCTGATGAAATGTCTCGTCGCAAACTGATGTCGCTGCCGCCGTTTGGCGCGTTGGCGCAATTGAGTGGCAAAGGAGTCGACACTGTTGCCGACAACCTGCGAAGCAACGTATTGCTTCAGGTGTCAGCAACTGCCCAAGACAGCGTGTTAGTCAAGGCGCAGAGTTGGAATGATTTGGCCGATGGATTGGCTGCATCACTTACATCCAGCACGACGTCTAAAGCGGTGCGCATTAAGACGCAGGTTGATCCACCACGCGCGTAGGCCGAACGCGCAACACTCTAAAACCTTGCTTGCTCACAAGTCGATCGACTTGATAGCCAATTGAAACGAGCCACACTGCAAGTGAATCGGAGCCAAGATTTCTGTTGACCACAAGCCATGCTTCTCCTGTGGTGGTGAGTTTGCCTAGCCACAATGACAACAATGCATGAAGCTCGGTTTTACCAATACGAATTGGTGGGTTTGACCAAATCAAATCGAATCGAATCTCTGGCGGTACCGATGTTGGCAACAACGTAGTGATGTTGGCGATGCCGTTCAATTGTGCATTGGATGCGGTGAGTTGTAGTGCGCGCTGATTGACATCGATTGCGTAGATGTTTGCGTTGGGCGACCGAGTTGCGAGAGTGAGTGCAAGTGCACCAGAACCACATCCGAGATCGAGGAATGTTCCCGACGTTGGCGGTTTTGCCGCCGCATCGATCAGCACCATGGTGCCCGCATCAACACCTTTGCGAGCGAAAACACCACTGTCTAAAACCAGTTGCAGAGTGGTGTTGTCGATGTTGAGCGGAGCGGTTTTTTGTTTGCTTGTGCCCACAGTCGACTTCGCTATTGGTTGGTTGGTGAAGTACTGCTCGTCGCTCATAAGCCTCGCTAGCCTTACACGATATGGCACGAACGACACCTATGGGCGCACCACACGGTGGTTTGACGATTCGCACATACGGAGACCCAGTCCTCAAAACTGTGGCGGCACAGGTTGCAAATATTGACGGCAAGATCGCAACGCTCTGTGAACAGATGTTTGAGATGATGTACGAAGCACCAGGATTAGGTCTGGCAGCACCGCAAATAGGTATTCAAAAACAGATTTTTGTGTACGACATTGACGATGATCCACAGATCATCTTGAACCCAACCATCGTTGAGTCATCTGGGGAGTGGGTGTATGACGAAGGCTGCCTCTCGATCCCGGGACTGTACGTCGAGATGTTGCGTCCTAAACAGATACTTGTGCGCGGTGTATCGATCGACGGCGACGAGATCGAGATTGAGGCTGACGAATTGCTCGCACGCTTATTTCAACACGAAATTGATCATCTCAATGGCGTTTTGATGTTTGATCGCATGACGACAGACCAGCGCAAGTTGGCTTTGGCCGAATATCGCCGCCAAGAGGAGCAACCGAAATTGAGCGAACCGGTGCATTTGCGATTGACGTGACGATGCTTGCAGCATTGCCACCGGGGCGTTCTGAACACATCGTGTACTTTGGCACGCCAGAAATTGCTGTTGCGCCGCTGCGCGCATTAGTAGAGGCTGGGTTCCCAATTGATCTCGTGGTTACTGGAGTCGATAAGCGACGAGGTAGAGGTTCGCAAACTTCACCAAGCCCCGTCAAGCAGGCTGCACTGGAGTTGGGTATCACCGTTTCGCACGATATCGAAGATGCTGTCAAATTGTCAGCCAAACTGTCAGCGAGATTGTCAGCGAATACGACAGCAAATTCAATCGGCATGACGCAAAGCAACACTGTCGGTGTTGTTGTCGCGTATGGCCACATCATTGCCACCAGTGTCTTGCAGGTGATGCCGATGATCAATATTCATTATTCGCTGTTGCCAAGATGGCGTGGTGCAGCACCGGTAGAGCGCGCAATTCTTGCTGGTGACAAAGTGACAGGAGTGTGCATCATGCAGGTCGTTGAACA
>Ga0163199_1000483_pt1 | contig 25141 bp, 45 predicted proteins | sample PL_2010_150m_FD_113537 | JGI IMG/M metagenome (GOLD analysis project Ga0163199, IMG submission 113537) | Freshwater microbial communities from Powell Lake, British Columbia, Canada to study Microbial Dark Matter (Phase II) - PL_2010_150m | ecosystem: Environmental > Aquatic > Freshwater > Lake ...
CCTAGTACCCCTTGCGCCGCCAGCGGAGTAACCATCTTGGTATTGTTCGTACCGGTAGTTACCTCGGCGGCGGTAGCGATGGGAACAATGTTTCCAGAAACAGGCTGGTAAACCAGCTCCTTCCAGTTCCCTGCTCCCAACGACTGAAATATGCTCACATCGCCTATCACGTTTATCCGTGATGCAGCAGTGACCAGTTGCATCGAAGTCACGTTGTAGGTAATCGGCACCGCGCCGGAATATGTCACAAAGCGCATCGCCCCCGCCGTTATCGTGTCGAATGCCGTAATGGTATTCACGCCGGAAATGGTGATACTGTTCGATGCCGCAGCGCCGATGTTCACGGTTGCTGCCGATGCGATGACGACCGGCGCAGCCCAGTTCGTCGCGTTGGTTAGATTGATGACGGCATTCAGTTGGGCGCACGCGGCAAAGTCTGCGTCCAGTTGCGCTCCGGTTGCTGACGTGACGGATGTAAATGCATAGGGCACGGACATTTTATTCTCCTACCAAGGCGTTCCCGCCCAAGGTGTTCTAGGTTCATACTGCAAGTGAAATCCGGTGTAAACAACACCCGGCGCTGTTGTGCTGACCGTCATTCCCAGATAATTCCCGATGTTGCTCACGTCAGCACGCAGGAACACATAACCGGCAGCAGTCCACACTATAGGCTGTGCCGAATCGTTCGTCCATGAAATGAGTGCGCCAGTATTGTTGTACCAGAGCAGTTGGTTCGATGCTGTCGTAGTGTAATTCAGGGTATTGTATTCAGTGTCAATGTTGACGGACAACACTGCAGGTACCGTAGATGACGTGCTTTCAATTCCCAGCTTGAATGCCTGCTTGGTGACAAGCGGATTGCCCATGTCCCACAGCTTCGTCTTGATTGTTTGCGCGATGCTGCTTGTTGTATCCGAGAATAACTTGTAAAGGTTCGTGCCGTTCGTTCCGAACAGGTTTGGCACATCGGCATCCGGTGAGGCCGTGGCAATAAAATTCAGAGCTGTTCCCTGCGTCGCAAAGTACCATTTTTTATTGAAGAAAATACAGATAATCTTGCGCGCGGTTCCGGTAATCGGGTCGTTGTAAAGAACCAGAAAACAAAGGCTCATAATCCCATAGATAACAGCAAGCCCACCGTTAACGGGAAGCGTTGAGAAATCAATTAGCGGAAAAATGCCGTCCAATTCATCGGACATTTTTTGCGGCGTAGAGCCTGTCAGACCAACAAACCCGTAATCGGTTGCCAATATCAGCGTTCTATAGAACACCATGATGGAATCCGGCATTTCCGTTCCAACGGTGGGCGTGATGTTGGTATTGGAAAACACGGTTGCGGGAACGGTTCCCGTAGAAACAGATACATTGGAAACGATGTTGATGGAGTTCGAGCCGATAACGTACAGATAGTTGTTCGCCGAATAAAGCCGGATGATTTTCGACTTCATTGTATCGTCCGTCATAATGAACGAGCCGCCCAGACTGACTGACGTGAAATCTGTATAACTGATCGGCGCTGAGAATACTACCGTCCGGCCATTTCCTATCCATACCCTGCCGGAATAGACCGTAACCGTCGTGCCAGAGGTGTTGATATTCAGGTTGGCTGTCATGGCAGCACCAGTAGAGGGTGCGCCAGCCGCTAAAGTAGGCGCTGAGGTATAGCCAGAACCCGGCGTGGCCACAATAACGGCATTGATACCGTAAACCATCGTAAACGTGGCATTCCCCGCGCCATGCCCCCCTGTTGTCGCTGTAGAGGCCAGTGGAGGGGTAAGGGTATATATGCCGGGCGTAGTCAAATTAAAGCCCGTTATAACACCGCCAGACACGGTTGTGACGCTGAGGGTGCAGGGAGTGGTATATGTGCCTCCTGACAACGTCAGAAGATCGCCAACAGCATATCCCGTACCGCCGGAGACGAGCGTGGCGAGGTTCGCCCCCATCGTGCAAGTAAAAGTTGCCGCAACAGAGAATCCGCCTCCCGTAGGGGTGATTGCGGGGCTTGCGGTGTTATAGGGTATCCCAATACCAGCGGCAGTGACCGTGACCGAGCCTATCGTACCCTTGTACTTGGTAAGCGTAGTGCCGTCCCAATCGAAATAACCGTTTGCGGGGTCAATGATGACGATGCGTTCGTTTTTCCACTGAGCGAACCTTGTGCCGGAAGATGAAAAGGTTCCTGCCGCGCCCACTGTCGTTATCGCATAACTCGTCAGGTTGACCTGATAACATGCGCCAGCAGTGGTGAACATGTACATATAGGCTACTGTCGAGATATTGCCCTCGCCCATGTAGTAGCAGGTTTCGCCGTTAGGTACGGTAGCGAGTGATGCGGAAGGGGCTGGAAGTGCCTTTGCGTTGCCGTGGCCAATCGGAATGATATTTTCCAGCCACGCGAACTGGTCATCGTCAATGACCTTGCGGTCTGCTTGAGTGTTTACTCCCTTGAAATTCCTGAATGAGTGGTTTTTCTTGGTCGCTTCTTTTGGGGTAGGCATTTTATACCCCCCTTAGATGCTATACGGATTCGTGATTCTTCGAGTAAACGATGAGCGCACGGCCATTCCCACCTTCATGGTATAGGTTTTCAGGAACCGCTCCGCTTCTTCGTAGCTCTGTTCCTTGAACTTCGCCATGTAAGCTGCGTAGAACACCACCGGCTCAACGTAAGGGAACACAATCGTGTCAACATCGGTGTAATTGGCAAGCAATGCGGGCATGACGATGGTATCCCATTCCATCGTGTACACTTGATCTGGTATCGGGCCGAGATAAATGGTGTTCTGGCCATAGACACAAAATGCGACGGGACGAGCCGTGAACGACTGCCATGCCCTCATCTTGAGGTTGAACTCGGTGTACGGCATGTATGTAAGGGGGACGCGCATTGAACCCCACAGAAGGGTTATGTTCAATACGTCAATCGTGCTTATGCCTTGGGTGATGCCGGAATACGGGTACGTTTCTTGACTGGCTACGGTAGAAACGCTTTGCAGGATGCGATTGCACCCCGTGTCGGAAACAACCCTGAACCGAGCCTGATTGATGTATTCAATCAGTTCGGCATCCGGCCAATAATTACCCGTTGAATCGTGTACCAGCCTTCTTACGCCGGTGAGGTAATCCGATAGTAATGGAGGATTTTGCACACTATCAAGCCCCGCCGCTTAGCGCGTCAAGAATACTGCCTCTTGAGCTAGTGGGTCGTGATGCTTCAGCAGGCACTTCGTCAGGAATGACGGCCTCCGCACCACTTCCCGTTTGCAAGGGGGCTGAGCCTTGCCCTGTAACCTTAATGTCAGCCGCATCCCCGGCAGGGATGACGTCACCCGGCTCAAGATTGTCGGCCACATTAAAGGAAAATTTGTTGAGAATTTCTGTTGCGGAATTTCTTGAGGCCGAATCGTGCATCCAGCCTTGGCGAACCATTACGTCCGTCTTGTCCACCATGCCGACACCGAAAATATGCCTCGCGGCATCTTCCGGCACGGCGGTAATCGCACCGGCGGGAAATGAATAATCAATCCCGTCATAGCGTCCGGTGAAGTTAAACGGGTTCCCATTTTTCACTGTCAACATAATTATCAGCCCTTCACAGTTAGTTTAGAGAGGTAGCGCCCAGCTTATATCACTTGCCACGCCGCCCGAAGCACCAGAAGCATACGTCGCCGTACCCGATGCCGCAGCAGGCGAGTCCATCGCCACGCAAAGGTTCGATACGTCAAGCTGACTCATACCCCCATCCAAAATCAACTGTGTCGCCATTGACGCGGATGTATTGTATATGCCCAAACCATTACGCATCGTAAACAGGTTGGTCGAGTAGTCAGGGTTGACCATCGAGCCAAACAAGGTAGCTGCGGTTTTTTGAGCAACATACACAAGCTGCGTTGCAACACGGTTGGTTGCGGATGACACAGTTGGTGCGGTAATTACCGACAAGCAAGTAACGGCTGTTGCGGCAACAGAAGTCAATCCAGCCGCAGTAATGGTCGGGACAGCAGCATAACCGCCGCCGTAGTTCGCCATCGTAACCAAGCAAGCCTGTCCGTTTCCACCAGTAGTCGAAGTCACCAGAGCAGCGGTCAACACTGCGCCAACACCCGGGTCGCCAAATACAGGGGTCACGGTAATCGTTGGTGCAGAGGTATAACCTGCGCCTTGATTGGTAACGACCACGCTAGATACAGCGCCAGCAGTCAAGACTGCATAGCCAGTCGCATACAGCCCGCCCGTTGGAGGGTTGGAGAAGGATACGAGTGGCGGAACGACGTAACCAGTACCGCCGGCAGTCACAGTAACCGTAGCATTCACCGCGCCGCCGACGATGACGTTGAACGTTGCCGTCATTGCAGGGGCATTGCCGCCCGCAGTCGTGGTCATGGTAACGCCGGAAGTCGAGTTTGAACCGGCAGGCCAGAAACCATTTTTGGCAGTATTGGACGTACCGCCATTGGTGACTACTGCGCCAACCACGCAACCGGACAGGTTGATGATGCGGTAGTTGTAGCCATCGCTAACAAACGGGAATGGGACGCCATTGTAGGCCGTGTTAAAGTTGCGCCATGTGGTCGAAACGGGGTCGTACCATTGCACTACCGAGTATCTTCCCAGAGTGATAATGTATTGACCAGACGGCAAGACGGAATACTGTCCGCTAAGTAATGTGATCGCCGTAGAGGGGTTGGCAAGAGTCTTTACCCCGTATCCCATTGTGTTAAAGCTCATGCTGTTCTCCTATTAGATCGTGATGTAGTTGTATCCACCGACGCGAGCGCAGGAGGAAGGCTTGGTCAAAACAAGTTCAGCGATGTTGATGACCGCGCCAACATAACCAAGCTGCCAGTTAGACAACGTGCTTTCAAAGCCGGTGAAGGCAAACGCACCCTGCTCATGGATGTACATGGACAGGTAGTTGGCATTCAGGATGTACATTGTGCCTTCGGGACAGTTCATGTCGGCAAACACCGGCACACCTGCAACCATAAGCGCCCTGAATCCAGAGCGCGGGCCATCTTCCAGCTTGTCGAATGCAGCGCCCGGCGTAACCATGTAGGTTTCCTGACCGATGAAGTCCTGAGCCAGCAGCGCCCAAGTGCCGAATCCGACCACCGCGAAGTTTGGCATTTCACCGCCAGCCGCCTTAGCCGTACCAGCCAGATATTGAAGCACGTTCTGACGGGTTGGGTTTACGCTACCAGCAGCATAAACTTTCGATTTCCAGAAGGTATTGGTCGTCCGGTTGATATTGCCGTACACGTTCAAGTTGGTCGAATCATCCACCGCACCCGGCAAGCCAATCATTTGCAGGTTGTTCGATGTGTTGTTGTACAAAGCGGTTGACCAGAACGATGCAAGGTTATTGCCTGCATCATTCATCCGCGCCTCGATAATCGGCACAACCGCGTAATCCACCTGTACCGCCGCTTCCATACCGAGGAACGGTATCGGGGTAATGGACAGTTTGAGGTTAAATTCAGCGTTCTGGATACCCGGCTGCACCGAAGGCTGGTTAAACGTGCCGGAATAATCGGACGCTTGGGTAGTCACCATGTTCGTGCCTTGCACCGGAACAGTGATGGACGATGCGCCGCCCGATGCAGACTGGTTGTTCGCTATCAGCATCGCCAGAAGCGGCGTGGCTTGATAGGTTTGAACAACCAATTTTGGTATAAAAGCGCGGCGAGTAACTGCCGTAAGCTCGGAAGCTATAGCTCCTGCTGCTGGCATTATTCCTGTTCCGAGTACGGGCATGACAATCTCCTAATTAAATTTAAAACAGCCCTTAAACTGCAATCCTACCTGTGCGAATATCGTTAATCGTTTGTGCCGCTTCGTTTCTTGCCCATTGAGCAATGTTTCCGCCAAAATCCTTGGTGTCAGGCTTCGGCACTTGCTGCGAACCGAATCCGTTGAACGGTGTCGGCTTGGCTGACTGCCTTTGCGCCAGCATGTACTCGGTAGCGGTTTCGTGGTTATTGATACCTTTTTCCAGCATCAGCTTTTCCACTTCGACCACATCCTCATCCGTCAGCTTCTTCGAGGCTTTCAGCGCATCGCGCTTCCGTCTGACTTCTTCGCGCACTTCATTCTCGCGAATCTTGTTTTCGAGAGCCTCACGCTTGCCGCGCTCATCCGCAATCGCGTTATCAATGCGAAAGGGAATGTCCACTTCCGGTATTGACATGTTCGGGTGTGCCTCTTTCGCCATCTTCAGGAAGCGTTCCCGCGTCCCCGGATTGCTGGTCAAGCCTTTAGCCAACAAAGCCAAGCCCGCAATCGCCTCTGGAGTCATTCCTTCTAAACTTTCACTCATTTTATCAGCCTCCTTCAATGGTTAGCGAATGCTCACTTGCAATCTTACCGCGTACCGCCCGGCTTCCGCAACGTTTTGTCGTTCTTGTACATGCCATAAGTCTCTTGGAGCTTATCTGCACCGCCAAGCTGACTCAGCCTGGGCGGGTTATGACATGAGCCATTGACCAACTTCACATCGGTCGGTTTGCGAATCGGGTATGCTTTAGGGCGAAACAGTGTGTTGTCAGACATTTTCTTCTCCTAGTTACATCATTTGCGGTTGAGGTGCGCCTGCGCCCGGTGGCATTCCGCCCGGCGGGGGTGGCGGCGCTCCTGCACCAGCACCCGCCCCCTTTGGCAAACTTGCTACCAGATTCATTATTTCAGCGGGTATCAAGCCCCTCGCCTTGTCTTTCTTGCTTGCAAACTTGCCTGATAGCGTTTTCAGCGCATTCAGGACGGTCTGTCCTTCTTCTGTCTCGCTTCCAAACGGCGGGAGGGTTTGCTCTAGCAAATCAATCGCCATCTGCACCTGTGCCATTGCCTGCTGCTTTTCCCCTTCGTTGGGCTGTGGAGAGGTCATTGGGGCCGATACCGGCCCGCCTGCCGCTCCTGCACCAGGCGCACCTCCGGGTGGTGCTCCCCCTTGCATCAATTTCATTAACTCTGGCGGAACGTTAGCTGGCATGGTTAGGCAGTGTAAATGTCGCCGTAAATGTAAATGTCAACCGTGGCCGCAGCGCCTTGAGCAGTTGTCAAATTGATGTACAAGTTTCCTGTCCCTGAAATCGTATTGGTTGAAGCAATGGTCAAGTCCTGAACAACTGCGGCAGATGCCAATGAAGGAGTTACTGCCGAAACAACTACAACGCCGCCAACAGCTGCGGCGGTTTGTACAGTAAAACGTGCGGTAGTCGGGTTGATCGAGCCGTTTGTCATTGCAATGGCGCGAACGCGAAACTTGGATGGGGTGTCAATCAGCGGAACAACTATATCGGAGCCAGCGGTGGCGTTTAGATTAGCGCCAGTCACGCTGCCTAGCAGCACACTACCGAATTGACTTGCCGTTTTTGGTGCTACTTTTGAACCTGCCATTTGTTCGTCCCCAGATGTGATTACTCACTTGCAAATTCGGTAAAAAAAGAGAGGAGGTATCTGACGCTACCCCCGCGTAATTACTTACGCTTTGCCTTACGGCCTTTACGAGCGCGCCTTGCCATGATGATTCTCCTAGCTTAGTCCGAGCCACTTTTGATGGGAGCAGCTATACCCAAATCGAACACTACACGAAACAAAACGAGTTTGTCAAGTGTGTGCGCTAACTAACCCTGACTCTTTGCAGCCTCGGCCTGTTGCGCCGCTTTCTGTGCCGCTTCTTCTTTCGCCTCAATAACTTTCAACTCGCGCAGTATCAATTCCTTGTCCGGCGGCGAAATCATCTGGATAAACCGTTCACGGCTGATAGCGTGAGCTTCCAGCAACCCGCCCGCCAATCCATGCAAGTCCTCAACGAATAGCGGGCTGTTGGAGTGAGCGTCCACTTTCACTACGAAGTGGTCTGTGAACTGGTTTGCAACGAATGGCTGGCCTTTGTCATCGAGATACTGCGACGCGTCATACTTCCGCATTATTTTCAGGTACAGCGTCGCCATACCCTCAAGCGCATCCTCTACCACCAGAGCGCGTTTCTTTATCCGCGCGGAAGATAGCCTTGCCAGTTCGCTTGTCTGCTTGCCGGAGCGCACCCCCGCCTCGCCCTTGCCCATTAATACGTTCTGCAAGCCGGAGCGTTCCGCGAATGCTGAATCTATCTCGCGTATCTCGGCAAACAAATCGGTTGGCATTTTCGGTTCGTGCCGGTCTATTTTCGCCTGCATGGAATCGGTTGAAAGATACGAGCCGTCAGAAAATGCGGCATATTGCTTTTCTTCCAACAATCCCTGCCACCCTGTCATTGATGTCGGCGGGTTCGCTTGCAGTTTGAGCAGCTTCCTTATCTGCGTCACGCGCTCGTTGCGCCACTTCTGCAATCCGGTCATGCCCGCCACTTCAGACACGCCCCAATAATAGGAATACATCGGGTTGGCACATATCTGGATAAACGGGTTCTCGCCTTTTATAAAAAAGTTCTTCCGGTCATACACGGTCATGCCGCTATCCAGCCTTGTGACTACTCGATAGTCATTCAGGTCGTCATCCCATACCCATAGTTCGTGCATCTTGACGAGTTCCTCGTCCACCTTGGGAATGTAGTCAATCTTCATGTTCAATTCGGAATTGACATTGCCGATCATGTTCGGCGTGGATGCGGAAAGCAGTATCCTGTCCAATCCGCTCGGCTGCATATTACTGACCGGGCTTGCATATACGCCATCCAGTATCGCCTTCTTGTGCGGATGCGCGTCAAGGTCAACGACCAGTTGCGAACGAGTGGTATAGAAGCTGTGAACCATCGCCTCCTGCCTGTCGGTGTACGGCAAGTCCTCGCGCAGCACACCAAACGATGCAGGGTCAATGCAGAACGGGGTAATCTCGCTACCCCTAACCACCAGCTTGATGAACATGGAGTTATACACCAAGCTCCACAGCAATGCCTGCGAGAACACTTGGTCAGCGTTTGACGATAACCAGCAATCATTTACCGCCCTGTTCAATACTTTCAGGCGCAGGTATTCTTCCTCATGTTCGCCGGACGCAAGATGTATGCTGAATTTCGTGGTTTCAGATGCGAACAAGAACGCGGTCAATGTATCAATGTGGCTGTATATCTTGTTGTACGGGGTTTCTTCTTCGTCGGGTGAGCGCCCGAACAGGTAATAATGCCTCAATAACGCATAATTCTCGGCGCGAGAATCCTGCGACGCGGTGCATTTCCTGACCAAATCATCAAAGAATGACTCTTTTCCCTCTAATTCATGCGGTATCTTCACTTTTACCTACCCCCTCAGCTTTTCCCATCCCACGAAGCTTGCACGTTCGGCTTGGGTTTTGTCAATAGTGGTCGCACACTATCAATCGCATTGTCCGGCTTGAACCCCCCTTCTGACATTGCTGTTTGTATAGCATTCGCGCCCTGCCCCATACTGCCGGCATAGGTTTTGCCACTCATCATCTGCGCCTGTAAATTCTGCTGCGCCTGACTGAAATTGGCATCCGGCTTAAATACCGCGCCGCCGCCACGGTTGTTCATGTCGGTCAGGCCGTGTTCCTGAGCCATGCCCTTGATGGTCGAGTCTATGTTCCTCGTTCGTCCGGACAGAATAGCGGGCGCGGCAAACATTTTCTTCACCATCTCATCCCCGCACCCATGCTTGCACTTACCTTCAAAGCTACTGAACTCTCCGTGCGCCAAGCAAACGTAGTCGTGTAATACAGCCATTTTACCCACCTCCAAATATCTTTGAAAAATCAGGCATTGACTTCGGTGGAATTTCCGCCCGCATCTTAGTCAATGACACCCCATCCACGCCAATTGAAACCCGAAGTTGCCGCTTTGGTGCGGCGAATGGCTTGTCGTGAATCACATACTTCCCATGCTTGATCTTCTGCACCAACCCCGCGTCAAACAGCCTTATCACCCTCGAAATACGCCTTCTCCTTATCTTGCCGAAACTCTTTCTTCCATGATAAAACCCGTAAAAATCCATCATAAATATCTTTGCGATGAACGCTATGTCGTACATCCTCAATACCGTGCTTTTTTCACCATTCTTCGGCTTGCACTTTGGCCTTTCGCCAAGATAAGCCGCTGCCCGCCGCCTGATTTCCTCGGCAGACATAATCTCCCAATCATCTAACGGCGCTTTGTCCAATTCCTATTCCCCGGAGGTACGTTTCAACAGTCTTGCCTGCCGCTCCCTGCTGCCCGCTGGCCTCATTCCTCATGCACTGCTCACGACTCAATCCCTGTTGCACCATGCGAATCCGCACATAATCAATCCACGTCACTGTGGCCAAGCCGGAAGCCACGATTCGGTCATCCTTGCCTCGCCCCGGAGCGCCCAGAAACCCGTCCTCGCGAACAATGTTCTTCATCTCGTCAATACAGCCCGGCGACTTGACCTTAATCATACCCCTCTCGAACCCATCCTTGAAGCAGTTGAACATGCGCTCCTTTTCCCGCGTGTTGGTTTGGGTATGGTAAGCCGACGGCGCACCGAATGAGTCCTGACGCTTGTACATAAAGTTCTGGATATTCGCCACGACATTCAGGATGCCGCGAGAGCTGGTCGTCGGGGAGTTTGCGGCCACCCTCTTTAACTGGTTCATTTCGGTCAGAACAGCCTGCCCCGGCCCGTTGATTTCGAGGTTTAACATGCAGGTTGACCGCTCATTCATCATGTACGCTCCGGCTAGGTAGCAGATCACCCACGCGAACTGATAGGGTGAACAGTCTGCTGTGTTGAACTCTGCAACTTGTTCCATTCCATCTGCATAACACCTGTATACGGACGCACAAAAGCGGTCTGCCCATTCGCTCGAACCATAGGCAGGGTCAGCCCCAATGACGTAGTGGCCTCCCGGCTTCGGCAAGTCCCATATCTTGAGGTTAGCCAGCCGATCAGAGCATTCAGCCAACTCAGTATCTTCAAAGCTATCGCGCAGGACAAACCTGAAATTCTTGTGCGGAATTTTGATTGCCACTTTGTATTCATCATTTATTCTCGATGCTGAAAAGAAATTGCTGCCAGTCTTGATGAAGGCATAGTCCTCTGTCGGCGGGAAGTTCTGAAACATCAACTGCTCGTCGCGGGTTTTCTCGTTCATGTTCCAGCGCCACCACGCAATCTGCTCATCGTCAACATCGAAGTCGTAGAGCTTCTTGATTGATGTAGTCCACTTCCGCTCTTCCGGGCTTAACCGACCATCCCAATAGACCTTGTACTCCTGCGTGTTCTTCTTCTTCCGGTAGAACTGGTTGCGCCACCAGCCGATAAAGATTGCGCGTTGCGAAGATGCCGCCTTTGCATTCTCCCAGATGTCGTAATACTGGTTGTACCCCTGCGCGGTGGACTCGTAGATGAACAGCCGGTTCGGATTTTCCTCAGCGAACGACGCCTCCAATGATGCCAGCCCTTCCTCGTCGCCGTATTCAGAAGCCTCGGTACAATGCGCGAACGTCAAAGCCTTGCCCTTGCCCAACTTCGTATTCTTGCGCGTACCTGCGACCTGATAGGCGAAGCGGGAACGGTTCTTCAGCACCAGTTGGGTGCGGTTATGCCGGTCTATCGGCACTTTCCACTTGTCCGGCAAGCCATCCATGTACATCTGGATGGTGGCGCGGAACATTTCCCTTGTTTCCTCGTCGTGCGTGATGAGCGACCCGCTCATACCGGAATACTTGAACGCCCAGAACAGATCGAGCGCAATGCAGATAGTGGTCACGCCCAACTGCCGGCCCTTCAGGATGACGAAATTATGGCAACCCTCGTCAATCCCTTTAGCGACTTGCTCAACGAAGTAAGTTTGAGTCCCAAGCAGGTTTTTCGGCGCAAGGGTTATCTCGCCAAGCTCCTTGCTGTCTATCCGCAGCGCCGCGCAGAACTCCCAGAACTTCTTGATTGGAAACTTTGCGTCAGCCATCACGTTTCCTTAATCTCTACGCCGTGAACACTCATCATAAGGTGGCGCTTAATTCTGTACTCAGGCGTCCTAAATCCCTTGCAGTCCTCAATTATCAGGCGACCTTTTTCCATGTATGAAAAGTCGGCGATGTAACGAAGCGGCGGGCGTTTCCGGCATTGCACGACCACTGACGGAGCAAGCTCGAACACGACCTGTTCCTTCAAGTCCTGAATTATTCCGGCGCGCGCCAACAACTTCAATTCAGCCGCACGCTTCGCCTCCCGCTTGGAAGAATAGCCGTCCGTCTTGATTGCACCGTACTTGCTCACTTCGGGCGCTCCCATTCCCAACGATGCACCAGAATATGAAGCGCATTCCCTGCGTCATCATTCCCTTCCTCCCGCATCTGCTTCAGCTTGAGCAGGAACATTACCCGACCATACTCATCAAGGGTGTCGTAATGGCGAGTCCAAATTTCAAGGAAAGTTTCAACGCTCATTTTTCCGCCCTAGTTAGTTTTCTCGTCCTGAGTTTTGTCTGGTCGGCGGCCTTCTTAAAAACTTCTGGCCTGACAGTGATTTCGCCCTTGCCATCGCCATCTGACAGAATTCCCATGACAACCATCCTCTTGACCGTCCTGTTGATTGTGATGCGATGGATGCCAAGCTGGGCAGACGCAACGCGCTGCCAGCCATGACAAAGGAAATTTCCTACCGCGCCCGCATCAATCAAGTACCACAGCAACCTGCTCATCACCGGCTTGAGCGGTATGTTCCAGATGCAAGGAGCGGTCATTCGACCAGATCAAACTCTGTTTTCCCTGCACTTTCGACCTTGATGCCAGCAGAAACCAGTCCTATCAGGTCGCGCTGCCCTGCAACTTCTGCCATGATGATGTTTCGAGCGACATAGTTGATTGCCTGCGACTTGTTTTGAGCCTCGACCAGCCGGTTGCCGGACGAGGTTGTTACGACGTAGATTCTACGGATTGCTGCCATGATTAGCCCCCTTGCGTTAAGTTAAATTACACAACCACTGCTGATGCTTCCTTCATTGTTTTCTCAACCACTGCTGCCGAAGCCTGAATCTTCGCGAGCAACTGCGCCTTCGTCATAATCAACGCCGGATTACCCACTTCTGCCGCCAGCCCGATAATAAAATCATCGAGCTTCATGCCCATCCCTATTCCCTCATCATGCACCCACACAAGGATGTTCGGGTTGTTCCACCTCTTTGAGACTGTTACTACGCTCTTGGATTCCATTACGCCACTCCTATCTCGCCTTCCATTTCCAGCGTCAACGCTGTACCGGAAGTCAGCACACCACCCACAAGAAAGTCTGCCGTGTCCATCCGCAACGCTCCATACCAGTCAACATAGGAGTTCGCTGCTACAGATACGCCGTTTGTCAGCGTACCTGCCGATGCAATGCCGGGGAACGGGCCTGCCGCTGCCGTGGTGTTAATGCCTGTCGTGCCGACCCACGTTGCAAACTGAACCGCACCCGCGCTGTTATTGGCTACGCGGATGTGACGGATGATGACGTATGATGCCGTGCTGGTAGCCGGAGGGTTCACGCCGCCACTCAGAACCGGCGGATTGAACAGGTTGGTTGTCGTGGTCACGCCTAACTGAATCGGGCCGACCCTGATAGCTTTATTTTGTGCCATGTTTTTCTCCTGTTAAATTAAAATCAGCGTTTGCGCCTTGCGTAAATATACCCAACACCCGATGCAGTAGACACTGCGAATGTGCACGTCCCAACCAGATAGACAGTCGTGGTAGAAGCCAGACTGAATCTCTGGTGGGGACAGTCAAGGTAGTTCGTCGCTGCGCCTGTAGCTAAAGCCACTGAACTTGCATCCTGCGCGTACAATCCTACTGCTGGCTGGGTTGCGGTGGTCGTATTCAAACCGCGGGTCATTACCGTAGTGGTAGTGGTAGCCGCAAGAACAAAACCAGCCACGCCCCAAACATGCCAATCTCCGGCAGTTAGGGACAAGCTGGCAAGGTTTGCTGCGACGTTAGTCGTGAGCGCGGGAGCCAAGTTCGTACTTGCTCCGCCTATTTCACCGAATGCACCAGCAGGGGCGTTGTTGTTCGTAGTCGTCCCCACAATGCCTATGGTCTGAGAAGGAATGATCTGCCCGACATAAGTCGTATTGCCTGTGAGCATGTCTATCGTCAAGTACAGGGTGAATACCGGAAGCGTCCGACGAGCTGCTGTGGGCGCGCCGAAGTACATCATCTTGTTGGTTTCGGTCAGAATCATCAGCGAACATGAATCCGCCTCGTCCCGTCCGAGGAAATTTCCGTTGCTGTCTATATCAACATTGTGCAGCCAGAACTTCATTACCGAGGTGTTTCCTGCCAGACCGTAGAGTGTACTGGCTGAACCAGCGGTAAGCATGGAATGGCAACCTTCACGGAATACAGACTGGTCAAGGCTGACTACATGATGAACACCATCAAACCCGTATTGGCGCGGGATTTTGTTTATCGGCAGTGGGAGGTCGAATGATTGCATTTTAGTAGGTAGAACCCAAAGCGGAAGCACAAAGAGCGGTTGTGGCAGCCGTGGTGGTTATGGAGGTGCTTAGCCACAAACTATGCGTTGCCGGAAGCACGAAGTTGATATATGCAGACTGTCCTTGGTATGAAGCCACGGTAGTTGAAGGTGTTACCGCCGTTACCAAAAGCTCATCCACCGGGAAAGCAGTTACGCCATCACACTCCCAAACAGTAACGGTCTGGGCTACTGTAGCAGCAGTGATGGAGGTTGAGCATCCCTTTATCAGAATCTTGTCCACTCGCACGCCGTTGGTCGTGGTCGGTACAATCTGAAAAATATTCGCTGCGCCCAAAGACGCAAAGGCTGTTGGTGCGCGAGTGGCGCAGGCCGTTACCGCAGAAAGAGACAGGTTATAGATTGCAGGGGCTTGGGGCTGAATTACACTGTTGGGAGTTACGGCCAAAATATTCTCCTAAATGGTTATGTTGAGCGGTTACAGACCGCCGACTAGGGTTATGCAGGTGTTCAATTGCACGATAGCCGCAGGCAAGTCCCTGCTAGTTATTATTTTCTTCTCAATCCCGTCCGAGGCCATGATGTACTGTCCATCCGTTTTTGGATAGAGCAACTGAGTTGTTGCTGCCGGAATGGAAGGTGTGCCTTGCTCGTTTTGTTGGAAGGTACTCATATCAGTGAATGATTACAAAGTCTCCGTTATTGACGATTGCGCCTACGTTGTTAAATGTTCTCGCACACAAAAACTGATACCTAACAGGGACGGTTAGCGTATCAGTAACCAGCGTGCTGTTCTGAATATATGTCCAAGGGCCGCTTGCGCCTGCTGCTGGTGTGCCATGAGTATGATCTTCCCTTGCGTAGTTAATCGAAATCCCAACAGAAGCCGTCTGGCTTGGTGTTGTTCCCGATACTACGGTTCCTGCTGGGTTCAGGAAAAACAGTGGAGGTGAAGCGTCATCTCCATCCTGCCCGTCGGCTCCCGGCGCTCCGTTTACGCCTATCGTGCCATTCGTTCCGGGGTTGCCCTGAGTGCCTTGTGCCCCCTGCGGCCCGACAATCGAGTATCCGTCTTGCCCATCTTCACCGTCAAGTGGGAAAACCGACACGCCGGGGATTCCCTGCACGCCCTGTATGCCCTGAGAACCCGGTATTCCCTGATTACCTTGCGGGCCGAACCATGCGTCCTCGCCATCTTGACCATCTGCGCCCGGGGTTCCATTCTGGCCGGCAGGGCCAGTCGGCCCGGTTCCGCCAGAAACATAGTAATCCAGCTTCCCGGTAAACGGGTTAAATTGAAATGGCATATCAGGTCTTGGCCACGTTGGTTATTACTGCCTTCGTTGCATCCACATAGTTGATCGTGACGGTGGCCACAAGCGTTCCTCCTACCCCTCCCGTATTGAACGTCCACACATCCTGCGTCGCCGACTGGCTCTGGGCGCAATAATCGAATATCGGTATGCTCAAGCCGGGTATCTTGGCCAGCGTTGCTTCTGTCGCCTGTCCAGTAGGGAAATTCGTTACCGTGACATTCCCCGCTCCCGCCCCGCCCGTCGCTTTTTCCCATGCCAGCGACGAAGTATTCCAGATCAGGTTCGCCCGGTAAGCCACATTCTCCGTGAAGTTCCACCCGGAAAAATCCGGGTTATTCAGGCTCCACGAACCGCGATCAGTGGCACTCATTTACTATCCCTGCATCACTTCCATAATATAACCTTGTGATACTGCGCGCATGTTCATGTTACATGCCCTCGCCAAGAGTAACGTAGATCGTAGAGCCTGTTGCTGCGGCAATCGCTACAACATAAGCGTTCGGCATATCCCTGAATATCTCAACCGAGTTGGGCAAGACCGGAAACCCGGTAGTAGTCGTGATCGTTGCGGTTGAGGAGCTGGAAAAATCAATGAATACCGTCTGCGTTCCGATATTGGCAATACGGTAAGCGCATAAACCCTGAATTGTGCCTTGTGCAGAAGTTGCGAGCGTCTGTGAAGTACCCGTTACCGCAAGGTTTACCGTTACTGACTGGTGTATGAATGCTTCTTGGCTCATTTTTATTCCCCTCAAAAAGCTTATTGTCCGGCAGCCCTGTCTTTTCCGCAAGCGCCACGTCGAAGTATCTTGTCTTCACGCATTTTCTTCTGCAGAATCTCGGCGCGTTTCACTGCGTCACATTGCCCTTTGCCGGCAGCAATAGCCTCGCGTTCCGTCATACCGGAATCCATGCGAATCGCAATCCTTTCGTCGGCATCATAAAGGTCAATCATTTCATCGTCCTCAAGGTCAGGCGTTCCAGAAACAAATCACGCTTCCGTCGCCAGAATTTAATCAAATCTTGCGGGTTGACCAGTAAAGACCGCTCAAACTTCCAGTTCTCTGCCAGCTCTATCGAAGAAAAAAGCGAATGCTTCTCCGCGTATTCCTGAAACGTCGTCATTTCAAATGCCATGAACAGCCCCCTTGTAATCCCGGCAACCCTTGGCCTTCTTCAAATCCGAATCCGACCCGATAACCGTCATCATCCTACCTTTGCGGCAAAACCACTGCCCACGCCCGAACCATCGCAACTGGCAAGTAGAGCAATTCACAGATCATTCTCCTTCATTGCCGCATCATGCTGGGTACCAAAACCACTGGATTTACGTGGCTTTTCAACAGCCTTCGCTTTCTGTTTATCATCATTAGATGATTTCTTCGCCATTCTAGCTTCATACTGCTTCTTGACTTCGGCAGACGGCGTAAACGACTTGCCCGCCTTCTTCAAACCACCCTCAAGGCGTTTGTTCTTCTCCGCTTGCGTCTCCTTCTTCTCCGCCATCATCACTCTCCTTTATCCAGATTTCATAACCGTCGCCTATCTTGAACAGATAGATTTCCTTATCGCCGCTTGCAATCATCACATACTTCGGCTCACGAATACGAACAGCAGCAATTTCAGCCGCCTGCTCGTAATACGCACCTATTTGGCACACCTCGTCCAACGGTAAACAGTCCATATCAGCCCCCTCGCATTCAATTAACCCCGCCCTTACCCTGACGGCGGGTATCAGTCCCATCTGTCGAACAAGGAAGTCGGCCTGTATCGCTTTCAGGCTTCGTCAACCCGTCTATGAAAATCAGCTTCATAAAGTTGATGATGTACGCAATCTACCAGAAACACCTGTTTTATGCAACATCTTTCTTATCAAATAGTACTCACTTACCCCGCAACCCATTTAACACGCCATTTACTTCGATCACCATTTAAACCAAAGTCAAAACCTTTGAGATAAACCTTCAGTCAAAACCGTCTCTCCGAACCACCGTTTCCCGTGAAACATTCGCCCTCAATCACCCGCCAAGACTCATCTTTACCCTGATAATGAATATTTTTTTTGGGGACAGACTTGGTGACGCCACCGCAATTTCAATCTCAATGCCCAAGTTAAGGGACATTCGCTCCGTTGACCATTAGGCAAAACCACATCGCACCCGAACGGCCATCGGAAACATCAACACTCAAAACCTCGGCACGCGCAACGATATAGCCAGCAACCCAAAACCCATCGCGCCCAACCTGTCCATCTAACAAGCAGCATAACTTTACAGCTGCTTAAAAAGCGGGCGGGTTGGGAGAATTCCACACTTTATTTGCTCTAGTATTCAGTTATTCAGAATGCAAAGAATTACAGGTTTTTAACTCCGTTTAACGAAATTTAAGTTAACTGACAAGGATTTACGCTGTAGAACAGAAACCCGTCTACATGAAAGAGGTATGCCGCCTACTTTGAGGAAAAGGTATCAACGATTGTGAGCTGCCGGCCGACAGCCCATGCGGGCTAGTGCCCAACTACCAAACCTAGAAGCGCATCCGGCTGCCGCCTACGCCGAGAGGTTGCCCCCTTTATGGTCGGGGAGCGCGCCACGTGTCCGGGTTTACGGTAAACAATTCGCCTTGCTCAAGGGATTTGGTACTCTATTCAGCAGGGGAGTTTTACTGAAGGACGGCTTATTTCTCGTGTGTTATGAGTTTGGGTGCCGGGCCGCGATTAAATGGGTCAGTCAGTAATGGGTAGAATCGTAAATAGATTGCCCGACAAAGAAGGCGACTACGAATATTAGAATAAACCAGAGCATGAAAAATCCCCACTGTTGAAGGTTGGGCGGCGAACCTATAAACATGCGCGAATCACGAACGCGGGTTTACACATAAGCAACCCTCAACACTGAGGATTTCTCGTGATTATCAGTCGAGAGCCACCCGACTTGCTGCGAACTCTACCCCCAATCAATCAACCTGTCAAGCATTATCTGAATTATTTATATGGGCACGCTTTATTCCCTCAAAAACCATGCCATCTACCATGTATATATGTTGCGTTATATCAATAACTGCACACATAAATATGTTGCATTATTCCGTAATCCGAGTATTATCTCAGCTGTAGGACGGATAAAAGGTCATCCGCTAAAGACCGCCTTAAATGGGGAATAACATGAACACACAAACCACTGAAACAAACCACGCCAGGGAACAAGCTGCCGCACAACTATCATCTATCCGCGATATGGTAGCAGCTTTAGATTGCGACTATGACAGACTCGAAGAACTGCACGACGAAAGAACGGGCCTGTTTGAACAAACCATAGAGCATGGCGACTTACAAGAAACCCATAACGAATTAAACGAATGGGATATAGAAAACAGAGAAGAACTGCGCGAACTTGAGGCCGATGCCGGGAAATATACAAGCCGCGACGAAGTAGAGCAAACCATACAAGAAGACCCGCTTTGTATTGAGTTGAACGGTACATGGTCGCTTGGCAAAGCTCCCGTAGCAAATAAAGCCTATATTCTGCTATGCACCGGCGGCCCTGCGGTTCGTATTGTTTGCGAACTTGACGATAACATGCAAGCTGACAGAGCCTATCTTCAATATCAAGACTGGGGCACACCATGGATAGATTATTACGAATCTGGCTCGAATGATACCTTGCTGGATTATTGCAATCAACTCTACTTTGGGGAATAACATGATTAAATCTCAATCAAGCAGGTCGCGCCCTTGACCCGCTTACCGCGCTCCGCCGCTTTGGATGCTACCGGCTCGGCGCTTTGCACATTAACCAAACGGAGTAAATATCATGATCGCAGCCAACCGCACACAGGCAGAATTGAATAACAAGCGCACCCTTGCAGCTTTGCGCAAAGCTGAGGATATAAGCGAGGATGCATACTTTGACGCAAAGCGCGCACACGATATTTCAGTTTCTGAACTTGTGGCTTTTCAGATTTCAAACCCAACACCAAAAGAATTTAAGCGGAGTGAAAACATCCTGCGCTTGCGTAATCGCGGTCTTGACGCATAGCAATCACAACAGCCTTGAAAGTGGTATAGCATGCTAACTACAGACGCCGCCATTGACCGCGCATTCCAAACCGTGCCGATACTCTACACCGTGCAGAGGGCCACATCCCGCAGTGGCGGCACAATCACGCTGGATTGCTTTGCGGCACGTCACCCAATCCCCGGCGTAACCCCCGCACTAACCAAAATCACGGGGCTAGTCGCTGAGATAATCGGCCATCGCGCCGGACTAAAAGGGCTGCGCGTTGAGAATTTGCCGAGAGCTGGGGAGTACATCGCCGCCGCTTTGTCTGATGCGCTGGACATAACAATAGCACACGAAAGGATTTAATATGCCCATAACTCTGTCCGCCGACGAATACCACGCCGACCCATGCGATAAACCCAGCCTGTCAAACAGTATGGCAAAAATCCTGCTGACCAAAAGCCCGCGCCATGCTTGGCTACAACACCCGCGCCTAAATCCCGCATACGCGACCACGGATGCCGCGCGCTTCGATATTGGAACCGCCGCTCATGCCTTGCTGCTGGAAGGGATAGACAGTATGGGAATCGTTGACGCTGACGATTGGCGTACCAAAGCCGCAAAAGAGGCACGCGACGAACACCGGGCCGCCGGACGTACACCGATACTGGCCGGACAGTACGCCGATATTCAAGCAATGCGCGATGTTGCAATAAAGGCAATAGCCGAATGTGGCGACCTGTCCGGCCTTACCCTTGCAGACGGGAAACCGGAACAGACAATCTGCTGGCAGGACGAGGACACCCACATGCGCGCCCGCCTAGACTGGTTGAGCGATGATGCGCGGATTATTCTGGACTACAAGACCACGGACATTGCTAGCCCCACCGCTTGGATGCGCGCCATCGCATCAAACGGCTATGATATACAAAACGCCTTTTACCAGCGTGCAGTCCGTGCCGATCTGGAAGTGGATGCCAAAATGGTGTTTATGGTGCAGGAAACATCCGCCCCGTTCGAGTGCTATTTCGTCGGCCTGACCCCCTCTTGGCTGGAAATCGGGAAGCAGAAGGTTGAGCAGGCGATCAGCATGTGGCGAGAGTGCATGGCGCGCGACCTGTGGCCGGGATACGAGCGGCGCATTATGTGGGCAGAACCGCCAGCATGGACGCTGGTCGAGGCAGAGGAACGCGCTATCGAATTTCAGGGTTGGAGCCGAGAGGCGTTTTTATTTGGAAAGGTGGCAGACAAATGACAATCACATTTAGACCAGCATTACGCGAGAATGTCGGGTTGCTTATCGGCATGATCGGCCCGTCTGGGGGCGGAAAAACCTACAGCGCCATGCGTCTTGCTTCCGGCCTATCCAATGGCAAACCGTTCGCCGTGATAGATACCGAGAGCCGCCGCGCCCTTCACTATGCCGATATGTTCAAGTTCGACCACGCAGAACTACACGCGCCATTCCGCCCGGACGCCTACGCCGAAGCAATCAAAGCGGCGGATGCGGCAGGCTATCCGGTTGTTGTGGTGGATAGCTGCTCGCACGAATGGGCAGGAGAAGGCGGGATTCTGGATTGGCAGGAAGAAGAACTTACCCGCATGGCCGGCGACGACTATCGCAAGCGCGAGGCGTGCAAAATGGCCGCGTGGATACGCCCGAAAATGTCGCACAAACAGATGATGCAAAGGCTTTTGCAGGTCAAGGCGCACCTGATTCTGTGCTTTCGCGCCGAGGAAAAGACCGGCATGGAGAAAGACGCGAACGGCAAAACGGTAATCGTCCAAAAGGGTTGGCAGCCGATATGCGAAAAAAACGTACCTTATGAGCTTGGCATGAGCTTTTTACTCACGCCCGACCATCCGGGCATAGGCCAGCCGCTTAAATTGCAGGAGCAACACCGCAAACTGTTTGACCTGAACCAGCCGATTGACGAGAAAGCAGGCCAACGGCTTGCGGAATGGGCGGCAGGAGGCACGAAAGCACCCGGACATGGGGGTACGCACATGCGCGAGGAAAATAATGCGCCAGAAGGCCAAATATCGCCCGACCAGTCCGTTTATATTTCCGACATATTGTCCGGCCACGCCGACCTAAAAGCAAAAATCGTCAAGAAGTACGGCTCTATTGCAAAAATACCACTGGCGCAGTATCAGCCGGCACTCGACTGGATTCGACAACAAATAGGAGAATAATATGGATAACACGACACTTCAGGACGCACAGCAAGTGTGTGAAAAACCGCAACGGCAATCGCTGCATAATCGCAATCTACAAAATGGAGGCTTAATATGACAGGATGCTACGGAACACACCCAGAGGACAGGTATTTTCAGGCGCAGATGGTCAAGCACTTGCATGAGCAATTCTCGCCCGAAGAACGCATTAAATCACTTTACGGCACAGCCTTGGAAAATTTAACAGGATGCCACACACTAGGCAGCGGTTCGTTTGTCAGCACATACAGCAACTTGCAGGAGATACTAACAGATGTGCGCGATGAAAAAGAGTTTTGCGTGCTCGGTGCAGCAGTACGAGACAGTGACGTGCATCTTGCTGGTGAACTGATTATTGCTATTGTGACCAAGCAGCTTATGAAGCAAGCAAAAAGCGATTACGAGGATGGGCTATGAACAACTATAACTACGAACCAATCCCCGATCCTTGGTGGATGTGCATCTTGGGCGGGGTATTGATGGGAATCCTGCTGGCCTTGATGGTGTGGGTGGCTATATGAACAATAAAAAAAACGGGTTAGACGCTGCCAGATACCGTAGATTAGCATGGTTGATTGAATTTGGATGTTGGTCTGTCTGGCATCACGAAATAAAAGATAGTTATGGGCTGACAAACGATACATTCATGGATAATAAAGCCGACATGGATACATGGCTCGACAAACCAGAAGTGATTGCAGATGCAGATGCGTGCGCAAAAGCATTATAGGTGGCTAACAAATGGAGAACAAAATGGAATTATTTACTGTATCAGTGCAAGACGGACTTGGGCTTATAACTATCGTAGTGAACGACATAAAAGACCGCGTCCGCCCTGTCCGCAGACAGCCCATTTAACAATTCAATTTTGAGAAAGGTGCACAGTGAAAAATAATATTGAGAGCAACAAATGGCCTGACGGATACTGCTTAGACCCGAGATGATAACTAAGAAGCGCGATGTGAATACTGGCGATACTCAAAGACTTGAATGGCTTGTGCACTACGGGGCGAGTATTACATCTAGGCATGGTGCGTATCAAATAGTGGTTGGAAAGCACACCAAATCCGGCTGGCACGACGATTACCGGAAAGCACTGGATGAGGTGATGGGAGGGCAGAAGCAAGCATGAAGGGTGAGAGATGAAACTACAACAGGAAAACGATGGGTTCAGTCCAATTGCTATTATTTTGGAAACCAGAGACGACGTAAAGGTGTTTTGGGACATGACGTTACGCCTTAAAAGATGCACAGAAAAAGATATCGAATATCAGATGGCTGTGAAAATTTCTGACTGGTTGAGTAATGAAGCGCATCTGTGATTTTGCGCGATGCGCTGGAACAACACACGGAACATGCCAACTGTGCCGCAGGCGTGAAGCGGGGCGAGTAGATTGGAAAAGCTACAGCATTTACCCAGCGATTGACATGATGGCCGGGGAATGCAGTAATTTTATTGAGCCGCTCAAACATAAAGTTAGGGGTGAACTATGGCTATCGGAGATAAATGGTTTGTTGAAGTTGTTGATTACGACGCAGAAGAAAATGCCCCACCAGTGAAACGGCTTGGCCCTATGGATGAGCGGAAAGCTGACAAAACGGAAATGGGGCTGAATAGGCAGCTTAATCATGACCAGTATTTCACGCGCATGGTGATAGCCCATAACCTTAAATTAAGGGGCAAGTAATGGAAGAATCAGAAAAGCAAGTGAGTGTTAGCCGAGTCCCCTTGAATGATGGGTTGGGCGGCTTGTTCTAAAGGAGATGAAGATGCAAATTTGTGCAGAGTGTGGGATGCCGGTTGAAAAGGCCACGACGTACCATCCCTATGCAGCATGCCTAATGTTTAAGGCGTGCCATGACAGCACGGTAGTACAGGCTAATTTGGATGCAGTTATAGCACACGGGTCTGAGGTGAACGTCCGCGAGTGCCTTAACAGTGGTGTGAGAGAGAGCTACGGGCAAAGGTAGGTATGCGGTATCTGTAAATCCCATCATATTACGGGGTTAGCCGGCACCCGACGAACGCCGGCACAACTGAAGGAAGCAAGATGATCGAAGGACTGAAGGTAACTGTTGGCGGCGAAGAACTGGCCGCCCTGGCGCGCAAGCAAGCGGACTACCACCGCTCACGCGGCGCTTTTTACGCAACCAAGGCCGAGGCACTGAAGGGCGTGCCCGGCAACGGCCCCGGCTACAGCGGCGGCGACCCGCACGAGCAGATGGTGAGCAAGATGAAGGAGCACGAGAACGCAGCGATGGAACTGGACTTCACCGCTGGGCACCTGAAGCCGGCCGAGGAATACCTGCTGGGGCATCAGGACTTGATGCGGCTGGGCATTGTTCGCAACGCGCGCAACTTCTTTTGACGCGACACGGCCGGCACCGAGGGTATTGGTGCCGGCTAACGTTCAAATTGAGGCGCGGCGCGCTGTTGCGCCGTCGCTCTCGAATGCAGGGTTAGGCTCTGCGAAAGGTGAAAAATGAAACTGATTAGATCAATATCTATGTACACAGACCATACTTATCACGGAAAACCAGCAGAGACAAGCCGGGTAGACCTCTATTGCGACAATGTGATGATGACCCCCGAACAAGTAGAGATAGCAAAGCACAACCAAGACATGAAGCTTCGCAGCATGGCCAAACGGATGCCATGCAGTTACTGGAATGAAGTGCCTAACGTGTAGTTGAGGGGCTGCGCCGCTTTTGCGCAGTCCGCTCGAACGTAAGGTTATACATTTTTGGAGATATAAGACATGAAAATGCTTGAGATTAAATGGGATGGGCAAATAGTGAGAATTGCACTTGAATCAGTGCGGTCGTATGGAATAGTAAAACGCCCTAAGGTCAGAAAGACTCCAGCGCACCATGTTGTAAAGGTTGTAATGCAGCCTCTAAAGATGCCAGATAATGAAGGGCGGCCAATGCTGCTGGATTGGAGTGAGGTAACGGAGTGGGAATATCCAACATTCGAGGATGCGCAAGGCGGCGTAGCGGTGATAGATGCATAACGTGAAGTTAACCGGCTAGCCGGGCTTTATCGGCTAGTCCGTGTGGACTGCCGGGTTCGGCGGCCGCAACCAACGAAGGAGGAAACTAGCAATGGGCGACATGGACATACTGTTCCCGGTTCCGACCGGAGGAAGAAACGCTGACGACATGGGGATGCCTGCGCCTATTGGATGGCCGGCGACGCGCACGGTGCATTGCC